>Ga0180438_10004887_pt1 | contig 19008 bp, 23 predicted proteins | sample SS_ome_12_FD_132455 | JGI IMG/M metagenome (GOLD analysis project Ga0180438, IMG submission 132455) | Hypersaline lake sediment archaeal communities from the Salton Sea, California, USA - SS_3_D_2 metaG | ecosystem: Environmental > Aquatic > Non-marine Saline and Alkaline > Hypersaline >...
CTAGAGCAGCTACCCTGCTGTCTAGCTCCGCCAGCAGGTCTAGGATAGTCTGCGGAGCCTCTACCTCTGCCGCAGGCTGTAGGTCTAGCTCCGCCTGCGTTACCTGCTGGGAGAGCAGGACTATTAGCGGGACTCCGAACGTGCCAGCCATGCGCTCTAGCGTCTCTACCCGCGGGCTGCTGTCCCCGTTCTCTATCTTACAGACCGTAGAGCCTGCTACTCCTACCGCCTGCCCTAGCTGTAGCTGGGTAAGTCCCAGCCGCTCCCTGTGCGTCCGTACCTTGTCTCCTACCGTAAGCATGGTCCCTACCTCCGTATGCTTGCCTGGCTACGCGGATCGTAGCCAGCGGCTACCAGCCTCTACCCTGCGCCTTACTGTATGCGTCCTCTGCTTTGCGCTCTGCGCTCTCTGCCGTCTGGCGTACGCTGTCTAGCGTCCTGCCCATATCGTCTACGCGGTACTCTAGGTCCCGCCTAGCCTCCGCTGCGTTATGGCGGTCTGCGCCTGCTTGCGCGTCTACGCGGGCTGCCAGGTTACCTACCGTCTCCTGGCTGGCGTAGTCCTGCTCCTGTACCTGCCTGCGGAGCGCCGTTAGCTCCTGCGTTAGGCTGGCTAGCTGCGTCCTATTCTGGGCTACCTCCGCCTCTAGGTCCCGTACGTACGCCAGGACCCGTACCAGACCGTCCGTAGTGTAGGTACCCTCCCTGCGCTCCGCGTCTGTTACGTCCATGTACGCTAGCTCCCGCTGCGTACTGAGGCTCTGTAGTCCCGTCTCTGCCGTATCTACTAGCGCCATGCTCCCTACCTCCCTAGAATGGCGGACTGAGGCTGTCCGCTGCTCTGCGGAGCGCCTGCGCTACCGTCTCCTGTACGCTTACGGGTACCTGCTCTGGGTCCCGCTCGTCTACGTACAGGTCCTCTCGTACAGGCGCTCTCTCGTCTATCCGCCTCTGCTTGTGCCGTTCCTGTAGCGCGTAGAAAGCGTCTATAGCAGCGCCTACGTCTGCCAGGCTCCCTACTGGTCCTCCGTCCTCGTTAGACCAGGACCAGGTTACCTCTCCGTCCTCGTCCCGCTCCGCTACCGTTAGCCCGTACTCCTGCGGTAGCTGTACGTAGGCAAACGGGATACCGCCTACGCGGAGGCTCCCGTACCCGTCTGGGTCTGCCGCCTCCCGTATCTGCTCTGCGCTGTAGACCTTGACGAGCGCAGCTAGCGCCTGCGCCGTACGCTGCTCGTCCCTGGCTACCTGCTCGTTACTGGCTAGGCGCTCCTGCTCCGTCCTCTCCGCCAGCGCCTCCGCTGCTAGCGTCCGTACCTCTCTGGCCAGCCTCTCCCTATCTACCATGCTCTCCGTCTCCGTTCTCTCGTATGATCCTGCGGACCTGCCTAGCCTGCTCCCGCTCGTACCGCTTACCCTGTCCGTAGCCCTTGCGGTAGCCTGCGTACCAGGCTCCGCCAGCTACTACGAGCAGCGGGAGGATATGGCCAGACGGGAGCAGGTTACCCAGTAGCTCTGCCATGCTCTCGTACCCTCCGTCCGTACTCTGCCAGTAGCGCCGTCTGGCGCTCTCCCTCTGTGTCTGTGTACCGTAGCTCGTACTCTAGCTCCCTGCGGGACATATCCGCGGGAGCCTTGACGCCTACAGGCTCGTTACTCCCAGCAGTACCCGTCCCGTTATCCGCTCCCGCCTCCTGCCGCCAGCGCCGCTCTACGGCTAGGACGTGCGAGCAGCCGCGGGAGCCTGCCATACCCGCGGGACAGGAGCAGAGCGCTCTAGCTTGTACGTACCGCAGACGAGGAAGCGGACAGCCTCTAGCGTCTACCTCGTACCAGGTCCCGTCCTCCGTCCCAGACGGTACCCTAAAGCGGTACGTAGGCTGTCCGCCAGCGCTGCGGATATGCTCTACATGCGGAGCCAGCGCCTCTGCCTTAGCCTGCTTGCGCTCTGCCGCTCTATCCTTGGCAGCCTGCTTGCGCTGGGCTACCCGCTCCGCCTCCGCCTCCGCTACCTCGTCCTCCGTCCTGGTCCTCGTCCCTGTGTAGACCAGGACCCGCCTACCCTTACATGGTCCGTCCTTAGCCTTGACGGTCCCAGCATGGCTCCCGCAGTCTGGGCAGTACTGGTTACCGCGGTCTGCCCAGTAGTACCAGCGTCTACCGCAGGAGCGCTGTACGCAGGTTATTAGGTACCTGCTCCGCTGTCCTCCCATAGGGTCCCTACCTCCCATACAGGCTAGCCGCGGGAGTAGTCCCGCAGGCGGTAGGATACCACAGGCTCCCGCTGGCGTCAAACGGGACCAGGGACGAGGACGAGCGCTACTGGTCCTCTCGTACCCGTCCTAACTAGCAGAGCCTCTGGGAGCGTCCCAGAGGCTCTGGCGGGTATCCTGGCTGGCTGGCTAAGGGCTAGCTAGAATCCCAGCGCCTCTAGCCGCTTGGCGTCCTCGTAGCTAGCGCTAGGAGTAGTCCCGTACTCCGCCTCGTACGCTAGCGCCTGCGCTGCTCGTTTGCTAGCCTTGCCGCGGCTATGGCCAGTCCGCTTGCCGTCTACCTCTCGCGCCCAGCGTACCTGTCCGCTAGGCGTCTCGTAGATAACCAGAGTAACCGTCTCCGCCTCTCCGTCCCAGACCATATGCCGCGGTCCCTCTGGCGTATACCCTACCTGGCGGAGCATACGTACGATAGTCTGCGTGTCCCGCCTTACCTTGCGCTCGTACTCTGCCTGCTGTGCGTCCCTGGCAGCCTTACCGTACCTGGCTGCCAGTAGTCCCGCGTCCTGCTCTACCTGGTCCCGCTCCTGGTCCGTAGCTCCGAACGCTGCCTTAATTCTACCCGTCTCCGCCTCGTAGAACGCTACCAGGCTGGCTAGCTGTCCTCGTCCTCCGTCTCCCAGCCGTACTACGTCTACGTCCTGGTCCGTCCCTACCTGCTGCGCCAGCCTAATAGCCTCGTAGAAGCTTTGGCGCTGCGTCTGCTTTACCGTAGGCTGCCCGTTCTGCTCTCCGTACTCCCTTACCTCGTACATGCTGCCTCCCTTGGCTAGCTGCTGGCGGGCTGCGTTTGTTTCCCGCCGTGCGGTACTGCGTCCTGCGGACGCAGTATACCAGCCAGTACCGCTCCTGTCTACCTTACTTGACAGTAACGGTACATACCGTCAGCATATCGTCAGCTATCCCTTAAGAATCGTCAGGGTACGGCGCTGCTGTAGCGGTCCTCGTCCTCTCCGCTACTGCTCTAGTACTACGCTATCTGGGTGGCTAAAGCCAGATACCCGTACTCCGTCCTGCGTCAAGGTCCGCCAAGGGTAGAGCCTGGCGTAGCCCGTACCTGGTACCTGCTCGTTTAGTTCTTTCTCTACCTCCCAGCCTCCGCGTAGCTTAAACGATCCTGCTAGGAGCGTCTGTACCTTACGGGAGACTACCCTACCTGTCCTGCGGTCTACCTCGTACCCTACCTCTGGAAACGCTAAGGACTCGTGCGCGTGCGCTGTGACTATTAGGTGCGCTACGCTATGCCGCCAGGCTCTACGCTGCTGGCGGAGCGCCTTAGCTCCCTTTAGCTGTCCGCCTCCGCTGCCATGATAGAGCCAGCAGACGCAGCTAGCCGTACCCGCTTTAGGGTCCTGTCCCTCTCGTATAAAGCGGAGTATTAGCCAGTCCTCGTAGTCCAGTATAAAGCGCTCGCGGTACGCCTCTGGCGCTAGGTCCCGCAGCGCAGGTCCTATCTCGTTTGCAAACCAGCGCCGTAGGTTATGCTTTTTATACTTCGTCTCGTGGTTACCAGGTAGCAGCCCTAGGCATTTATCCGCCATAGGCTCCGCTTCCTCTATTACCCTGTCTGCCTGATATGCGCCAGGGTCCGCTAGCGCCTCTGGCGTATACATACCTGGCTCGTACATATCTAGCATAGCCCGCGGGTCCGTTGTCGTTATTAGGTCCGCGTAGTCTCCCATACCTACCCAGTATGCGTTAGGGTCCTGCTGTATCCTCCGCCTGTAGGTAGCGAAGCGCTGCGCCGCAAAGCGCTTAGACCCTACGTGCCAGTCTCCTAGAAAGTAGATCGTAGCGTAATGGTCTACGCCATAAGGCAGGACGATAGTACGTACTGCCGCCTCTCGTATACCCATATGCATAGCCGCTACCTCCGTAGTCTGTAGGCGTCTACGTAAGTAGCGGCTAGGCGCTTCCTATGCGGTTAGCAGCGTCTCCGCTGTCCTCGTCCTCGTCTCCTACTCTACCCTATATGCTCCCTGTCTCCTACCGCGGGTAGTCCTCTATTATCCCCGCTACTACCTCCGTAGCGTCCTCGCCTTTATCGCATGGCAGTACCTCGTACCCGCCTGCCCGTACCTGCCTATCGTTCTGGTATAGCTGTCCCTCTAGCACGTCTGCTAGCGCCTTGTGTAGGTTGTCTGCGTCTCCCCTACGCCAGTAGCGGTAATGGGTAGTAAATAGGTACCAGGGTAGGTCCTTATCCTGCGGTATCTCCGCTCCCTGCTGGCGTATCAGGAGCGCCGCTGCTTCCTCCGCAGTCTGCTTGTAGCTATGGTACCGCTTAGCTCTATCCGTTCCTCTCTCCCTGCCTACGCGGGTATGCGGTACTACCTGTCCTGGTACTACTATGTCTACGAGCGGTCTACCCTGTACCCGTAGCGTTACGTCCTCTATCGTCTCCTGTCCCAGCCAGGAGAGCAGGAGCGGTAGCGCCTCCGCTCTCGTTAGCTCCCTCGTCTGTACCCTCTGGCGTATCTCGTATGGGTCTAGCATTCTGGTACAGTACCTCCGCTGTATTCTGCCGCATTAGGCTAAAGGCTGTAGCCATAGCTCTAGCCTGCTGGTAGCCGTCAGAGCTACGAGGTAGAGCTACCGCCAGGTTAGCCAGGTCCTCTATAAACGCAGCTAGGATACGGTCTAGGTACTCCGCGTACCTCCGCTCTAGCCCAGCCGCGGGACTATGCCGCCTCCCTACCAGATAGCCCGCTATAGCGCCTAGGACGAGCGCTGCTGCCAGTCCTGCTCCGTATGCTGCTCCTACCATGCGTCCTGCTCCTGTCCGCGTAGGCTGGCTCCTGGTACGTCTAGGGCTACTGCCCAGTCCCCGTAGATACGATCCGCCAGCCTGCCTCCTAGCTGTAGCTCTAGCTGCTTCCTCGTTAGGTTAGTAGTAAATAGCGTACCGCCTGCTGGCGCATTGTACCTGGCTAGTAGTACGTCCTCCGCGGTCTGCCGCTCCCAGCTACTTACCTCCGTCCGCTCCGCGTCTCCTAGATCGTCTAGCGCCAGGTAGTCTACGGATCGTAGCTGCTGTACTAGGATACGGTCTGCGCCGCTCCCGCTGGCGTAGGCGTCCTTTAGCTCTCCCAGCAGCCCAGACCAGGAGATAAAGCGCATGGTAGCGCTAGGCTCCCGCCTGGTTAGCTCCCGCAGGATACCGCAGACTAGACCTGTCTTACCCGTCCCGTAGTCCCCAGAGACGAGCAGAGCGGAGCGCTGGTTAAACTGCGGACGGAAGCTATACAGACCCTTACCGTACTCCCTGGCTATCTCTAGGGCTAGCCGTCCCTCCGCCTCTACGGGCAGGTCCGCCAGGCTGTCTAACGTCCAGCGCTCCCGTAGAGCCTTACCAGGCAGACCCGCTCTGGCTAGCCTTGCCTCTACCGCTAGCTCTCCCGTAGGGTCTAGCGCTTCCTCTCCGTATACCTCCGCCATAGAGCAGACGCATACGCGGTAGTAGGTCTGCCCGTCTAGCCAGGAGTCCGTACCCTGTACTACGTACGGTACCTCTCCGCGTCCGCGGCAGACCTTACAGCCCAGCCTAGGAGAGCGCTTGCGCCTGCTCGTGTCCGTCTCTACGTACCCTCTAGCCTTGCGCTCCGCGGAGCAGGCAGAGGTAAAGTCTCGTACCCAACGGTCCCAGCGGTCCTCCCGCTCGTCCTCGTCCTCGTACATGCTGCCTAGGAGCCTGCGGACCTGCGGTACGATCCGTACTAGCTCTCCCCAGCGTATGTACTCTCCGTCCTCTGATACGCAGGCGCTAGCGTCCGCTGGTATGGCGGCTGCTAGGTCCTCGTACGAGCGCTCCGTACGCTCGTAGCTCCGTAGCGCTGGCGCTAGAGCCATACCTACCGCCTGCGACTGCGCCGCGTACGCTTGCTGCGGCTGCTGCCCATATGCTTACGTAGCTCCGCCTGGCTGTCCGCTAGCTGCTGGCGCTCTACCGCGGACAGACCCATACCCTTACGGGCTAGCTCCTGCGTCTGCTCGTAGCGCTCCCGTACCTGGTCGCATGGCTGGTATAGCATATGCTTAGTAGACCCTACGCCAGCTACGCAGCCGCAAGGTAGCCGCTCCGTAGGCTGCTGCTTTATCCCTACCTGCTTGCCTGCTGCCATTCTCCCTACCTCCCTTACTCCTGGCAGTATGCCTAGACCGTAGCTGCCTCTAGCTGCTCTCGTAGCTCTGCTGCTCTCTGCTCGTCCCCGTCCCGCTCTGCGGATCGTATCAGCATACCCAGCGCCTTAGCGTTAGTCTCTCCCGTCTCTCGTCCGTTCCTGCGGGCTGCCTGCTCGTCTACCTCTACCGCCTCTCCGTCCCGTAGCCGCCAGCCTGGTACCTTACCCTCTGCCAGCGCAGGTCCTATCTGCTTGCGGAGAGACATTAGGGAGAGCGGACGAGAGGACCAGTAGCCGCCTGGCTGCTTTAGCGCCTCGTAGGTAGCCAGTATGCATGCTGGCTCGTACGTCTGTAGCAGGACCTTAGCCGCGGCTGCGTTAGCCTCGTACGGGTCTGGGACGTACCCTAGCTGCTCCTGGTAGCTCCGCATTAGTACGGGTACCCGCGGGTCCCTCGTTACTCCGTCCCGCTCTGCCGCGTGCGCCTGCTTCCTACAGTCCGTAGAGCAGTAGCGGTACCGCAGGTCTAGCCCGTCTAGGTCCTTACCGCAGGCAGCATTACCGCAGACCCTAGAGGGAGAGGCAGCGCTACTGGCGCTGCCATTCTTTCTACTGTCTTTAGGTCTATCTTTACCCGTTTCTTTAACGTGGTCTACTGAGTGTACCGCCTCTGGTCTACTGAGTGTACCAGGCTGGTCTACTGAGTGTACCGCCTCTGGTCTACTGAGTGTACTAGGCTGGGTAGGTACCTCCGCCTGCGGCTGCTCGTCTACGAGGCGCAGGCTGTACGCTTTGGCGCTCGTCTCTGGGTCTATCCGCCAGCGTACTAGCTGCCTGCTGTGTAGCGCCTTTAGCGAGTTTATTACTCCCTGCTTACTTAGTCCCGTCCGCTTGACTATCTGCGCTAGGCTGCTGTAGCGGCTGTCTGTCCAGTCCCTATGCCAGCCAAACGTACTGCGGCAGAGCCATAGCAGTACCTTAGCCTCCGCTGGCGTAGCCTCTGGTAGGTACTCGTCTAGGACCACGTTAGGGACCTGCGTATAGTTGGGCTGCGGTATCCGTCCTCCGTTGTCTGGCATGCTCCTAGTCCTCCGTAGGGTCTGTTATCGTTATCCTAGCTACTACCTGTACTACTAGCTCTCCGTCCTCTGGCTCTATGCTTACCTGTACGTTACCCAGTCCCTTAGCCTGCCGCATTAGGCCAGCCTCCGCTACTCCCTGCGCCAGCAGGTTAGCCGCTCGTACCGTAGGCTGGCGGTACATAACGGCTATGCGCTCCGTATACCGCTGTAGCAGAGCGTTATAGTCTAGGACCCTCCGCGGCTGCTGCCCGTTCTTACCCATAGTACCTCCCTGTAGTAACGAGTACCCGTAACGCAGGAACGGGAGCGCCGTAGCGCTCCCGCTGCTGCTCCTGGCAGTCCGTTATAGCTTGTCCGCTCGTACGGTTATGCGAGGCTTGCTAGGCTTGCCTATGGTCTGGCGGATACCCAGCCGCTCCGCTAGCTCTGGGTCCGTAGAGAGGATCGTAGCTGGCTTTACGCTCTGCGTACAGCGTACCGCTGGCTTAGGCCAAGTAACACGCACAGAGCCTACGTCTATGCTGATACCCTGCCCTACCTCTACCCTCCGCTCGTCTGGTATGGCGGTCTGTAGCTGCGCCTCTACGCTGTCTACGATCCGCTCTGCTTCCTTTAGCCGCTGCTCTAGTACCTTTAGCTCCGCGTCCTCTGCTACGAGCGCAGCTAGCCTGTCCTGCCTCTGTAGCGCCAGGACTCCCGCGGCTGCTTTGGCTCTGGCGTACGTCTGTAGCTGCCCTACTAGGTCTACCTCTGTCTCTACTATCTCTCCCGTACCCTCTACTACTAGCCGTCCCTCTACGTCTACTGCCATGTACCCTACCTCCGTCTCTCTATGCGGCTGCCTGCTCGTACTGGCCTACGAGGTACGAGAGCAGAGCGGACATAGTACCCGCCTGCGGGTCCTCGTCTGTTAGTACTCCGTCTGCCGCTGCGGTAACGTCCCTGCGCTTAGTCTCTATAACCTGCGCTAGTACGTCGTCTGTAGTCTGCTCCGCCAGCAGGTAGTAGGCAAAGCAGGTAGCCTCCGTCTGGCCTATCCGCAGTACTCGTCTCTCCGCTTGCATATGCGTACCAGGTACCCAGTCTAGCTCTAGGAACGCTACCGCATTAGAAGCGGTAAGCGTAATACCCTCTCTGGCAGCCATTAGGCTAGCTACCATTACGCGGGTCTGCGGGTCCTGCTGTAGCTGGTCTATGTTCGCTTGGCGCTGCGCTGCGCTGTCAGACCCAAAGATACGAGCTACCTTGTAGCCGTCCCTCTCGCCTGCCTCTGTGAGCGCCTGTAGCGCTGCCTGCTGCGCCTCCCTATGATGCACGAACAAGACTAGCTTACGGCTGTCTCCGTTGTCCTCCGTAGCTCGTAGCCAGTCCTGTACCCAGTCCATAGCCGCGGCTAGCTTACCCTGCGCTACGAGGCTCCGTAGCTTCTGCATCCGTACTAGCTGCTCCGCTCTGGCTGCCTTGTCCTCTGCTAGCTGCGCCTCCCGCTCTGCCTTAGCCTCTGCGCTCTGCGGGTCCAGTCCCTTTAGCCTAGCCTCCCTGCGTCCTCTGGCAGCCGCTACCGCTCCTACGTAGCTAACTATGTCCGCTGCTGCCCGGTTATACTTGGCGCGGTTAGACAGCGGCAGAGGGACTGGTACGCTAACCAGGTCTGGCAGGTCTAGCCTTGCCTCCGTCTCGTCTCTGCGTATGTAGCAGTCCTGGCGCATGATACGGTTAAGCTCTGGCAGCGCCTCTGTCTTAGCTCCGCGTATGTCCCAGCCGTACCCGTTGTTAACCGCGTCACAGTAGGCCATTACGTAGCGGTACCAGCCTCCGAACAGAGCCTTAAACCGTCCCAGATACCGTAGCTGGTTTATTAGCTCCGCGGGTCTGTTAGTAAGCGGAGTACCAGAGAGGCATAGGCGGTACTCTACTCCGTCCCGCGTGTCTAGTCCCTGGCGCTTAGCCTGCCGCTGCTTAGCTTCCTCGTATCCCCAACCATACGCCAGCGCCATAGCTGCTACGGAGCGCTGCGCCTTTGGGGACTTAATGTAGTGGCTCTCGTCTAGGACGAGCAGCCGCAGACCGCGGGCTACGAGAGCGTCTACGTAATGCTTGGCTATATCATAGTTAGCTACGTATACGTCCGCCTCTGGGTCTACCTCGTCCTTAGTCCCGTTAAGGACCTGTACCCGCTTGCCTGGTATCCATTCGTTAGCCTCTCTCTGCCAGTTTAGTTTTACGCTGGCAGGGACGAGGAAGCAGGCAGGGTAGGCGTCCGCTACATGCGCCACTAGGAGCGCCTGTATCGTCTTACCCAGTCCCATTACGTCTGCGATAATACAGCGCTTGGCAGCCAGAGCGTAGGCTACTCCTGCTATCTGGAAGCGGTACGGCTCGTAGCCGCTTACGCTGCGGTATCCCTCTAGCTCTGGTACCGTCCCGTCTGCGCTGCGGCTAGCCTCTAGCCTGCTGGCTGCCTGGTCCGTTACCGCGTCCAGCCAGGCGGCTACCTCTGGCTCTACCGCCTGGCTAAAGTGTGCGTCTAGTACCATGCGGATAGCGGGTACTGCGTCTCCGCTTACTGGGACTAACCAGTACGGCTCCTGCTCGTCTCGTACGAACCTGCGAGCAGGGAGGCTGGCTACCGCGTCCTTTACCGTAGACCAGTCCGCTAGCCCGCGGTCCCAGTAGAAGCGTAGCGCCTCTCCCTCCCGCTCTATCCTGCGGTCTGGCTTAGGCTCCGCTGCCTGCGCCTCCGTAATGGCAGCCTGCGCCTCTGGGCTGTAGCTAAAGCTAAAGTCTGCGAGGCTGGCCAGTACGTCTGCGTTACCTCTGGTTAGCTGTACCTCCCAGTACGGCTCCGCGTCTCCCTCCGCAGGTCTAAACTTGCGCCAGTCTGGTAGCTCCCGCATGCGCTCTACGATAGCCATACGCTTAGGAAAGCGTACCGCAGCGTTACCGCTCTCTAGCAGGTCTACGGAGCGCTGCGCTACCTCTGCCGCCTCCGCCTCCGCAGCCTTGCGCTCCCGCTGCTCCTGCTGGTACTGGCGCTCCCGCTCCTGCGCCTCCGCGTATCCCTTGCGGTACTCGTCCGTATCCCGTACCGCAGCATGCGTCCGCTCGTCCTGCGCCGTTACGTCCCTGTACGCTGGCAGAGCCTCGTACGCTCCGTCTGGTAGCTGCGTATCCTTGTAGACCCGCAGCGCCTCGTAGACCCAGCTAACCTCCGCAGGTCCCCAGCGCTCCCAGCCTAGGAACGCCAGCCAGCGTCCCTCGTTAGTATGGGTAGCGTTAAACCCTAGATCATCCTTAGTGGCTGCTCCGTCGCAGACGGACGCCAGGGACGCCAGGAGCGGGTAGTATGCCTCTGCCGCTTCCTGGTACCCTACCTGCTGCTCTGCTACCGCTGCCTCTGCCATATGGTCCCCTACCTCCGCTGGCTCCTGCTACGCTTGGCTGTCTGACGGACTCCCGCCAGCCCGCTAAGGATACCATAGCTAGCCCGCTACCGTCAAGCGGTACCGCGTAGCCGTAGAGGGAGCGCCTACCCGTCCTGGCGCAGGCGCTCCGCCTACCCGTCCCTGCGGTCTAGTCCGCCCGCAGCGCCTCTACGTCTGCCTGGCTATATCCATGCTCTGAGAGCAGCCAGTAGCCGCGTATCCGTCCCGCTCTCCGCAGGGAGCGGAGGTAGCCAGCCGTAGGCTCTACTCCTAGGAGTATGCTTGCGTCCTTTGCGCCTAGCAGGTCCTTTGGGTAGCCGCGGATCGTACCCGCAGTAGTAGGCGTCTGCGGTAGCTGCTCTGGGACGAGCGCTATACCCTTAGCCTCTGCGTACGTCCGTAGGCCAGACAGCGGGTATGCCCAGACCCTCCCCAGACGCAGCCGCGGTAGCCGTCCCCGCTCTCCCAGATACGCTACGAGGCTGTCTGCTCGTCTGCCCAGTACTCGTACCGCCTGGCTCCTGGTTAGCAGTATGTCTGCTGGGTCCTTTGGCAGTTTATCGTAGTCTACCCGCCATGCTATCTGCTCTGCCATGTAGCTACCTCTCTATCTCGTCTAGAGCAGCCAGGTAGTCCGCCGCTCCGTCCGTCTGTAGCCAGGTAGTTACCGCTCTGGCTACCGCGTCTACCTCGTCCGGTCCCAGCAGTAGCGCTAGCTCTGCCGCCTGTGTATCGTCCGCGGCTGCCTCTCGTAGCGCTCCGTCTATGATCCGCTTAAGGTCCTTACTGCCAGGTACTACCTCCCGCGGACGAGCAGACAGGACCCTAGTAACCGTAGGCGGTAGCGGCTGGTCCTGCTCCGCCATGCGTTCTATCTTGCCTTGTAGCCGCTTTACGTGTCCCTGCTCTAGGACCCGCTTAGCGTCCCGTACCGCCTGGTTTATCTGCTCCCGCGTCCAGCCTCCGCGGGCTGCCAGGTCTAGTATCCCTACGCCTACGTCCCGTCTGCGCTCGTCCTCCGAACGCAGGAACGGGACGAGCGGTACGTAATTCCAAAACGCTACCCGCGGGTCCCGCAGGTCCTCTGGGACAGCCCTACATATGCTGCGTATGTTGGCTGCGGTCTGTCCGCCAGGCAGCGTCTCTGGGTCTACTAGCTGCTGGTACTCGTCTGGGTAGAGCCTCTGTATCTCTAGTAGTGCGTCTCCTACATGCCAGGGAGACGAGAGGACCTGTAGCTTAATCGCATGTAGCAGGTCCTCCGCTACCTCGTATGGCGTATCATCATGTATGCGGAGGCTAGTAGCCGTCCGCTCCGTCCTGTCTGCCAGTAGCTCCGCCCAGTCCGTAGGGCTGCCTCCCAGCCTAGCCAGGCTCGTACTGGCGGCTACGGTTAGCTCGTCTGCCATTAGCTCTGCTCCTGCTCTGTGTCCTCGTCCTGCGCTGTGTCCTCGTTAGGGACTAGCTTAGCCTCTGCTAGCTGCGCCATGCTTACTACGTCTATGTAGTCCTGTAGCGCCAGGTCTATAACCTCCCTGGCTACGTTGGCTACTGCGCTTACGATCCTCCCGCGGCTGTCTCGTAGCTCGTCTACGCTGTCTGCTTGCGCCGCTATGCGCTTGCGTATCTCCGTCTCTCCTGCGCCTGCGGACTGTACCGTAACGGTTACGAGTAGCCTAGCCACTAGACGCAGCCTTACTCTGTAGCCAGGTTAGTACCTCCGCTGCCTTGTCCGCAAAGGCTTTGCCTGTCTTAGTCTTATACGTAGCTGTAGCCATAGCCGTAAGCGTAGCTACGTCCGCGTCTGCCAGCAGGTCTACTCCGTCTATAGGCTCTAGTCCTGCTGCTTTCCATGCCTGCGGAGGTATCTTAGTCCCTACTACCTTTGGGACTGGCGGAGCCTCTACTACCTCTCCGTCTACTACGTCCTCGTCTCCCTCCGTATGTCCGCAGCTAGAGCAGACTACAGTACCTCCGTCTGGCTCTAGGCTCCCTCCGCAGGCGGGACAGCCCGCGGCTGGCTCCTGGTCCCGCTCGTCCTCTAGTATCTCTCCCGTAGCTGTGTCTACTACCCGTCCGCCTAAGTCTGCGGCTACCTCTAGTAGCCGCTGCTCTGGCTGCGGCGCAGGGAGAGCAGGCGCAGGCGCAGAGGCGGTCCCTAGCGCCTGTATAACCGTATCTACCGCGTCCTGCGCTACCTGTAGGTCTAGCAGGTACTTAGTCCTGCGGACTGGCTTACCTCCGGTCCCTGGCGTAGGGATACTCTTAGGTACGCGGGAGAGGATAAACGGCAGAGAGCGCAGGTCTAGACCCGCTCCCGCTTCTGGGTCCGCCAGCCCGCGGAGGATACGGTAGAGCGTCCGTATATCGTTACTGCTGCTCGTATGTACCGTAACCGTCCCCAGCATACCCAGCGCAGGGACGAGGACGTTAAGCCTGCCTACGGTCTGGCAGCCGCAGCCTCCCTCCGTCTCCCTGGCGCAGGGTACGTCCCGCTCTATCTCCCAGCCTGTAGACTGGTCCCTATGCCAGACGCAGACCCTACCAGTACAGCGCCGTACCATGCTGCCAGATATGTACTGCTCGTACCATGCCTCTAGTACGTCGTCTACCGCAGGGTACGGTAGCCGTACCCGTACCTGCTTAGCCTGCTCTCCGTATGTCTCTACCCAGCGCTCTACTAGCTCTGGGTACTCGTCGGAAGTAAAGCGGAGGTAGTCTAGGTCCTGTGGCGCTACTCCCTGCTGCGCCTCCGCTCCCTTGCGGATATGGCCTACGATAGGCAGCCTGCCCGTACCCTCCGTTATCCCTGCTATAGGCATAGGGCTAGTCCTCTCCCTCTAGTACCTCGTCCTCCGTCTCTCGTATTAGCATACCGTCTGGTCCGTAGGCGTCTCCTGCTTCTGGTCCGTCCTCGTAGCCGTCCCTGTCCCAGTCCTCCGCGGCTACCTCTGCGTCCGTAGCTCCTGCGGCTGCCTGCTCGTCCCGCAGCGTCTCTAGCTGCGCCTCTGCCGCGTCTGCGGCTGCCTGCGCCGCTGCGTCCTCTGCCGCGGCTACCTCCGCCTCCGCCTCCGCTACTAGCTCTGTGTAGTCCTCGTAGCGCTGTCCGTCCTCCCAGTACGTCCCGCTGGCCATAGCCTGTAGCAGTACGCCTACGTCTGCGCCCAGCGGGTCCGCTGCGTCTACTAGCTCTCCCAGCGCCTCTACGAGCAGGTCTGCTGCCAGGTCCGCTAGCTGCGGGACCTGGTAGAGGATCGTAGCCAGCGCATGCGTCCGTAGCTCTAGCTCTCCCTCTCTGGCGCTCCTGGCGTCCGCTACGAGCGCTACCGCTGGGTCCTGCTCCTGGCGCAGCATATCCGCGGCTGTGTCTGGGTCTAGGTCTAGGACCGCTCTGTAGACGTAGAGCGCTCCGCTCTCGTCCTGTAGTACCGCGTACTCTGGGACCGCTCGTACCCGCTGCGCTATCTGCGCCAGCGCCATACGAGCAGAGGGAGCAGACAGCCGTAGCGCCTGCTCCCGTACCTCGTCTACTGCCGTCTGGCGTAGCTCCGCCAGAGCGTCCGCTACCGTTAGGTCCGCCCGTCCTAGCTCTACGTCCGCCCAGATAGAGGCTCCTACCTCTGCGCTATTGTAGTCTCCTAGGTTAAGCTTACCTCCGTACTGTACGGCTACTGTCTTAGGCTTTATGCCAGGAGACAGACCCGTACGGGCTACCTCCCTCTGCGTTACCTCTCCCGTCCCTACGTCTACTACCTCGTCCTGCTTAGCCATAGTCCCTACCTCCGTCCGTTGGCTGTCTGTAGAACGCACGTTCGGCGCAGTATAGCATACCGCCTCCGCCTGCGTCAAGCGGTACGCGGGCTAGAGGCGGTTAAGTACGCAGGCTCCCGCGGTAGGGTACGGGAGCCTGCGAGGTATGCGGACCTGCGCTGCGGACGGAGACTGCTAGCGCTGCCCGCGGAGGAAGTTTAGCCGATACTACCGCGGGCTGGCGTGTTAGGCTTAATCTTCTCGTAGACGTAGACGTAGAGCAGGTTAGCCATAGCCGTTACTCCGCCAGCTACGGTTAGCCAGGACCCTAGATACTCTACGGGATTGCCCGTAAACTCTGGTAGCTCTACGGGATACCAGCCCGCTACTACCGCCAGAGCGCTTAGGACGAGAGCAGCCGCGAAAGATACCGCTACTGCTCCGTAGCCCTTTAGGGTAGCGTCTAGCTTGCCTGCGATACTCTTAAGCAGTCCCGTAAAGGCGACTGTACCGAATACCAGACCTAGTACCTGTACTAGCTCTGCGGGTAGCTGCTCCATGTTTCGTAACCTCCCTGGTTATCTCTCTGCGGTACTCGTCCCTACCTGCGTCCCAGCATTATACCCTAGCAGATTAGGCCCTAGCGAACCAGTAGACCGGACGCCAGGGAGCCTGCTTGCGTACGTAGTAGTACCGTACGTCCTGGTCCCTCTCCGTATGCTCGTAGCGCTGCGCTACGTACGTCCTCCCGCCATGCGTTACGTCTATCTCGTTAGTAGTAGGGAGGTAGCCGCTGCTATTCTCTACCGCCTGCCATATGGCAGCCTCTACGTTAGCTCGTACTCCGCGTAGCCTATGCTCCTGCTCTAGGGCTGCGGCTACGGCTACCTCTAGCTGCTTCTGCGGGTCCTCTCCGCGGAGTCCTGCTATAAAGGGTCCTAGACCCGCTGGGCATTCTGTCTCGTGTCCTGGTAGGTCTATCTCGTTATGGCCTACCAGGTCCTTAGCGTGTCCGTAGAGAGCGTCTATAGCTCGTACCCAGCCTCTCCCGCATGCTAGGTCCTCGTCCGCTGGGACCTGGTACCTGTAGTCTCCCGTAATGGCTACGCCTAGCGCCTCTGTATTACGTCCCCATACATGCGCTCTCTGCCTGTCTGGGCTGCTAAGCAGGTACAGCCTGCCCAGCCGTATAACCGCATGGTAGCCTATGCCTGGCCAGCCTCGTACCTCTACATGCTCCCTGTATAGCTGCGCCAGCGTAACCGCTCTAGGCGTTACCGTATGATGCCAGGCGCAGTACGGCATAGTCCTAGAGTCCGCGTACCTGTAGCTACCCTCGTAGCGCTCCCGCTCGTCTGTGAACCTGTCCCCTAGCTCCTGCCGCAGGAGCGCTGCCAGCCTGTCTCCCATATCCTCCGTACCTCCGTCCCCGTTACCGTAGCCCTTGCCCGGTCTGGCTACTGGCCAGTCTACCTCCGCCTCTCTCTTACGGACGAGCGGTAGCCCGTCCCGCAGAGGCGGACTATGCTGTATGACGTTTGGCCTATGATCGTCTCCGCCATGCCAGATATAGACAGCGCTACCCAGACAGCGCCCAGTAGCAGCGCCAGCGTCCCAGAGAGCAGCCATAGCGTCTAGGTTATACTGCGCCCAGTCTGGTAGGTCATGTACGAACGTACCAGCCTCTCCCTCTATGTACGGCATACCAGGAAAGATAGCCAGCGCTCCGCCTATGTCGTGAGGTTTACCAGGCTCTAGAGCGTCCCTGTATCCCTCTGGTCTGTGGCTCCGCATAAGTCCCCAGTACTGGTCCGCCTCTCCTGGTCCGTCCTCCCTGTAGCTCTCTCCGCTGCGCTTGTGTGCGTACGGATGCCAGTTAGCTACGTCACAGCGCCTAACCGCAGCGTTAAGCGCAGGTACCATGTACTCGCTCTCTGGCATATCTGGGCTAGTATCGTGTCCCTGCGCCAGAGCGGACCAGACCGCCAGCGCTTTACGATCCGGTACGAGGCGGTCTACCTCGTCCCATACCCGCGTATGCCAGTCCGCTATACGCTCGTACCAGGCTACGGACTGGCGTACCTTGTCCTGTATCGTAGGTCCTGGCATATGCCACCATGAGCAGGCAGAGATACCAGGTAGCTCTATGTTCTGCTCGTTAGCCCAGACTATCCCTATGTACGGGTCCTGCCAGCAGTCTATATCTGCGTACGGGCTACCAGGTCCTCCGTCCCAGCGGCGCAGTAGGTCTACGTAGTACCTGGCGTACGGCTCTGGCTCTACCTCGTACCAGGCAGGATGATAGATACGGATAACCACAAACAGACGAGCGCTGTACTCTCGTAGCTTACCCAGCCAGTTATAGTTATCCCTGCTGCCCCAGCATTGACGGTACGGACTATGCGGGTCCCAAAATAGCTCCGTATGTAGCGCCTTTACCATGCCTCTAGGACCCGCGGTATCTAGCATAGACTCGTTATGCCAGTGTAGCCCGTTCTGCGCCATATGTACTGCGTTAGCTGCTCTGCGCTCTGCCATTCTCCCTACCTCCGTAGGCGTCCGCGTCCTGGTAGTCTGTCTGCTCTAGATAGCATATGTACTCGTCTACCCATACGGGTAGCCTACTCCGCGGTACTACCCAGTACTCCGCCTCTGCGCCGTTTATCCTACAGACCAGGCGCAGGAGCCATACGCTTACGCGCAAGCGCAGACCCATAGCGCTACCCTGTCCTCTCGTCCTCTAGCCTGCTCCCTCGTCCCCTATGCCGTCCTCTATGCTGTCTATCTGGTCCCGTACCAGACCTGCTATCTGCTCTAGTAGACCTACTAGCTCCCGCTTACAGTCTCCCAGCGCAGCGCTCGTCTGGCGTAGCTCCTGTCTCGTCTCTCGTAGCTCTCCGCTTAGCTCCGCTATTAGCTCCCGCTGGTTATCCTCTAGGCTGCTGGCTCTCTGGCTCTGCTGGCTGCGGATCGTAGCTACATGCGCCAGCGCTGCTCCTATCCCTGCGCCCAGCGCTCCTACTACGGCTATTACTACCGCCTCTGACATATGGCATACTCCTAGCAGTATCCCTCTCTAGCATCCGTCCTCGTTTCTACCGCCAGGGTATGTCTGTGTCCTATAGCCAGTATGGTACCTTAACTGGCGTACACTGTCCGTTACAGACGCCAGCGGGTAGCTGTATCCAACCAGCGGGAGGGTCTGGCTGCCACGGCTCTACGCCCATTACTGGCGCTTCTGTCAGAGGAAAGCAGAGCGTAATAGACAGGCTATCTGGGCTACCGTCTGCCGCGGTAGTACAGGTATAGAGTCCGTCCCCTACTATCTGTAGTGTATCGTCGCATCCGTCCGCGTTCGCCTGCCCTAAGTCTCCCTGTATTACCGCGTAATGGTTGCCCGCGTAGCTAATGGTTACGGTAGCGTCCCCACTAGAGCAGGTTACGGCTGTGTCTATACAGGTCCCGCCTACGATGCTTATAACGCTATCGCAGTCTACCGCGGTACAGGAGCCAGTATCTCCGTCTACCTGGCTGTAGGCTATGGTACAGCCAGTCTCTACGCTAAGGTCTACGGTATGCGGGTCCTCTAGGGTACCCTTAGTAATGTCTACGCTTGCGTCCTCTGAGGTAAAGCGCATGCGTCCCTTATGGCTAAAGTCTACCGCGTCCTCCGCCTGCTCTCCGTCTGGCGGCTGGTTAAGGTAGACTCCCCGCATTACTCGTAGCTCGTAGGCTAGCTCCCTGTGTAGCGCTCGTACCTGCGCCTCTAGCTCCCGTATGCGGTTTACAGGATGCAAAGGACCCAGCGTATCTACGGCTGCTGGTCCGGTCCTCTCGTCTACGAGGCTATTACCCATAGCGTCCCCGTCCTAGAGCGTTACTACCGTCTCCCAAAGGTCTACAGACCCTACACATTTTAGGCTATCGCCTATGCTGTACTGTAGCGTCCGTATCTTGGCTACTCCCTCTGTGTATACTCCCGTATCGTCCTCGTACCAGCGGGTACTAACCAGGTCCCGCGTCTGTAGCTCTGACCATAGGCTATCGTCCGTTATCGTAACCTGCGCTCTGTACTGCGGAGGGAGAGAGCGCCGTAGCGTAGCTATGGTCCTGGCGCGGTTAGCCGCAGCCGTAGGGCTGGTAGCGTTTATGGTCCTGCCGCTCGTTACCTCCCGTACGTTTATGGTCCTGCCTGCTATCTCCGCAGCTAGAGCGGATCGTAGCCCTAGGACCTTACCGCGTACGGCTCTGGCAGCGTAGCCGCGGACGAGGTTAGCCGTATCGTACCCGCGTCCTATCCCTGCTAGCTCTGAGACGGTACCCGCCAGCGTAATAGAGCCAGTCCAGCGGCAGTTAA
>Ga0180438_10004888_pt1 | contig 19007 bp, 17 predicted proteins | sample SS_ome_12_FD_132455 | JGI IMG/M metagenome (GOLD analysis project Ga0180438, IMG submission 132455) | Hypersaline lake sediment archaeal communities from the Salton Sea, California, USA - SS_3_D_2 metaG | ecosystem: Environmental > Aquatic > Non-marine Saline and Alkaline > Hypersaline >...
CCAGGCAGCCACATACGCCTCTGGTTCCTCGGAGCCAGGCTCGCGGTGCACATCACCGTGAAAGGCCACCAATGCTTCGGCGTCTTTGGCCGTCGATCGCCGCAAGATCAACCCATCTCCCAGATCGCGGATGAAGTTCTGGCTCACGAAACCTCCTGCGGATTGTCCATGACCACCATTTGAGAGCGCTCCGGCCCAACCGACACGAAGCGGATCGGCGCCCCAGCCAGTTCCTCGATGCGCCGCAAGTAGGCCCGGGCTCTTGGGGGTAGATCGTGCCAAGCCCGGCAATGGCCAGTATCGGTGCGCCAACCGGGCCAGGTTTCGTACACGGGCTCCACCCGCGCCTGGGTGGCCGTGTCGGGCACATAGTCGATCACCTGGTCGCCCAGGCGGTAGCCGGTGCAGATCTTGATCTCCTCAAAGTGGTCCAGCACGTCCAGTTTGGTGATGGCGATACCGCTAAAGCCGTTGAGATAGCTTGCGTAGCCGATGGCCACCCCGTCGAACCAACCGCAACGCCGGACGCGCCCCGTGGTCGCACCGAATTCGCGGCCGATCTCCTGGAGCATGATGCCGTATTCGTCGTGTAGCTCGGTAGGGAGTGGCCCGCCACCTACAGAAGTGGAGTAGGCCTTGACTATGCCCAGCACCTCGCTGATGGCCCGGGGCGGGATGCCAGCCCCGATGCACGCCCCGCCTGCCGTGGGTGACGAGGCGGTGGTAAAGGGGTAGATGCCCCAGTTCACGTCGCGTCCCACGCCGAGTTGGCCTTCGAGCAGCACCCGCTGGTCGCCTTGCACCGCGTCGCGCACCCAGGGCAACGTGTCCACGATGCGCTCAAGGTGGCGCTCCCGCCAGGTGGCGGCCAGGTCCATCAACTCGTCTGCCGTGTACTCCTTGAGCCCGTAGAAGGCCAGCTGGCGGTTCTTGAGGGGCAGGATCAGATCCAGGCGTTGGCGGAGTAGGTCAGGATGGTGCAGGTCACCAGTGCGGATGCCGTTGTAGGAATGCTTGTCGGCATAGACCGGGCCGATGCCCCGCCGGGTAGTGCCCATCTGCTCGCCCTCCTCACCGGCGTCTCGCTTGCGCCGATCCTCCTCGGCGCCGTCCAGCAAGCAGTGATAGGGCCAGATCAGATGGGCACGCGAGTCGATCCACAGGTTGCCGGTGTCCACCCCGGCTGCCTGCAAGGTGGATATCTCTTGCGATACCGTGTCCAGGTTGACCACTGTGCCCGCGCCGAGCAGGTTGCGAACCCGGGGATAGAAAATACCACAAGGGATGAGATGTAGGGCAAAGCGCCCATAGTCGTTGACGACGGTGTGCCCGGCGTTGTCGCCACCCTGAAAGCGGATGACCCAGTCGGCCCGCGCGGCCAAATAATCCACCACCCGGCCTTTGCCCTCGTCGCCCCATTGGGCGCCGACGACAACGGTCACATTACCAGTCATACGAGATGCCATAGGACACTACCTCCAGAATGGTCAGAGAGCGGTCGGATGGGTGGTGCTTCACCCATCCGGTGACCCACCAGCCGAACGCGGCGGCGAGTGGGCTAGGGAAAGTATAGCACATACCTTCCCCGGCGGTCAAACAGACCAACGGCCCACATCCAGCCAAACTGCAGAGAGGAGGGCCGTTTCCATGGAGAATATGAGAGAGGCCCCGGTCATATTGACCGGGGCCCCGAGGGTCGGGCCGGTCGAGGCTCGCCACAACGAGGGCAGCCCCACCCACGGCCTATTATACTATAGAATGGATAGAATGTCAAAATAAATGTAAGAAATGAGAGGTGGACAAAGTGACGCGGCGATTCTATGACTCGTCTGTACTCAGATCAGCGGCCAGGGGACGACGCGGCCGGGTCCAGGTTCGGGCAAGCGGCTATCTTGGATCAGTTTGTGCACCCGGTGAGCCAGGGCAGCCACCTCCTTCTCAGCCAGCAGGTGGCCCAACGCCTGGCCCAAGTGGCCGTCCTCGATCAGAAACTCAAGGTCTTTCAGGTCGGCGAGCACCTCACCGGGCAAAGGCTGGCCGGCATAATCCCAGATGACGGTCCGCAACTTGGGCTCTGCGTGAAAGGTGAGGGCGTTGTCGATGGCCCACAACTGTCCCTGGTGGTCCAGCAGGACGTGCCCCGACTTGCGGTCGGCGTTGTTGGCGATCACGTCAAAGGCCGCCAGCCGCAGCAGGTCCCCGGTGTAGGCCGGGTCGCTCTGGATATTGAAATAGTGGGCCTCTTCCTGAGCGTGGACAAAAAACTGCACCGAGCCCAGGCCGTGGGGACCCTGCCGCAGTACCGTAGGGGGGACGAGTCCCCAGCCCAGCGTCTCGCACAGCAGGTAGGCGGCTACCTCGCGGATGCCCAGGGTGCCGTAGGCAAAGTCCCACAGCGGTCGCTCACCCTCCTGCGGCTTGTAGACCGCCAGCGTCGAGAGATCCGCATCACGGACGGTCACCAGCAACGTGGCGTTGGAGCTCCAGGCGATCCGACCCTCGACCTCAATCTCTCCTTCGGAAAGCAGGCGCAAAATGCGCTCCGGTGTGAGCGCGGTAGTTACGGGGTCCTGGCTCGTCACGTCCGATGGCCGTTCTTGCGTGGACAAAAGTGCCCTTCGGGATCTATCGGTTCGCCGCACATGGCACACAAGGGGCGGCCGGCGGCCACCACCTCCTGTCCATGAATGCTAAAAGCCCGCATCTGTGCTGGCGTGGCCCAGAAACGGGCCACCGATGGTGTGGACTCGTCCTCTTCCGGCAGTAGCTCGTAGGCGATAATGACCAGGCGCCCACCCACCTGGTCGTAGCCCAGGTTCACCTGTCCTGCTCGAAAAACCGGATCCAGTGGGTATTCCAACCCCATGCCCTCGTCGAGGATCGGATCGGGCTCGGCTACAGCATCGGCGTCGCCGTCGACCAGGGACAGCAACAGGTGGTCAGCGGCGAGGGCCAGGGCGGCTACGTGCTCCTTCTCGCAGATCACGGTCACCAGGCGGTGCCCCTTGCGTGCTTGCAGGTAGAACACCCGCTGGCCCGGCTCGCCGATGGCGTCGGTCGTGATACGTTCTACAGGATTCAGGTCAAAAACCTCGTGGGGCATGGCTATGGCTCCTCGTTTTCTTCCTTCTCTTCGATCTCGAAAGAGGGCAGGGACCCAGTGTGGTTCAGGCAGAGGAGACGTGGCCCAAACTTGGTGAAGGCAAAGGCCGTCACCGAGGCCGGGGCGACGGTCAGCCGCTGAAACAGATCCAGTGGCAGGCCTGCATAGTGGGCTACGGCCATCTTGATCGGATCCGAGTGGGAGATGACAGCCAACGTCTGGCCGGCATGAGCGTCGCGAATGGCGTCGATCTCGGCCACGATACGCGCCTGGACCTCCCGCATCGACTCGCCGCCAGGGAAACGCGCGCCTCCAGGATAGACCTGGACCACGGGCCAGAGTTCCTCTTTCTGCAATTCCTCTAGACTGCGTCCAGTCCAGTCGCCGTAACGGGCCTCGCCCAGGCCTTCACGCACCTCGACCGTCAGGTCCCGGGTTTCGGCCAGGGGCTGGGCCGTCTCCAGCGTCCGTTCCAAGGGGCTGCTGTAGATCGCTGCCAGAGGCACCTCGGCGAGCTGCTGGGCCAACGCTGCAGCCTGGGCGCGGCCTACCTCATTCAGGTGGACACCGGGTGTCCAACCGGCCAACCGCTCACCAACCCAATCGTTCTGAGCATGGCGGATGAGCAATAAATTCATTATCTGCATCATTTAATCTCCGCCCTCCATTATACCACAAAGTGGGCCTGAGGTGAAACGGGCAGTTGCGCGTGCTGATCTTTGATGCTATACTGGATATGCCCACGTGCCAGTCGCCGGCACCTCTCTAGATGGGTTCGGCGGTGTTTTTCTTACTGCCAGAGGATTGGCTGCTGTGGCGGTGGTCTGGCCCAACGAGCACCTACCAGGTATCCTGGTGCATGGAAGGAGACGGCGCGATGATCGATAGCTACAGCTTTGGGCGGATCGTGGTCGACGGCCAGCCCTATGAGCGAGACCTCTTGATCTTCCCAGACCGGGTGGTTCCGGACTGGTGGAGGGTTGAGGGGCACGAGGTGGCTGTCACAGATCTGGATGAAGTGTGGGCCGATCCACCCGAGGTCCTGGTGGTGGGCACCGGTCGCTATGGGCGGGTGAGTGTCCTGCCCGAGACGGAGGAAATGCTGGAGGAGCGAGGGGTGCAACTCATCGCGCAGCCGACAAAGTCGGCCTGCCAGACCTTCAACCAGATGGCATCAGGAGACAGGCGTGTGGTGGCGGCGTTGCACCTCACCTGTTGAGAGGGAAGCTCATAGGGGGTATACGTCACCTTCCTTGGCCAGGCGCACCTGGCCTGGGATTCCCACAGCCGTTTGCCGCCAGGCATCCAGATCTATCCCCAGCACCGGGTAGTGGATGAGGACGAGTTGCTCGACCCCCGCTTCGCGGGCAACCTCGGCCGCATCGGCTGGTGAGGAGTGACCCTCGTATGACCCCGTCGCCTCGTGGATCAACAAGTCAGCGCCCTCTGCCAGGCGAGTGACCGCCTCACAGGGTTCCGTGTCAGACGAATAGGCAATGGACCTTCCGGTGGCAGTGTTGTCGAAGCGCAGAGCCAGCACCTCTACGTTGGCGTGTACCCCCGGCGCGGAGGTGACCCGCACCTCCTCGATCTCCAGGACCCGCCGCCCCTCGCGCAACGGCACGGGGTGCCACTCGATGGGGAACATATCATCCCGTTCGGCCAGATTGAACAAGCCCAGTAACCTGCGGGCGATGGTCAGCGCCTCCTGTGGCCCATAGATGGGCAGATGGGCAGCGCGTCCGCCAAGCCACAGTCCCTGGACCAGCATCGGCAGTCCGTAGAGATGGTCGGCATGGCGGTGGGTCAGGATCACGGCCCGGATGTCGTCCAGGTCTATGTCCAGGCGGGCCAGCCTGTGAAGAGGGCTGCCGCCGCAGTCGATAGGGACCGCCCACCCGGGGCCGCGTAGCACCAGGGCGACGGTGTCGTGATCAGCGTCAGGCACGGAAGCTGCGGTGCCCAAGACGATCAGCTCAGGCATGGATCATCCTCCGTAGGCCCAGATCACAAGCTGCGGCGTGATGTTTGCCTCTACGAAAGCGGCGACCAGCAGCAGCGGTACCACCACGAAAACAAAGACCTTGACGAACTCTGCGACGGCCGCTATCACCCCTTCGCCCACTGTCAACCCCTCGCGGGACGCCGTGATCGAAGCGCCGATGCGCAGGGCAAAGGCCGTGGCAATGATCGCCGCCGGGATCTCGAACAGGCCGTGAGGTAGGATGAACACCGCCAGGAAGGTCAGGGGATTGTAGCCCAGCCAGGCCAACTGTCCGGCGAGAAAGCCCACCATGGCCAGGGGTACCATCAGCATCAGGATGGACAGCGTGCCCAAGGTGACCAATGCCAGCGGCGCAGCCAGCAGCAGCACGCGGACGTTGTGGCCAAAAATCCCCCCTGTTGTGAGCGAGGGCAAATAGCTCAGGTCAGACAAGGCCTCAAAGTCCTGCGCTGCCAGGTTCTCCAGGGTGATGGATCCCTGGGGCAGGGGAAGTTTGGCCACGTAGGCCCAGCCGAGGACACTGGCCACGACCACAAAGAGGACGACGATGGCCGCCGGCATCCAGTTGTGGCGGAGGAGAAGGGGCAGATCGTGGCGGTAGACCCGTACCAGCCACCGGACAAAGCGCACAGGGTGAGAGGCGACAACCGTGGCGTTCCGCAAGTTGGAGGCCATCTCGGGCGGATTCACGAAAAAGTGGCGGAGAAGTTGGCCGGTGCGTCGTACATTCAGCTCGTCGATCTCCCGGCCCAGGATCTCCTCCCGGTTGAACGTCCTGGTCCCCATGCGGACCAGGATGGCCATGACGACCAGCAGACCCAGGACGATGACCCACAGGGTGCTGTAGCTTCCCCAGAACATGACAACGCTCTCCGCCTGGATCAGCAGGGCCATGGGGATGATGATGAAGCTGGCCAGTAGGTTCGCAGCCCTCACGCTGGTGGTCTGGCTGGAGACCACGACGGCTCCTGCCACCATCACCAGCCCGGTGACGATGTTTAGCACAAAGATCAGCACCAGCAGGTCCAACGCCGGCGTGTAGCCAACGGACGTATAGAGTCCTGCCAGGTAGACCGAGATAGCCAGGATGCTACCGAGCAGTGGCAGGGCCGTGGCAGAAATCATCTTGCCCAGGTACAGCTCCAAGTCCGTGATGGGCATGGACAACAGTGGCTCGATGCTGCGCCGCTCTTTCTCGCCCACAAAGGTCTCCAGGGCGATGACCAGTGAGAAAGAGATGGGGAAAAAGCCGACAATCATCAACAAGAAGGGGATCAACTGCTCACCGATGATCGGCGCATCCCGCTGTTGCACAAAGTCGATGGCCACCTGGGCGGTCCAGTTCATCAGCCAGGGCAAGATCAGGATCAGCAGGATGATGGGCATAACAATGCGCCAATCGCGCAGGGTGTCGCGCATCTCGCGCCGGGCGATGAACCAGATCATCTTGGGAGAAGATCGCTCCGTGCTCGGGATCGGTTCACGCAGGGAATCAGTCGCCACCGTTTCCCTCGCTTTCCACGATCCGGAGGTAAACCTCCTCCAGGCTGCGGGGTACCTCGCTCAAGGTCAACACCGGGGCACCCATGCCAGATAGACGGGCCAACAGCGCCGGGTTGGTCATCTCGGGCGTCGGCGTCCGGTATTGGAACCAGTCTTGGCCCGACGCCTCGACCTGTATCAGGTCGCTTAGCTCGCTCACGGTACCGTCCAACGAGTGAGCCAGCCGCACCTCCAGAAGCGGCGGGCCCAGCAGATCGGCTTTCAGGCGAGCTGGAGTATCCAGGGCGACGATCTGCCCCCGGCGGATGATGGCGATGCGGTCTGCCAGCGTCTCCGCCTCGGAGAGGTTGTGGGTGCAGATGAGCACCGCGCGCTGTTCCTGCCGAAGGTCTCTGATGGCATCCCGTACCAACTTGGCGCTGTGGGGATCCATGGCCGAGGTAGGCTCGTCCAGAAGCAACAGCGGCGGGTCGTGGATCATGGCCCGGATCAGGGCCAGTTTCTGGCGCATGCCCTTTGAGTATTCGGCCAACCGTTGGCGGCGCGCCTCGATCAGGTCAAAGCGTGCCATCAAGCGTTCGGCACGGTGCCGTATCTGGGCTGTAGACAGGCCCTGTAGCTGGCCAAAGAAATCCAGATACTCGTCAGCCCGCATGCGGAGGTAGAGGCCGGGGAATTCGGTCAGCAAGCCAACGGCGTGGCGCACCTGGCGGGCCTGATGGACGGTGTCAAAGCCAGCCACCCGCGCCCAGCCCTCACTAGGCTTGAGGATCGAGGCGAGCATCCGCACCGTAGTGGTCTTGCCTGCGCCATTGGGGCCGAGCAGGGCCAGGACCTCGCCAGGGGCTACATCAAAGGTCACGTGGTCCACCGCTGTGAACCACTGCAGGGCGTCCTGGCCAACCGCTCCCTCGTCCAGCGACGCGCAGCCGCGTTCCGCCCCTGCTGTCGTGCAGGGGAAGCGCTTGGTCAGGTTGTCCGTCCGGATCATCAATTCTGGCATGGTCTGGCTCTGGATCTCGACTGTGGGGCGGGATGGTATCCCGCCCCGGCCGTACCAGCGGCGCGGGATTTTTCGTACAGGTATTCCTGTGCAGAGCCATTATACCAACTTTTTGGTGAGATGACAATAGACCTCAAGTCCGAGGCAGGCGTGTTATTTTGCTTCGGGCAGAACGTGCGGATTGGCGCTCGCCCCGGGGGTAAACAGTTCGGGCCTGACATCCTGGGGGATCATCACTGTCAGGGCCTGGGGCACCACCTCGCACTCCAGGGGCGTATAACCAAACGGTTCGCCATCTACGCTGATGGCCATTGGCTTGTCGGTCTCGACGCGGATCGCACAGCCCTGGTGGCGACTGTGACGTGGATCCCGGGCATGGAGGCCGGTGAGGATGCCCAATGCTGCACGCATGACCGAGCCGAAGCCGGTGCCGGCGAATATATCCACGTCCAGCAGGCCATCGTCCAGACGGGCATCGGAGGCGATTCGTACCACGCCGCCGTACAGTTGAGAGTTGCTGATGACAATGAGAATGGAGCGGCGGTAGATGAGCTGCTCGTCGATCCAGAGGCGGGTCCGGGTGCCGACCATGTTGGCCGCTGTGACCACACCGGCGGTGATGTAGGCAAGGGCGCCCAGTTTGCGCTGGCGGCGCGTGCGGGGCTCCATGGCATAGGCCACTTCGGCGTCGAGTCCGATGCCGGTCCACTGTAGAAAATAACGTCCGTTGGTCCGGCCCAGGTCGATGCGCCGGGCTTTGTGTGGCACCAGCGCCCGGACCGCGGCGACCAGGGGCAGGGGATGGAGGGGGGAGCGGGTGGGCAGTCCCATGCCCTTGGCCCAGACATTGCCTGTCCCCCCGGGCAGCACCCCCAGGGCCACCGGGCTCTCGGCGAGCCCGTTGATGATCTCGTTGATGGTACCGTCGCCACCCACAGCGAACACGGCGTCGAGCTCCTGGGCCACTGCCTGTTGGGCCAGCTCCGTCGCTTCGCCGGGGCCCTGGGTGTAGTGCAGCACCGTCCGCCAGCCATGGCGCTCCAAATGGTTGAGCACGGCCGGTATCTCGCGCCGAACACTCCAGGGACCTGACGTCGGATTGACGATCAACTTGGATCGCATCTTGTGCGCTGTTCCTTCCCAACCTCCCCCTTATGGTAGTTTCTGGTGCGACACTCGCGCCGGCCCCGTCACCGGGGCCGGCAGCAGTTTCTCACAGAATACCATACTGGGTGCGCCGCCATTATACCAGAGCTTCCCACCTGGTGCCAATCCTGTTTGTCACAAGTCAGGAGTTGGTGTACAATGAAAAACAGAACTATGGACGAACTGGGAATGACTTTGCCCGTTGACCGGATCTTGGAAGGCCGCTACCGGATCGTCTCCGATGGAACCGGCCGTGACATAGGGACCGAGTACAAGGCCTACGACATCCGCCAGGAGCGGCTTGCCGCCGTCTTGCTCCTGGACCGCCGCTGGGGCAGCGGCATCGAGGCGCTTGAGCGCGTGGTGGAGGCCAATCAGGCGATCGCTGACCTGGCCCTGCCCGCCCTCGTTCCCTATGAGCAGGTCGGCCTGGTGGACGGGCAGCTCTATGTGGCACGCCGCCACGTGGAGGGCCTGACCCTGGCCGGGCGGCTGGCCTCCGCTGGTTCGCTGGAGACCGAGGCTGCGGTGGATCTCGCCGCCGGCCTGTGCGAGGTCCTGGCCCCGGCACATCGGGTCGGGTTGGTACACGGAGGCCTATCGCCTCACAGTGTGCTGGTCGTGGGTGAGGGACAGATGATGGCAACCGATGCCGGTCTATTCCCTGCGCTCCGTCTGGCATCTGCAGGGTCGGGCCAGCCGTGGGGCCGCTTTCCCTACGTCTCGCCTGAGCAAGCGGTAGGTGAGGATATGCATCCTGCCAGCGATGTGTACGTCCTCGGCTTGTTGCTCTACGAGATGCTGGCAGGCCATTTGCCATTTGTGGCTGACGAGGAGCTTGTGCTGGTCTTGCAGCACCTGCGCCAGGAACCAGTCCCCTTGCAGACTCTGAACCCTCGGGTCCCCTTGCCCCTGGCCCAGATCGTACACAAGGCACTGTCCAAGGAGCCATCTGCCCGCTACCGGAACGCCGGCCAACTGGCACATATCCTGCGCGCGCAGGCAGCGGCAGCGCTTGCTCCCTTGTCTCTGCTGCCGACGCAGGCGCAGCCGGTTCGGGCGCCCACCGCCCCGGTCAGGGAGCGGCAGCCGATGTACGTGCCGCCTCCGCCTCAGCCAGCCTATCCAGCATGGGAGGGATACGACGCGGGCACGGACTACTGGGTCGAAGGACGAGATGGCGTGGATTGGATCCTGGTCGCACTCGTCATTGCCGCGTTGCTCGCCGTCCTGGGGTTGATCCCACTGTGGCGTACAGTCTACCGGCGCTACGCTGTGCCCCCGCCCGCACCCACGCCTGTGTCGTACCACTGGCCCGAGGAAGAGGCTGGTTCCCCCTTGCCGGTTACAGGCTGGCGACCAGAGTTCTTGGATGATGCCGGTACGTTGGTCTGGCGAGGGGTGAAATTGGTTGCTTCCGGCCATGTCTGGTATAATGATCTGTCGCAAAAGATATCCGGTTCCGTGGCTGATCCTGACCCAGGGCCGCCGGAAAAAGTTCCAGTTTGGGAGTCAAGCTTACGGGCATTGAGGCTGAACTGTAGTACATTATCAGCGCGGACTTTTCATCACGCGCGCTTTGGTGGGGCGTAATTTGTAGCGGAGGCAGAAGGTGAACGTAAACTGGCGAGGAGCGCTGATCTATCTCCTCATCCTGGTTGCAGCAGGTGCTCTGATTCTCGGGTTCTTTCCGATGGATGCCCAGACAGAGGAAATCTCCCTTTCCCAGTTGGTGACCGATATCAACGCAGGAAAAGTGGAGTCCGTCCTCGTGGAGGGCGAGCAACTGGAAGTGACCTACGACGGGGATAATGCAGTTGCATCCCGCAAGGAATATGGCGCCGATTTGCCCGAGACCCTCCTGGGCCTGGGTGCGAGCTCTGAGCAATTGGACCAGGTGGACATCGAGGTAAAGCCACCCAGCCCGTGGGCGGACTGGCTGGCAATCCTGGGGAGCTTTTTGCCATTCATCTTTTTGGCGGTTCTGTTTATCTTTTTGATGCGCCAAGCGCAGGGCAGCAACAACCAGGCCCTCTCTTTTGGCAAGAGCCGGGCGCGGATGTTCACCGGCGAAAAGCCGACCGTCACCTTTGACGATGTGGCTGGCGTGGAGGAGGCCAAGCAAGAGCTGTCCGAGGTCGTAGAGTTCCTCAGGGAGCCACAGAAGTTCATTGCACTTGGTGCCCGTATTCCCAAGGGAGTGGTACTGATGGGCGCTCCCGGCACTGGCAAGACGCTCATGGCCAAGGCCGTATCGGGCGAAGCTGGGGTTCCCTTCTTTTCCATCTCGGGTTCCGAGTTCGTCGAGATGTTTGTGGGTGTCGGCGCGGCGCGGGTGCGCGACCTGTTTGACCAGGCCAAGCGCAACTCGCCCTGTATTATCTTTGTGGACGAAGTGGATGCTGTGGGCCGCCACCGCGGTGCAGGGCTGGGTGGCTCCCACGACGAGCGGGAGCAAACACTCAACCAGATCTTGGTCGAGATGGATGGCTTTGGCACCGATACGAATATCATCGTGATCGCCGCCACAAACCGTCCCGACATTCTCGACCCCGCTCTCCTGCGTCCCGGTCGCTTCGACCGCCGAGTGGTCCTGGACCGGCCCGACATCAAGGGGCGTAAGGGAATCCTGGACGTGCACGTGCGGGGCAAGCCGCTGGCCAAGGACGTGGATCTGGAAGTACTGGCCCGCCAGACACCAGGCTTTGTCGGTGCTGACATCGAAAACATGGTGAACGAAGCTGCCATTCTGGCCGCTCGGCGAAACAAACGGGCCATCGGTATGCCCGAGTTCGAAGAGGCGGTGGAACGGGTCGTAGCCGGACCGGAGCGCAAGAGTCGCCTGATCAGTGATGACGAGAAAAAGATCCTGGCCTATCATGAGGCTGGACATGCCCTGGTTCAGAGCAAATTGCCCGAGTGCGATCCGGTTCACAAGGTCTCCATCGTGGCTCGGGGGCTGAACCTGGGTTACACCATGGCCCTACCCGAGGAGGATCGCTACCTCTACACGCAGGACAAGTTCGAGGACGAGATCGCCGGGATGTTGGCCGGCCGGGCGGCGGAGGAGATGGTCTTTGGCGACAAGTGGACGGGAGCCCATGACGACCTGGATAGGGCTACCAAGCTGGCGCGCCGTATGGTCACCGCCTATGGCATGAGCAAAAAGCTGGGGCCGTTGACCTTTGGCGATCGGGACGAATTGGTCTTTTTGGGACGGGAGATCGCCGAGCAGCGTAACTATAGCGACGAAGTGGCGGAGGAGATCGATCAGGAGGTGCGGCGCATCGTCGACCAGGCCTATGACCGGGCCAGGGCCGTCCTGTCTACCTATCGTGAAAAGCTCGAGGGTATCGCCAAGCGCCTCATCGAGATCGAAACCATCGACCGGCAGGAATTCGAAGCCCTGATGGCTTGAGCACTGCCAAATCAAGGGTTCAAGACCCCTTCTCTGAACGAGAGGGGGTTTTCTTGTGCTTGTTCTGCCAAGTTTCCGGCAGAAGGATGCCGTGTATCTTCCTAGTCATAAAAATAATAAGAATTGACAAATCGCGCCGATTGTGTTACAATTATGATGAGCAACATGGAAATCGCAACGGTTCTCATTGTGGAACAGACAAGTTGAACCATGCCGTTGGCTTGTATTGCGATTCCTAGAAAGGAAAGATGCGATGCAGAGCACACGTCAGGAGATTTTGGAGATCCTAAAAGAAGAGAGACAGGCGACCGTTGAGGACCTGGCCACCCGCCTGGAGTTGACACCGATGACCATCCGGCATCACCTCAATGTGTTGCAGGCCCAGAATCTGGTCGTTGCCTCCAAAGTGCGCCGTTCCCAGAAGGTGGGCCGGCCCCGCTTGGTCTACACGTTGACCGATGCAGCCGACGAACTCTTTCCTCAGAACTATGCCAACCTGGCGCTCCACCTGGTGAGCGAAGTCAAGGAGACTGTGGGGCCAGAGGAAGCTCAGGCCATCTTTGGCCGCGTCGCTGAGCGAATCGCGGAGGATGCACCGCCCCAGGTGGAGGGCCAGAGCTTTGAGGAGCGACTGGATGAGGTGACGGATTTCCTGGCGGAACAGGGCTTTATCACCCGTTGGGAAGAGACCGACGAGGGCTATGTGCTAATCAATATAAATTGCCCCTATCGCCAGGTAAGTCGTGAACACGGCGATCTGTGCATTATGGACACCACGCTCATCAGCCGCCTTCTGAACGTCGAGCCTGAGCGCCGGAGCAGCCAGCGTGAGGGTGAAGCTCCTTGCAGCTTCTTGCTGAAACGGCTTGACTGAGTGTCCGAGGGGTGTGGAATGACAGGGGCCTGGTCTCATTGGAAGACCAGGCCCCTGTTTATTACCCTGCCAATGCCGCGCTAGGGTCCGGCGAAATCGACCATAGGTACCTGGCTGGCACCGGCCCCAGAGCATTGTTCCGTGGTCGTTACTTCGACGACATTGGAGCGTCGCTGGCAAGCGTTGGCCGTAGGCAGGCCGTCCCGCTGACCGCACGTTTCCAGTTGGACCACAGCCACCTTGAACTTGCCAGGGGGTACCCCGCCCAGGCTCACATCGTACTTGCCATCTGCTTCGGAGACCGAAACCCGTCCCTCCCAGACGTCAGACCAAACACCGACGGCCACGCCAGCGTAAGGGTTCCCGTTGGCGTGCTTGACAAAGCCTGTCACTGCGGTAAAGCCATCACAACGGGCAGAGCCCCCCACGATGGTGCCAGTGAAAGGGGGAGGCGGTGGTTGCGTTGGTGCGGGCGTCGCGGTGTTGCGTGGCCGGGTGGGCCGCGGTGTCGACCGCCGGGTCGCGGTCGGGCTCGGCAAGGGTGTGGAGGTGTCGCTGGGCACCGGAGTGATCGTTGGGGTGTCCGTGGGCAGCGGGGTGTCGGTCGGGATCGGTGTATTGGTGGCCACAGGCGTGGCGGTAGGAGTGTCCGTCGGAGTGGGTGTAATCGAGGGCGTCAGGGAGGCGGTGGCAGTAGCGGTGGCGGTGAAGGTGGGCTTGGGCGTGCGCGTGGGGGTAGCCGAGGGCGCGACACGGGCTTGCCGCTGGGGGATGACCGAAAAGATCGCAACGGCCATGATCGTCCAGATCAGGATAATGGCTGCTATAATGATGAGGCGTGCTTTCATATCACTCTTTTCCCAGGCTGGTTCTGGCCAAGTGCACCATGCTGTCGTTACCGTCCGGGTCACCAGGTGACCACGTTCAAAGATGCGCCACGAATTGTACCACAACCCATGGCGCTTGCCAAGTTAACCCTTTTCCACTGATTTGCTGCATGATTGCCTGGATGGATACCGTCCGACGCCTGATAGGGAAGCCTGGAGGGCAAGCCGAGTGGGTGAATTGTCCGGCGGCTGCTCGCATATTTTATGGCAACACGATCTCTGGATAGCGCAAGCTTCTGCGTTACATGATCCAATTTGTTTGTAAACGGGCAAAAAGACTCGATTTCAGGCGTATATTGGCTATTCATAACCATTTAAGCGCTCCTTGTAGGTGAAAGAGAGATTTACACGATGTTATCAGCCTGAACAGGGTGTTACGTTATGACAAAACGTCTTTATGTTATATTAAAGATTAGAAGATACATATACGCCTGTTAGAGATTGTATGCGTTCGAAGCTGCGTGTCAGGCAGTGATTGTGACAGTTTTCCTGTTTTACGGATAGGAATGACGGCTTCACTGGTTGACAGGAGGTGTTCCATGAAGAGGTATGTGAGTCTCGTCGCCGTTTTGGCGCTGGGGATGATGATCGTGCTGTTCGCAGGGCTGAGCCTTCTGCCGGCGCAGGGAGCGGCCCCGGTCGAAGCGCACCTACATGGATCGGAGTGGCACGATGCCGGCCAGGCCGTCGCGGGTTACGGTGCCGATCCCCACCTGGGTGCATCCCCGGCCATTACGTGGACGCCGTGGTTCAGCGACGTGGCCGCCGAGATGAACGCCACCGCCCCCGGCTATGGTACGGGCGTCGCCTGGGGCGACTATGATGGGGACGGCGACCTGGACCTGTACGTGGTCAACCTGGGGGCAGGAGGCGCGGGACAGGCCAATGTCCTGCTGCGCAACGACGGAAGCGCGTTCGTCGACGTGACGGGGCAGGCAGGTGTGGGGGACGATGGCCCGGGGGTGGCTGCTGCCTGGGCGGACTATGACAACGACGGCCATCTGGACCTGTTCGTCTCCAACCGTCCGGGAAACAACGTGCTCTATCGCAACGACGGCGCCGCTGCCTTCCAGGACATGGCCGGCGCCGCAGGCGTGAGCGACTACAACGGCATGGGTGAGGGCGTGGCCTGGGCCGACGACGACCGCGACGGGTGGGTGGACCTGTACGTAGCCAACTATACCCTGCCCAGTCCCCCCCATGACCAGCCGAATCGCCTGTTCCGGAACCTGGACGGCAGCCAGTTCGAGGACGTGGCCGCCGGGCGCCTGGTGGCCGACGGGGGCAGCGGCGAAGGGATCGCCTGGGGCGACTTTGACAACGACGGCGACCTGGATCTGTACGTGGCCAACGCGGCTGCCGGAGGGACCAACGTACTCTTCCAGCGGCAGGACGACGGCACCTTTGCGGACGTGACCGCCCAGATGCACGTGGCGGGCGGGGCGGGGAGCAGCTACGGTGTGGCCTGGGGCGACTATGACAACGACGGCTGGCTCGACCTGTACCTGGCTCAGCAGGGCGCCAACAAGCTGTACCGCAACCTGGGGGGCGCCGACTTTGCCGACGTGACCGGCCAGGCCGGTGTGGGGGGTGACCGCTGGAGCCTGGGCTGTGCCTGGGGGGATTTTGACAACGACGGTGATCTGGACCTGCACGTGGCCAACGCCAGCGTGGGCGGCTATAACCCTGGCGACGTACTCTACCGCAACCAGGGGGGGCTCCTGTCACCTTTGGCGACGTGACGGCCCTGGCCGGCATCACCAATACCCTCGACGCCAGGGGCAGTGCCTGGGGCGACTATGACGGCGACGGCGACCTGGACCTCTATGTGGTCAACCAGGGGGCGGGCCAGGCCAACCGCCTGTTCCGCAACGGGGGCAGCGCCAACCACTGGCTGGTGGTGATCCTGGCCGGCCGCGCCAGCAACCGGGCGGGTATCGGGGCACGGGTGACGGTGGCGAGCGATGGGGACCAGATCCGGGAGATCACCGGTGGATCGGGCTTTGCCTCGCAGGACAGCCTGCCGGCCGAGTTCGGCCTGGGCAGCTGGGGCGGGCCAGTGGACGTCACAGTGCGCTGGCCCAGCAGCATCGAGTCGTCGCTGGTGGGCGTCGCGGTCGACCAAGCCATCATGATGACCGAGCCAGCCCCGGACCTCTCAAGGGCGACCAAGGGGGTCTCGGCAGATGCAACGCTGCCGGGCGAGACCCTCACCTACACCATCGTCGTGCCCAACGACGGGGACTGGAGCGCGCCGGCCAGCGTGACCGATACCCTGCCCGCGGGCCTGGCTTGGGGCGGCTACCTGACGGCCACGGGTGGTACGCCTACCTGGGACCCGGCCAGGCAGCGCGTGCTGTGGCGAGGTGCGATCGGCGAGGGGGCCGCAGTGACCCTCGCCTACCGGGTGACGGTCGACTGGGGACTGGTGCCCAGCACGACGATCACCAACGCCGCCACCGTGGACGATGGCTACCGGCCGGCGTTCGATACACCTCCCGTTACGACCACGGTCCTGTGCCGGGAATTGAGCGGGGCCAGCTTTGAATATGAGCCGGTGTCGCCGGTGGCGGGCCGGGGGATGACCTTCACGGCCATGGCCACCGGCAGCCTGCCGGTCAGCTACGAGTGGGACCTGGGCGACGGCGGCATAGCAAGCGGGGCCATGACCACGCATACCTACGACGTGGCGCGCAACTACCGGGTCACGCTGACGGCTACCAATGACTGCAGCCACGCGGTCGTTTCCGGCACGGTGGCGGTGATGCCGGCGGTTGGACGGAGCTACCTACCGTTGGTGGTCCGGGACCTGCCGTAGAGCGACGGGTTTTACTCGCCGGACCTGGTGACCAGGGGCAGGTACACGCTGGCCACCGCCATCCTGGTGGTCAGAGGGATCTCCCCAACGGCCGAGAGGCCACCATCGGCGCTGACGCGATAGTCGCTATTGGTGATGGCCTGCGTGGCCGTGACGGCAAAGCCCACCTGGGCCGTGGCACCCTGGGGCCCCAGGCTGTCGACGGCCCAGGTGATCACGTCGCCAGCGGGGATGCCGCCACTGCCGGGGATATAGTGGGCGCCGAACGGGATGGCGTCGGTGATCACCAGGTTGGTGGCTGTCACCAGGCCGCTGTTGGTCACGGTCAAAAGATAGGGGATCGGCTCGCCGGGATAGACGATGCCCGGACCGCTCTTGGTGATGGACAGGTGGGGACTGTTCTCCACCAGGGTGTATATCGTGCCGCTGGCCCGGTTGACTACGTACAGCTCGCCCTGGGCGTCCTCACCAAAGGCGACGTACCCAAAGGCGGCCAGGTTGGTGTGCATCGTCGCCTGCCAGCTCCCATCGCCGGGGGCCAGATCCCAAAAGTTGCCGCTGCAATAGTCGGCCAGCAGGTAGCGCCCATACATGGCCGGGTACCGGCTGCCGCGGTACACATAGCCGCCGGTGACTGAGCAGCCATCTGCATGGCTGTATTCAAAGACAGGAAAGGTATAGTTGCCGATGGGGCCGCAGCCGGCCGTGTTGTAGGGGTGATCCCCCTCGTAGCAGCGCCAGCCATAGTTCTCGCCGCCGGTGGAAGCGGCGGGCTGGACGTCGACCTCCTCCCAGTCGTTTTGGCCCACGTCGGCGATGTACAGGTCGCCCGTCAGGCGGTCAAAACTGGAGCGCCACGGGTTGCGCAGGCCGGCGGCCCAGATTTCGTCGCAAACGCCCCCCGGACCGTCGGACAGGGGGTTGTCGCCCGGCACGGTGTAGTGGCCGCTGCCGATCCCCGGGCAGTCGGGCGGGTTGCCGGAGGTGGCGTCGACGTCGATGCGGCTGATCTTGCCCAGGAGCAGTCCCGGGTCCTGCGCGTTGTCGTCCGGGTCGCCCGCAGAGCCGCCATCGCCCAGGGGGATGTAGAAGTAGCCATCGGGGCCAAAGTGGATGTCACCTGCGTTGTGGTTGGCGTAGGGCTGCTCGACAGTCAGCAGGATGTCCTCGCTGGCGGGATCGGCGACGTTGGGGTCGCCGGTGACGCTGAAGCGCGAGATGCGGGTGCGCCGGACGTCTGCTGTGGTGTTGGTATAGTTCACATAAAAATAGCCATTGGTGGCATAGTCCGGATGAAAGGCCAGGCCCAGCAACCCTTGCTCATTAGAGCTGGCATCCACCCGGTCGGTGATGTCCAGGAAGGGGACGGGCAGGACGGCACCCTCTGGCGATGCGATCCAGATCGTGCCGGCCTGTTCGATGACAAACAGCCGGTCGTCGCCCGGGCCGGTGTGGGTGATGCCCACCGGCTGGCTAAACCCCGTCGCAAAGGGGGATAGGCCCAGGTCGAGGACGTCGACTGGCGCCGTTGCCGGGGCCGTGGCCGGCGAGGCCAGGCTCTCGACGCAGGCGCCGCCCAGGGCCAGGCTGACCACAATCGCACACAAAACGGGGATGGCCCAGGGGATGCCCCTGGATATTCGCTCGGATCTCATGGCTGTCCTTTCCAGCTAAACGGAGTGTAGTCGCGGGATGTCATATCTCCCATCCTCCAATTGTATCATGGGCGCGCCTCGCAAGCAAAATGAGGTCACCATGACACGCGCACAGTGGATCTGGGGTCTAGGACTTGTGGCCTATTGACGCGATCGCCCGGATGTGCCATAGTAGGGCACTGCCCCCCCCTTCCCTGATCGACCAACGAAATGAGGAAAAAGGGGGACAACCGATGAAGATATTGAGACTAGCGGCCGCGATCACGGTCGTGGTGTGCTTGATCTTGGCTGCCAGTGTTCCGGCCCTGGCCCTGAAGGACAAGCCGCCGAACGTCAAGGAAAAACCGACAAAAGTCGTACCCCAGGTGCCGCCCGGGCAGGCAAAAAAGACGCCCAAACCGGAGCATATCCCCAAACCGAAGAAAACCCCCAAGCCGGAGAGTATCCCCCAGCCGGGCGAGGATCCGGTTGCCAAGGTGGAGATCTGCCACAAGCCGGGCACACCGGCGCAAAAGACGCTGTGGCTGCCCGAGCCGGCCGTCCCGGGTCACCTGGGGCACGGCGACGTGCTGGGCGCCTGCGAGGACCTGACGCC
>Ga0180438_10004889_pt1 | contig 19004 bp, 20 predicted proteins | sample SS_ome_12_FD_132455 | JGI IMG/M metagenome (GOLD analysis project Ga0180438, IMG submission 132455) | Hypersaline lake sediment archaeal communities from the Salton Sea, California, USA - SS_3_D_2 metaG | ecosystem: Environmental > Aquatic > Non-marine Saline and Alkaline > Hypersaline >...
CCGAGGCTATCTCCGGTCTGAAGGACTTTGAGGATTGCGCCAGCGGTCCCTTCTGGTTCTACACCGAGGGCCGTGAGGTAGTGCGCCCTGTCAGTTCTCAGATCGTCAAGGGCGGTGCTTTCCACCTCTATCACGAGTTCACCGACGAGGAACTGGTCACCGCCAAGTAGTGAACACGCAAGTAACGAGTAACGAGGGTGAAGCAACTCATTACCTCGTTACTCGTTACTCACATCTTTCTTTAGGGAGCACTCTATGCCTTTTATGCAAAACCTCTCCAACGCCGTGGTGTTAGCGGGAACGTATATTCTCATGGCCGCGGGGCTGACGATGGTCTACGGTGTGCTGAAGGTGCTGCACATCGCTCATGCTGCTGTCTATACCATCGGTGCTTTCATTGGCCTGTTGGTCTTTACCTGGGCTGGCAATTTCTGGTTAGCCCTGGCGGTGGCGATGCTGGTCAGCGGGATCGTGGGCGTCTTGATCTACCGGGGCACTTATCACTACATGCTCGATGCGCCACGCACTGTACCCCTTATCGCCAGCATTGGCATGTTCGTGATGCTGACGGACTTGTTGCAGAAAGACTTTTTGATGGGACCTTATCAGAAAGCGCTACCGGCCGGGGGTGCTGGTCTGCCCCGCATCCAGACTTCTTGGTTCTCGCTGACGCCCAAACAGGTCCTCATCCTGGTGGTAACAGCGGCCTTGCTGGCGGTTGTCTATCTTATCATGACCCGCACTCGTATCGGCCTGGGTTGGCAGGCGGCAGCGATGGATCGTGATATGGCTGCCGCCGTCGGCGTGAATCTAAACCGGGTGATCGCTTTCAACTTTTTCCTCGGCTCGGCGTTGGCTGGGGCAGCCGGTGTGCTGGTCGGGGTCTACAACAACAGTGTCTTTGCCACCATGGGCGATCTGCCCTCTTATAAAGCTTTCATCATCATTGTGCTGGGGGGGATGGGCAGCTTGCCGGGGACGATTATCGCCAGCCTGTTGCTGGCCCTGGTGGAGAACTTGATGGTAGCATCAGTGGGGTATGTGCTCCCCCGCGATGCGATTGCGTTTTTGGTGTTGATTCTGATGTTGATGTTTCGGCCTCACGGGTTATTAGGGCAAGAGTAGGGGGTTACGAGCGATGTTCAGCGGCTACATCATCAGTGTCGCCATTTTCGTCGGTATCTGGGTCACATTGGCCCTGAGCCTCAACATTCTCACCGGCTACGCCGGGCAGGTGTCATTAGGCCATGCTGCCTTTTTCGGTATCGGCGCCTATACCTCGGCCATCCTATCGCTTAAGTACGGCCTTCCCTTCTGGGTTGACTTTCTGGGAGCCATCGTCGTCACAGGCTTGATAGGTATGGTGCTGGGCTTGCCCAGTTTGCGCGTCCGCCATGACTTTCTGGTGCTGGCCACGATGGGCATCAATTTCGTCGTTGTCGCCATCTTCAAGTACGTTGATTTCTTTGGCGGGGCGATGGGGCTCATCAACATCCCCGCCCCCAGCATCCTCGGTTACAGCTTCCGGGGGGGCATCCCTTACCTGTTGCTGGTATGGGCTTTCGCTACCTTTACCTGGCTGGTCAGTTGGTACGTGTCAAAGACATGGGTCGGCCTGGCCTTCCACACCGTTCGCATTGACGAGGACGCCGCTGCCGCCGTTGGGGTGAGCGTGCCTCGTTTCAAGATTTACGCCTTCGCTATCAGCTCTGCCCTGGCTGGAGGCGCTGGCTGTCTATACGGTCACTTCATTGGCAGCCTCTTCCCCGACACCTTTGTCTTCGTCGAGTCTATCGTCGTCCTCTCGATGGTGATTTTTGGCGGCGTTGGCACGCTGCGCGGCCCTATCCTGGGGGCGATCATCCTCAAAGCAGCACCAGAGCTGCTGCGCTTCGTGCAGGATTATCGCTTCACTATCTACGGTGCGCTGCTGGTACTGATGATGCTCTTCCAGCCCATGGGGCTCATCGGCGATGACAGCTTTCTGTGGCGCTCATTGACACGCCTGTTTTCCCTCCCTGGCAGGGGGGGATCGAGGGGGGGTGGGGTCGAGGAGGTGGGCTCATGAACCGACTCTTGGAAGTTCAGCGTGTCAGCAAGCGATTCGGAGGATTGCAGGCCCTGCACGAGGTGTCCCTGCAAACCGAGCGAGAGATTCTAGGACTCATCGGCCCCAACGGTGCCGGTAAGACGACTCTCTTCAACGTCATCTCTGGCTTCTTGCCCCCTACCAGCGGTAGGGTCCATTACGATGGCCAACCCATTCACGGTCATCGTCCGCATCAAATTGTCGAGATGGGCATTGCTCGTACCTTTCAGATCGTCAGACCCTTCGGCGATCTGACGGTCATGGAAAACGTCCTCAGCGGTCACGGGTTGTCCTATTACCCGAGCTGGCGGGCCTTTGCGGAGCGCTTCCGTGCCCCTGGCTCCGAGTCAGCCGCCTTTGACATTCTGGAGATGACCGATCTGGCCGCCTGGGCCAAGGCCAAGGCCAGCAGTCTGCCCATCGGTTTACAGCGGCGGTTGGAGATCGCTCGTGCCCTGGCCACTGGCCCCCAGATGTTGCTGCTCGATGAGCCGGCTGCCGGGCTCACGACCCAGGAGGGGGAAGAGCTGGCTGCGCTCATCCGCAAGCTCTATGAGCAGGACATAAGCTTGATCGTGATTGAACACAATATGGCCTTTGCCATGGGCCTCTGTCAGCGGATTGTCGTGCTGGCCCAGGGGCAGATCATCGCCGAGGGTACACCGGCCGAGGTGCAGTCTAACCCGGCGGTCATTGGGGCGTATCTGGGGAGTGAGGCGTGAGGAGTAAAACGTCATGTTAGACATTGAGCACCTCGATTTTTATTACCGGAAAATCCAGGCCCTCCGCGATGTTTCTCTGACAGTGGGTGACCGCGAGGCCGTGGCTGTGTTGGGGGCTAATGGGGCCGGCAAGTCTACCCTGATCAAAACCATCGTCGGCTGGCAGAGGCCGCGCCAGGGCAGCATACGCTTTGATGGCCACGACGTGACTCATCTCATTCCCTGGGAGCGGGCGTCGCTGGGTATGGCCCTGGTGCCGGAGGGAGGACGTGTCTTCCGTGAGTTGAGTGTGATGGACAACCTGCGCCTGGGGGCCTACCTTCAGCCCAATGAGGCCATCAGAGAGCAACTCGATGTTGTCTTTGAGTTATTCCCGGCGCTGGCTGAGCGGAAGGCGCAGGTGGCCAAGACCCTCAGCGGCGGTGAGCAGCAGATGCTGGCTATCGCCCGGGCGATGATGAGTCGGCCCAGGTTACTCCTGGTGGACGAGATTTCCATGGGACTGATGCCTATTCTGGTCAGGCGTGTCTTCAGTGTCATCAAAGATTTGCGTCAGCGTGGCGTCTCGATTCTGCTGGTGGAACAGAACGCTTACGAAGCGCTCAACGTGGTGGATCGGGCCTATGTGCTGGAGAACGGTCGCATCGTACTGGGGGGAACGGCCGAGGAATTGAAAGAAAACCCGCGAGTGAAAGCAGCCTACCTAGGCGGCTGAAACATGACAACGGACGGGGAGAATTTAACGGATTATACTCGCGATGTTGTCAGGAGGACAAACCATGTCTCGTGTTATCCGCGCCCCTCGGGGCACCAAACTGAACTGCAAAAGTTGGCTTCTGGAAGCACCCTACCGCATGTTGCAAAACAACCTGGATCCCGATGTGGCCGGCGATCCCGAAAACCTCATCGTCTACGGTGGCCGGGGCAAAGCAGCCCGCAACTGGGACTGCTTTGACGCTATCCTGCGCTCCCTGGAGACCATGGAACCCGACGAGACGTTGCTGGTCCAGTCGGGCAAGCCGGTGGGTATCTTCAAGACCCACCTCGATGCCCCTCGGGTCCTTCTGGCCAATTCGAACATTGTCCCGGCCTGGGCCACCCAGGAGAACTTTGACCGGTGGGAGAAAGAGGGTCTCATCATGTACGGCCAGATGACGGCCGGGTCGTGGATCTATATCGGCACCCAGGGCATCTTGCAGGGCACTTACGAGACCCTGGGGGCAGCAGCCCAGGCCCAGGGCTGGCCCAGCCTCAAGGGCAAGTTCGTGCTGACGGCTGGCCTGGGGGAGATGGGTGGGGCCCAGCCCCTGGCCGTCAAAATGAACGAGGGAGTAGGTCTTGTCGTGGAAGTGGACCCCTGGCGCGCTCAGAGGCGGCTGGACACCCGCTACGTGGATGTGGTGGTGGACGAGTTGGAAGAGGCCATGACCCTGGTGGAGGAAGCGCTGAAGAAAGAGGAGCCCAAATCCATCGGCCTCATCGCCAACGCCGCCGATGTCCTGCCAGAACTGGTGATTCGGGGTGTGGTGCCTGACGTGCTCACCGACCAGACCCCGGCCCACGACCCGCTGATGTATGTGCCCCGGGGCCTCAGTCTGGAACAGGCGGTCGAGCTGCGACAGAAGGACCCCGAGGCGTATACCAAGCGCTCGGTGGAGACGATGGCCGCCCACGTGGAGGCGATGCTAGAGCTCCAGAGGAAAGGGGCCGTGACTTTTGACTATGGCAACAACCTCCGCCAGCGGGCCTTTGACTATGGCGTCAAAGACGCTTTTGCCTATCCTGGCTTTGTGCAGGCTTATGTTCGACCTCTCTTCTGTGAGGGAAAGGGGCCCTTCCGCTGGGTGGCCCTCTCCGGCGACCCGGAGGACCTCTATCAGACCGACCAGGTTATTTTGGAGCTCTTCCCGGAGGATGAGCACCTGGCCCGCTGGATCAAGATGGCACAGAAGGAAGTGGCCTTTCAGGGGCTGCCGGCCCGCATCTGTTGGCTGGGCTACGGAGAGCGGGCCAGGGCGGGGTTGGCCTTCAACGACCTGGTAGCCAGCGGTGAGGTCAAAGCGCCCATCGTCATCGGACGGGACCACCTGGACTGTGGCTCCGTGGCCTCCCCCAACAGGGAGACGGAGGGGATGCAGGATGGCTCCGATGCCATCTCGGATTGGCCTCTCCTCAACGCTTTGATCAACACCGCAGGCGGTGCGACCTGGGTCAGCTTCCATCATGGGGGTGGAGTGGGGATAGGTTACTCTCAACACGCTGGTCAAGTCATCGTGGCCGATGGCACCCCGGAGGCCGCGGTGCGGTTGGAGCGGGTGTTGACCTACGACCCTGGCATGGGCATCCTGCGCCATGTAGACGCTGGCTACCCGGAAGCGATCGCGTTCGCCAAAGCGCACGGGGTCAAGATACCCATGATAGAATAAGCGCGTGGTCTATGACAGATGGGCTAAAAGCAAGAGCCGCCTCATCCCTTCGACAGAGCTCAGGGCAGGGATTGGGGCGGCTCTTTGATGTGAGGCGACGCAGGCCCTCATCTGGGCTCAACGGCAGTGACCCCTCCGAGGGCGTTCACAGACAGCACCCACTTGCTGCCGATGACAAATTGGGAGAATTCGTCGGCGTCGCTGGGGCGATAGGTGTAGGGTTTGCCTTCGGTGTCCAAGTCCACCTTGTACGTTTCAGAGCGCTCCCCTTCGCGCTGGCCCGATGCCAGGCTGACCTGCGGCCAGTAAGGGTTCAGGTCGCGGCCGTTGGCGATGCTGGCATCCACTTCCTGCCATTCCTGGCTTGTATATTCGCACCAGTCGGCGTATACCCTGTACTCGCAATCCTGCACCACCTTGCCGTATCCGCTGCCCTGGTCAATGGTGTAGGGGGTGCCGCAGACTTTTTCCACCTCCTCCCGAGGCGAGGTGCCGGGCTCTGACTGGGTGGTGTGGTGGAGCTTTTTCTGGCAGGTGCCCAGCCGGGCGTCGGAGGGGATTTCGTCGCGCCAGTCTTCGCGCGTGACGGGTTGCAACGTTTCGATGCTGATCCTCCGCTCCCACGAGACATCACGGACGACACCGTTGATCGCTTTGCTGGGCCTGGCCAACAAATAGCCGCCAGCGCAGCAGATGAGCAGGAGGGCGGCAATGCCAGCAAAGAGATACCACGGCAGTTCTTTCACTTTGGGGGCCGCCGGCCGGGGTGCTGCCCGGGGTTCGGCTGGCGGGCGGGTGATGGGAGGGGCACCGACGATGTGGCCGCTTTCCCGGACTACCCCCTCAGCCAGGCTGCCGCCGCATTGTTTGCAGACCGTCGAGCCGGCCGGGTTGCGCGTCTCGCAGTAGGGGCAATGGATGTCCGGCCCGGCAGCGGCCTCTTTCAACTCTTCGGCGTCGGTAACAAACTCTTGAGTCTCCGGGAGTTCGAATTGCTCCTGCTCATCTATGGAAGCTCCACAATGGACGCACAATTTCTCAGGGCCGGGGTTTTTGCCTCCACAGCGTCGGCAGGTCCACTCCAGGCGCACGTAGCCCAGGGTTTCTTGGGTCATTTTGATCTCCTTTCAGTCTCGGAATACCTTCTGGCGATTGCGATGAGGTACGGATTGGGCTACCAGGGTAGCTGGGTGGCTATATGTTATCATCACTACTCTATTTTGGCAAGTCCATTGGACGAAGCCACTGGTGATGGTTTGAACTGTAGCAGCCGAAATAGGGTATATGTTATGATAACGTTGGTAAGGAGAGTCAAATTTCTCAAGGAGGTCATGCCATGAAACGATTGACGATTCTCATCATCATGCTGGTCATGCTGGCCAGTTGCCAGACTGTCGGTCCGACGCCTGCCAGCCAACCGACAACCCTCCCGTCGCTTTCCGAGGGAGAGGTCACCTTCACCACAGAGGACGGCGTCCAACTCTCAGGCGCGGTTTTCGGGCAGGGAACGACGGCGGTTGTCCTGGCCCACATGCTGCCGACCGACCAGACCAGTTGGCAACCCTTTGCCCAGGTCCTGGCCGAGAGAGGGTTTACCGCTCTCACCTTCGACTTTCGCGGCTACGGCCAGTCGGGTGGGAGCAAAGACTACGATGCCCTCGACAAAGATGCGCGGGCAGCCGTGGCCTTCCTGCGCGATCATGGCTTTCAGCGCATTGTCTGCATCGGGGCGAGCATGGGAGGACTGGCCTGCGGTAAGGTCTCGCACGAACCCGGTCTGGTGGGCCTGGTCATCATCTCCGCCCCCCGCGACATGAGATCGGTGGGGGCATCGCTCAAGGTCGCCCGCTCCGATCTGGCTGACCTGGCCTACCCCAAACTGTTCATCGCCAGCCGGGAGGACCGACCGATCAGTGGTGATGTAAGAGGTATGTATGGCTGGGCATCCGACCCCAAGGAACTCGAGGTTTTCGACGGCTTTGCCCATGGTACGGACCTGTTCGACACGGAACATGCAGACGAGTTTCGTGAACTGCTTTTGAACTTTCTTATCCTTCCGTAAGGGTCAGCCTATCGGTCCCCGCATCCACTCGCACCGTGGTGCCCGGCTTGGGGTCGGCGGCCAAAAGGTAATCGGCCAACGGCTCGCGCAGGTGGCGCTGGATGATGCGCCGCAGGGGCCGTGCCCCCCATTCAGGGTGCTCGTTCTGGGCCAGCAGCCAGCTCCGGGCCGCCTGGCTGACCTCCAGGGTCAACCCCCGCCCGGCGGCCAATTTGACTTCCTTCTCCAGCATCAAATCCAGAATAGCACGCAGGTCCTCGGACGAAAGGGGATGGAAGGTGACGATGGCGTCCAACCGGTTCAGGAACTCGGGGCGAAAGTGCCTTTTGACCGCCTCCATGGCCAGCTCGCGGGCCCGGTCGCCCAGTTCCGGGTCGGCCAATTGCTCGGCACCCAGGTTGCTGGTCATGATGATGACCGCCTCGCTGAAAGAGGCCGTGCGTCCCTGGCCATCGGTCAGCCGGCCTTCTTCCATGATTTGCAACAGGACGTCCATCACGCGAGGGTGGGCCTTCTCCGCTTCGTCAAAGAGGACCACGGCGTAGGGTGTCTTCAAGACCTGGTCGGTGAGCTGGCCACCGCCCTCGAAACCGACATAGCCCGGCGGCGCGCCGATGAGGCGGTTGACGGCGCTTTCGTCCATGTACTCGCTCATGTTGAGGGCGGTCAGGGCCTCCTCGCTGCCAAAGAGGAACTCGGCCAGGGCCTTGGCCAGCTCGGTCTTGCCCACGCCGGTGGGGCCGAGGAAGAGGAAAGAGCCGATGGGCCGTTTGGGGTCTTTGAGCCCCACCCGCGCCGTCTTGACCGCCCGGCTGACGGCCAGGATGGCCTCTTCCTGGCCGATGATGCGCCGCTGGATATGCTCGACCATCCGGGCGTAGCGGGTGCGCTCGTCGGTGCCCAATTTGTGGATGGGGATGCCGGTCATCAGGCTGACGGCCAGGCTCACGTCGTCGGCGTCCACTTGGGTGTCCGAGGCCACCTGGGGGCGGAAGGCCAGGTGCTTTTGGGTGCTCATGCGCACCAGGGCGCAGGCGCGGTGCACCAGTTGGACGGCCGCTCCAGGCAACGCGGTCCCCGACAGGTAACGCCCGGCCAGCGAAGCGGCAGGCCGCAGGCTTTCGTCGGCGATGGTCAGGGCATAGTCGGCCTCGAGGCGGGGCTTGAGAGTGCGCAGGATGGCCACGGTCTCGTCCGCGCTGGCGGGGGGCACCCGCAGCATGTGGGACAAGTTGCCAATCTGTCCTGCCAGGCGGCTTTGGTAGTCGGCCTCGGTGGTGGTGCCCATGAGGACAACCTGTTCCTCGAAGAAGGCCTTCTGCAGAAGCTTTTCCGCTTTGGGAAATTGGGCATGGATCACGCCGCCGAAGAAGCGATGGATGTCGGGGATAAAGAGGATGCCACCCCGTGCCTGACGCAGACCACTCTTCACAGCGGCTGGTGGGTTGTCCAGCAAGGCCGGCTCGGCGATCTCGATCACTGCTTTGAGGCCCTCCGGCCCTTCGACGGGGCTCCCCTCGGCTATGCTCGGGACAGGCAGGACAGGCCCCTTGCCCTCGGCGATGAGCAGCGCCAGGCTGTAGGCCAGGGTGCGTTTGCCTGCGCCGGGCGGGCCGACCAGGATGACGTGACGGTTGGTCGCCAGAGACAACACGGTGATGAGGTCGCGCAGCAACGCCTCACGAAAGTACACCGGGGTGGCCTCTCCCTTTCGGGCCAGGGCCACCCAGTCGCGGGTCGTGCGTCGGCTGAGAGCCTGATCGGACAGGAGGTCGGTCATGGCCCGGGGGGTGATCCCCCGCCGTTGCAGGAGGCCGGCGGTAGAGGCGCCAGCCTGGGTCATGGCCGCCAGGGCGTGCTCGGTGCCTACCTGGACCTCGTCCATGGCCTGGGCGATGGTGAGCCCCTCGTCTATCACGACCAGGGTCTCTCGGGAAAGGGGGATGCGCTGCTCGTTACTGTCAACGAAATAGAAATCCGCGTCGCGGCCGATGCTGGTGCGGGCGCGGTTCTCCACCTCGTTTTCCAGGTCGGTCAGCTTGAAGCCCCGGGTCTCGGCAAAGCGCTGGAGGAGGCGATAGGCGGTGCTGTCCGGCATACGGATGAAGGCCAGGAGCAGGATTTCGGGGGTGAGCGCGCGCTTTTTCATATCGCGCCCTTCGACTTTGCTCAGGGCAAGCGTCAGGGCGGCAGCACGTTCCAGCGCCAGGGTCAGTTCCTCAGAAGGGATGTCTGGGTTCAGGGTGCCCATTCTCTATTTCCATTCTCCGTTCTCTACTCTTGTCCGCCCAAGTTTAGCACGGATTTCGCTGGGAGACAAGTTTGAACACGAAGAGCACGAAAGAACCACGAAAGGCACGAAGTGATGTTAGTTGCCTGGTTCTCAGGGATACGAGTGTGGCTGAGGGAAATGTACGGCTCTAGGGCGTGGGTGTGAACGTGGGCATGGGCCATATCATGTAGGCGTGGGGGTCGGAGTGGGCGTGCTTGTCCGTGTCGGCGTGGGGGTAATGGTGGACGTGCCAGTCCGGGTGGGCGTGCTTGTCCGTGTCGGCGTGGGCGTGCTTGTCCGTGTCGGCGTGGGGGTAATGGTGGGCGTGCCAGTCCGGGTGGGCGTGCTTGTCCGTGTCGGCGTGGGGGTGTTTGTAGGGGTGGGAGAGGGCGTGGAGGTGGGCGTGTCGGTAGGAGTCCCGGTAGGTGTGCTGGTCTCTGTCGGCGTGGGAGTGACGGTGCCTGTGGCCGTAGCCGTCGGCGACAGGATGACGGTAGGCGCGTGCACCGCAGGCCACCTCTTCAGGATAAGGGGCAGGTAAAGTTCGTGCGGCGGCTGCGCTGAGGCTTCCACCAGCACGGTCGCTGCTCTGTGGTAGCACTCACAGGCTCCATGGCTGATGACAACCGTATTGGTGATCTCTGTCCCTCCTGCCACTTCAGGGTCCACCGTGACCTGGAAAGTGAGGGTGATGGCCTCTTGGACTGCGACGGAGCCGCTCCATTCAAGGGCGCTGGCTGTCTCGGTCAGCACCCCGCTTCCCGGCGGATCGGTCCGGGCGGAGCCGGTGACGTAGATGGTGTGGTCAGGGATGGGGTCGCTGAGGCTGGCTGCCGGGGCATCTTGCGTTCCTATGTTGCTCACCACGATGGTGTAGGTCAAAACGTCGCCAGGGGTGACCGTTGTCCCGCTCGCTTCTTTGGTAGAGCCAGACAGGTCAGGTTGGGGGGTCGTTGCCCTCCAACCGAAAGTATCGTGGGCGCTGGCCTGATAGATGGCCTGGAGGAACCCGCCATAAAAGGCGTAATCGGGTTCTGAGGGAACAGTGAACACGTTCGTGTACCAGGTGTTGTTCCCGGAAAGCATGCCGTCGTGATGCCAGTCAGTATAGGGAATCGTGTCAAAAATGAAAGTGTGCCCTGTGGCACCGGTGTCGTTGTCAAAGGAGCCCACGTACAGCGTGCGCCCCGCCCACTCCGGGGGGATGTAGGCCAGGGTGAGGGTCATCACTTCTCTAGCGTTGGTGTTCATCGTCAGGTGGCCGATGCCGAAGAAGATGGCCCCGGCCGAGGAGTGATAGTCGCCCGCGTGCAGGACAATGTCCACGTTGCGGGCGTTGACCTCGCCGGGCACCGTCTGATAGCGCGGCCCGGCCCACAGGTCGAAGCCGTTCTCGCTGGCCCCCTCGGCACCTCGGACGTCCAGGAAAAGATTGCGCCTGTTGTCAACGGGGTTGACATAAATATCGGGGGCCTCGGTGCTCAGGTCTATCTCAAAGTTGCCGTCGCCTTCATCCCAGGCGAAACCGTAGGGGGAGCCAACCCAGCCATCGGGCACTGGATCGCCGGGCAGGCTGCCGCCGGGGCAGACCCAGCGCATGTCGGTATCGCTGTCGCTCTCGGCTCCGCCTTTGGTGTAACGGGCCAGGTCGCGCCTCTCCAGGCTGCCGTCGGCCTGCTGGCGGTAGTAGTAGAGGGTGTATTCCGTGACGGTATTGAAACCGGGCGTGTAGGAAGCGGGCTCTCCACACTGTCCATCTCCCGGTGGGGTTCCGTGTCCTCGGTTCTCGTCAATGCGCACGAACCCGAAAGGATTCTGTGGGTCATTATAGGGAGGATCCTTCAGTAAGAGGATGCAGGGGTTTTTCCGGTTGGCGGTACAGGAAGCCGTCATGGAAAGCCCGGTAACCGTGTTGGTGATAGTGAGGCTGTTGTTTGGACTGTTGTAGCAGTCAGGGTCCCAGATCTCGACGCGCACGATGTCGTTGGTGTCGGCCCCGCCGTTCCACCTCAGGGTGAGGTCATTGGCTCTGGTCTCGTAATCGCTGGGTATATCGAGACGAAAGGGATAGACACCGTTGAGCTCGTCGTACCATGGAGAGTTATAAGGTGTGTAGGCATCACCGTAAGAGGTACAGATGCGGGGGCCAAAGACGGCCAGGTTGCTCGCCTGTTCCAGGCCATAGTTGCCCGTCTGGCTGACATAGAGACCAAAGTAAGGATCGCACGTGTCCACTCCGCCCTGCCCGCAAGAGTTGTCCCAGCGGAGGAACTCGATCGAAATCATCTTCCGGTTCAAATCGTAGGAGATGAGCCTTACCAGAGCAAAACCGTACACTCGGTACTCGACGTTGGCCCCTCCACCTGGGGCGTCGCCTTTGCACTCTGCACCGGCACCGTCACAATGGGAAATATCCCAGACCGGGAGGCGCAGTTGGCGGCCGGTGTCCACGTGGTCATCCAGCGCATCTCTGACCGAATTAGAGATGACAGACCCGGTGTGGCCCCAGATCGGATCGCCGATTTGGATCTCTTGGTCGGTGGGATCGGAGGGGTTGGTGTAGCCGTCAATGGGGTCTGTGCTGTTGCCTGGGTAAGCGATGCGGTCGGCCAGCGCATGTGAGTGTTGGCTGCCCGGGTTGTCGTTCCAGGCCAACCAGCCAAATTCGCCGTCTCCCACGCCGTTGAAGATGTCCAGGAAGACGTCCCCTTCCTGTGCCCCGGCCAGGATAGCCTCGTGCACGGCGATAGGGTAGACGGCGCAGCCCTGACCCTGGCTGTAGGCGACGTCTGCCCACCTCCCCCACGCGGCCAGGCCCAACGCAAAGGCTGCCGCCAGGAGCACCAGTGCTCCCTGTCGTACCGTCCTTGTCCTCAACCAGCGGGATCGCTCCTTCATGTCCCTCCTCCTGATGGGGGCCATACACTCAGGCAAAAGCAAAGGAGTGGCGTCTTGTTCAAAGCCTAAATATATGATACCACCCAAATGGGGTTATGGCAATAGGATGTAGGTACTAGCAGCGAAACCTCAACGGGACCTCGGTGTGAAGGGGTGGAAATGGGCGGTTTGAAATCGGTGTCACGTTCACTCTGAAGGTGGAACGTGGATTACCTTCCCCACTCCAGCTTGGATGAAATCCTCCCCATACTCCTGGCGGAACAGTCTGATGGCCTGCTCTCCTGTGCAGTGACAGGGCGCGACTTTTCGTACCCCCAGTCGGCGGAACTCGCTGAGGACCCCCTCGATCTCCTTCCGGCTCTTGCCTCCCAGGTGGAAGCCGCCGAGGACAAGATAGACCTCGTCACCCGTCAGAGCCTTGGCTTTGCGGACAACCTCCACGATGCCCGGATGGGCACAGCCGGTGACGACCACCAGGCCCTCGTCGGTCCTCACCGCCAGCGACTGCTCGATGATCCCTGTCCCCAGTTCGCCAGTGGTGTGCACTTTCTCACCAATTTCCCTGGGCTCGTGCACCTCAACCAGTTGGGCCCTGGCACGTACGGCATCTTTGAATCTCTTTGGGAAAGACTGGGGGACAAAGACGGTGAGGCCATCACGCAGGATGGCCGACAGTCCACCGGTGTGATCACCGTGGTTGTGGGAGAGGACCACAGCTTCTATCTGGCCGGGGTCAATGCCCAGCGCGGCCATGTTCGCCAGCAGTGTTGGGGAGTCGCCGCCGGTGTCAAAAAGGATCACCTGCCCCCGGTACTCGATCAGACAGGAGAAGCCCCAGGCTTTCTTCAGACGAGGGTCGTAGGCGTTGTTATCGTAGACAATGGTGAGAGTCAGCGTGTCCGGTTCCATGATTTCCTCTGGCGGGCTTGCATCCGTACCCTGTAGGGTTGGGGGTTGGGGGATTGATGTCGGCATGGCGGTCGGTGTGGGAGGGGGAGCCGCCGTGGTGGGCGGCAGGGGGGTGATGGCAGATGAAACGGCCAGGGTTGCCGTTGGTGATGGGAAAGCAGCAGGCGATAGCGTCACCCCGCAACCTGCCAGGAGCAAGGCGAGAGCAGCAAGATGAAGGATGGAGAATGGAGATAGGCGAATCCTCCTTTCCTTTCCCAGGCAGGAGGTTAAAGCCCCAACCTTATCCTTCATTCTCTATTCTCCGTTTCTTCACTGGTCACGGCGGCAGGTTTCCCCTGTAGAACAGGGCGGCGCGGCACAGCGCTCTTCCCGTCCGCAGCAGGTCCCGCCTCCGGAGGGCTGTCCCCACCGGTTAATTACATTGGGGGCGGAAAACAGCTTCTCCGACAGAGGGCTGCCGCATTCGGGGCAACTGGGCGCGCCGCTGCCTGAGCGGTGTCCCGATGGTTCGACAGGCTCACCACGACGGCCTGTCGAAGGGCGGACCAGCACTTCCACCCGTTCTCCACAGTTCCCGCAACGGTACTCGTAAATTGGCATTTTTTCCTCCTGGACAAGTTGCCAACTTGGTCTACACTCTACCCGAATTGCTGATACAACCTCTGCCAGTCGCGCAGGTCTCTCCGTGGGTTCTCCGCATAATCGAGGATGGCTAGATGCAGCACGGTCGCAGCCAGGTTGGAGCAGTGCAATTTCTCCAGAGGCAACCCACCCAGTTCTGCGGCGATGTCGTCGTCAGTGAGACGCCAGGCTTCCTGCAACGTCTTGCCTATAGCGATTTCACTCAGCGCGCTGCAGGTGGCGATGGCCGCCCCACAACCCTGCACCTGGTATTTGATGTCAACGACACGGCCTCCTCGCACTTTGATGTACATCACAAAGACGTCACCACAGGCCGCATCACCGAGGCGGCCAATTCCGTCGGCGTCCTCGATGACTCCTACATTGCGTGGGTTGAAGAAATGATCCAGCACTTTTTCGTTGTATTCTATGGCCACTCCTTTGTGAACCTCCAATGGTCAGGTAGTCAGGTAGGGCGGCTTTCCACAGCCGCCATAAAAGCGCTCACTTTCCCCGGCGGCGGTGCCGTCGGTGGCCCTTTTGTCCGCCTTTCCCGCCGCTCGAAGGGATAAGGTTACTCCTCGAGTCAACTGGGGCTGACTGCCGGCGGTCCAGGGCATCCAACAGATACGTAGCCAGACGTGGGGCCACCTCGCGCCCCAGGAAAGCCAGAGCCGCTCCCAAAACCGGCACGACCCTGCTTCGACGCGGCTCAGCCAGGGCAGTCTCAGGCGCAGGCTGCAACATCTGCTCCCGCCGGATTTGCAATCCGGCGTCGTGGAGCGAGATCACCTGCTCTTCGGCAGGCTCGATCACCACCAAAATCGCCTCGTTGGGGCAGGCCTCAACGCAGGCTTCGCACTCGTTGCATCTGTCCTGGTCAATGCGGGCCACACCATCATCGCTCACCCGAACAGCCTCAACTGGGCAGACATCTTCACAGGTACCACAGCCGGTACACTTTTCGCCATCAACGTAAATCATCTCTTATCACCTCCTCTCTTGACCCCTAGCCCCGTTGGCGGGGTGCTGCTGGCCAGCCCGCACAAATATGAACTGTCTGTACTACAGAGCAGCGCCAGATCAGTCTGGCTAGTCCTGTTGATAGGGCGCTGCTCCATAGCGACTTTCGCTGGCCAGGTCTCAGCCTTGGTTTGCCAGCCGGAAGGTGGTCAGCCCAACGATCTCGGAAGTCACCTTGAACGAATTGGGGTCAACGTGCATGGCATCGTCAAGGGGGCTGTGCCAGAACGGGTCATCATATTTCCAAAGCCAGGCGGCAGGCACATCATGATGAAGGAATGGCGTGGCGTCGGACAGGCCGAGGATGCAGGGTGTGTAGGAGATACTGTAGTTCAGGTCATCGGCGGCCTGAGCGATGGCATTGTTCAGCCACTCGGTAGTCTTCATCGGGCCGTAATCCAGCCAGTAACCCTCGGTCACAATGCGCAAATGAGCCCCCATCCCGACGGCATCCAGGTTGATGACAGCATCAATCTGGGAGAGTTCATCCCGGTGTCGGTCTACGTATGTCCAACTACCCACGCATCCCAACACCTCACCCGCGCCGAGGGACACGAACTCGACCGTGCGCTTGGGAGGGTATTGAGACAGGATCCGGGCAATCTCTAGCAAGATCACCTGACCGGAGCCGTTGTCGCTGACGCCAGGGGAAGAGACCGTATCACGGTGGGCAATCAATAAGACTTTTCGCTCTGGCTGCTCGGTCCCTTTGAGGATGCCACGGACGTTCTTGGTCATTCGTTCCTCGCTGACGGCGTCCACTTTGATGGAGACCTGAATCGGCTGCCCAGCCGCCAATCGCACGGCCTGGTGCCAGTGATCGGATCGGGTGCACACAGCCGGAATGGGGTGCGGCTCGATAGGCAAAAGCCGCTTTTCCAGACCGAAGTACCCGGTCTCGGTCATCAGGACTTGCAAGCGAGGCTCAAAGTGAACAAAGACTATGGCCTTTGCTCCGTGCTTCGCAGCGCGGCTGATATCCTGATACAAGGCGCCCTTGGGCGCGTTGACGTCGGTCTCCACCAAGGCGATCTTGCCGGAGACATCAGCTCCCTCATAGTCGGTGTCGTCTCCGTTGCCCACAAAGACCAGTTCCCCATTCAAGCCAGGAGTTGGCTCAGAAAAAAAGATGGCACCGGCTTCCAGCTCCATCTCCATTGGGGCAGTGACCTTGAGTTCTACCCCTTTGGGTTCAAAGGCCAGAGCTTTGAACTCGTCGAAAGCCACCTCCAGACCGTATTCAGCAAACTTTTCGGCCATGTAATCCATGACTTTGATCTCTCCCTCGCCAGCCACGTATCGAGGCCCTACGGAGGTCAGAAACTCGTTGTGTTTAGCGACTTCTTTAGCCGACAAGCTGCGGGCAAACTTGGCTTCTACATCGTTCAACATTTGCAAATTTTCCTTTCTCGTTAAGGTTATAAGAATTTTCTTTCACCCTCGATGGTCCCCCCGACCACGACCCACTACATAACCTCCACCTCCTCTCTGGTCCCGGTAGAACACTTCAATCGCTCACAACGCCTAAGAGGCGTTGACGTTGCCTTTCTTATTTCCCGAAGGCCGTCTCCGTCGGGTCTCCCCCTCGTCCAGGGAGACCACCTCTGGCCGGGCAGCCTTGTAGACATTGAGCACAGCCCCTTCGACTTTCCCTTCGACTGTGCTCAGGGCAGGGCTCAGGGCAAGCAAATCCGCAAAGGCAGCCTCAACCTCGTCCATCTCCGCCGGACTCAGGGGCGGCACGGGGCTGGGGCGCAGCGGCGTGTTGAGCTGGACCTCGTCAGGAGAAAGGTCGCGGGCAATTTCAGCCATCTCCCCAGCACGATCCCGGTTGGCCTCTACAAACATCATCTGCAAGGCCAGCTTTCCCTGGAACTCTTCTCGGAAGCGACGGATGCCCCACAGAATCTCTGCCAAAGTATAATCTGCGAAAGGACGGTTGATCTGACGATAGAGTCGCTCATTTGTCCTCCTCTCTAATCTGCCTATCTCATGCTATCCCTTTTTGCCAAGCCTCGTAATCTTGGAGAAGCCCAGGGTGATGTTCCTTTATATAACCCTCCAAGCTCATCCACACCACCCATGCCTCGTCCCATTCCCTGAGGACTTTGGAATGGTACATGCGCAACCAGTCCTGGAGTGTTACGTCGGTCTCGACGCAGCCTGGCTTGTGAACACCACGGTCTTTACTACGTCTCATGTCATTCACCTCTCTTCGTTGAGTGATCAGGTGCTAGAGACACATCCGCTGGCAGCCGCTTGACCATTTTTTCTTCAAGGTGATGTCCAGCAGGCCCGGCGCGGCGTAGCAGATTTTCAATCCATGCTTTAGACTGTATGCCAGTCCACCGCCTTAATACTTTCCCAGCGACAAAGATCATAAAAGTCGGCACACTCCGAACATAGTAGTGCGTGGCTATCCGTGGGTTCTCACCCACATCGAGCTGGCCGACCCTGAACCCATACTTGACGGCCAAATTGGAAATGACTGGTATTCTACATGGGATACACCATGAGGCTGAGAAGTCAACCAAAACCGGAATCTTGGCCTCCAACACCTCTTGTTCAAAGTTTTCATCCGTTAAATGTAACACCCGGCCCATAAGTCTACTCTTTCGCCTCCGGTCTAGCTCTCCCGCGAGCTTTCTAACGGCTACGGATTACGCTGTATACTTGCGGAAGGCAGCGATGAAAGCCTGCTGGGGGAACTCGGCCAGGTCATCTGGCGAGAGGGTGCTGAGGTCAATGTAGTCGCCCCTCTCCTGAAGCACAATCTCCCGTATCGCTTCCATGATGCGCGAGAGGTCTACCCCTTTGGGGCAGCGGGCGTAGCAGGTCTGGCAGGCGGCGCAGAACCAGGGTGTCTCTGAATGTAGTACCTCCTCTACCAGGCCTAGCTGAGCAAAGCGGATCACCTGGCTGGGCAGCATGTCCATGGCAAAGGCCGCCGGGCATCCAGCGGCGCACATGCCACACTGGTAGCACTTTAGCAAGTCTTCTCCGCTGATCTCCTCGATTCTGCGAACGAGTTCGCTCCTCAATGTCTCCGCTGATAGCCTAACTCTCATGTTCACCCCACAACTCCAGCGCCTCCTCGTTATCTCTGCCTTCCGCTGGCCTGGTGTAGATTATTCTATAGCGGTAGACGCAGTAGATGCAGTCAAAAGAGCAGGTTTTGTCTTGTGAAGATGGCATCCACCCCTAACAGGTGAATGACGTCAGTTACCGAGTTTCTCTTGCGCTGTCTTCAGTGCCTGGTTGGCCTGCTCTAAGGCTTCAGCGGCGGCCCGGATGTCCGCCCCTGCTTCCCCGGCCCGTTCGGCCCACTGGCGGAACTCGGCCGCGTGCTCGGCGTTGTGCTCAATCCAGTGGGGCAACAAAACTCGCAGCTTTTCCAGATCAGTTATGGCTCCCATCTCATCCTTCCTGGGGCGACCCAGGGTAGCCGCCTTCAAGCTCGGGTACAGCGTGACAGTGTGCTTCAGGAAATCAATCTGCCCAACGCGAGCCTGCACCGTCCGCGGTTCCTCAAAGAAAGCACTCAGTCGCACACCATCCGCCGTTGTTTCCAGCAGGATGACGTCCTGCATGATCTCTTCTGACTCTTCCTGCCCATCTCGGGCAAGATAGACTGTTGCTTGACACATTTTCTCCTCCTCACTGTGATACACCTTCGCCACCATTTGCGGCACAGGCCACCAACAGGCTCTTCAAACGGTCCAGGGAGATAGGGTGGAACTCTACCCCCAACCCTATCCAGTCAAAGATCTCCAGAATCTCTTCGGCGTGCTCGGTCATGTATTCCTCGGCCATACCCAGGCTATCCAGCACGACGATCTTGTCGTAATACCCTGGAAAGGTATCTTCTCAATAAGTTGGGGTAGCCGTCGGTGAATCACCGATAGGCGGTAGAACGTTAACAACGGACTGACCTATGGAGGGAGCCAGGATGCTCCCAACTGCAGAAGCTTCGCCCGCG
>Ga0180438_10004890_pt1 | contig 18997 bp, 8 predicted proteins | sample SS_ome_12_FD_132455 | JGI IMG/M metagenome (GOLD analysis project Ga0180438, IMG submission 132455) | Hypersaline lake sediment archaeal communities from the Salton Sea, California, USA - SS_3_D_2 metaG | ecosystem: Environmental > Aquatic > Non-marine Saline and Alkaline > Hypersaline >...
GCCGGGCGGACCGTCGCCTCGTCCGCCCCGCCGCTCTGGCCCGCCGCCAGCGGCACCAGCGCCACGGCCAACACCGCCAAGCCCCACAACGCCTTTCCACTTGCCTGTCGCATGATCCTCTCCTCCCCCGCGGGGGCTAGCGTTTGTCCGCGCCGGCCGGCTGCGTACTCGGGTCGAAAAGCCTGCCGACCTCCGCTTCTTCTTTCTTCTTTATCGACTTGAGCAACTGCTCGGACCACTTGATGATAACCTGGAGCTTGCTGGCCAGCTCCTGCTTGCTCTCGAGCTTCTTCATCCGCTGGAGGATCTCGGCCATCCGGACGAGCAGGTCGGCCTGGATCTCCTCGATGGTGTCGGCCTGCTGCTTCAGCTCACCCGGCCGATCGACGGACTTCGTCGCGTGGATCGCGGCGGTGACCTTTCGGATCGGCTCGGTCAGCTCTCTGAGGGGTTGGACGATCCCGTCGCGGATTTGTTCGCGCTCCGTCTGGGTCGCGAGGCGATTGTTTTTCATCTCCTCGACGATGGCCGCCAACGCGTCGGCGGCCTTCGCGACCTCGGCGCCCACGCCGCTTTGCTGCCCCGCGGAGGAGGCGAGCAGCCGGCGCGACTCGGGGGTGATCTCGCCGCCGGCGAACACCAGCACCGCCGCGGCCGTCTTCGCCCTCGCCGCCTCCTGAAGCGCCATCGCCTGCACGAACTCCAGCCGGATCTCCTTCTGCCGCCGCACGTACTCGTCCAGCAGCTCCTCCGCCTTGACGACGCGGAAGCTCAGCATGCTCCCGACGCCGACGTTCGGCCCGCCGAAGCTGCCCGGCAGGGTGTCGGTCGACCGGACGCCCACGTGGAGGCTCGCGCCGGGGCTCAGCTTCAGCGGCTCGATGTCCACCTCGTGACGGCAGGCCAGCGTCTCGCGGACGTCCACCGGAAACTCGATCGCCATCCGCGTCGTGTCCTTGGCCGTCGGCGCGCCGCGGACGAGCACCTCCGCCGACGCCAGGCCCCAGTCGTCCTTGATCTTCAGCAGCAGCGGGATCACCGCGCGAGGCGAGATCCGGATGCCGATGCCCGTCTTCTTCGTGTCCACCGTCGGCGCGTGATCCGGGCGGATCTGCACGACGTACTTCGCGCCCCGCCGGTTCGTGTGCCCGTCCGTGTCCGTCAACGCGAACTGAAGCACCCGGGCGGCCGGGCGGTTCTCGCCCGAGATCTCGAAGAAACCCGCGTACTGCCTCTCGACGACCTTCACCTGCTCGCCCTCGCGGACCGTGTGTGGGCGCATCTCCGCGACCGGCTGCCCGTCGAGCATGATCCGCGCCGACGACAGCGGCTTGTTGGACGTGGCGAGCACGGCCACGTCGGCGCCGACCGGCACGGCCAGCGCGCCCGCCGAGCCGTCGAACCGGTCCGGCTGGGCCCGCTTGGTGTAGTTGGGGTACTTGACGGTGAACGCCACCCTACGCAGCGCCGGCGGGTCGATCACGCGGACCTTGTGCGTGTCGTAGTCGTCCACCTCCTCGCGGCGGTCGTCGCCGCCGGTGACGTAGAAGCTGAACTCCTCCGGCACGGCGGGGAAGACCTTCACGAACCGCCGCGGGTGCTCCGGGTCGGCGTCGATCCGCTCCTCGGTCCCGCCGATGGAGGGGTATCTCGCGTGGAGCGTCACGTGGGGGGGCTCCTCGAGGCTTTCGGGGTCGACCTCGATGACGACGGCCAGATCGTCGCCTCGCAGGACGGTGAAGTGCGGCCCGCCCTGGACGGTCAGGTACGTCGTCTGCGGCCAGGGGATCTCGGCGAACAGGACGTTCCGCATGAACCACCGGCCCAGCACGTCGGACTGCCACAGCCCGAAGCCCCCCAGCACCGCCGCCGCGCACGCCGCCGCCGCCCACGTCCGCACCATCCCACGATGGGCCACCACGTCCGTGAACCGCAGCGAGGCGGCCATCGCGTTGGCCTCGGCCGCCATCCGCGCGACCATCGCCCCGCTGATGCCGTGCTCCTCGTAGTCGCCGCGCCGGCTGAACTGGATCGCCCCGATCAGCCGGTCGCCCAACTGCCCGAACCGCTTCTCGACCAGCAGGGCCAGGTCGGGCGAGTCCATCCTCACCGACAGCGGGCGGATCAGCTCCCGCCAGACCACCACCAGCACGCCGAGGCCCGCCAGGGACATCACCAGCCCCCGCAGCGGGCGCTCGAGCCGGAAGAAGTAGTCCAGCCCCAGCGTCACGAACACCACCACCACCAGCACCAGCAGCAGCCAGGCCAGCCCCTCCAGCAGCAGCCGCGACGAGATCGCGCGGCGCAGGGCCCCCAGCTTCGAGCGAATCTCGCGGCGCAGCAGTTGTTCTTCTCTCGGCGGCATGTTCACCTTCCGCTATTGTAACGTCACGCCATGTTGTTTTTCTTCCGCACAATCCACTCGACCGTCAGCAGCAGGCAGATCAGCAGCAGCGTCAGGTTCGAGTCCCACAGTTCCCAGGGCACTTCCCGCACGGCCGTCTTCCGGTCCGACGGGATCAGCCGGGCCAGCTCGTCCACCTCGTGGATCCGCAGGAAGTACTCCGGCCTCGAGGCGACGTTCTCCATCGCGGCCCGGTCGGCCTCCGTGCGGGCGGCCTCGGCCTTCGGCAGCTCGATGCGGATCGTCTTCGACTGCACCTTCTCCTTGGCCATCGGGTCGTTCTTCAGGGCCGTCAGCTCGAACGTGCCCGTCCGGTCGGCGCGGAGGGTGGCCTTGTATCGCCCGGGCTGGTCCTCGACGGCCTTCAGCTCGATCGTCCGGCTCCGGCCCGTCTTCTTGTCGATCATCTCCACGTCGAACGTCGGCGTGGTCAGGGGCACGAACTTCTCGTCGTAGGCCTCCGCCTCGATCGTGATCCGCTGCCCGGCCGAAAAGCGGTCGCCCCCCGCCGTGATCACCACGTGCCTTGCCCGCAGCGTCGCGAGGTAGCGCACGACGTTCGACCAGAACAGGCGGTGGTAGTGCCCGTCGCGGATGAACCGCCACCGCCACGTGGCGTCGAAACCGACGTAGAGCGTCCGCCCCATGCCGAACGGCTGGGCGACGATCAGCGGCTCGGGCTCGTTGCGCGACGTCCGCCGCAGCGGGTTGCTGCTGACCGCCAGCGTCCGGGCCAGCGGCTTGACCCGCAGCACCGGGTGCGACCAGTAGATCCCGGGCAGTGCCAGCCAGACGTTCTTGCTCTCGGCCCCCGTCCCGCCGAGGCGCGTGACCGGATGGTCCGCGCCGTACGACGTGATCCGCACCGGCCAGGCCTCCGGACGCTCCCGCCCGATCCGCTGGAGGATGTCCGACGTGTTGGCCGCCAGCACCACCGGGAGCATCACCGTCAGCGGCTCGTACGGGCCCTTCGACTGGAGCACCGGGGCCGAGTACTTGTTGCCCGCGACGTAGCACAGCCCCCCGCCGTGACGCTCGACGAACGTCCGGAGGAACCCCGCGAACTTGCCGTCGAAACCCTCCAGCGTCGGCTGAGGGTCGTAGAGGATCACCACGTCGTAGCCCGGGTGTGGCTTCCCGCCGGGCGAGCCGACCAACTGGTCCAGCGCGTTCGGCAGGCGGTCGAGCTTCATGCCCGTCGAGGACGACTGGTTCAGCTCCTTGGCGGCGTTCTGCTGCCAGACACTCAGCCGGTACAGCTCCGGCTGCCGCAGCAGGAAGTTGCGCACGTACTGGAACTCCCACCCCGCGTCGCCGCTGATCAGCAGGACCTTGACCTTCTCGTCGGAGACCTTGACGGGCGCGTCGGCGGAGTTGTCCTCCGTGTTCTCCTCGTCCCCGCGCGGCTCGACGTAGGCGCGGTAGACGAACTGCCCGATCTGATCCGGCTCGAGCTGGAAGCTGACCGTCTGGACCCCCTGGCTGCGCCCGTCTTCCGACCCCGACGGGCCGGAGGGGCCCTCCGGCGACTCGCCGTTCAGCGTCACCGTCTTGTCCAGCCCCGTCTCGTCCCACTGCTGCTGGTCCTCGGCGCGGCGGAGCAGCTTGACCGTGACGGCCTGCCCCGCGAGGTTGCGGTGGGCCACGATCGCCGTCAGCTCCGTCCGCGCCGCGCGCCGCACCTCCCGCGGCGCCTGGAGGCCCGTGACCGTCACGTTCTTCGGCGGCGTCGGGTCGCCCACCAGCACCGAGAACATCCGCACCCGACGCTGGGCCGCGTATGCCACCGCGTCGGACAGCTCCCCCGCGCTGCTGCCCGTCATCTGACCGTCGCTGACCAGCACGATCCCCGACAGCCGCTGACCGATGGCGCTCTCGATGGCGTCCCGAATGGCCGCCGGCAGGTGCGTCTCGTACCCCCTCGCCGACAGGCGGCTCAGCATCTGCTCGATCCGCCGCTGGGCCCCCGCCTGCATCGTCGCCGGCGAGTCGCCCTCCCCCGGCTCCGTCGGATTGCCCAGCCGACCGACCAGCCGCGTGTACGACTCCTGCCCCGGCCGGTCCGTCGAAAAACGCAGCAGCGTCAGCGGGTGATCCTTCGCCAGGCGGCTGAGCACCCCCTGCTGGCGGCCCAGCGCCCGGGTCAGCAGGTCCCGTCGCGACCACGTGGCGAGCTGGTCCGGCTCGGTGCCGACGAACCCCGCCACCCGGTTCCGCTCGTTCGCGTCGGCGTAGCGGTCCGTGAAGGACATCGATCGGCTGTCGTCGATCAGCACGAGCACACCGGAGTAGAGGGTCCGGGTGAACCGCAGGACCACGGCGGGCCGGAACAGCACGGCCAGCACGAGCAGGCAGACGAGGATCCGCACCGCGCCAAGGAATCCCTTCGCCCCCGCCGGGCTCGCCCCCTCCCGCCGGTAGCTGCGCACGATCAGGTAGACCATCGCGAGGAACACCACGATCAGCGCGAGGTTCACGTAGTTGCCGTACTCCGCCACGAAGCCGAAGTGCCAGTTGCCCTCGTCGACCAGCTCGGTCGGGTCAGAGCCCAACAGCCATTTCAGGAGCTTTTCCATGTGTTGTCTTGTCGTTCGGGATTCGCGCGGCCGCGGGGGCCGCTTCTTCAATTGGGTTTTCGATATCCGTCATTCGGCCTTCGCGGCGGACGTCGGTCCGCGGCGCGGCGCTCTACCGGCCCGGCCTCTTCTTCTCCTCGGCCGCCGGGTAATGGCCGAACCGCTGCCCGAGGAACGTCTCGGCCGCCAGCAGGACCGCGAGGATCGCCAGCGCCCAGGTCCAGTACTCCTGCTTCTGCTCGACGTCGACGGCGTCGGACGTGCCGCTTTCGGTCCGGTCGAAGTACTCGAACTGCTCGCCGCCGAAGGCCGCCGCGACGGCCGGCTGACGCCCCGGCGTCAGGTCCCCCTCGGCCGGGTCCGCCGTCCGGGTGAACAACACCTGCCGCTTCGTCCCGTCCGGCAGGGCCAGCTCCAGCTCGTAGCCGCCCGCGTGGTCGGCCCGGTCGTACCGCAGCGACGGGCGGGGCGTCTTGCCCGCCGCCACGGCGGCCGTGGAGGGCCGGACCGGCACGAGCGGGACCAGCGGGTCCTGCGGGTGGCGCGGCGTCTTCAGCGAGGCCGTCGCGTCCCGCAGGCCCTCGGGCAGCCTGTAGGCGATCGGCTCGCCGACCAGGCCCCACAGGCTCCGCCCCCGCCGCCGCGCCAGCGACCGCAGCATGTCGTGCAGCACCGCGACGTACGTGCCGTTCTCGTCGGCCGGCCAGTCGTTCCAACGCATCGACGCCGTCGAGTAGAAGACCATCACCGTCCCCGCGCCGATCTGCCTCGAGACGATCGCGGCGGAGTTGTCCTCGTCGGCGAACCGCGCGAGCACGCGGGGGGCCTTGACGTCCGGGCGGCTCGGCGGGGCGGCCACCGGGTTCGTGCCCGTCAACGCGTAGAACCGGATGAACCGCGTCGGGTCGATGCCCGCGGCGAGGTAGCTCCGGAAGACCGCCGTCGACTCGTGGGCCGCGATGCTCCGCGGGTCCAGACGGTAAAACGCCTCGCGCTTCGACGGGTCGCCCCGCCGAGGGCCCAGGCGAAACGGGCTCAGCCCCGAGCCCTCGGCGTACATCGGCCCGTTGTAGAACGTCGGGTTCACCCGGTCGCCCGTGAAGATCACCAGCCCCCCGCCCTCGCGGACGTACTCCGTCAGCGCCTCGACCTGAGGCCACGTCGCCGTCCCGTTGCCGTCCAGCGAGATCGGCAGCTCGCCGACGTTCAGCAAAGCCACCAGGTCCTGGTCGGCCAGCGGGGTCTCCGGCAGCGAGGTCGGCGAGATCACCTCGACCTTCGCCCCCGCGCTGCCGTTGCGGTCCGGGTCCAGCGAGTAGAGAAGGAAGAACGACTCGCTCTCGGCCGGGTCCGACAGGTCCAGCCGCCCGTCGACCGCCAGCACCTTGATCGCGTCGCGGACGTCGATCGCCAGGTGGGCCGAGTTGTCGCCCGGCAGCTCGTCGGCGGGCAGTTCGGCCGTCAACGCCGCGGCGCCCGCGTGCGGGCAGCGGAACTCGAACTCCAGCGGGGCCGTCGAGCGGCGCTCGATTCGCGGGATCACGCCGGCGGGCAGCTCGACGGACTGGATGCCCTCCGGCGCGACGAACCGCGCCCGCAACTGCACCTCCACGTCCTTCGCCGGCTGGTCCCCCCGGTTGCGGACCTCCACCCGGATCCGCGCCGCGACCTTCGCCACCGCGTACTTGTCCACCAGCTCCATCGACTCGATCGTCAGGTTCGTCGTCGCGTCGCGGCCGAAGTCCATCGCCACGACCTCGACCTCCAGCTTCCGCAGCTCGTCAAACTCCTTGCGGAGGCTGCCCGACTCGTCCGTCGACGCCAGGTCCACCTGCCGAAAATCGCTGTAGACGTACAGCCGGCGGGTGATCGACTTGTCCGACTCGAACACCCGCGCCGCGGCCGACAGCGTCTCGCTCCACTGCGCGCGCCGGTCCGAGGGCGTCAGCCCGCGCAGGCGCGCCATCAGGGGGTCCTTCTCCGGGTTCACCGTCGGCGCCAGAAACGGCTCGTCGCGGTCGCCCGAGCTCGTCAGCAGGATCGCCACCTGGTCGCCTTCCGACAGCCGCTCGATCTCGGCCATCATGTCCATCATGGCCGCCGACAGGATCGTCCCCGCGCCGACCCGCTGGCCCATGGAGTAGCTGTCGTCGAGGACGAAGACGGCCGTCTGGCTCTCGGCCCCGCCGGGCAGGACGGTCATCGCGCGGCATCCGGTGAACCGCGCCAGCGCGATCGCCAGCACGAGCAGCACCAGGCACCGCAGGGCCAGCAGGATCAGCTCCTCGATCCGCAGCCGCCTGCGGTTGCGGCGGACGCTCTCCAGCAGAAACTGCATCGCCGCCCAGTCCATCAGCCGAAACCGCCGCCGGTTCAGGATATGGATGACGATCGGCACGGAGACGGCCCCCAGGCCGGTCAGGAACACCGCGGGATGTAAGAACGGCAGTGTTGGCATATGATTTCACCACAGAGGCACGGGGGCCTCAGAGACCAATGGGTCGCGCCGAGGCAATCCGAGCGACCTCGCAATAACGAATGACGAAACCCGAATGCCAAACCAATGCCGAATCACGAATGGCGAAGCCACCCGTGCTCGACGTCGCGCCTGGACTTGTCCTCTCTTATTCAGCATTCGGGATTCGTGATTGATTCGTCATTCGGACTTCAGCATTCGTCATTCCCGGGGCCGCCCGTGCAGTTCGGTTGTGCGCGGCGCCCGAAAACACCATGGTTCGGTCATCTCTTCGCCCCCGTCTTCCGCGTCGCCGCCGCGCGGGCCGCCAGAAAGGCCAGCAGCGCCGCGTCGAGGTGGTCGGCGGTGGAGATCAGCTTGTAGTCGATGCGGCTGGCGATGCACTTGCGCTTGACCTCGCGGCAGAAGCGCTCGACGGCCTCGATGTAGCCCTGCCGCAGGACCCGCGGCTCGATGGTGACGTTGCCCGTCTCCTCCAGCCCGCGGAACATCGTGTTGCCCTGGAACGGGAACGTCAGCTCGTCCTCGTCCATCACGTGCAGGACGATCACCTCGTGGTCGTAGTGGCGGAAGTGCTGCAAGCCGCGGATCACGCCGTCGATGTCCACGAACAGGTCGCTGACCAGGCAGACCAGCCCGCGGCGGGGGATCTTCTCGGCCACCGAGTGGCAGATGTGCTCCAGCGACGTCTTCGCCTTCGGCTCGATGCCGTCCATCGCGTGGACCAGCGGCTTGATCTGGTTCGGGTTCGCCGAGGCGGGCAGGTACCCGACCAGGTCCTCGTCGAAGACCGCCAGCCCCACCGCGTCCTGCTGCTGGAGCAGCAGGAACCCCAACGACGCCGCGACCGCCGCGGCGTACTGGTACTTCGTCATCCGCCCGCGCCGATGCGAGCCGTAGAGCATCGACTCGCTCGCGTCCAGCAGGAACGTCGCCTTCAGGTTCGTCTCTTCCTCGTACTGCTTGATGTAGTACCGGTCGGTCCGCCCGAGCACCTTCCAGTCGATGTGCTTGATGTCGTCGCCCGGGGCGTACTCCCGGTGCGAGGCGAACTCCACCGAGAACCCGTGAAACGGGCTGCGGTGAAGACCCGATATGAACCCCTCCACCACCAGCCGCGCCTGCAAGTCCAGACGAGTGATCTTCGAAAGGACCTTCGGGTCCAGGTACTCGTGAAGCTCTTCCGCCGTGCTCTTTGCCATACGTTACGCCTTCTCGTGTTCGTGGTGCGCTCGATCCGTCAGCCCGGAGGGCGCCACATCCCAGCCCACGGCGTCCGCCGTGGGGCAAGGGCACCGGCCCGTAAGAGGACCAGCCCCTTCAGGGGTGGCACAATGTCTCGCGCGGCCATGTATCGCCCCTGAAGGGGCTCGTGTTTGGAGGGCGTCAGCACACCCACGGCTTCCGCCGTGGGCTGAGATGTGTCGCCGTTCGGGCTCGAACTGCCGCCTGTGCCTCGGCGCGTGCGGCGTCCGACTGTCGACGCGGGGTGGTTCGCTTGCGTCCGCCGCCGGTTTCGGCTGCGTCGTCGGCGGGGTGAGTTTCGCTGCGGCGGCCCAGAGGCGGCCGCTGCCGGTGGCGACGAGGCGCAACACGCCGGGCTGCTTGACCACGCCGGCCCATCCGGCGGCGGAGGTCAGCTCGACGATCGGGCGGAAGGCGGCGGAGGCGAGGGCCTTGTCGAAGTCCGCCCGGGCCTGCTCGCGCGGCCGGTCGGGCCTCGCCGGCGGGAGGGTCCACTTCGCCGGCCGCCTCGCCACGTGAAGGCGGGTGGCGCCTTCGGGCCGGTCGGCCCGCCAGTGCCAGCCGTCCTCTTTCCGCTCCACGGTGATCTGCAACGGCTCGGGCAGCTTCATCCGCGCCGCCGGGTCGCCGAAGATCGCGTACATCAGGATCTGGTCCCGCCGCAGCTTCGCGACGTTGATCTCCTTCTCCAGCTTGCCCTCCACGTCGCGGAGGATGCGCTCCCAGACAAAGCTGCGGGCCTTGCGGGCCTTCCGTTGGGCCGTCAGCCAGACCTCGCCGACCCGCCGCTGGTGCCCGCCGAGCTGCTTCAGCAGGGCCACGCTCGTGAAGTAGTTCGTCAGCGGGTGGCTCTCGGTGGTCGCGCCGACGGTGGCGACGGGCCCGGCGGGCATCATCAACAGCGACTCGGCCAGGCAGGGCACGTCGGCGTCGAAGCGGCCGCAGTTGCACGTGATGAGCATCGCCGGCGGGCCCGGCTCGCCCTTGGCCCATGCCGACTGAACGTCGCTCGCTCGCAGCAACACGCCTTCGCTGCCGTGGCGCATCGAGAAGAAGCTCGTCGCTCCCGCGTGCCCGATCAGGACGGCCAGCAGCCCGCCCTGCCTCAGCCGTCGGGCGAACCGCTCCGGCTGCTCGGGCGGCCAGCCGCACAACGGGTGCGCCGCGCTGCCCAGGATCGCCCACGGCGCGGCCCACGGCGGGGCGTTGGAGCGGAACGTCGAGAGCCCCAGGCCCGTCACCATCCCGTCGACGACCTTCCCGTAGCCCGGCGAGCCGGCCCACGCGACCAGGCCCAGATCCGCACTCGTCGGCGACCGGCGCTCGTAGGCGAGCGTCTTGGCGACGACGGCCTCGACCTGCTTCGCCGTCCGCGCGGGGATCCGCCCGACCGGCACGTCCGGCGCGAGGTCGCCGTCGAAGTCCCCCCACGCCGCGTCGGAGGCGAACTGCCGCCGCTGACTCGCCCGCCAACGGTACAGCTCCCTCCGCCTTGTCGGCACACACCACGGCTCGGCCTCGCCGCCGGGCCGATCGTCGCCGACCAGCAGCACAAACGCCGGCCGACGAGGCGACGAAGAGATCGCCTTCGCCACCGGCTCGGTGGAGACCACCGTCTCGAAGCCTTCCGCCCGCCGATGCGCAGCCAGCGGCTTGATCGCCTCGACCAGCCCCGGCCGCGAGATCGCCAGCCAGATCGGCTTGTCCGCCCGGCAGCATGCACTCGCCGCCAGCACCACGACTCCGGCGGCCGCAATGCGCCAGACTGCTCCCCGCACCGCGCCAGAGGTGCCACGGCCGCGGAGTCTGCGGCCGTGTCTTCGAACCGGCCCGGAGCACGGCCGCGGGGCTCCGCGGTCGTGGCACCCGGCGCTCGATCGCCTTGGAACGGCCGATACGAGTCGCCCGAGTGTTCGCGTGCGATCAGGATGGTGTCGCTCTGGCGTCATCTGTACTCGCGTATCCCGCGCCGTCGGCGGCGCCGGGCGATCGGCCCGCTCGGCATCCGACGGGCGGCGGGGGGCTACCCCTCTACGGCCTTGCTCGTGGCGGGGTTGGCGGCGATGGCGGACTGCTTGGCGGGGACGATCTCGAGCAGCCGCTCGACGATCCTGTCGACCGTCATGCCCTCGGCGTCGGCGTTGAAGTTCGTCACGATCCGATGCCTCAGCACCGGCTTGGCGACGGCCTGGATGTCCTCGGTGGACACGTGGAACCGCCCGTAGAGGACCGCCCGCACCTTCCCGCCGAGGATCAGGTACTGGCAGGCCCGCGGGCCGGCGCCCCAACTGACGTAGTCGCTGATCACCTCCGGCACGCCGCCCTCGTGCACCCGCGTGGCGCGAACGAGCCGCATCGCGTACTGGATCACGTGGTCCGAGGCCGGCACGCGCCGGATGATGTCCTGGATCTCCAGGATCGCCGGACCGTCCAGCACGTGGGACAACTGTACCTGCTGGACCGCCGTCGTCAGCCGAACGATGTCGAACTCCTCGTCCCACGTCGGATAGTTCACGAAGATCTTGAACATGAACCGGTCCTGCTGGGCCTCGGGCAGCGGGTACGTGCCCTCCTGCTCGATGGGGTTCTGCGTGGCCAGCACGAAGAACGGGTCGGTCATCGGCATGCGGTTGCCGCCGATGGAGACCTGCCTCTCCTGCATCGCCTCCAGCAGGGCCGCCTGCGTCTTCGGGGGCGTCCGGTTGATCTCGTCGGCGAGGATGACGTTGTTGAAGATCGGGCCCTGGAGGAACTTGAACTCCCTCGTGCCCGTGGCGCGGTCCTCCTGGATGACCTCCGTGCCCGTGATGTCCGAGGGCATCAGGTCGGGCGTGAACTGGATACGGGCGAAGCCGAGGTCCAGGCACTCGGCCAGCGAGGAGACCATCAGCGTCTTCGCCAGCCCGGGGACGCCCTCGAGGATGGCGTGGCCTCGCGCGAAGATGCACATCAGCAGCTCCTCGAGAACCGCCTCCTGCCCGACGATCGCGCGGGCCATCTCCTGCCGGATCGTCTGATACGCCCGCGTCAGCCGCTCGGCCGCCTTGACCTCGTCGCCGTTGAGCTCCGCTCCGCCGGTCTGTTCGTTTGCTTCCGTCACTTCGGTCTCCTGTATCTCGTCGTCGGTTGGTTCAGGTCTTCTACCACAGAGGCCCAGAGGGCTCAGAGGGGAAAAGGGGACAGGCTACTTTTTTCGTGCGCAGGTGGCTCGAAGCTCGGAAAAGGGGACAGGCACCTGCGCTTCGCTCCGGAAAGAAAAGGGGACAGGCTACTTTTTTCGTGCGCGGGTGGCTCGAAGCTCGGAAAGAAAGAAAAGGGGACAGGCACCTGCGCTTCGCTCCGGAGCCAGTCCCCTTTTCCGGTCCCGCCGCCGGCGCAAAGGGGGTGCGAGGCATCGTGCTCGTCGGCGACCGTTTGTTCAGTTCGTCATTCAACATTCGGCATTCAACATTCGGCAGCAGTCCGGCCTGCTCGATATCTCCGAGCCCTCTGTGCCTCTGTGGTCGATCCGTCCACCGTCCGCCTCCGCGTCTCACTTCTGGCAGATCGGCAGGTAGCCGTAGGGCAACTGGAGGATGATCCCCGCCAGCGCCGTTCCGTACGTCGTGCCCACGCTGTCGCCGTTCCAGCTTCCGTCGGGGCTCTGGAGCTGGAGCATGTGGTCGCGGATCTTGGGGTAGTAGCTCTTCCACTGCGTCCCGCCGCGCTGGTACATGCACTGGGCCATGTAGAAGTGCGTGTAGAAGTAGTGTCCGCCCCACGCCCCGCCCCGGCTGACGCCGACGTGGCCCTCGACGTACTTCCACAGCTTCTCGACCATCTGCGCCTCGACGCCCTTCCCGCCGGCCTTGCGGTCGTAGACGCCGGCGGCGTAGAAGCAGGCGATGGCGGCCGCCGAGATCGCCGGCCTCGACGAGCCCCGGCTGCGGGCCGAGTAGCAGATGCCCCCGTCGGTCATCTGGCAGTACTTCAGGTACGCCACGGCGCGGTCGATGGTGGTCTTCGGCACCTTGATGCCGACGTTTCGGCAGGCCCGCAGGGCCTGCAACTGCGTGACGGTCACCGACCCCTCGTCGCCGCTGCTGGTGGGCGTGTAGATCCACCCGCCCGCGTTGTTGTTGGCCTTGCCGAGGTCCGACTGGGAGCGGGCCGTCAGGCCGACGGCCTTGGTCAGCACGTCCCGCAGGTCCTGCTCGTACTGGCGGTTGATCTCCGTGCCGTAGCACTGGGCCAGAAAGAGCATCGAGAAGCCGTGCCCGTACATGCTTCGGCTCTCGCTGCCGGGCCCGCAGATCAGCCCGTCCTTGTGCGTCTTCGCCACCCGCAGCAGATACGTCATCGCCTTCGTGACGTTCCGGCAGTACGGGCCCGTCTCCGGCGTCGAGCCGCCCGAAAGAAACGCCATCCCCGCCAACGCCGTCATCGCCGACGGATAGACGCCGTAGCCGCCGCTGTTGAGCCAGCTCCCGTTGGGCCGCTGGGTCTTCTGGAGGTAGATCAGCCCGCGCCCGATCGCCTTGACGGTCTTCCGGTCGACCATGTCGGGCAGCAGGGGGCTGGGCGCTTCGGCCCGCACGGCCGGGGCCGCCGCCTGCCAGGCCGCCAACGCAGCCGCCACCGCGACCGCCGGCGACCGCCGGCGAGAACGCCTGATGTCCCTATCGCTCGCCATAGACCGTTACTCCTTCCGACGATTCGACGCAGAGCTTCCCGTTGGTCATCACCGCCGCGCCGATGCCCTGGCGCCTGCGCGACTCATTGGCCCCCGCCCCGCCGCCGTGCAGCGAGATCTTCTGAACGACCTTCCCGTCCCGCCCCGACAGGATGAAGGCGTAGTAGGGCAGCCCCACCTGCTGATACTGCCTCGCCGTGACCACCACGTGGTCGGACCCGAGCGTCATCGGCAGGACGTTGGGGTAGTACTGCACGCTGTCCTCGACGTCGCGGGCCCACAGCCGCCGCTCGGAGGCCACGTCGAACTTCTGGATGCTCAGCCCCCGGCAGTTGGTCTGCCGCCCGTAGCTGTACTTCCGCCGCCCCGACAGGCTCGGCGTGCACATCACGTAGAGCTGCCCGTCGGCGAACTTCGCGTCGACGGGTATCGCCGCCGCCCCGTGGGAGGCGGCCGTCTGCACCGTCGCCACCGGCCGGCCCCCCGAGAGCGTCAGCACCTCGACGCTCGGGTCGTTCTGCGCCCGCGAGAAGGCCACGTACTCCGACGAGGCGCCCAGGATCACCGGGTAGTTCGTCGCGCTGTACGTCCGCTCCCACAGCGGCTTGTCCAGGCGGTCGCGGTCCAGCGCCGTCAGCTTCCCGTCGGCCAGCAGAAGCAGCATCCCGTCGGCGGTCAGCTCGACCTGGGTCCACTGGGTGGCCTTCCACTTCTCCTTGACCCGCCCGCCGCGCTTGAGGTCGAACGCCGTCACCGCCCGCCCGTTGTCGTGGCGGAAGATCACCAGCCCCGCGCCGATCCGCGGCGGACCCACCGGGTTTCGCCGCGTGCTGATCAGGTTGTTCTGCCACAGCAGCCCGCCGGTGGCGACATCGAGGCAACTGACCTTCCCGCCCCGGTCGGCCACCACCACCACGCCCTCGCCGCTGCCCATGCAGTAGAACGACGGGACGCCGATGGCGGCCATCTCCTTCTGCCAGAGCACCTTCGCCGTCATCACGTCCAGCCCGCGGACCTTCTTGCGGTCCGCGACGGCCAGGACCTTCCCGTCGGCGCTGAGCCCCCCCACCAGCCGCATCCCCGGCGTGTAGTAGGCGTACTTGATCTGCCCGGCCTTGTCCACGTCGGCCAGGCCCTTCCATTCGGCGATCGCCTCCTCCAGGCTCGTCGCCGCCGTGTCCACCAGGTGCACGTCGCTGCCGACGACGACCGCCAGCCGCCGCCCGATGCGGATCGGGCGAAGCTCCTGGTCGCGGAGGATGAAGACGTCGGCGCCCTTGATGGTGAAGGCCTTCTGGACGGGCGGCCGGATCCGCGAGACGTGCCGCATCCGCCGAATCGCCGGCGGGAGCTTGCTCGCCTCGATCCTCTCCAGCACCTCGCCCAGCGTGCCCGTCACGTCGGCGAAGGCGACCTTCACGTCGGGCGACTCGTCCCGAAGCGCCTCGATCTCCTTCCGCGCCATCGTCGGCCACCCCCCCCGCGTGTAGATCGTCGCCAACGCCGTCCGCGCCGAGACGCGCAGCGAACTGCCCGCCATGTGCACCACCCGGTTCAGGTGGCGGCGGCACTCGGCGAGGTCCACGTCGGCCGTCTTTTCCCCCGACTTCGACCGCCGGTAGTACATCTCCGCCGCCGCGAACAGCGCGCGGTCCGTCCATCTGCTGTTGGGCCAGCGCCTCGCGACGGCCAGCACGCCGTCCAGATCCCGCCCCGCCGTCACCTTGTCCAACTCCGCCTTCGCCTTCGCGTCGAACGCCGCGTAGCACTCGCGCCCGTACTTCTCCAGCAGCCCCTGGATGTAGTCCTCCGCGAGCTTCCGGCCGGTGACGGTGCGGCGGCTGGGCCCGAAGCGGATGTCCTCGGCGGCGTCCGGGCCGATCTCGACCTCGACGAGTTCCTCGTCCGCGTAGACCTCGCCGATCTGCTGGGCGAGGGCGGCGGCCTCGGCATACTGGTCGACCCGCTCGTTCCACAGCGCCAGGCGGAACAGCATGTGGGCCTTCTCCTGGCGCGTCCGCGCCTGCGACTGGGCCGCCAGCAGCCGCTCGTGCATCACCTGGTCGTCGCCCGCCCGGTTGGCCATCGCCACGTACGTCAGGTAGAACCGCTGGGGAAGCTGGGGAAGCGTGTGCACGTCGCCGGCGGCGGTCGCCTCCTTCTGGCAGCGCTTCAGGTCCGCCAACGCCTCGTCGAACCGGCGCGCGTCGAAGGCGAGCTGGGCCCGCTTCAGCAGCACCGGCGGGCGCTGCTCGGCCGGCATCTCCTTCAGCCGGTCGCTCAGCTCCGCGTAGGCGCTGTCGAAGCTGAAGTACGTGCAGACGCCGAGCATGTTCGCGGCGATCAGCTTTCCCCGTGCGCTGACGAGGTTCCCGAGGAACCCGTCGGCCGCCGTCAGCCCCTTGTCGGACAGCTTGTACGTCTTGAGGTCCAGCACGTGGATCTTGGCCTCCGCGCTGGCCAGGACGGCGGTGGGCGTCACGGCGGGTCGGCCCTTGATGCCCAACTCCTCGCTGCGGTAAAGGTCCGACCCGTCGGCGACCTTCAGCACGTGCAGCCCCTGGCCGCACAGCAGGACGCGATCGGCGTCGACGGCGCTGAGGTGCCTCTGCCCGCGCCGGCTCTGCTGCCAGGCCGGTCGGCCCGTCGCGGCGTCCAGGGCGATCAGGCTGGCGCTGTCGGCCGGCAGGCAGATCAGCTTGCCCCGCGAGACGATCAGCGGGTTGGTCGGCATGTGCACGGCCATCTGGTAGCGACTCGTCACCGACGTGACCCCCGTGCGGTGCACCGTGCTGTCGTACTGGTAGCCCCACAGCGGCTGGCCCGTCTCCTCCTCGAAGGCCGCGATCACCCCGGCGTTGGTCGTCACGAAGATCCGCCCGTCGACGACCGTCGGGCTCGCGCCGATCGTCAGCCGGGGATCGGTCGTCACGAACCGCCCCGTGCCCGACCGGATCGCCGGCGTCTGCGCCACCGGCGCCTGCCACAGCAGCGAGCCGCTCTCGGCGTCGAGGCAGAGCAGGTAGTACCGCTCCAGGTACAGCGCCGTGGCGTACAGCCGCCCGCCGCGGTAGGCCGGCGGGCAGAGGAACAGACCGTTGCGGACCACGTCGTCGTCGCCCCGCCCCCGCCCGATCCTCCAGATCAGCTTGCCCTCGGACTCGACCGAGACGGCCGCCAGCATCGAACTGTCGGCGCCGTCCTGGTTGTTGGCCCGGGGCATCGGGCCGTAGTACCTGTGGTTGCCCATCGCCAGGAAGCTGTAGACCGCGAAGACCTTCCCCTCGCCGACGGTCAGGGCGTACCGGCCGGCGTCGCCGATGTAGCTGTAGCCCCCGTAGTAATAGCGCCTGGACCCGCTGGTCGGCTTCGGGCGATGGACCATCGGAAGCGACTCGACCGTCTCCCACGCCCGCTCGCCGGTCAGCAGGTCGAAGGCGACGACCTTGTCCTCCAGCCGCGTGATCACGTGCCGGCCGACCACCACCGGGTGGATCATCCCGGGCAGGGGCGACTCGCCCTGAGCGTTGTTGCCCACGCGGCTCTGGACGACCAGGTGCCCCTGCTTCATGCGGACCGTCCGGCGAACGTTGCTCGAGCGGCTGAAGCTGCTGTACACGTTCGGCATGCCCGTGTTGGACAGGTACATCGTCCCCCCCGCCAGGAGCTTCGGCAGCAGGTCCGCGCCGGGCTCGATCTTCTCGTCGCTCCGCCGCCACCGCGGGGCGAGCACGACGTTGCAGTCGCTCATCGTCGCCACCGCGTCGGGCAGCCCCCCCAGCCCGGGCCAGCCCACCTGCTGCTTGCCGCCGCCCCGAAACAGCACCGGCAGCCGCTGGACCCGCTGAATGAACTGGGCCAGGTTCTGCTGCCTGCCCCCCAGCGGCGCCGTCGCGCCGGGGTGCTTCTTCCGCAGCTCGTCGATCGCCCGCCGCGCCGCGGCCGTCTCGCCCGAAAGGTGGTGGGCCGCCGCCGCCTTCGCCAACAGCGCCGCGCGCCGACCGGCGTCGGACGTCAGCTCCAGCAACTGCCGCCAGCACGCGCCGGCCTGCGGGAACCGCGCCCGGTCAAAATACAGCGCCGCCAGCGACTCCAGCGCCCGCGGGCCGTACGTCGTGTGCAGGTACCGCTCCGACAGCTTCCGCAGCAGCCGCTCCGGCTGCGAGGACTTCATCGCCTCCTCGTACAGCCTCTGGCCCTGCGGATCGTACAGCGCCCGATACAGCTTCAGCCCCTTCGGCCCCATCTGCCCGATCAGCTCGGCGGCCTTCAGCCGCAGCGAAACGAACCGCCCGTCGGCCTCCTGGAAGAAGCCGCTCTCCCCGTGCCCGATCAGCGCCTGGAGCATCTGGATGGCGCGGTCGTACTGCTCCTTCTCGATCAGCTCCTCGGCCTGGTTGAGGTATCCGCCGAGCTCGTCGTCGACGTGCAGGAGGGGCAAGGTCTTCGACAGGTCCCCTGTCGACGCGGTCGGGCGGACCTTCGGGACGATCCCGGGCACGAGGGGGCGGGCGGCCAGTTGGGCCGTCGCCCCGCCCGCGCACGCCGCCAGCACGACGGCGCAGGCGAGGGCCGGCACGCACGCCGCCCCCGGCCGTCGAGTCTTCGTTACTCGCTGTGCTGTCATCGTGCCCGATCTCCACCCGGGCCCGCCGCGCCCGGTCGCCCCGGCCGCACGGGTCCGCAAGTTATTACCGAGCTTTCGGCTACGGGTTCGATTATAGGGCCGCAGACCGGCCCAGCCGAGAGCTTTTCTCCGCGCCGCCACCGCCCCCGCCCGGCGCGCGCCCATACCTTATGGTTACCACGCTTAGTCGCCCCGGATCGTGGATGGTTTCCGCAAATCACCGACAAACTCCCGCCCGCCGGTCTACGGCCCGGCCCGGCCCAGATGGCGGCGGAGCTGCTCGGCGGCCACGGTCGGCAGCAGCAGTCGGCTGCGGGCGAGCTGGTCCGACCGGGCCACGCCCGGCAGCCGAAGCCGCCCCAACGGCACGATGTAGGCCCACTCGCCGGCCTCCGCGCCGGGCTGGGCGATCGGGCCGAGCAGCGAGACGGGCGGCTGGCCGGCGACCAGCAGGACGTCGACGTGCCCGTCCCGGCCGGCGACGGCGGCCCAACCGGAGCCGACGGCCTTGGCGAACGTCCGTGCGACGGCCAGCGCGTCGGCGACCCGCCCGGCGGTCGCTTGCGTGCGCACGGCCACCGTCCCGCCCGCGTGGAGCTTCGCCGCGCACGCCTCCAGCACGGCCCGCCCGTAGCAGCGGTAGGCCTCGGGGTGATCGGCGGGCATGGGCGCCAGCAGCACGCCGTCGAACCGCCGCCGGTCGTGCCGCGCGCCGTGGAGGAACCCCCCGCCCGGTCGCCGCAGCCTCCTCTCGGCCAGCGGCAGGACGGCCGTCGCGTCCGGATGGGCCCACGAGGGCTGCACCGCGGGGGGCAGCTCAGCGCCGGTGTCGAGGGCCGACCCGGCCGCCACCCACCACCGGCCCGGGCGACCGGCCAGCACCCGCCGCTGAACGGCGGCGACGGTCACGCTCCGCCACCGCGTCGGGCCCGGCAGCCAGGCCGACGCCGCCCCGTCCGCCTCGTCGGCTCCGGCCTGCACGGCCGTCAGCCACACC
>Ga0180438_10004895_pt1 | contig 18988 bp, 21 predicted proteins | sample SS_ome_12_FD_132455 | JGI IMG/M metagenome (GOLD analysis project Ga0180438, IMG submission 132455) | Hypersaline lake sediment archaeal communities from the Salton Sea, California, USA - SS_3_D_2 metaG | ecosystem: Environmental > Aquatic > Non-marine Saline and Alkaline > Hypersaline >...
ACTGCCTTGTTTGGTTATTTCAACCTTGCCCGAGCCGAAAACATTCATCGCTTCGTTGATTGACCGCAAAACCCAGCTTGTTTTTTCAGGCAACCTTAAAACAACCAATATCCACCCGGCTGAAAACTTGCCTCGGCCTTTTAAAATGTCTGAAACCACCAAAAACTTGTTCTTTTTAAAGAAATCAACCACTTTTTGGGCTGTTTTGCCTTTCATTTCATCAAGAAAGGCCCTTCTTTCATCTCTTAAGACAGGAAACCTTGAAGCGTCTATTTCCTCGCCGGTGAAAGTTTTAAGGTATTTGACAATGTCTTCGGGCATGTTCCAAAGCTCGGCGTATTTGTCAACCCACCTTTTGTCAATTTGATTGTATCCTCTGGGGTTGCTCGCCAGTTTGACCGACAGATTTTCAGCGGCGATGGCTTTCTTTAAATAAATTGTTATCTGAACCTGAACATCAGTTTTATAACCGCCGGTGATTTTCACCGCCTCGACTTTTTCGATTTCTTTCAACTTGTAGCCCATTATCTCCAGCCATTTTTGGGCGTTCTCGTCCTTTTTCCAGTTGTTGAACTTGTCAACAATGTCGTCCTCGGTCCTAAAACCGCCCTTGGCTGTTTCAGAACCCAATATAAAAGATTTCTTTTTTCTTGGCATAAAATTATTTGTTAAAACAATCGACCACCTCGCTGAAAATCGCTGTTAAAACAGGCACCACAACGCTGTTGCCGAATTGTTTGTAAGCTTGGGTGTCGTTGACCGGTATTTTAAAATCTTCAGGAAAACCCATTATTCTGGCGCATTCCCTTGGCGACAATTTTCTCACTTTGCCGTTGACCAAATAAGCGCCTGTTTTGCTGGCCGCTCCGCCGCCGTAAGCCGAAAGGGTTATGGCGTGGCCCGCGGGGCTGTAAATTCTTTCGCCTTGGCCGCCGTTGTTGATTGTGCCCACCCTCACCGGCCTTGCCGGGCTGTTGCCAAAAAGGTCGCAAGCCGCATGTTGCATTTTAATCTTAATATCGTCTCTGTCAATGATGTATTTTTCTGTTTCTTTGTCGTCGTCCAAAAAAGTTTTTAAAGAAACAATTTTTTCTGTCGGTTTTGGGAAAGAAAAGTTTTTGATTTTCAAATCTTTTCTGAAACAGACAAAATAAATCCTTTGTCTTGAGGTCGGGGCCCCGTAATAACTGGCGTTCAGCACCTTGAAAAAAGCGTTGTAGCCAATGTCGTTTAAGGTTTTTAAAACAACTTGCAGGGTTTTTCCTTTGTTGTGGCTGGCGAAGTTTTTCACATTTTCCAAAAATAAGATTTCTGGCTTGTGATGTTTGACTATTCTGGCGATGTCAAAAAACAGGGTGCCTCTGGTGTCCTCAAAACCTCTTTGTTTGCCTGAAATGCTGAAAGCTTGGCAAGGAAACCCGGCGCATAAAACATTATGCTTTGGCACATCATTCTCGTTTACCTTGGTTATATCGCCGTCAGGGGTTTCGCCAAAATTGGCCCTGTATGTCTCTTGAGCAAAGCCGTCCCACTCTGAACTATACACGCATTTTAAACCAAAAAATTCCAAGGCCAAACGAAAGCCCCCTATTCCAGCGAACAGGTCAATAAAGCTCGCTTTGTCGATTCTGAATTTTTGGGTTTTTTTAGCCATAAGATTTAATACTTTTCATTAAACTCTCTGATTGCGTCTTCTGGCGAAAGGTTTAAATAGATTTCAGTGGTCGTTAATCTATCATGGCCCAACAGGGTTTGCAGGGCCCGGGTGGACACGCCTCTTTTAATGCAATTCACTGAAAAGGTGTGCCTTAAAACATGCGGCGACACCGGCCTTGAAACGCCGGCTCTGTTTGCCACATTTTTTATTATCCTTTGGGCCGTTCTCTTTGCTATATTCGTTGAATCGTTTTCAACAAAGTGGTGTTCTATCAAACCCCGCACCCTTTCAGTCATAGGCACGATTCTTCTTTTGGTTTTTTTGCCGTAGGGGCCGCCCTTGCCGTAAACCATCAGGCGTCTTTCCTGCCAGAGGATATTATTTTTTTTCAAATTGACGAATTCAGACAATCTCAAGCCGGTGTCCAGTAATGTCCAGACAACAAATTTTTCTTTAAAATTTTCGCAGGCATTGACGAGTTTGTTCACTTCGTCGTCGCTTAGCGGCTCTCTTTTGTATTGATATGGCATAGAAAAATGGCGTGATTGGGTCAAAAAGACGCCAAAATGTCGTCTTTTTATTTTAACCCGCCCTGTAAATAAAGGCAAACTTGGGCTGTGGAAAACAAAAATGGCGTCTTTTTACACAGAAGACGCCATTTTTTATGGTTCTTATCCGTTTACTTTTAGGGTTTAGTCAGCTCGCAGCATTCATCAAGAGAATTCGGCTGGTACTCTACTTCTTGGGCTCCACAATGAGAGGCCACGAAATAAGTTTTTCTTTTTTTGAGTTCCGCCCATACACAAAATTTTTGTGAATCTCCTGTATTATCAATCCAGTTATAGGGAAAACCTTCAGGATCCTTTGGTATTTCATGTTGCCCAATACTACTTGGGATTGAAGGACTCTGAAAATACGCTGAATTCTTATTATAGTACAGTGTCATAACCGCCTGAATTTCAGTAATGTTTATTACACGCACTTTGTATAATGGAAGCGGACCCGTAGTCGAAATAATAATAAGAACATACAGGAGAACTCCAATAAGAACTGGGGTGAGAACAATAAAGAAAATTTTTAGAAATTGCTTACTTTGTACTTTCCTCATCTCTCGTTTTCTGTGTTTGTATTATCTTATTTACCAAATCTAAGATTTCTTTTTTTGAATATTGCAGCAAATCTTCTTTTTGATACTCGTCAAACAACCATTTTTCCAGCTTGTCTTTGATGTCGTATTCTAATTTTTGGACTGCGCCGTTGGTGTTTCTCTGCCTTAACATGTTTTCTACCACATTGACTTTGTCGTGTAAAGCATTCCTGTGTTGTTCGGGGTTTTTGACAAAGCCGTAATCAGGTATTAAATCTATGGCGTCGCGGAGGAGTTTTGACTTTGGTTCTAACTCCGCTATCACTTCCTCACCACGCTTTATTTCTATTCTAAAAATCTCTGGAGTATAAGGAAGCGAAAGAGCGAATGGAGTAATATCAGTATCTACAATTCCGCCCGGAGTAGTGTGTATCTGAAATCTGACATCAAAAGGAAGTTCATAAATAGTATCATTATTTATGTTTAATACTTTTGCTGAGTAATTCCCGCTTTCTCCTTCATCTAACATTCCGTTAGAAGAGATGTATGAAGGAAGAAACTGAATAGAGCCGTCTTTCGAAATCACGCCACCAATTGACAGAGTTTCGGGGTCTGTTTGGTTTACCCTGAATTCTTTGAATAAGTTTTCATAACATTCCTTACATATCCAAGGAAGTGGCATGAGGAGATTATTTTCTTTGTCAAGTGAAATCCAAAAATCCCATGTGCTTTCAGCGTTTCCTCCCGGCCAAATATAAGACATGAAACAAAATGCTTTATCGTGAAGCATTTCGTGTTGTTTAGTAACCCAAAATCCCCCCTCTACCGGCTTACCATAGGGATTATTGGGATAACGCTCATACTCTTCTTGCCACCTCCATAAACCATACACATGTCCAACTTCATGAGCTGTGACAGTCCAGTAATCTTCTTCCACAAAAACTGCCCCAAATTTTAAAAATTTAGCCGGTGCAATACCCTTCATATCTACTCCTAGGCTACCATGCGGTACAATTCCAACAGAAATATCATTTTGCCCATTGCTAGCCCGTTGCCCTTTTAACCACAACCAAGCTAGTTCCCACACTCTCCCGCCATTTGTGGTAAGATCTGTTGTGCTGTAAAAATACTCCTTGCCATTCTCGTTTTTAAATTCTTGAGCTGAAATTGGGTATGTCACCAAAATGAATTCTTCACTCTGCAGAACGGTTTTTTCGTAAGATCCGAGGTTGGGCGCAATTTTGTTCCTTTTGCCGTCCAACACCGGAAAATATATTATATATAAACCATTTGTGTCCTTTACCGTGATATCGATATAGTCATAATTGTTAAACAGGTCGGATTCTTTAATTTTATTCATCGGGTCAATCTCGGCTGTAATTATATGGTCTCCAAGAGGTAAATCAAAATCTATCTCAACATCTAACTGTTTGCCCATCGATAGCAATTCTTCAATAGTGGGTTGGAAAATTTTCAAAACCATATGCTCTCCACTTGGATCAGGCAGGGATAGATTTATCTCTATTTGTGTATCTTTGTCTAATACTTCGTAATCCTCCATTCCTATCTCAACCCGAACCATAGTGGCTTTTCCGGCAACCAAATCAATCCTGCCGTCATTATTTATATCCGGCTCCCAAACTACTTGAACAGGCCTGATTGCTTCTACTGAAAAATCTGGTTGGGTTTTCCAGCCGTTTTCTCGCATAAAGGGGTATCTATCACGCCCGGAGATGTAATTATACCAATCCGGTTGTGGCGGTACATTATAAGGGTAATAAGGATAATCTCCTATGCCGTCCTCGCCGGGTTGGTCTTGATATGGGCCGCTGAAATTATCACCACCCTGATAGTCACTCCAGTAGTTGCCGCCCGAGGGATAGCCGTTATCATAAATATTGCTGTGTTCCCAGCGTTCTCTCTCAGCTGATTTGCCATTATTTATAAAATTATTGTGGTAAAAGACGTTATTCCATGACTGCGATAAAAAACTAACATCATATTGATTGTTTGATATTGTATTTTCAGTTATTACATTGCCCCTCGCAAAATAAAAATAAATACCGTGGTCGCTATTTGAATCAATTCTATTGTTAACTATCTGATTGGCTCCATAACCCTGCCAAAACAAATTAATGCCGTTGCCCTTGTTGTTTAGTATCTTATTGGCAGAAATAATATTTCTGCTAGAATAACTGCGCAACAAAACCCCGTCGGATTCATTTAGAGCCACTTCATTATTGTTTAAAGTATTTCGGCAGGAATCCTGACGCAAATCTATGCCGATTAGATTTTCTGTTAGCTTGTTGTCAATCAAAGTGTTGGTTGTTGAACGATGTAATGCTATACCATACTTATTACCAAACAAGCTATTACCGGACAAAGTAATGTTGCTGGAGTAAGAAACCCCTATGCCGGTAGTAAAATTAGTAATGTTGCAATTTGTTATCACAACGCCTTCTTTTTGGTACAGATGAATGCCCCATGTGGGCGAAGGGTCTTCGCTTGTGCCGCTTCCTGTTATTGTGTGTCCGCCGCAGTCTAAAACAATGTTATTAACGGCAATTATCACCGAACCCGTTATGTCGCGGTCCAATAATGTATCATTATAAATCGTAAGGCCGTAATCTCCGGCCAAAACCCGCTCTTGTGCCATATCTAAAAAAATCCACAGCACCGCTAAAATCACCGCCGGGAAAACCGCTAAAATCAACTTATTGAGTAATTTTGTCTGCATAATCTCCTTATGCCGATTTTCTGATTATACAGTAAGCTCTTTTGGAGTAAAGGGCCACAAAAACTATTCTATCAGTTTGTGCCCGCTATAAGAAACCGCTATTCTCCAAGTTCCGTCGCCGTACTGATTTAGGCCCCATTGCCTGACTTCTCCTCTCCCGCAGGGGTCATCAGGGTCCTCCTGCCAGCGTACCTTCACCTCTACCATTGCGCTCTTTCCTTGGGCCTCTTTTCGTAAAATCTCAACCTTTTCTATTCTTCCTTTTAAATCTTCGTAGCCACAACCCCACGCCGGATTGCCGAAATCGTTTGCAATATTTTTAGCTGGGCCCAGATGTTTTTCTACCTCACTCATATCCCCTTTGTCTACGGCTTCATAAAAACCTTTGACAGCCGCTTCCGGGCCTGACCCTATTCCTCCTCCGCCTTTCAACAGAAATAGTCCGCCGACAAATCCAGCAATAATAATAACGCCAATAATGGTTATTTTTCTTGGCATATTGTAAAGAAAAAATTAAATGTGCCTCTGAACAGACCTTTAACCCGCGGCAACTGAAAAGCCGCCGCTGGGCTTTTGGCTGGTAGACCGAGGCCCAAACGACGGCCACTCAACGGTCTACCAGCACATTGATTATCGGTTCCAGTTTAACAAAGTTTTTGAAGAATACAAGAGGGCTGTTAATAAAACGAGGTCTGCTGTAAAACAAAAAAGCTTTGAGGTTATCGCCGCTTTAAATCACTACTTAAGTCTAAAAATAATCCAAACTTTACCTTAAAAAATCAGTCTTCTGGATCCTTGCTTATATTAAATTGTTCATAAATCCAATCGAATACTTGATTTATCTTTTTCTCGGAATCTTTTGTTAAAATAACAGAGGTATTTTCTGCTTTAACAGAAGCGCTTTCTACTTCTTCGAGAAATAATCTCGCGAGTAGTTCTTTTTTGCCACCTGTGAGTTCAGAATTCTTTTTAACAACTTTGGTTCTTGGAAGTTTTTTGTGTAAAACATAATTGAAAAAATCCTTTCTGCTAAAAATATCTTCTATGCCATTGCAATCCTTTATTTTAAGAATATGTTTGTGTGCAAAATCATCATCATCTTCATAAAACTTCTTCTTCAGCAAATTATATGCTGTTCTGCCTGATTTCGGATCATCGTCAAAAACTGCCTTATAGTTACACACCCAGCCAATTAACACACTCGCAAGATTAGGAACATTATTTACGCCACATGCTGGTAAAAAATAAATTCTTTCATCTTTACCAAATAATTTCTTAAATGCCGAGAAATAATAATGGTCGGATACACCTTCAACAACTACATTGAGCCGTCTGGTGTCCAGTACAGAGTGTACGCTATGGATACCCATTGCCGTAATCACTGGCGAAAGTGTGTCTTTTGCGCCTTGGTCAGCTCGCGAGGCATATTGAGCGGCTGTTTCAACTTTTGTACCAAGATCTTTTGTGTTCGATACAACCCTAATTCTGGCAAACTCTCGACCCTCTGTCCCAATTAAACTTGGGTAGTGGGTGGTATAGATTATTTGCGCACCCTTATCATTCGCAAGTTCCTCCAAGACAAGCTTTACATCCTTTTGTGCTTTTTCATGGAGCCCTTGGCCCGGTTCGTCAATCAATATAACGAGATTTTTAATTCTAGCTTCATCCACTCCCAACGCTCGTAATTTTAAATTAAAAGCACTAAACCAACGAAAACCTTTGCTTTTTTGTTCCATAAATAAAGGGTCTCCGTCGTCTCGATCAATTTTAAATTCTAATTTAGATTGGTTGGCATCAACTTGCGGGACAATTTTAACATTAAAATTGTATTTTCCTCCTTCTTCCAATTTTTGTTTCCAATAGGTGTTTAAATTGTCGCTTGCCTCTTTATTCAGTCGTTGCTCCTCACGGGATATTGACCTTTCATCTCGGGCAGCAACTTCAGAAAAATTCGCATTAAAGACTTTTTCAAAATCCAAAACTGCAGGATGTTCTTTTATTTCGGCTATGGAAACGACACCGGGCAATAAATCTGAAAAAGCGTCATAAAAAACGAAATCTCTCTTTTCGTTAAATATAAACTCCTCTAAGCCTTCAAGTGTTGTAATTGCTGGGTCTGTAGAATCCTCTTTTATTTCGGTGGTAACAGACTCCTCATTTTCACCCGAATCCTTTTCTTCCTCTTTGTTCTGTTCTGGAAAAAATTTGCTTAGTGTTTCTGTAGTTGCTTCTATAAAGAAAACATCATCAAAATTATCTTCTTCTGTATCACCTCTTACGAAACCTATAGTAGGGTTGCTTTGAAGGTGCTTCTTTAATTTCTCATTTTTTGTTTCTATAAAAATGTTCTCTATGTCCTGTTCTTCAAGCAAAAATTGACATGCTACTTCCGGGTGCTCATCCTGTCTACGATGTAATCTATCAAAATCATCTGTGACTCCATTTCCGAAAAAGTTTAATGCTTCTATCACAGCACTTTTTCCAGCTTCATTTTGGCCTGCCAATACCAAAATATTATCTCCCTTGGAGAGGTGGCATTCTCCTGTATCTATAATTGATTTAAAATTTTTTATCTGAAACTTAACCAACCGCATGAAATTATTTTTTATTACGAATGATGTTTAGGTTTTTTTTAAAAAACTCATCTACATCGCTCTGTTTAATCCTCCACTGCCCTATTCTTGAAGCACGCAAACGACCTGCTTCAATATAGCGGTTGACCGACCGCTCGCTTACTCGGAGAATTTTTGCCACTTCTTTTATAGTTAAAAATTTATCCATAGATTGTTTTATTATATGCTTTTGTATGATGTTTGTCAATTTTGTCTGTTTTTGTCCAAACAAAAACGGACGGGGGGATACTTGCAAAGCGAATTGCTCCGCTTCCTCCTTTCCCCCGTCCTTAAAGGATTTATAGCATGTCCAGCAGGCAAGGGCAATCACCACAGGCCTTTGTATTTGCCGCAGTAATAGCAAAACCGGCCTTTCTCTATTTTCCGGCCGCACCTTTCACATTTTAGGTCTTTTCTTTTTTCCTGCCACCACTTGGACTTCTGGCTCCGTCTGACCACCATAAAAAACAATATCTTTTTTCCAAAAACAAGAACCAGCTCTCTAACCTTCATGGCTTCGTCTTCCAAAGAACCTGAAATCAGGAACCAAGAGGCGCCGGGTTCTTCAGCGCTCTCTCACCTCACATTGATGACCAAGACAAAGAGCAAGTATCCCGAACCCTTTGGCTTGATAAATTGGCTTTGGAGGGGAAGAAAAGATAAGCTGGCCCTATGCTCCTCATCTTAACAGGCCGTCAAAAATCTGGCAATGCGCAAAACTGCCGCCGCTCTTGAGAGCGGCGGCTTTTTAAAATTTTCGGTAAAGACGGCGTTGAGGAAAGTTATTTCCGAAACGACGGCCTTTTCGGAAAAAGCGACCGAGGAAAATCAGCAGAAAATTGTTTTTCAAAATTAAACATCTTGCCGCAGGAAAGTTGTTTAATAGCAGAGCGGTTTGATAAAAAATTTCCGTTAAGCGGGTTTTCCGAGAGAGCGGTTTTAAAAAATCATTTCAGAGGCGCTCCGGGTCAACTCTGTAATTTCAAGGGCCTTAAAAGTCAAAATAAAGAGCCGTTTTCTTGCAAAATGGCTCTTTGTCGCCGGCTTTTAGCTTCCCGGCGCTTTTTAGTTTTCCACAAATTTAAAAAACTTCCCGCTTGACAAATTACAAAAAAAAGAATACCTTAAAATAATGAGAAAAGGTTTAAAGATTAATAAAGAAACACTGGCGCAATAGCCAACAAAAGGTTCCGATAACACCACAGTTTTCCGTTAAAATTGAATAAAAAATCCTGACAAAAGAGCTGAAGCTGGCTATTAAGCGACCATTGGTTTAATAATCGGCTTTGGCTCTTTTAGATTGAATAAAAAAGCCCTCATTTTCACAAAGGGCTTTAATCTCCGCAGAGTTGGTCGGACGAGGGGTCTAACTAGAGTTAGAGTCAGCGCGCGCTGATAACTACTCAAACAACATGCATGCAAGTAAATCCCCTAAAGAAGCAGAAGATAGAGGGTACAAGGATGGCAGAGCATATAAAGAAAGTAAACCAGATTTCGTTACTGAATTGATAGAACCAAGCTATAAAGGCGATAGAAACTACCCTGAAACCTACCGGGAAAGTTTCAAGAGAGGATCAGAAAAAAAGAATTGGTGATAATTTGCACAAAAAGTTGGCCAGAGGAGAAAGCCGACCAACCCCTAAATGATAGAAGGTCGCTTTATACCCTTCCTCCATCTGGCCAACTCTGCGGAGATTTAAAAGTACCGAGCTAGATAGTGCTGTTACGTCTTGTTTTCAGCAAGTTCTTCGTAGCACGGACAAACAAAGCTGTCAAGTATTTTCTCTTTTTGTGTCCCTGAATGTGTCTGGGTCCTCGTGTTTAGTTAATTCCTCCTGCCGCTTCCGGCACTCCTTTTCTATTTTTCCCCGGGGCACTAGATACCCTTTTCCAATTTCAGCTTTCTGTACCATTTCTTCAAAGTCGTCTGCGTCCTTCCCTGCCGCCTGCCACGGCTTTGGCACAGGAGGCACCTGAAGCCCTGCTCTTGAACTCTGATTTTTATTAACGGCAAAACAGAACTGCCGGGGCAGATCCTGAAGCCCCTGAATCTGCTTTTCTCTTTCCTCCTGCAAAGTTTCATAAACAGGACTGACGCTGTCCGCCCCTATGTTCATATATTTCACCACTAAACCGGAAACCCTGAATCCTTCCCTTGCTAAAATATCAGCATCTGTCCTTGAAAGCCGGAAATAGGTCTGCACGCCGCAGTTTGTAATGATTGAGGACTGCAAGGAGCGGGGCAGTTGCGCCAGGTTCTGGTGGGCCAAAATCAAAGAAAGCCCGTATTTCCTTGCCTCTGACAAGACGCTGATAAAATTTTCCGAGGCAAAGTTTTGAAACTCATCAATATACAAATAAAAAGGTGTTCTTTTGCGCTCGGGCATATCTGTCCTTGAAAAAGCGGCCATTTGTATCCTTGACATTAAAAGCGAACCCAAAAGATCTCCTGTATCTCCGAGCCGGCCTTTGTTCAGATTCACCAGCAGAATCTTCTGCTTGTCCATAATTTCCCTTAAATCAAAACTGCTTTTTCGGGCCGAAAGTATCTGCCTGATTCTTTCCCTTGAAAGAAGGGCGTTGATTTTATTCAGAGTGGACTCTGTGTATTCCCTTCTTGTGTGAGAAGACAGCGTTTCAAACTCCTGCAGAAAATATCTGCGGCAGTTCGGCTCCTCTACTTTTTCCAGCACCTTTTGCCTGAAATCAGCATTCATCAAAAGCAGGGGCACTTCAGCTATGGTGAGGCCTGCTTCGCAAAGCGCGATTAAAGAGTTGCGCAGAATGTTCTCCATTCTCGGTCCGAAAAACTCATGCCAAATTTTATCAAAAGCAATCATCAGCTTCCCTGCCTGGTCCCCTGCTGTCTCGCCCTCTATCTGCTCGATCGGGTTGAATACGGCCGTCTTTTTCGAATCGGCCGGATCCAGCAACACCACGTCTTTTTGCAGATCTTTGGTTGATTCCAGATAAAGCCAGCCCTTAATGTCTTCTATCAGATCTCCATGGGGATCAATTACTCCAAAGCCGTTCTGGTTGGCAATGTCCTGCTTTATCAGGTACTGCATGAACTTGGTTTTTCCCGAACCCGAAGCTCCGACGATATAGAAATGAACCAGCCTCTCGTTCTGTTTAATGCCTGTCAGAAGCCACCTGCCCCTTTCCTCGTCCTCGGCGACATATTCAAAGCCCAGCGCCAGTTCGTCCTCTCTCGGCTTTCTCTGTTCAATATAAGACGCTTCTACGGGCTTTTTTTGAGGTGTTTGTTTCTCGTTAGGTGTTTCCTCCTGCCTTGGCCGTGAAAAGCGCTTTAAAAGCAGTTTGGGGCGTTGCAGAGCCATTGTTTTAGGTAATCCTTAAAAACCCGCGGGATTCTTTGTTGATTTTTGAGGCGTCCTGATTTAAAGAGGTCATCACCTCACCTACTGACTCTAGCGCGGCGTGGTGCACAGTGGTGACATAAGCAGTCATTTCCTCCATATCAAAAACATTCAAAAAATCCGGCGCGACTTCTTTGTGAAAAATCTGTTGTAAAAGAGAAAAGGCTAGAAACCAAGGGAAAAGCAGTATTGTGCCGATTATCCAGTGGGTTTTCATCCACAGGATTATTCTGTCAAAAATCCCCGGCCTTGCAACTAGATACCAGGATACTTGCAGTTGTTTCCCGTAGGCCTTGGCGTCAATGTAAATATTGTAATCCTTGGTACAGGCGTTGCTGGCCACTAAAAATTCTCTTTTTGCTTTTTTGAATGTGCCGACTTCGAAAGCGGCCGGCGCCACCTGTCTGCGCTGAAAACTGACATAGGGCGCTTCCACCGCCTCGACTTTTTTAGTCAACTTGTTAAGCACTGCCTCTCTTTTGTCCTCTGCCCCTTCAATCATATAAGACCATCTTTCCAAAATCCTCTCCTTTATCATTTTTTTTGTTTTTACCATAGATTAGATTTTTAAATGAGCTTTACTGAAACGACCTTTTAAAAATTTAAGAATTAAGACACGGATTTCATTGATAAAAATTTTGTTTTACTAATTTGCTTTACTCTAAAAGGTGGTGCGGTTTATCGTTTTTCGGCGACTTCCAGATGGACTCTAAAATAGTCCCTGCGCTTTCCGGACGGTAGTCCTTGTGGCAAGCGAACAAAAACATCTCGCTTCCCTGTCCTCGGGGATCTGCTTGTCTGGAAATCTGCCGCAAATGGTCCCGCCTTGCTTCTGATATGGTGATTGTAAGGACCCGAAAACGCGATATGCCGAGCAGTTTTTCCTGTCTATTGCCTCGCCACCACTGCCAGTAGGCCTGAATTTTTCTGGCAAACCGGTCCAGGGTCATGCTTGAGCGATCCGCCTCCAGAAAAAAGTGCAGTAAATCCCCTTTGTCTTCAAGCGTAAAAAAGGCGTCCGGACGCAGGGGAATTTTTCTGCCGTTCACAAAAACATAATCAACAGTCCCCTCTTTCTGCCATGCCGACAAAGATGACTCTTGTTTTTTTGCCATGGCCAGCATTAAAGCCACCCCGAATCTTGACACCATCAGGCAGTGTTCCATAAAATTGGGCTGAATCTGCCTGTTTTTTTCAGACCAATTTACTGAATGCCGACGGTCCGCATAGGCCATTTTTGCCCCTTCCCGGCCCAAGGCGTAGACAAGGCAACCCGACGGCTTAAAATAAGCGAACTGGTGGGCCGGCCTGTCTAAAAACCCCGCGTGAAAAAGTTTTTGGAGCCGCCTCTGAAGGCCTCGGGTTGATATTTCCGGGTGCAGGGCGGCGATCAATTTTGTATCCAGAAGCCTAAAGTCAGCCACTTGCTGGATTATTTGCTTGTCTGTCGGTGTTATTTTAAGTTTAATGTCCCTTCGGCTCCTCTTGTTTTTTTTGTATATATGCTTTGGCATTATAGAATTGCTTTTTGTCTATATTTTTTTGCTTTGAAGCGGTTATTGCTGGCTGGGCGTCGGGTGCCCGAATTTCTCTCTGAGCTTTGAGGCGAAGAGTTAAGAAATTCGAGGCCTCCCGACTTCCGCCCTTTTGGCGAGTGTGAACGAGCCCGAAGCCCTGACGAACGAATAGTGAGGCAGGGAAAAGGGCGGAAGTCGGGAGGGCGATAGACGACCTCCCGACGCCCAGCCAGCGTGTCTTTATGGGTAATTTGGAGGTTTTTGCTTCAGGCAAAAAGTGTCGTTCTTAAATGACAAGTAAATGACTGATATTTTATGTTGTTTTTCGTTCTTTTTTATAGGTTTTTTAATTTTTAAAAAATTTTAATTTTTTGATAACTGGGTATTAATAATTGTTTATTATTAACTCTATATTATTAGTGAGTAAATTTTGGACATCTAGAAGTGTAAAATCTGAACATCTTGATGAGTAAATTTTACTCATCTAAATATCACTTACTTTGACTTATCCACAGTTAATTTAAGAGTATAAATGTTCGGCTTGCCCTGCCCCTGGCGTTTAATTGTCAGGTAATTTTTTGTGGCAAGCTCTTTGATGTAAGTATTTACGCTTTTTCTTGTCACCCCCATGTCTTTTGCCAGCCGATCCTGGCCCGGAAAGCAAAAATCGTTCTGCCACGCGTATTTCAAAAGCATAGCATAGGCCAGTTTTGCCCCAGGAGAAAGGTTTGTTGCCTCTAAAACATGATTTGGGACCTGGGTAAAACCCTTTCTTGAGAGGGCGTCCGCCCCTTCAAGGACAATGGTTTTGCGCGCCAGGATTTCTTTTAGTGGTTCCATTCCGTGGTGTATCTGCATATTGCCAAGGATATTATTATTATGAACGAACGTCCGAACGTTCGTTCGTTGTTTCGTTGCTTCCTTCATGAATGATTTTTAGGTTCGGCTCCTTTCCGACCTTTTGTTTAATAAACTCATCAAGCGCCTCCTGTATTAAATCGCCCAAAACAGGTTTTTTCCTGTTTCCGGCGTCTATTGAGGCGAGTTGTATCTTACTTAGAGCAGTTTTTTGGTCTTCAAAAATGTCAAAAGAACTTCTGATTTTCCGCCTTTCCTGCGGTATTTCAATCAAATATACCGAACGTTCGTTCGTTCGTTCGTCTGAACGTTCCTTGTTTTGAACGTTCATTCGTGTTTCCGTCCGTTTTTTCGTTTTTTTTGCAGGTTTTTTATTCTGCGGTTTTAAGGCAGGAGGCTTATCAGGCAGAGAAGCGGCCTGAAAAGAGATTTTTTCAGGTTTTTTCTGCTGAAATCGCCCTGTATCAACTTTTTTCATGGATTATTTTTGCTAATTGAAAATAGGCCTTGGCCCCGTCATGCGTGGGGTCAAAGTCGGGCAGGGGACTGCCCCTGTCAAAAGCCCTCGGAAAGACGATTGAGGCCGGTATCTCGACTCCGAATACCTTGTCGCCCCATATTTCCCGGGCTTTTTGCACCACTCCGGCTGAATGAGTGGTCGTTCTTTTAAACATAGTGGGTAAAATGCCGCTGATTTTCAGGTTCGGGTTGTATTTACTCCAGACAATCTCCTGAATGAAGCGCAGGACATCGTGTACGCCGTCCAGAGCAGGCCTTTCGGCCTGCAAGGGTATAATCACCTCATCGGCCGCCACAAGCGCGTTTATGGCCAGCATGGCCTTGCCGGGCGGGCTGTCCAGTATCACATAGTCAAAATCCGGTATTATGCCTGATATAAGCTCTTTGAGCAGGCCCTCGTCGCCTGCTTCCAGCGATTCCTCGATTGCGGCCAGTAAAGAATTGCCGGGCATTATGTTAAAGCCGAATTTTGTTTCTTTTATCGCCAAACTGGCCGGCACCTGCTTCATAAAGACATGAAAAAGGTTGGGGTTTTCCTGTTCCGGGTCAAGCCCCAGGTGCCTTGTTGCCGAGGCCTGCTGGTCCAGGTCAACCACCAGCACCCTGCTGTTTAACCGGACAAAGGCTGAGGCCAGCGATATGGCTGTTGTTGTTTTGGCTGTGCCGCCCTTGAAAATTGAAACTGATATAATTTTTGTCATATTGTTCAGGTTTTTATTGAACGTCCGAACGTTCGTTCGTTTTTCCTCCGCGGTTGCTGATTTTGGTTGATTCGCGCCACCTTGAGTAGTCCTCCAAGGGGATCCGGTACTTGCCGCCCACCATTCTGGCGTTAGGAAAAACACTTTTCTGAACCCAGCGGTTCACAGTCATCTTTGAAACATTCTCTATTTTGGCGATTTCTGAAGCTGATAAAAATTTTTTCATAAAAACGAGATGTTATACCTGTTATCATTATTTCACAAGTTAAACCTGATGTAAATGTGGATAACTTTTTGGAATAAAGAGAGTAGGGGATTGGAAAATTTTTTGTCGTTGTCCGATTTAATTTACCTTGATACACGTATCCGCAGATATGTGGGGTGGGTGGGGGCGACCCTGAAAACCCAAAGAGGGCCTTCTTTCTGAAGACCCTCTTTTCCGGTTCCGCGTTGCTATCCGTAGGCAATCAGGGTATTGCACTTTTCGCATACTGCATAGGGCTTGGGTTTGGGCCTGCCCGTGTCCATGCTGAAATGGACATTTTCTGAACCGCAGTTCGGGCATTCCTTAATGCCTGAAAGCAGATAAGCCGCCTTCCTTTGCCCGGCAGGCGAATCGGGCGCTTCTGCTGGTTCTGTCTGCGGTTCTGACTGCTCTCCGGCCGGCCTCTCCACCCTTTTTAGGTATTTGAGCACTACTGCCTTGTCAATGCCGAATTTCCTTTTGCACGAAGGGCAGGTGATCCAGAACTTCATTTTTTCCTTGCTCATAGCTTTACTTTCGCGCTAAAATTATGGGCGTTAAGGCAATAATCTATGATTTCGTCCTCGGCGGTTTGTCTGTCTATGCCTGCTTTTACGGCCTCTGTGATTTCATCAGCCAGTTCGTATTTCAGCGCCTCTCTGATTCTTTCCAGCCATTCATCTTTCAGGTCCTGAAGGTATATTTCAAATTCCATAATTTTGAGCGCGTTTAATTTCTTTTTCCCGAATATGGCAGGTTGGCCCGCGGGATTTCCCAAACTCTGCCTTTCTCAATCAGCTCATTTAGTTCTGCCTCACTCCAAGCGCCCCATTCTTCGCAGAGCCCTTGAACAAATCCAAACCAAATGGAGTCGTTTTTAGCCACCTGCCCGTCATGCATTATACTATCCTGCTTTCTTTCTATCTCTGTTCCGAACCAGTACCACCCTGAAAAACTTTCCCAACCTTTGAGCGCTTTTTTCCCGTCTATGTAAAGATTGCCGTCTTTTGATTCAAACTTGGCCATAGTAAAAAAGAAATTTTAGTTTGTAATCTGCGAGCGCCGACCTTCTTTTTCCTCGCTATGGAAAAAAGAGCCAGCGGGTTCCCTGCCCTGTCAAGGTGGAGTTCCCGCAGGACTGATACCTTGTGTGTCAGATATGTGAAGACCTTGACAGGGCAGGGCGCTGGCTACAATGAAAAAAGAGAGGAAAAAAGCCACTGGTTTTCAGGGGCGTCGGGGATATAAGAGAAAATGCCGTTTCGCCCGCAGGCGAACGGCACACAGGGCTTGATAAAACCTTGACAAAACATCGCGTTCTGTTATTATTATAACTGACGAACTTCTGGACATTCCTTTTTAAGGATTGTCCGGATTCTCGCCTCGGGCTTCCTTCACAGGGCTTGTCTCGGGGCGATTTTTTTTATCACAGGGCTTGTAATCAGGGTTAAATAAAAAAGGCCCGGAGAACAGGCCTTTTGTTTTGTCTGGTTTTTTATCTTTCTAAGATGAGCTTGCTTTTTAGCTTTTTAAGATCTATGTACTTTGCTTCTTTCAGCAGTTCTCTGGCAATATGCCCTTTCGTGGACATTACTATCACTCTTTTGTTTTTTCTTTTTATTCTTTTTATAGGATAGACAAAGTCGCTGTCTCCGGATAGCAAAACTGCCGTATCATATTTTATACTCAGATCGTCCATGTCAAAAGCCAGCTCAACATCAAGATTGGCTTTTAATTTTGTTCCGCGGTCTTTTTCGAAAATGCGTTTTAAGGGTTTGGTTTCCACGATATACTGGCATTCTTTCAGTTTGTTCAGGAAATTTTCCTGCCTGTCGTGGGATTTTTTAACCCCTGTATAAACAAAGCATTGGCCCAGGTCGCACTCCTCTTTCAGGTAATCCATCAGTTTTTTGTACGATATTCTCCAGCCCAGGGTTTTTTGGCAGTAGAAAATGTTTGCGGCGTCCACAAAAACATAGACAACGCCGTCCACGAGCGGTTTGAGCATGTTTTTATTTGGTTTTTCCATTATACTCTTGAAAGACCAAATAAAAAAGGGGACTTATGTCCCCTTTTCTTCCCGCTTTTTCTATGGCTGTTGCCCGTCTTCCTGTTCAATCTGCGCCTGCGCCGACATCAGCACCTCCTCAATGCCGTCTATCCTGTGCTTGTGAGTGTCAATTATTCTGCCAATGTACTTCATGACAATCTTCGGACCAACCCCGAACTTCCTCTTGCAGTCCGGGCAGGTGATCCAGAATCTCATCAGCTGACTGTTTTTTTTTGCCATAGTCCTGTCAGAACCCCTTTTTGGTTAATAATCTTCAGGTAGCATGAAAGTCAGATCCTGCCCGTTGTCGTCCACCCAGATTTTTTTGCCGGCGATTCTGAATTCTTCCAGATCCGGCCTTGTGAACTTTGCCGCTTCTTTCAGCCCCTTGAGCAAAGCGCAGATGATTTCTTCTTTTTCCAGCTTCCCGATAAGGCTGGTGGTGAAAACAACACCCTTGTTTCTGTGTTTGTCCGGTGCCTCAAACAAAACCCCGTCCTCTATGGCCTGCTCTTTGCTGTAAAGCGAGATTACCTGACCAAAAAAGCGCTCCAAGTGCTTCATAATTCTATGGGTTGGCTAAAATTATGAGTGTTCAGGTAGTTGTCAACCACTTCCGCTTCGGCTGTTTCCCGGTCCATGTTGGCCATTTCCGCCGCCTCGTCAATTTCCTCGGCTAAATCGTATCTTAAAACATATCTGATCCGTTCTTTCATTTCCTCGCTTAAATCGTCAAGCGTTATGTCAAACTTCATAGATTTTAGCTGATTATAAAAGAGCCGCCTCTCAACCCTGCGCATGGGCCGAAAGGCCGGCTCTTTTACTGGAACGGCCCTGAAGCCGTTTGGCGACCTTTCAGCCCTTCGCAAGGCTGGAAGCAAACATTTACACTATTGAAGAAAGTTTGTCAAGTTTTGCGGGGAAAATAAAAACAGCATAAAGATATGCTGGTTTAATGGCGCGAAAACTCCTGCTATTTCCCTGTTATTTCAGGAGTTTTTTTGTTTTTTCAATGATTTGGTCAAACTTTTCTTTGGTTAAGTCGTGTTCCCAAACCCTGATTATTTTCCAGCCCTTGTTTTTATAATACCGGCCCACTTCCTTGTCTCGTTTTTTGTTCCTTGCAATTTTTTCAACCCAGTATTTTTTTCTGGTTGAAGGTATGCGGCAATGTTTTCGGCAACCATGCCAATAACAAGAGTCGATGAAAACAACCGCTTTTGATTTTTTCAAGACAAGATCCGGCTTGCCAAAATGATTTTTGGCGTTTTTGCGATATCTGAACCCGGCCTGCCACAGGGCTTTTCTGAGTTTTGTCTCAATCCGGCTGTCTTTGCTTTTGATTCGCCGCATTGTTTCGCTTCGCTTCTCTTTTGAAACATTATCGGCCATAATTTAGTCCTCAAAAAGCTCCACCGGGTTGATTTTAAACTGCAACATGTTAGCCGTGGGCCTGCCCGCGTCCCCGCCCTTTCTCTGCATAGTTATTTTGCCGATTTTCAAACTGCCTTGTTTGGTTATTTCAACCTTGCCCGAGCCGAAAACATTCATCGCTTCGTTGATTGACCGCAAAACCCAGCTTGTTTTTTCAGGCAACCTTAAAACAACCAATATCCACCCGGCTGA
>Ga0180438_10004897_pt1 | contig 18985 bp, 19 predicted proteins | sample SS_ome_12_FD_132455 | JGI IMG/M metagenome (GOLD analysis project Ga0180438, IMG submission 132455) | Hypersaline lake sediment archaeal communities from the Salton Sea, California, USA - SS_3_D_2 metaG | ecosystem: Environmental > Aquatic > Non-marine Saline and Alkaline > Hypersaline >...
TCAGGGAGTGGTACTGGGCGGAACCACCACCGAGAAAAGGAAGCGCCACCCCACGCTGGGCAATAACGTTGTCATCGGTGCCGGGGCGATTGCGCTGGGCCCCATAACCATCGGCGATAATGCCCGCATCGGCTCCGGCTCGGTGGTCGTCAAGTCGGTCCCGGCCGGGGTCACCGTGGTAGGCGTCCCGGGACGTTCGGTGGAAGACCGCCACAAACCGATACCGGAGCTGGACCACGGGAAATTGCCGGACCCCATTGCCGAGGCTATCAGGCTGGTGCTGAGGGAGCAGGACAAGCTTGAGGAAAGGCTGAATCAACTAGAAAAACGATGTGGCATCCGCGCCCCCGGTGACAAACTGGAAAAGCAGCGAAAACGGATGGAACAAGAACTGGCAGAAAAAGAGGATTGACATGAGCAAGCGGCGTGTCATGTTCACCTTCGGTAAAGAGCATATTCCAGACCCAATCATATATAACCTGGGGCAGCAGTATAACCTGGTCACCAATATTCTTCGCGCCAATGTTTCGGAAGATGAAGGCTGGGTGGTGCTCGAACTGGAGGGAGACGAAAACGATATTGAACAGGGCATTGCCTGGGTCACCAGCAAGGGAGTACGCGTTGACCCGGCAGATTAGTAGCCTAAGGAGTACCGGTATGGATAGAATCTATCTTGACTATGCCGCCACCACGCCGACCCACCCTGACGTGGTCAAGGCGATGCTTCCCTACTTCAGCGGGACTTTCGGCAATCCCTCCAGCATCTATGCCTGCGGGCAAGAAGCGAAAGAGGCCATTGAGGAAGCTAGGTCCCGCGCCGCGCTGCTCATCGGTGCCCGGGACGAGGAAATTGTCTTCACCAGCGGCGGCACCGAGGCGGATAACACCGCGCTTAAAGGCGTCGCCTATGCCCGAAAAGACAGGGGCAACCATATCATCACCTCGTCCATTGAACACCACGCTATCCTGGAAACCTGCCACTTCCTGGAAACGCAGGGGTTTGAAGTTACTTTTCTGTCGGTGGACGGACACGGCATGGTCGACCCCGATGACGTCAGCCGGGCGATTACAGGCAAGACCATCATCGTATCCATAATGCACGCCAACAACGAGGCCGGCACCATTCAGCCAATCGCGGAAATAGCCAAAATTACTTGCGAAGCCGGCGTCTACCTGCACACCGACGCTGTACAGACGGTGGGGCACGTACCGTTCAACGTGGACAAACTCGGCATTGATTTGCTTTCCATGTCCGCGCACAAGCTGTACGGGCCCAAGGGAGTAGGTTTTCTGTATGTGAGAAAAGGCACCAGGCTTGTCCCCTTCATGCATGGCGGAGAGCAGGAATCCGGGCGTAGGGCCAGCACCCACAACGTGCCCGGTATCGTCGGCCTTGGCAAAGCAGCACAGATTGCGCAGCAGGAGATGGTCGAGGAAGCGGAGCGGGTAACGCGCCTCCGTAACAAGCTAATCAAAGGCATGCTGGAAAATATAGACCATGTCCAGCTCAACGGCCATCCGCAGGTCAGGCTGCCCAATAACGTCAACCTGAGCATTTCATACGCCGAGGGCGAGGCCATGTGCCTGAACCTCGACCGGGAAGGCATCTGTTGCTCGACCGGTTCTGCCTGCAGTTCCGGCACCACCGAACCGTCTCACGTCCTGCTGGCACTGGGGCTTGACCCCCTGCAGGCCCACAGCTCCCTGCGTTTCAGTCTGGGCAAATGGACCACCGAGGAAGAAATCGACCGGGTGCTGGACGTATTGCCCCGTATCGTGACCAAACTGAGAGCCATGTCGCCGCTGCAGAAGAGCCATGGCTAATTGCTGCTTACATATTATCATCAAGGAGGAAACATGTTACCGGAGATAGGCAAAGTAGATAAAGCAACCTTTGACCGGATTATCTTCCCCAATCTCGGTAAAGCCGACCGCTCGGTGCTGCTCGGCCCCAAGCACGGCGTGGATGCAGCCGTGATTGAGTTGCCCGGCGGCGATGTCATGGTGGTCGCCGAGGACCCCACTTTTGGCATGCCAGTGCTCATGCCGCACTTCGGCTGGGCCATCGTGCATATCTGCGCCAGCGATGTCGCCGTGCTCGGCATCAAACCGAAGTATATGACCATCTGTCTGATGCTGCCACCGGGCACCGAGGAGAGTGTTCTGGAGCATATCTGGCTGGAGGTCCATCAGGAATGCCAGAAGCTGGACATCGCCGTCGTCGGCGGGCATACCGGCGTTTACCCCGGCATAAGCTATCCGCTGAATGGTGGCTGCACCATGTTCGGCATCGGGAAAAAGGAGCAGCTCACGCCCCCTTCCAATGCCAGAGTGGGCGACCGGGTTATCATGACCAAGGGCCCGGCAGTGGAGGCGGCGGGCATCCTGGCCTTCCAGGCAGAGAAGGCCCTGGTGGAGAAATTCGGACGGGACATCGTGGAGAAAGCCAAAGCCCTCTTCATGGCCATGAGCGTGGTGCCAGACGCGCTTATCGCTGGCCCCAATGCCCACGCCATGCACGATGCCACCGAAGGCGGCCTGCTCAACGGTGTCTACGAGATAGTCGAGGCCTCCGGCACCGGCGTCAACATCCATGAAGACAAGATAGTGGTACCGGAGGAGATAGCTGCTGTTTGCCAGCACTTCAACATCGATCCCCTCATCTCCATTGGCGAGGGCACGCTGGTAATCACCGCCGCGCCAGAGAACACGCCCAGAATCATCAACGATTTGAAGAAAAGCAATATCGCCGCCTGGGAAATCGGCGAGGTGACGGCAAAGGACCGGGTTTTCATCCGCAAAAATGGCAAAAAGGAAACGCTGAAGCCAGTCAAGGTGGACCCTTTCTGGGCCGCTTACTTCAGCACACTGGGAGGATAAACTTTGAGCACAAATCAAAAAGACATAATAATGGGCAATCTGGCCAGTGCCGTAAATATGCTTCAGGCAAGCGCCGAGTTCGCACGGCTCATGCCGGAAGTAAGGGTCAATCTGGTCTATGCCCTGCCCGATGCCAGGACGGGGAAAGACGTCGCCGCCGTTGATGGCCGGATAACGGTGGTGCGGGGATTTCCTCACGCCTCCGGCCTGCCAGCGTGGGGCGGCTCCGACCATATGGCCCGCCTGATAATCGAGGCGAGAAAGTACGACCCCGGGATAAACGCCGGCATTAACTTCAAATGCGATGCCGATGTAATCGAGATAATGAAACAGTACTGCGCGGAGAAGAAGTTTCTCTTTGGCTGGATTGACCGAACCAATGAGCCAGCGGAGGTGGCGGAAAAGGACCGCAGCTCCATGCCCTGGAAGATAAAGCAGCTGGTGGACAGTTCCGGCGGCGTACCCAGGCTCTTTTACGAAGGCGACGGCTGGGGCAAGGAACCGCTCTCCGTGGCCCTCGGTAACACTGCGGTAGCAGTCGCCAGCATCGCCATTGAAATCGCCAAACGCTACCAGCAGAAACTGGGCTGACCTCCGCCCGGGGACATTGGCTCATCAGGTAACAAGCTATGGATAAAGTGGCCGTGGCCATGAGTGGCGGGGTTGATTCTTCCGTTGCTGCCGCCGTGCTCAAAGAAAGTGGTTATCCCGTTATCGGCGTTACCATGCTGGTGCGCCCGGAAGATGAGGCGAGTTCAGCCGATTCCAGCAACGACGCCCGCCGAGTGGCCGAGATGCTCGGCATCCCCCATCACGTGGTGGATTTAAGGGACATTTTCCACGAGAAAGTGATCGCTCCTTTCTGCCAGGAATACAGTATGGGCAGGACGCCGAACCCCTGCGTGCGCTGCAACCGCCACATCAAATTTGACGCCCTTTTTAGACACGCCAGGGCGCTGGGAGCACATTATATCGCCACCGGGCACCACGCCAGAATAACCAGGGATGAGACTTCAGGCAGGGCGCTCCTCAGAAAAGGCGAGGACCGGCAGAAAGACCAGTCTTACTTCCTCTATGCGCTGACGCAGGAACAGCTGAGCCACGCCATGTTCCCCATCGGAAACCTGACCAAAGAAGAGGTAAGGGCGATGGCACGGGAGAGAAATCTGCCGATTAGCAGCAGACCGGAGAGCCAGGACATCTGTTTCATCAAGGACAATGATTATGCCGGATTTCTTAAACAGTTCATCCCCCGGGCGTCCCGGCCGGGGCCTGTACTGGACGAACAGGGCAAGGTCATCGGCTACCATCAGGGAATGTTGAACTACACCATCGGGCAGCGCAAGCGCCTGGGTATTGCTGCCAGCGAACCACGGTACGTAATCGCTATCGCGCCGGAAAATAATGCCATCATCGTTGGCCGCCGGGAAAGTGCCTTCGGCGACGAGCTGGTAGCCACTCAGATGAACTGGGGCGCCATTGACCGTCCCGCGGAAACCATAACCGCCAGAGCCAGGATAAGATACCGTCATCTGGAAGCCGAAGTCGCCATTACTCCGGTTGATAATGATAGCGTTTATGTAAAATTTATAGAGCCGCAGCTGGCCATCACGCCGGGTCAGGCCATCGTCTTCTATGATGGCGATAAGGTGCTGGGTGGTGGTACAATAGCATCATCAGGTAAATCGACCGCGTTGGAACAAAAATGAAGGAGTTCGCCCGCAATGGCTAAAGTGGTCGCCGTCTGCACCAGCGAGAAAAAAGGAACCCGAAAGCGGGCTATCGCCGAAGGCCAGTTCCAGGAAGGCCACGGGCTGGTCGGCGATGCCCACGCCGGCGTTCTGCCCGAACGCCAGGTCAGCCTGCTGACAGTGGCCAGCATTGACAAGATGCGCGGTCGGGGACTGGAGCTGAAGCCCGGTGATTTCGCCGAAAACATCACCATAGAGGGCATGGACCTGCATCAGCTACCGATTGGCACCAGGCTGGCAATAGGCGAAGATGTTCTGCTTGAAATCAGCCAGATAGGCAAAGAGTGCCACACCGCCTGCGCCATCCGCCGTCAGGTCGGCCAGTGCATCATGCCCGAAGAAGGCGTTTTCGCCCGCGTTTTAAAGGGAGGCAGAGTCAGGACGGGCGATAAAGTTTCGATTGGAGAACAGCCGTGACCGACACCGATACCATGCTGGCAGAAAGAATTTTAAAGCTTAAGCAGGAAAAAAACGCCGTAATCCTCGTCCATAACTATCAGCTCGGCGAGGTTCAGGACATCGCCGACTTCGTGGGTGATTCCCTCGGTCTGAGCCAGAATGCGGCCAAAACGGAGGCCGAGGTCATCGTGTTCTGCGGCGTCCACTTCATGGCGGAGACGGCGGCCATCACCTGCCCCGAAATGACCGTGCTCCTGCCGGACCGGCATGCCGGATGTCCCATGGCCAACATGATAACCGCCGAGCAACTGCGGCAGAAGAAAAAGAAGCTGCCCGGTGCCACCGTGGTCTGCTATATCAACTCAACGGCGGCGGTGAAGGCCGAGTCCGATATCTGCTGCACCTCGGCCAATGCCATCCAGGTGGTGGAGAGCGTTGACAACGACGAGATATTGTTCGTGCCCGACCAGTACCTGGGCCATTATGTCTCCACCAAGACGAACAAGAAAATACACCTCTGGCCGGGCTACTGCCCGACCCATGCCCGCATTTTGCCCGAGCACATCAGGCAGCTAAAAAAAGAGAACCCTCAGGCCAAGGTCCTGGTCCATCCCGAGTGCCGCCCCGATGTCATCGCCCTGGCGGATGAAGTGGCCAGCACCGGAGGTATAATACGTTACGCCCGCCGGGATGACGTTAAGGAAATAATCGTGGGCACGGAAATCGGCATCATCCACCGGCTGAAGAAAGAAAATCCGGGCAAGAAATTCATCCCGGTCACGGAACAGGCGGTCTGCCCCAACATGAAAATGATTACGCTGGAGAAAGTCCTCTGGTCGCTCGAGGAGATGCGGCCAGTGGTGAAAGTCCCCGAGGCCACCAGAATAAAGGCCAAGGCGGCAGTGGACAAAATGCTGGCCATCGTTTGAGGAAACATATGGAAGCAGCCAGATACATCGTGGTGCTGATTACCAGCGACAGCATCGAAGAGTCCGACCATATCGCCCGGACGCTCGTGGAGAAAAAGATGGTGGCCTGCGTCAATATAGTACGGGGAATCGATTCCTACTTCCGGTGGGAAGGTAAGCTTGACTCAGCCCGGGAGAACCTTTTAATCGCCAAGACCAAAGCATCGCTGTTACCAGATATCATCGATGCCCTCAGGAAGCTGCACAGTTACGACGTTCCGGAAGTCATCGCCCTGCCCATCATCGGTGGCAACCAGGACTACCTGGAATGGCTCGAGCAGAGTATCGCCTAGAACATAATCCCCCGGCTATTTCAGCTCCGCAATCGATGCGTAAAGGATATCGAGCATCTCATCGGCTTCTTGCTCGGTGGTGATAATCGGCGGGTTGAACCGCACCCGGCTGTAGTCCCGGGCCAGCGCCATGCGGACGTATAGACCCCGCTCCAGCACCTTGCGCACCCACTTCCTCATCGTTTCCACATCGAACGGTGTCCCGGAGTTTTTGTCCTTTACCACCTCTATACCCAGCATCAATCCCAGGCCGCTGCAATCGCTAACGACGGGCAGCTTACTGAACTCGCGGTTCAGGCGCTCCAGCACATATTTGCCGACCTTTTCCGCGTTCTCCACCATTCTGTCACGGAAAATGATTTTAAGTGCGGCACTGGCGGCCGCGGCGCAGATGGGGTTGCCGTGCTGGGTGAAGCCATGCCAGACCATGGTACCCTTCAGCCCCTCGAAAACTTTATCGCTCAGCAGCGCTGCGCCAAAGGGCAGGTAGCAGCCGTCGATAGCTTTGGCCACGCTCATGATATCCCATTTTACCGACCAGTGTTCCTGCCCCCACAACCGGCCCGTCCGGCCGAAACCGGTCTGCACCTCGTCCCCTATCATTAAAACGTCATTGTCACTGCATATCTGCCGTACGATGGGGAAATACTCGGGAACCGGGGCCACATTGCCCGCCGCACCCATCACCGGCTCGGCGATGTAGGCGGCGACGCTCTCTGCCCCTTCCGCCTGGATGACCTTCTCCACATAGCGGGCACAGCGAATATCACAGGACGGGTATTTCAAATCGAAGGCACAGCGGTTGCAGTAAAAGGTGGGTGCCTGAATAAAGCCGGCAGCAAGCGGGGCATATCCGGTCCAGAACGCACCGCTCCCGGCGCGTGTCGCCGCCGCTGAGCCCATCCCGGCCCCGTGAAAGCCGTTCTGCAGGCTGACGATTTTATATTTCGGCCTGCCCTGGACATGCCAGTAAAGGCGCGCCATCTTGAAGGCTGTCTCCACCGCCTCCGTGCCGCCGCTGGTGAAGAAAAAGTGCGCCATCCCCGCCGGCACCACCCTGGCCAGCTCCGCAGCATACTCGATAATGGGCACGTTAGACTGCCTACCCAGGAGATGGGCGAACTGCAGCTTCTGTGCCTGCGCGCAGATGGCAGCGATTATTTCCTTCTGGCCGTGCCCCAGGGTGTTGCTCGTCTGCTGCGAGGCGGCATCGTAATAAAAATTCCCCTCGGTATCCCAGCATTTCACCCCTTCCGCCCGTTCGATAATCGGCCACACATCTTCACTACCCACCACGGCGAACCCGTGTATCAAATACTTCCGGTCCAGCGCCAGCAGCTCATCGGTCCGCTTGCTCACCATCTTACCCTCCTCTTTTCTTATTTAGAAAAGTATCAATATACCTGCCATTATACAACAGGCCAGCGTTTTCACGCTGGCCCGATTGTATTGCAGATAACGCCTTATACCGCAGTTATTTCTCGAAGCGCACCGTCACCGAACCGAGGCGGTCAAAGATAGCCCGGTAGCTGCACGGACCTTCCACGAAGAAAGCAGCGTGCAGGGAACCGGAGATAATGAACTCGCCCTTGCCGATGCTCATGCCATAACCGGCCAGTTTGTTGGCCAGGCTGGCGACCACCTGGGCCGGATTGCCCAGCACCGCCGCACCGGCACCGGTGGCGATGACCTCGCCGTCCTTGTCCAGCACCATGCCGATGAGACGCAGGTCAATGCCATTGATCGGTGTCAATTGCCCGCCGAGCACCACCCCACATGCCCCGGAATCATCGGAGATACCGTCCGGCGCTTTCTTTCTCTGCTCTTTATAGCGGTTCCCCGCAATTTCAAAGGCAGGCAGCACGCCAGCGGTCGCAGCCATGACCTTGGCCACATCCACTCCCGGGCCTTTTAATTCCTCTTTCAGGACAAAACAAATCTCAGCTTCAATCACCGGTTTCGCCAGCTTGCTCGATGAAACCGGCTCACCCTCGGGAACGACCATGGTGTTAAAGATGTGCCCGTAAATGGGCTCATTGACGCCGAACATTATCTGGTTGGCTTTGGCACAGAGCCCTATCTTGCGGCCCACAATCGTCTCACCGCTCTTCAGCCTCTCCTGAACCAGTTTCATCTGGATGTCATAGGCCTCATCAACGGTTACGTCAGGGAATCGGTCGGTAAGATTGGTTATTAGTTTCGCCGTCCGCTGTGCCTCCAGAATTTCCTTGGCCATCTGTTCCTTCTGCTTTTCGTCTAAAGCCATTTTAACCTCCTTTACCTATTTTGACTTTTTCAGATAGCATGTCAGGTATCTGTTAAAGTTTATATTAGGTTGGTGCACTTCCGCTGTCAAGTTCACGGCCTTTTGATTTCAGCCATTTCTGTTTCTGGCTGACCCGGACCTGTTCATCCGTGGGTTGATAACGCGACCAGAATTCCTCCCGAAAGCGGGGAAAGGTGCCATCAATTATCGCCTTCCGTATTTTGTCCATTAAATTATAGATGAAGTGCAGGTTATGGACCGTCGCCAGCCGGTAAGCCAGTAGTTCTTCGGCTTTGAAAAGGTGGTGCATGTAGGCGGCGGAAAAGGTGCGGCAGGTGTAGCAGCTACAGTCAGAGACGATGGGCCGCTCCATACGGCGGAAGATGGCATTTCTGATATTGCAGCGGCCCTCCCAGGTAAAAAGGGCGCCGTTGCGTGCCACCCGCGTGGGCAAAGCGCTATCAAAGATATCGATGCCCCGCGCCACCCCCTCCACTATGTCCTCCGGAGAGCCCACGCCCATGAGGTGTCGCGGCTTATCCTCGGGCAGCCGCGTCGCCGTCTGCTCCACAATCTCAAAGGTTACTTTCTTGGGCTCGCCGACGCTCAAACCACCCAGGGCGTAACCGCCAAAATCAAGAGAGGTAAGAAATTCGACTGACCGCTGCCTGAGCTCAGGAAATACTCCACCCTGCACGATGGCGTACAGAGCTTGGTTTTGATTTTTATGCGCTTTATAGCACCGCTGCGCCCAGCGGTGGGTGAGCTCCATGGCCCGCTGCACCTTCTCCAAACTGTCACCGCAGGCGGTACATACATCCAGCACCATGATGATATCCGCGCCCAGCTTTTCCTGGTGCTCTACAGCCAGTTCGGGGGTAAAAAAATGCTCGCTGCCGTCGATGTGGGAGCGGAATTTCACCCCTTTTTCCTCGATTCTGCAGAGTGGTGCCAGACTGAATACCTGGTAGCCGCCACTGTCGGTCAGGATGGCACCGTCCCAGGCCATAAATTTATGTAAACCGCCCAGCCCTGCCACCACATCTATGCCCGGCCGGAGGTAAAGGTGGTAGGTATTGGCCAGCACCATGCCATAGCCAATATCTTTGACTTCTTCCGGGGTCAGCGTCTTGATCGTGCCCTGGCTGCCCACCGGCATAAAGAGCGGGGTCGGCACCGTGCCATGGGGAGTTACTAACTCCCCGGCCCGGGCACTATTACAGGTTCTGGCTAGATGGAAGCTATTTCCCATACCTCTGATTAGTCGTAGTATAGCTCAAGAAGCATCGATTTGTCTTGATGGCCAGATTGCGCTTTAATATAAAGAACAAAATGAAGGAAAAACTAAGACAGATTCTAGCGCAAAGAGAGAAGGAGCGCATCGTGGCGCCGGGACGGACACCGGCTGCGGTGCTGGTACCCATCTATGATAGAGACGGGCAATATCACATCCTGTTCATCAAGCGCACGGAATGGGTGGCAAAGCACAGGGGGGAAATATCTTTTCCCGGCGGAACCTATGAGGAACGGGATGGTACATTGCTCAACACCGCCCTGCGCGAGACCGCCGAGGAAATCAACCTGAAGCCGGATGACGTTGAGATTCTGGGCGAGCTGGACGACGAGGTCAGCGTCAAGACCAACTACATCATTACGCCGTTCCTGGCATCCATCCCCTGGCCGTATGAATTAGAGGTAGACGGCCGGGAGACGGAAGCCATAATTGAAGCGCCCATTCGGTCGCTGATGGACATCGGCTACTCGCGTCAGGAGTTAAAAGGCAGCCAGATGGAAACGGTATATTACTACAATTATCAGGGCCGGGTTATCTGGGGGGCCACGGCCCGCATCCTGAACAAATTCCTTGATTTCTTCAATCAGGCCACACTGGAGATACTCCATAACGAATAAAGGCCGCAATGGGAGAGAGGCCTGCATTCTTTTTGATTAAAGGGACTATTTTTTCGCCTCTTTTTTACCCTCTATGGCCTTGACCTTTATCTGCTTGGGCTTCACTGCCTCGGACTTGGGGATGGTCAAGGTCAGGATACCATTGTCAAAACTTGCCTCCGCCTTGCCCGTGTCCAGTCCACCAGGTAAATTCACCGTCCGACTGAAGGCGCCGTAGCGATGCTCCTGGTAGATGTAATTCTCTCTCTTTACCTTCTCATCAGCCTTCTTCTCGCCTTTTATGCAGAGCGTATCGCCGGTGATGGTGATATCAACCTCCTCAGGATTCACGCCCGGCACCGCAGTCTTGACCACCACCTCATTTTCCGTCTGGTACATATCCACCGGCATGGCCAAATCCAGACGGCCAAAGGCACGAGAAGGAGTAACAAAGCTATCCTCGAAGAGTCTGTCCATGGCCTGCCGCAAACTCATTAATTCGCTGAACGGTTCCCATCTGATCATGCTCATTTCACTAACCTCCATTGTCTGTTTTAATCGAGCTGACCCGAGGCCGCTCTCCCATTTACCTAAATTATTATATAAAAGTTAATATTAATTTGTCAATATATATTATATTTTATTATCAATTATTTTATATTATTTGTATTGACTATATTCATATCACAATATATAATTAACTTAGAGGTAAATTTTAACCATGGCCAAAAAAGACTATTACGAAATGTTGGGGGTCAAGCGTAATGCCAGCGAGCAGGAAATAAAGCAGGCGTACCGCCGACTGGCACGCAAGTATCATCCCGATGTGAATCCCGACGATAAATCGGCTGAGGCCAAGTTCAAGGAAATCAACGAGGCCCATGAGGTCCTGGCCAACAAGGAGAGCCGGAAGAAATACGATAAATACGGAGACCAGTGGCAGTATGCTGAACAGTTTGAAAAGGCCCGGCAACAGCAAACGCCTCGCTGGGACTTCAGTGATACCGGCGGGGAAACAGGCTTCCACTTCGGCGGCGAGGGCCTGGGAAGCCTCTTCGATGATTTGCTCTTCGGCGGGGGGCGTACTCGCACCCATACCCGGCGTACCCGACCGATGCGCGGTCAGAACCTCGAGGCCAAGGTAGAAGTAACGCTCGAGGAGGCATTCCACGGCACCATTCGAACCATCAACCTCCAGTCGGAAGAGCCCTGTGCCACCTGCCAAGGCACTGGCCTGATACACAACGCACCCTGCTCGACCTGTCAGGGTGCCGGAACAGCGCCCCGCATGAAACGACTTGAAGTCAAGATACCCGCCGGGGTAAAGACCGGCTCGCGGGTGCGCATCGCCGGCAAGGGCTCGCCCGGTTATAACGGGGGCCCGAGCGGTGACCTTTATCTGGCGATATCAGTGAAGCCACACCGTCAATTCGAGAGGCGCGGCGATGACCTGTACGTGGACGTGCCCGTGCCGCTGACCGTGGCCGTGCTGGGCGGGGAAGTGCAGGTACCCACCATGAAAGGAAAGCTGGCACTGAAAATCCCGCCGGAGACGCAGAACGGGCGTTCCTTCCGCCTTGCCGAACAGGGTATGCCCCATCTGGGCAATTCCTCCCGCGGCGATATGTTCGCCAGGGTGAATGTCGTCCTCCCCACAAAATTATCGGACAGGGAAAAGGAACTTTTTCGGCAACTAAGCAAGCTAAGCTCCACATGAGAGGAGGTTAGGCTATATGGAACGTAATGATGAACCGAGATACGTAATCAGCATCGCCGCCCGGATTCTGGGCACACAGACATATACTCTGCGTTACTAGGAAAGAATCGGCCTGGTGGAGCCGAAACGCTCCCAGGGCAATATCAGACTTTATTCGGATAGAGATATTGACCTGCTCCGCCGCGTCAAGACGCTGGTTGAGGATATGGGGGTCAATCTGGCCGGGGTGGAGGTCATCCTGCGCCTGATGCAGCGGATGGGCGAGATGCAGGAAGAAATGGAAAAGCTGGACTCCGAGGTGAAAAGGTTAGGAGGGAAGAAATGAAACAGGAAAGATTTACAGAACTGGCCCAAGAAGCGCTGGCTGCTTCCCAGCAACTGGCCATTCAATATAAACATATTCAGTGGGAGGTGGAGCACATTTTGCTGGCGCTGCTCCAGCAGGAGAGAGGTCTGGTCGGTGATATCCTGAGAGAACTGAACATAGAAGTGGAAACGGTGAAACAGCAGGTTGAAGCCGCTCTGGATAGAGTGGCCAAGGCCACCTATGAAACGACCCAGATTTATGCCACTCCTCGCGTGGCCCAGGTGCTGAAGCTTGCCGATGAAGAGGCCAAGCGCCTGAAGGACGAGTATATCAGCACCGAACATCTGTTAATCGCCATCGTCGCCGGTGGCGGTGAAGCCGCCGCCATCCTGAAAGGTGTCGGCCTTGACCAGGAAAAGGTTTATACGGTACTGCAGAAGCTGCGCGGCGGGCACCGGGTTACCGATGCCCGCGCGGAGAGCCACTACCGCTCGCTGCAGAAATACGGCCGCGACCTCACCGAGTTCGCCCGGCAGGGCAAGCTCGACCCGGTCATTGGCCGTGAGGCGGAAATCAAGCGCGTGATGCAGATACTCACCCGGCGTACCAAGAACAACCCGGTGGTCATCGGCGAGGCCGGAGTGGGCAAGACCGCCATCGCCGAGGGATTGGCACAGAAAATCGCCGCCGATGATGTCCCCGATTCTCTCAAGGGGCGGCGCGTGGTGGCGCTCGATATGGGTGCCCTAGTGGCGGGCAGCAAGTTCCGCGGCGAGTTTGAAGAGCGTCTCAAGGCGGTAATGGACGAAGTCCGCCAGGCCCAGGGGGAGGTCATCCTTTTCATAGATGAGATGCATACGGTAGTTGGCGCCGGTGCTGCCGAGGGTGCCATTGACGCCAGCAACATGCTCAAACCGGCACTGGCGCACGGCGAGCTGCAGTGCGTTGGCGCCACTACCCTCGACGAATACCGCAAGTTCATCGAAAAGGACAAAGCGCTGGAACGGCGTCTGCAGCCGGTGTTCCTGAGCGAACCAACGGTTGATGCCACCATAGAGATTCTAAAAGGCCTGAGACCCCGCTATGAAGCACACCACAGGATAAAAATCTCCGATGAGGCCCTGGAGGCCGCCACCCGTCTCAGCCAGCGTTATATCTCCGACCGTCACCTGCCGGATAAAGCTATCGACCTTATTGATGAGGCCGCGAGTAAGATTCGCATTGACACTGAAAGCGCTACTCCGGAAATCCGGTCTTTAGAGCAGCAACTGAAACAGCTGGCTAATGAAGAGGAAGCTGCCTCGCAGCGACAGGAGTATGAGCGAGCGGCCCAGATCAGGGCAGAGCGTGTCAAGCTGGAAAAAGAGTACCAGCAGGCGAAGGGTGAGTGGCTCAAGCAGGAGAAAATCAGCGAGATAGTGAATGAAGAACACATTGCCGGGCTCATTTCCAGCTGGACCGGCATCCCCGTTTCCCAGATGCTGGAGGGCGAGGCGGAAAAACTGCTCCATATGGAAGATAGAATCCATGATAGGCTGGTAAACCAGGAAGAAGCGGTTACCGCCGTCTCCGAAGCCATCCGCCGTAGTCGCGCCGGGCTGAAAGACCCGAGGCGACCCATCGGCAGCTTTGTCTTTCTCGGCCCGACCGGAGTGGGCAAGACCGAGCTGGCCCGAACTCTGGCCTGGTTCCTCTTCGATGACGAGAATGCCATGGTGCGCCTGGATATGTCCGAGTACCAGGAGCGGCACACCGTGTCCCGGCTCATCGGTGCTCCGCCTGGCTATGTCGGCTACGAGGAAGGAGGCCAGCTCACCGAGGCCGTAAGGCGGCGTCCCTATCGCGTTATCCTCCTTGATGAGATAGAGAAGGCACATCCCGAGGTCTTTAACAGTCTGCTACAGCTTCTGGATGACGGACGCCTGACTGACGGTCATGGCCGGACGGTGGACTTCAAGAACTGCGTCATCATCATGACCAGCAACGCCGGCGTCGAGTACATCAGGCGTGACTCAGCGCTCGGTTTTGCGCCACAAAAAGACGAATCCAGGACAGCCAAACAGAGATACGAGGCAATGAAAGAAAAGGTGATGGCCGAGGTGAAGAAGACCTTCCGTCCCGAATTCCTCAACCGCCTCGATGAAATCATCGTTTTCCACGAGCTTTCCCAGGAGCAACTGAGGAGCATAGTCGACCTGATAGCCAGAGACCTGCAGAAGCGCCTGGCCGAGCGAAAGCTGAGCATTGAGCTAACGGAAAAGGCAAAATCCTGGCTGGCCAGGGAAGGCTATGATCCGGTCTTCGGCGCCCGGCCTTTAAGGCGAGTTATCGAGCGCTATGTGGAAAACCCGCTGTCCACCAAGCTGCTCCGGGGTGAATTCAAAGAAGGCGATACGGTGAAAGTCGACCTTGGCGACGAAGGTTTGACCTTCGTCGCCAGGTCTCTGGCCAAGGCCACCGCCTGAGCCTGGGGTTACACTCCAGCCCGTATTCTTGCCAGTCGGCGAAAGTTCCTGTAGAATAGTGAGGCATGGCCGAACCAGAACCGCAAAAGAAGATTTCAACCAAGGCAGCCTACCTCCTAGGTATCTTCGGTATCGTGGCCACTCTGCTCATGGCGGGGGCGGTCATTTATTATTGGGAGTGGGTGCGGAACCTCGGCGCCTATGGATACATGGGTGCTTTTTTCATCAGCATCCTCGGCGGAGCCACCATTATCGTCCCGGTGCCCATGCTGGCGGTTATCTTCGCCCTAGGCAGAGTAATGGAATACACCTGGCTGGTGGGTATTGCCAACGGCCTGGGGGAAACCGTAGGGGCACTGACCATCTATATGACCGGATATGGCGGAGGGTCAGCCATATATTATCGCACCCACGGCAGGCTGCAGACAGCCTATGAAAGATTGATACACATTATGGAGCGGAGAGGGTGGCTTATCCTCTTCGTGCTGGCGGCGGTACTTAACCCATTTTTTTACCCGGCAGCTCTGGCTGCCGGAGCCTTGCGCTTCGGCGCCAAGAGATACATCATCATTACCTGCATGGGCAAGATAATCAAGGGAATGACCGTTGCCTATGCCGGCTACTGGGGGCTGCGCGGTCTGCTCCGGATGCTCGGGGCACCTATCTGATCACCGTTCCTCAATGGTTATCCGCAGTATTTTATCGCCTTCAAACTGTGGGTTCTTCGTTGGGTCTCTTGGCGTCAGCTTCTCAAGAACATCCATCCCCTCAATCAACCGGCCGAAGACGCTATGCTTGCCGTCAAGACCGTGCTGCGGTGTATAGGTTATAAAGAACTGGGCGCTGTTGGTGTTCGGTCCGCTATTGGCCATGGAGAGCACTCCGGCGTCATGTTTGTGCTCCGTGAACTCGTCATCGAAACGGTAGCCAGCGTTGCCCATCCCCGTACCGGTAGGATCGCCGCCCTGGGCCATAAAGCCCGGTATGACCCGGTGAAATGTGGAGCCATCATAAAACCCTTCCCGTACCAGAAAGACGAAATTATTAACCGTCACCGTCACATCTTTGGCAAAAAGCTCCGCCACCATATTGCCCTTTTCCGTCTCAATAATCGCGGTATACTGCTTGCTGGTATCTATAGTCATTGCCGGGGGTGATGAATAGGTCTTCGGCTTGGCCGCCGGCGGCTGTTCCGGTGTTTCTTCACCACAGGAAACCGCCGAGAGCGTCATCAGAAGCATAATTACCGCCAGAGTAACCATTCTCTTCATAAACTTTCCTCCTCTTTATCCCGAAGCATTAAATTTTATTTGTGATTGTAGCTGATTTGTCTCTGAAAAACAATAACGGTAAGGGAAACATGGTAAAGAATGAACAGTTATGGCGCTGCAGTTGCCAATCAGTCTGCTTTGTGCTAAATTATACTCGTAACCACGGGGCTGTAGCTCAATTGGGAGAGCGTTTGACTGGCAGTCAAAAGGTAGAGGGTTCGAACCCCTCCAGCTCCATTTTTTGTGTTATTTTTACGCTACTATTTTACACATCAAGCAGAAGTCTAATATGTTTATATTGGGAAAAATTTGAGGCTTCATCACCAAATTATCAACAAGATTAGCATCAGGCCTTGCAACACCTTTATTAATTAAGTTATCATTTCCAGAAGGAGACTTGAATTATGGAATTCCTTGAAATCATGAGCATCTCGCACCGCTATATGGAGATACTAAACCCCTCCACCCCTGAAAAGATTATCAAACTTGGCAACCTACTCAAATTGAAAAAAGGAAAACGAGTCATTGACTTCGGTTGTGGTTGCGCTGAGTCCCTCACTCTCTGGGCTGAGGAATTCGGCACCACTGGTATTGGCATAGATATATCCGAGGATTTCTGTGAACGGGCCAGGAAAAAGCTGGCCATGATAGGGTTGTCAGACCAAATCGAAATCGTTTGCTCCCCAGCGGCTGACTATGTATTTGAAGAAGGGGTTTTCGATGCCGCAACATGTATCGGGTCAACGTTTGTTTTTGGCGGTTACCGGCAGACAATCCAGAAAATGAAGCGGGCTGTTCACCAGAATGGACGTCTTGGCATCGGCGAAACCCATTGGCTTAGCAATCAGGTGCATCCGGAATACGCCCAAAAACAGGCAACTACCCACACTGAATTGGAATTAGCCCAATGTACCCGGGACGAAGGCTTTGAACTCGAATATATCATCCGTTCCAGCCACGACGACTGGGATAGATACATTTCGGATAGTTGGTATGGACTGATACGCTGGCTTGAAGAAAATCCCACCCACCCTGACCATGATCAGGTGTTCAAATATTTTCGTACTGACCAGGATGATTATTTACAATTCCAGCACCAAAATATGGGTTGGGCAATGTACTGCCTTGCTCCCATGAAATATCGTTGACAGTTAGTCATCTAGGAGAATATCCTTTATTGATACTGCCTGGGCACACTTGCATATGCTACCACTTTAGAGCAGCACGTTGCTCCCGATGATTACATAATAGTGCCAGTTGTCGCTTTTTCGTAGATTGAGTTTCTTGAAGAAGAATCAATATTAAATGGTGAAGACAAAAACCAAATCAAATTCTTTTCCGGTACTACCTATTGATACCCCGGCTCCACTTTTCAAAGCTAATGCAGTTCTGGATGCGTAACCTGCCGGAAAGCTATTTCATTAATTAAGTGCTTCAACTCAGATGAACTGGATTAAGTATGGCTGATATCCCCAGATAGATTGCCATACCAAAGCTCCTTGGTCGCTCCACAGAATGATAGTGTAGTTGCTGCCTAAAGCATCTATATTTCGGCCTTGTCTCTAACGGCTACTGGCCTGCGCAAAGGACCGTCGCCACACAAGGTAAGGGGCCTGCAAGGACTTAATCGCCACATTCACACAGGCTGGCACTCCGCTCTCGAATGCTCGGTGCAGCGCTGGACCAATTTCCATGGGCTCGGTCACCATCTCACCATAGCCACCGAGTATCTCCACAATCTTCTCGTAATTGCGCGGTGGCATACTGGTGGCTATGCTTCTCCCAAAGCTCTGCACCTGTTCATGGGCAATAGCTCCCCAGGAACAATCGTTGCCTATCACGCACACTATGGGGGCTTGGTAGCGTTGGGCTGTATCGAATTCCATGCAGTGGTACCCAAAGGCACTGTCACCAACAAGAACCAGCACCGGCTTATCCGGTCGGGCCAGTTTGGCCGCTACGGCGTAAGGAATCTCGGCCCCGATGGGCCCTTCCTGCCCAGCCCGCAGGTAATGGCCTGGCAGATAGGTCTGAAAGAATGGATCAGCCCAGAAGTCTATGGCACCATGCCCGGTTACCACGATGGCCTCCTTAGGCAGAGCTTTCTTGACCTCTGCCACAAAACGCAGTGGATGGATGGGCTTCTCCATTGAGTTTAGGTGAGGCTCTTGTTCCTTGTACAATGCAAGCTGAGCCTCCTCGAGCACGCGGAGCCAGGGCGCAGTATCGGCGCAAGAGCGAGCTCCTAAAGCCTCACGCAGCTGTGATAAAGCCATTTTGGCATCAGCGATAATACCAACCTCCACAGAACGGAACCGGCCTATCTCCTCTGGCTCCACATCTATGACAATAGCCTTGGCTTTCCCGTTGAGCACAGGAGCACGCCCGTGATTCATATCATAGTCGAAACGGTGGCCGACAAGCATTACCAGGTCGCATTCGCGGAGGGCTTGCTCGAACACAGGGTTAGCCGGCACATAGCCCACCCCGAAGTACAATGGGTGGTCCTCGCTTATAATACCCCTGGCCATTCGAGTCAAGAAAAAGGGCGCTTCTGCTGCTTCCAGGAACGCCTTCAGTTCCTCACCGGCGTCAGACCACCAGGCGCCGCTGCCGGCGACAACTACCGGACGCTGAGCACCCTTTAAGAGGTCAGCTGCCGCCCGTATCAGGTTGAGGTCGCCCCACGGACGGGCGGTAGTCCGATACTGCGTTGGCACAGACACCGTGGTCTCGTCAATCACGGCTGCCATCACGTCGGCGGGGAAATCCAAAAAA
>Ga0180438_10004898_pt1 | contig 18984 bp, 13 predicted proteins | sample SS_ome_12_FD_132455 | JGI IMG/M metagenome (GOLD analysis project Ga0180438, IMG submission 132455) | Hypersaline lake sediment archaeal communities from the Salton Sea, California, USA - SS_3_D_2 metaG | ecosystem: Environmental > Aquatic > Non-marine Saline and Alkaline > Hypersaline >...
GAGTACATCAGCACTCAGCGCATTTTTCTGACATACCGTCTTCCGTTGAATGAAGTGGTCATAGATTTTTACAACCAGCTGAAATCGGTTTCGCAGGGTTATGCTTCTATGGATTACGAACTTGCAGGCTTTAGAGAGTCTGCTCTCGTTAAGCTCGATATCCTGATCAACAGAGAGGTTGTGGATGCGTTCTCCTTGGTCGTCCATAAAGATAAAGCCTATGCCCGGGGAAGGATGCTGGTGCAGAAGATGCGAAAGCTCATACCGCGCCAGCAGTATGAAGTTTCTCTTCAGGCAGCCCTCGGGAAGCGGGTGATTGCTAGAGAAATCATCAAGCCCTACAGGAAGGATGTTCTCGCCAAGCTTTATGGAGGCGATTACACGAGGAAGATGAAGCTCTTGGAAAAGCAGAAATCAGGCAAAAAAAGAATGAAAAAAATTGGGCGGATTGATGTTCCTCAGGAGGCCTTTTTGGCTCTTCTTGAGACGAAATAATATTGGCAATTATTTGATTCGCTTTTATTCTTTACTCCATTTCCCTTAATTCATATTATAGTATACGCCATGGCTAATTCTCCTCTTGAGAAGACTATCGAAAGCGGGATCAGTTTTCCAACTAAGGTCTTTCCTTTAAAAACATATCTTTATTCTCCACTGTTCAACGGACCTCTTTTTTGGACTATAAGAAAAACTCACGAAGGGAAGAAGGAGAGATAAATGCTGCCATCTATCAAGTGGGAGAAAGACCGCATTGTGATGATCGACCAGAGGAAGTTGCCGGAGAAGGAAGTTTATGTAGAATGCCAGGATTATATCCAGGTGGCTGAGGCTATCGAAAAGATGATTATCCGTGGAGCCCCGGCCATCGGGGTGGCCGCTGCTTTCGGCGTGGCCCTAGGCGTTTTAAAAATGAAGAAAGGAAAAGATGTTGAGGAGGAGTTCAGCCGGATTCTGTCAAGGCTGGAGAGGACAAGGCCGACGGCTCGTAATCTTTTCTGGGCTCTGGAGCGGATGAAGAAGATTTTTGAACAAAATAAAAGCCTTGCTCTTCCTCAACTGAAACAAAGAATAGTCAAAGAGGCGATGGATATCGAAACAGAGGATATCGAGGTCAATAAACAAATCGGGTTTTGGGGAAAGAGCCTCCTCCAAGATAGCGATTCAATCTTGACGCACTGCAATACTGGGGCTCTGGCTACGGCTGGCTTTGGCACTGCCTTAGGGATTGTTAAGGCCGCTTTCCAGGAAGGAAAACGAATTCATGTCTACGCGGATGAGACCAGGCCTCTGCTTCAGGGTGCCCGGCTCACCTGCTGGGAGCTTGATAAAGAAAAAATTCCCGTGACTCTGATAACGGATAATATGGCCGGTCATTTGATGCGGAAAGGAGTGATTTCTAAAGCAATCGTCGGAGCAGACAGGATAGCGGGTAATGGCGACACAGCCAACAAGATCGGAACATACACAGTGGCTGTCCTGGCGAAAGAGCACGGAATCCCGTTTTATATCGCAGCCCCAACCCAGACGATTGATTTAACTCTAAGTAATGGAGACGAGATCCCTATCGAAGAGAGGAGTGCCCGAGAGGTCAGAGAATTCGATGGACACTGCGTGACCCTTCCCCATGTTGATGTGGAGAATCCTGCTTTTGATGTCACTCCTGCGGCCTACATCTCTGCCATCATCACAGAAAAGGGAATATGTCGTTCTCCCTATGGAAAAAGTCTGAAGGATCTATTTAAGAAGGATTAAAGTCGAGATTGAAGAAATACCTGAAGAAATGAATATTTTGGGAATTGAGACATCTTGCGATGAGACTTCGGCGTCTGTCCTGAATGGTGATTTTAGAATCCTGAGTAATGTTGTTCTCTCCCAGGATGAGATCCACGCTCCTTTTGGAGGAGTGGTGCCGGAACTGGCTTCACGACAGCACATCACTTCTATCGTCTATGTCGTCCAAGAGTGTTTAAAACGCGCACGTCTTAAAATCAGCCAGGTCGATATCTATGCCGTCACACAGGGTCCTGGCCTGATCGGCTCTTTACTGGTAGGCCTCTCTTTTGCTAAAGCCCTGGCCTACTATTTTGAAAAGCCTTTGGTCGTGGTCGATCACCTTGAAGCTCATATGGAGTCCGCCTTTCTTGAAAATCCAGAGGTTCCTTTTCCCGCACTAGCTCTTGTCGTTTCAGGCGGCCACACGTCGACATTCATAATGAAGAGCAGGGTAAACTATCAACTCATCGGCAGAACAAGAGACGATGCCGCTGGAGAAGCTCTGGATAAGATCGCGAAGTTCCTGGAACTGGGTTATCCGGGAGGTCCGGTGATCGATAAACTGGCCGAAAAAGGTGATCCGGAGAAGTTTGCCTTTGCCCAGCCCCATATGACAGATGGAAGTCTCGATTTCAGTTTTAGCGGTCTCAAGACGGCGGCTTTAAGAAATATCAAAGAGAATAAGCTCTCAAAGAAGAGCCCTCTTTTTATTGATTTTCTCGCCAGCTTCGAGATGGCGGTGATCCGGGCATTACTGGGAAACCTGGATCAGGCCGTAAAGCTTTACAAGCCCAAGTCCCTGCTCCTTTGCGGTGGCGTGGCCAGAAACAGGAAACTCAGGAAGAATTTCACAGAGCTTGCCCGAAAGCACCGTCTGATCCCTGCCATTCCGTCACATGAATTCTGTACGGATAACGCAGCCATGGTTGCGGCCGTGGCTTTAGAGAAACTCAAGGGTGGGTTAAAACCCGCGTTATTGTTGGATTTAAACGCCTATCCCCGTCTTCCTTCTGTCTACCCTTCCCCAAAACGCAGGGAATAGATGAAATTCCCCTCTTATGCCCGCCTATGTGACGCAAGAAAATTCGAACCTATTGAACCAATGGGGATGAATATTCGTATTATTTGATTGAAACCAAAAAAACAAGATAGACTGGATGGTTGGACAGGATGATTACATCTGTTCGTATAAATCTATACCAGGAGGAGTAAAGTGAAGAAAAAAGTGAGTTTTATTTCGGCATTGATTTTAATCTTATTCTTTAGACCCAGTTATTCTCAACAGGAAAAAGTCCTCTCCCTGACTCTTGAAGAGTGTGTCATAAAGGCTTTGAAGGATAACCTCAACGTCGCCGTGGAAGTCATCAACCCGGAATTGGCCGACACGTCTTTGACTAAAGCCAAAGAGGTTTTTATGCCCCGGCTTGATATCGGCTTCGGAAACCAGAGGATAGCGAATCCGTCCTCCTGGTGGCTCGAGCAGGCAGATACTGTCATCAACAAGGATATGAATTATTCTGCGACTCTTGTGCAACAAATACCCACAGGAGGCAATTTTTCTCTCTCTTTAAACAACAGCAGGTATGAAACAAACTCAGGCTTTCAGGTCATCAATCCACGGTATGGAAGTACACTGAGATTCGGGATAATCCAACCCTTGCTGAAGAATTTTGGTTTCAAGGTCAGCCGGAGAGAAATCATTGTGGCTCAGAACAACCTGGATATTTCCATCAATCAATTTGAAAAAACTTTAATAAACACGATTTTCAGTGTGGAAGAAGCCTACTGGTTTCTTGTTTATGCCATCGAGGATTATAAAGTTAAACAGCAGTCGTTACAGCTGGCTCAAGACCTCCTGGCTAAGAACAAGAAAGAAGTGGAGGTCGGGAAGCTGGCTGAAATTGAGATCTTGAACGCCGAAGCAGTGGTGGCTTCTCGAGAGGCGGACATCCTTCAAGCTGAAGCTCTCGTGCTCAGACGTGAGGACATGCTCAAAGACCTGCTCAACATCACTGAGAACGAGGAGTTGACACCAACAAAGATCATCCCTCTGGATAGGCCGAGTTTTGTCCAGAAAGAGGTTTCATTGGAAGAGGCATTGAGGGAGGCTTTAGAGTGGAGCCCAGATTTGAAGATGAAGAAAAAAAATTTAGAAACCAATGAATTGGACTTGAAAGTGGCAAAGAACCAGCTTCTTCCAGGTTTGGATCTGGAATTTTCTTACTGGAGTCCGGGACTTTCAGGAACAGAAATCGTTTTTGATCCTTTGAATCCCTTCGGGCCTCCGATAGGAACGATTGACCATCCCGCCTCTGATGCTCTGAAAGATGCTATTGGCTTCAAATACAATAACTGGTCTGTTGGTTTGACTCTTTCCTTACCCCTGAGCAGTTTCACAACCAAAGCGGATTATGCCAGGGCGAAGATGGAAATAGAGAAAAGCCAGCTTGAACTGACAAACCTGGAAAAACAGGTCTTCCTCGAAGTCAGAAACGCTGTGAGGGATGTGGAAACAAATTTCAAGAGGGTCCAGGCTTACCGAGTGTCTCGTGAGCTCGCTCAGAAGAGACTGGAGGCTGAGGTGAAAAAGCTGGATGTCGGGCTGACGACAAACTATTTTGTCCTTCAGTATCAGGAAGAGTTGGCAAGGGAAAGGTCGCTGGAGCTAAACTCGCTGGTTTCTTACATACTTTCCTTGGCGCAGCTGGAAAAGGTTCTGGGAACGAGCCTGGAAAAGAGAAACATAGTCACATCACAATTTCTGAAAGACTAATCAAGAAGAAGTGCATTCATAAAAAAAAGAATTTTCATTATATTTTTAGGGGATTGCCATGCTTCGCTCGCAGTGACACCTAGAGAGTGTTGCCTGATGAGTGAGTATAGACAACTGTCCATTTTCGTATTAATAGAGCTCAAAGGAAAAGCCCAAAAAAAAGCAGGTTGTGTCCTTGACTTGACGAAATAAAATAGAGTCTAAATTTTTTTAAAACTCCTTTGACTATTTTTTGTTGTTGTTCTATTCTATCCAGTGCAAAAAATCGAGATGCACGATTGAGGAATACTTCATCCGGGAAATTCGCATTCAGTGAGAACCTTTAAAGGCCGAAAGACCAAACTCCTTTCTCTAAAAAGGCATGGCTATTGATCCTCATTCGAGTTTAACGGCTTGATATGTCAGAGAGGTCGAGCATGGACAAGAAGAGATTACTCGCTGATTTAATCAAAAAATACAGATCAAAGCATAAAAAATCAGAAGAGGTTTTTAAGAAAACCGCACAGTATTTGATCGCCGGTGGCAGCCATAACCTGCGGTTGTTCAGCCCGTTTCCGTTTTATGATGTTCAGAGCAGCGGCTCCAAAGTTTGGGATGTCGATGGGAACATCTATGTCGATTTCTGGCAGGGTCATTTTGCCAACGTTCTGGGACATAATCCTCAAATCATCATTAAATCCCTTCAGGATTATTTTCATAGGAACCAGGGTTTAACCACCGGATTTCCGGGAGCTCACCAGAGGGAACTGGCAGAACTGATCCTCAAGCAGATCGGCGCCGACAAGATTCGCTTCACCACGAGTGGAACATTGGCGTCGATGTCTGCGATCATGCTGGCCAAGGCCTTCACCAAAAGGGAATTGGTGATGAAGGTGGGCGGAGGCTGGCATGGGTCCCATCCCTATGCTTTAAAAGGGATCACAGTCTACGACCGCGGCTTGAATAGGTTGGAATCCGCAGGGCTTCTGAGCGGTACGGATGCAATGATTGTCATCACCCGGTTCAATGATATCCAGGACCTTGAAGATAAATTCAAAGAGTTCGGGGAGAGAACGGCCTGTTTTATCATCGAACCCTTTGTCGGAGCAGGAGGTTTTATATTTTCTCATAAAGACTACCTCCAGAAAGCCAGGGAACTGAGCAGACAGTACGATACTCTTCTCATATTCGATGAGGTCGTATCCGGGTTTCGCTTTCATGCGGGAGGAGTTCAGAGCCTGTACGGTATCCAACCGGATCTAACCGTTCTGGGAAAAGCCATCGGCGGGGGGATGCCAGTCAGCGCTGTGGCCGGCAGAGAAGAGGTGCTGGCTTTGTGCGGTGCCGAAGCTGATCCCGGCGAGAAAGTGAAGTTTGAAGGAGGGACTTTCTCCGCTCATCCGGCGGCGATGCTGGCCGGCCTGACTCATCTGAGATACTTGAAAGAGCATGAATCAGAGGTCTACACCAGAATCGGCCAGTTCGGGGCGAAGGTCCGGAAGGGGATAGAGGAAATATTCGTCGCTCATGGATTCAATGTCAAATGCACGGGCTACGGTGATCCGATCGCAGAGCACAGTTCCCTTGTTGGCGTTCAATTTCTCAAAGAAGAGATCGATAAGATTTCCTCTCCCGAACAAGTGTGGAATCCTGAAATTAATGATATTGAGCTCAGGGAAAAGATATTCAAACTGTCTATGCTTGAGGAAGGATTCAACATCTTTCATGGATATGGAGCCATTTCCGCTGCCCATTCGAGTAACGAGATCCAGGAATCCCTGGATGCCGTGGAAAGGATTGCCAAGAAATGGTGTAAATACACATAGATTTTTTCATAATTTGAAGGGGAGAGACGATAGATGGAAAAGTACAAAGTCATAATCTTCGGATGCGGTGTGATGGGCCGCAAAACAGCGCAAGCGTTGGTCGACAAATCAAGTTTTGAGATTGTGGGCGCTGTGGATATCGACCCAGAACTTTTCGGCAAGGATTTGGGAGAGATTTTTGATCCTCCGAAAACATTGGGAATTTTGATTGAAAGAAAACCGGATGTTCTTCTTTCGAGCGTCAAAGCCGATGCTGTTGTCCTCACCACGACTTCTCATCTCGAAAGTGTGGCGCCCCAGATCATTCAATGCCTGGAGGCGGGCTTGAACGTTGTTTCCACTTGCGAAGAACTTTCTTTTCCCTGGAAGCGTCACCCTGAGCTGACTCAGAAACTCGATAATCTGGCCAAGGAGCAGGGAGTGACTGTTGTCGGAACAGGCATCAATCCGGGATTTCTAATGGATCTGCTTCCGCTTGTCCTCACCGCACCTTGTCTCAAAATCCAGTCTGTCAAGGTCAAGCGGCTGATGAACTCAGCCAAAAGGCGAGAGCCATTCCAGGTAAAAGTCGGTACGGGCTTAACCCTGGAAGAGTTCAAGAAAAAGATTGAAAATAAGATTATCACAGGCCATGTGGGACTGCTGGAATCCATCAACATGATTGCCTCTGGACTCGGCTGGGAATTGGATGAAGCCGTTGAGCTTCCTCCCGAGCCGGTCATAGACGAAAAAGAGATCACAACGGCTTTAGGAGAAGTCCAGCCCGGGGATGTGATTGGATTGGGAAGCGTCGCTTTTGGCAGAAAGGACGGTAAAGAAATCATCACTCTTGAGTTTTGCGCCAATGCGGCAGTAGATGAAGAGTATGATGAAATTATCATCGAAGGAGAGCCCAAAATTCACCAGAAAATCATAGGTGGAGTCCATGGAGATATAGGGACGGTGGCGGTCACCATCAACACGATTCCCCGAGCAGTCGAAGCGCCTCCGGGAATCGTCGTGATGAAGGATTTGCCTCCTCCCCATGCTGTCCAATAAAAAAGCAAAAAAGAGGACAGGCTACTTTTTTTTAGGGGCTGTCCCTTTCAGTCCTTTTGTTAAGGAGGATAGGGACTGTCTCTCTTCTCCAGAAAAAGCAGCCTGTCCCTTTTTTTAATTTTTCAATGAATTATGCTAAGATGAGCCCGTGGAAATTTCGGCTGTAATCATCACTTTTAACGAAGAGAAGAGGCTGGAGCCTGCTTTGAAAAGTCTAGCGGGCTTGGTTTCTGAGATTGTTGTGGTCGATAGCTTCAGCACTGATAATACGGTCAAGCTAGCGAAAAAATACAGCACCAAGGTCTTCCAGCGAAAGTGGACTGATTACACGGACCAGAAGAATTATGCGAATAGACGCGCGTCTTCTCCCTGGATACTCTCTCTGGATGCGGATGAAAGGATTTCTCCCGAACTCCACGCAGAAATCCTCAAGGTCAAAAAAGAAGAGCCTGAATGCGATGGATTCTCTATACCGAGGCAGGTTTACTATCTTGGAAAATGGATTCGTCATTCAGGCTGGTATCCTGACAGAAAAATTCGTCTCTTCCGCAAGGATAAAGCGCGATGGGAAGGGGAGTATGTTCATGAGAGATTAGTGATCGATGGAAAAATACAGAAGCTGAGCGGCTCGATCCATCATTTCACTTACCGGAATATTTCAGAACACCTGGATAGGATCAACAAATTTTCCGAACTCGGCGCCCAGAAACTCTACGCGAAGAGAAAAAAATGCAGGTGGCATCGCCTGGTTTTTATGCCGTTTTTCAGGTTTGTGAAATCGTTTTTCTGGAGAGCCGGCTTTTTGGACGGGTATCCGGGTTTTATTATTTCCGTTCTCAATGGCTATTCGATCTTTCTTCGGTACGCGAAACTGAGAGAGATATGGAAAAAAGGAGAGAGAATTGAGCCTTTTCCATATTGATACAGGAAAAGAATGGAGAGGTGGGCAGAGGCAGTCTTTTTTTCTCGCCAAGGCGCTAAAAAAAAGAGGGATCCCGTTTCTCCTGGCTGTCCAACCTGAGAGCCCCCTTCATCAAAAAGCGCTAGAAGAGGAGCTGCCCGTTTTTCCCATTAAAATCAAGAGCGAATTCGACCTGTGGGCGACACTTCGGCTGGCTAGAGCCATGAAGAGGCAGAATTGTCTCCTGGCCCATTTCCACGACGCTCATTCTGTGTCCGTCGGCTCCATGGCTGCTTCTCTGGCCAAAGTCCCGCATCGAGTCATCTCCAGACGGGTCGCTTTTCCTCTCAAAAAAAATTATTTATCGCGACAGAAATACAAAAAGAAAGTGGATATGATCATCGCTATTTCCGAAGAAGTCAGGGATGTTCTGATTGATGGAGGGATCGATCCTAAGCGCATCGTCGTTATTCCTTCTGGGATTGACTTTTCTCCTTATGACGAAGCTTTATCCAGTGATTATCTTCGCCGCGAGCTTTCTTTTGCCCCTGACGATTTTCTGGTAGGAATAGTGGCGCATCTTTCTGACAACAAAGGCCACCAGTATTTAATCAAGGCGACGGAAATCCTCAAAAATCACACAGAGAGGATCAAGGTCATTATTGTCGGTAGTGGTCCTCTATTTATGGAATTGAGCAAACAGGCGGAGGAGTCCGGTGTCAAGGATATGGTCTTTTTCCTGGGGTTTAGGGAGGACGTGCCTCAGATTCTATCTTCTCTGGATTTATTCGTTCTTTCTTCTTTTTTAGAGGGGATGGGGAGCAGCATCCTTGACGCAATGGCCTGCCGTCTTCCCGTGGTCGCCACAAAGGTTGGAGGAATCCCCGAAGTGGTGAGGCATAGAGAGACAGGCCTATTGGTCCCTCCTCGGAGCCCCTCGGCTTTGGCCAAAGCCATCCTGAGGTTTTATGAAAACAGGGAACTGGCATCGCGTCTCGGACAGAAAGGGTACGAAGTCGTTCATCAGAAATTTTCCGCGGAGGCCATGGCAGACAAAATCATCCTCCTTTATGAGGATCTTGGCTTGAAGAAGTGGATCAAACTCCACGAAAAAGTGTGATTTTAAGACGCAATGTTTCACTGGAAAAACTGATTTTTCAGCTTTGGAGCAAACAGTCTGATTCCCGTCGCGAACAACAAGAGGACCAAAATGGGAAACATTGAAAGAGTGGAACTTATCCTTTTGAGGCTTCCCTACGTTCATTTTTTTGAGACAAGCTTTGGCCGGGAAGAGGAGCGGGAATTCATCCTTGTCAAGGTTCACAGCGGGGGAATCTGCGGCTACGGAGAAGTCGTGGCCGATAAAAGCCCTCTCTACAGTTACGAAACGACTTCCACGGCGTGGAGCGTGCTGAAAGACTTTCTGATTCCACTCGTTTTCGAATATTCTCTTTCCGATCCTCAACTATTCCATGAAGAGGCGAAAAAATATCGAGGGCATCCTATGGCTAAAGCGGGATTGGAGCTCGCGCTGTGGGATATTCAGGGAAAACAGGAAGAGAAACCTCTCTGGAAGATTTATGGAGGAGTAAAGAGGGAAATCCCTTCGGGCGTGAGTATTGGCATTCAAGACTCTGTCTCAGAGCTTGTGGATAGAATCCAGTTTTTTCTTGAAGAAGGCTATCAGCGGGTCAAGGTCAAAATAAAGCCCGGCTGGGATGGAGAAGTCTTAAAGGAGATACGCAAGACATTTCCTGATTTGGCCCTGCAGGCGGATGCCAACGGCGCTTATTCTCTCGATAATAGGGAAACTTTAAAAAGGCTCGATGAATTCAAACTCGTCATGCTCGAACAGCCCTTCCCGCCTTATGATCTATGGGATCACAGTCATCTCCAGAAAGAGTTGGAAACTCCTCTCTGCCTGGATGAAAGCATTATTTCGGTGGATACGGCCCGGAAGGCGTTTGAGATGAAAAGCTGCCGGATCATCAACATAAAAGTGGGAAGAGTGGGAGGTATCGTGGAGTCTCGCAAGATTCATGATTTCTGCCAGGAGAAGGATATTCCGGTCTGGTGCGGTGGGATGCTCGAATCAGGGATCGGGCGTGCGCATAACATCCATTTGGCCACTCTCCCCAACTTCCGGTACCCCAACGACCTTTCGGCGAGCAAAAGATACTATGCGGAAGATTTAGTTGAGCCCCAAATAGAAGTGAGTCAAGAGGGAACCATAAGAGTCCCTGAATCGCCCGGCATCGGTGTTTCTCCCCAAGAGGACAGGATCGAGAGGGCCACCTTGAAAAGGGAAGTGATTAAATCCAGTTAATCGGCGATTCAAGCAAAGGGCTTCTGAGCGACTCGATTAGAAAAAAGAGAATCCGGATTCAAGCAGCTAAATTGTTGTATCCATCAATTCAATATATTATAATATAACAATAATATAATAATTAACCTCTGGCTTCCCTTGCAGAAAGGTTTTACTCGTGGATAAGGAGATTTGGAATGGCAAGAATAAGTAAGAAAGATAAAAAATGGATTCAAGAGACATTTGGCAAGCGGGCCAATTTCAACCGCACGGAAAGAGTCCTCTACAGTCATGATATTGCTGCTGTGCCAAGTCTTTTTAAACCGCTAGTGGGGAGTACAGTCCCGGATGTCGTTATCCAGCCCCAGAATGAACAAGAATTAGTAGAGCTGGTTCGTTGGGCAGGGGAAAGGAACATTCCTCTTGTTCCAAGAGGAAAAGGATCTTCCGGCTATGGAGGGATTGTCCCTACCCGAAAAGGTATCGTGGTGGACTTCTACTGGATGAAGAGTGTGATCTCCATCGATGCGGAAAAGGAGATTATTACCGTTGAGCCAGGGATCACATGGGAGCAAATAGACCGACAGCTCAAATCCAAGGGACTGACGATTCGTCTCTACCCAACAAGTTATCCTTCCTCATCCGCAGGAGGCTGGCTGGCCCAGGGCGGAGCAGGCATCGGCTCCTATGAGTACGGATGGTTTATGGATAATGTCGTCAGCACCCGCGTCGTTCTTCCCGGCGGCGAGGTGAAGGAGTATTCCGGGAAAGATCTGGAAGTCATATCCGATGCCGAGGGAACGACAGGTCTGATCAGTCAGATTACCCTGAGGGTTCAAAAGTTGACGGATATCGGAGTGACAGCCATTGCCTGTCCGGATGCCCATAAGCTTTCCCGGATTTTCCAGGATTTCATCGACCAAGAGCTGCCTCTCTGGTCTGTGGTTTTCATAAATCCTCGCATGGCTGAGATGAAGAATCGGGCCCCTGTGATGACCCATCATGGCCATCCGGCTGAGCACAAGGTCATCCTTCCGGCATCCTACATCGCCGTGCTTGCTTTTCGAGAAAGCGACCGGAGAACAGTCGTTCCCAAGCTGGAGACGATTGTGAAAAAGTGCGAAGGAGAAATCCTCAGCCAGGTGATCGCTGACCATGAATGGGAGAATCGATTCAAATTAATGATTGTCAAACGTCTTGGACCGTCTTTGGTTCCAGCTGAAGTTGTTGTTCCACTGGATAAGCTGGGAGACGTGATGGAGGAGATCGAAGACAAAGTGAATCAACCGGTGGTCAAGGAAGGAGTCATCATCAAAAGAGGAAAAAGCGGGAAGCCTGAAGTCGTGATCCTTGGTTTTATCCCCAGCGACCAGAGAAAGTTTTCCTACAATTTCGTCTTCGGCCTGGTCCTGACCATCATGAAAATCGCCAAAAAACACGGCGGCAGGCCCTATTCGACCGGATTGTATTTCACAAGGAAGATCGACAGCATCCTGGGAAAAGAGAGAGCCGGACGGCTCAAGGCCTTCAAGAAAGAAGTCGATCCACACAAGATTCTGAATCCGAAGAAAGTGATGGGGAGCAATCTCGTCAGCAGGGCTCTTGGTGTGTTCAGTCTTTTCGAACCTTTGATTCGGCCTTTTGGCAATACTGTGGCCACGAGGGTTGGAGAGCGTATTGATAAGCCTGTTCGGGGGATTCCCGCTGATGTGGCCTGGTATGCCTATTCATGCTCCCAGTGCGGTTATTGTCTGGATGAATGCGATCAGTTTTTCAGCCGGGGTTGGGAGAGTCAATCGCCGCGGGGCAAGTGGTACTGGCTGCGCGAATACATGGAGGGAAGAGCCGATTGGGACCAGTTCATGGTGGACACCATGCTCGTCTGCACGACCTGCGAATTCTGCAATCTGCGCTGCTCGGCAGCACTCCCGATCGAGCCGTCATGGATGAAGCTTAGAGGGAAATTGATCCATGAAGACAAGAAGATGACTTTTCCTCCTTTTGAAATAATGGCCGCTGCTTCGGAGGCCGAGGGAAACATCTGGGCCGGTTACAGAAAGGACCGGACAGCCTGGTTCCCGAAAGAGCTGTGGAAGAAACATGGCCCTGGTGTCAAGAGCCGGAATGTCTATTTTGCCGGATGCACAGCCTCCTATGTCGAACATGATATCGGGGCGGCCTCGGTTACGCTTCTGGATGAGGCCGGAGTCGACTTCACCTATGTCGGGAATGTCGAGAACTGCTGCGGCACACCCATGCTTGTGGCCGGCAAGTGGGATGTCTTCGAGAATATCATGAGGAAGAATATTGAAGCCGTTAAGGCAGTCGGCGCGGATACGGTCATCACATCCTGTCCGGCCTGTCATATGATGTGGCTGCATACCTATCCGGAATGGGCTAAAAAACTTGGCCTGGAATTTGATATCAAGACCAAACATTACAGCGAAGTGGTGGCAGAGAAAATACGGAAGGGCGAGTTCAAGTTTACTCATCCAATCAATAAGAAAGTCACCTGGCACGATTCCTGTCATATCGGTCGTGTTTCCGGTGTGTATGAGGAGCCAAGGGAAATGATCAAGGCCATCCCTGGAATTGAATTTGAGGAAATGGCTCATAACAGGGAACAGGGCCACTGCTGCGGAAGCGTGCTGACACTGATCAAGGAACCGCTTGTCGCCCACGATATTGGTGAATCCCGTCTTTCAGAGGCTGAAGACATCAAAGCGGATGCGATTTTGGCGCTCTGTCCCTGCTGCAAGTTCCAGTTTCGTGTGACCACGGAAAAGAAGAATCTCCCTCTTGAAGTTCAGGATCTGGCCGCTTTTGCCTGCAGAGCGCTGGGAAAAGAGTTCAAGGACTCCAGTCCTGAAGTGGATAAGCAGTGGTCCGTGTTTGAGAAAATGATCCCGTTGATGACTCCTCAGGGTTTTGCTGATCTGATGTCCACCATGTGGCCGGAATTGCTAGATGCCATGCCTTTGGGGATGGGCAAGATGATGCGCTTTATCGGGAAGCTCGGGTTCCTGGGAGATGCGATGTTTGCTTTGATGAAGCCGATGTTCCCCATCCTGTTCCCCAAGCTTCTTCCCCGCATGATGCCCAAAGTGATGCCCACCATGCTGGACAGGGTTTCACAGGCTGTTCCCATGCCCGATTACATGCTGGAGCAGATGCCGGACCTTATGCCTAAGGTCATGAACAATCTGATGCCACACATGCTTCCGGATGTCGTCCCTCTGGCCGTACCTAGGATGATTGCCCACCTTCGCCGAGACAGAACCTAAATACCTCAGTAAAATGTGGGGTCAGACCTTAAATACTTCATTCATTCAGTAATACCTTAATAGTGGTGAATAGGATCATCAAGTGCACATCGGTAAACCATCATGACGATAAAGTTCTTTTTTTAAGTTGCAGAAGTATTTAAGGTCTGATCCCATTGACTGACATTGATTGACTTGAGGGGGAGGCGGTGATATAAATCAGGTGTCTTGGTATAAGAGAGAGATATAGAATGGCCGCAGTGACATATAAGAGAGCTGGTGTGGATATAGATAAAGCAGATGCGTTTGTCAAAAGGATAAAACCCCTCATCAAGAAAACCCTTCGACCCGAAGTCTTGGGAAAAATTGGCGGTTTTAGCGGTCTTTTCCTGCCCCGTCTCAAAGCAATAAAAAATCCAGTTCTTGTTTCCTCAACAGACGGCGTGGGTACCAAGCTTTTGCTGGCTGAGATGCTGGACAAATATGATACGGTCGGGATTGATCTGGTCGCCATGTGTGTGGATGATGTTGTCGTGGTCGGAGCCGAACCTCTTTTTTTCCTCGATTATATTGCGTGCGGAAAACTGAACGAGAAAAGGCTGTATGAACTGATGAAAGGAATCACAAAGGGCTGCCTGGAGGCCGGATGCGCTTTAATCGGCGGGGAGACAGCTGAACTTCCCGGACTGTATGAGAAAGAGAAGTTTGATTTAGCTGGCTTTTGTGTGGGCGTGGTGAGCCGGGAAAAGATGATCGACGGCCGTCTCTGCCGCAAGGGGGATAAAGTTATTGGCCTTGCTTCCAGCGGGCTCCACAGCAACGGTTTTTCTCTCGTCCGCAAGGTCTTTGAGCTAAAAGAATTGAAAGGAAAATCCGGCCTGGAATTATTGAGGCCGACAAGGATTTATGCCAAGACGGTTCTCAAAATCCAGGACAAGGTTCGCATTAGAGCCATGGCTCACATCACAGGAGGCGGTTTTATAGAAAACATTCCGAGAGTTTTACCCGAAGGTTTGGGAGTGAAGATTCAGAAGGGCTCCTGGGCTGTTCCGCCAATCTTCCAGGAGATTCAGGAGAGAAGCCGGATAAATGAAAGAGAAATGTTCCGGACGTTTAACATGGGCGTAGGCATGGTCTTGATCCTGGGGCCACAGAATGCTCATCGTGCACTCCAGATGTTAGAAAAAACAGGGCCCAAAGCCTGGATGATCGGAGAGGTGATAGAGGGAACTCGCGGGATTATCCTTCAGGAATAAAAATTATGATTATTAATTCCTCAAATTCGCCATTGAAAAGGAAAAAGAACGATAATGATTAAGAAGGAAGGTTTTCGATGACTAAGAAATCAATGCCTGAGCTTTACAAGGAACAGCGAGTCGGAATTTTTGTCGACGTTCAGAATATGTATTATTCGGCTCGAAACATATACAAATCCAAGGTCAATTTCAAGACTCTCCTCAAGGAAGCAGTCAGGGGGAGACAGCTGATCCGGGCCATTGCTTATGTCATCAAAGCCGATGTCAAGGATGAAGAAAATTTTTTTGATGCGTTGAAGGGCCTGGGCTATGAAGTCAAGGCGAAAGACCTTCAGATTTTTTACGGAGGAGCCAAGAAGGGCGATTGGGATATCGGCATCGCCATGGATACCATAGAGCTCGCATCCAAGCTGGATGCTATCGTGCTTGTCAGCGGAGACGGCGATTTCGTTCCTCTCGTCCAGCATCTCAAGCGTGCCTTGGGCTGCTACGTGGAAATTCTGGCTTTCGGCAAAACGAGTGCACAGAAGCTGGTGGAGGAGGCGGATAATTTCATCGATATGGATCAAAACGTTCAGAAGTTTTTAATAAGAACACCAAGCCAAAAAACAAAAGAAAAGTCTTAAATTAAAAAGATTTTCTGCTAAATCGCGTAGGTTATTTTAATGGAATAGACCTGAAATGACCTCATGCCTGTCGGATCATTTGCACTATTCCTCCACCGTTTCTCTCGACATCTTCAAAAAAAGGGGACTGTCCTCTTTTGTTACTTTTTTCATTTACCGGAAGAAAGCGAGTAGAGAACGGAAAAAGGAGATTCAGAAAAAGAGGCCTGAAAAAAAGGAGCCTGTCCCCTTTTTTACATTTCAGGTTTTTCTGTGGATAGGATATATTTTTTGCCTGTGATATGAATAATCGAAGATTTTTAAACCAATCATCGGGAGAATAATATGAAAGAATATGATGTGGTCGTCATCGGCTCCGGTGCAGGAGCGATAATAGTGGAGCAGGCTCTGTCCCAGGGTTTGAAAACGGCCATGGTGGATAAAGGACCTCTGGGGGGAACCTGCCTGAATGTGGGATGTATCCCTTCGAAACTGCTGATTTTCCCGGCTGACAGAGTGGTGGAAATCCAGGAAGCTGAGAAACTGGGCATCCACGCTGAAATAAAGGGGATAGATTTTCCTTCCATCATGGAGAGGATGAGAAAAATCGTGGGCAAGAGTCAAGACCATATCCGGGAGGGGATAAAGTTCACAGAGGAATTGGATTTTTATGAGGAAGAAGCATCATTTGTTGAGGATTACACCTTGGAGGTAGGAAAGGAGAAAATAAAAGGCAGAAAAATATTTGTCGTTTCTGGAGCGAGGCCCTTGATCCCTGCGATTAAAGGAATCGAGGATAGTGATTATCTCACCAATGAAAGTATCCTGGACCTGACTCAAAAGCCTTCCAGCTTGATCATCATCGGCGGGGGGTACGTCGCCGCCGAGTTCGGACATTTCTTTGCAGCCATGGGCACAAAAGTCACGATCCTCCAGCGGGCAGAGAGGCTGGTGCGGAGCGAAGAGCCTGAAATTTCTGAGCGGCTCAAGAAAAAAATGGAAAAACGCATGGACATTTTCACCCACACCGAAGCCTTGGAGATAGTCAAAGGAGAAAAAGAGTACAGAGTGATCACAGAAGACAAAAAAACAGGGAAGAAGAAAGAATTCAGCGCTGAAAAGATTCTCGTGGCTGCAGGAAGAAAATCAAACGCTGACCTTTTGAAAGTGGAGAACACAGGTGTGGAGGTGGATCAAAGAGGATACATCAAAGTGAATGATTTCTTCGAGACAAGCAAGGAAAATATCTGGGCTTTTGGGGATGCGATCGGGAAGAAAATGTTCAGGCATTCGGCCAACAGAGAAGCCAATGTCGTTTGGCACAACAGCATGCACGGCGATAAAAACAGAGTGGATTATGATAAAATCCCTCATGCCGTGTTTTCCTCCCCCCAGATTGCATCTGTTGGGTTAAGAGAGGAGGAGGCCCGGAAGAGTTTTGACGTTCTGGTCGGAAAGGCAATGTATTCAGAAGTGGCGAAAGGTGAAGCCATGATGGATGATGGGAATTTTGCCAAGATTATCATCGAGAAAAAAAGCGGCCGTCTTCTGGGTTTCCATATTATCGGTCCCTATGCGCCCATTCTTATTCAAGAAGTCATTAATGCCATGGCGTCCACTGGAACCGTTATGCCCATCATCAGCGGAATGCATATCCATCCGGCCTTGTCCGAAGTGATACAGACGACCTTGCAGAACCTCCAATAAACAGGAAGAAATCCTGAACGAATCCGTCTAAACATCATGAATGAAGTCTATTCTCTTTAAATGGATTGAGAGCGTGGTGTATTGATTGTATAATATGAATTCAGTGGAATTAAAGAATAGGAGCTGATGAGCCATGAAGAAAGCCCTAATGATCGGAATACTGGCATTTGGTTTAACCCTGTTTGCCCAGGAAATTACTCACGAGACACTGGTAGTCAACATCGAGATTCCTGTCAGAGTGTATCAAGGTAAGACATTCATTGACAATCTGACAATAGATGATTTTGAAGTTTTCGAAGATGGTGTGCTCCAGAAAGTCGAAGCTGTCTATTTAGTCAAAAAGACAGACATAGAAAGAAGAGAAGAAAATAAACGATTTACCCCAAAAACCTCAAGAAATTTTTATCTTCTTTTTGAAGTCAACGAGTATACGGCCAGGATGGGAAAAGCAGTCGATTATTTTATTCATAATGTTCTTTTTTCCGGAGATAATCTCGTTGTCGTCACGCCCATGAAAACATACAGGATGAAATCTGAGGTTTTGGATGCCCTGCCCAGAGAGAAAATCGCGGACCGGCTCAAAGGGATTTTAAGAAGAGATGCTTTGGAGGGGAGTGCTGAATACAGAGGAGCCATCAATGATATCACCGGTCTCGCCAAATCATTGTCTTCCGAATCGACGAGCATGGACGAGTCAGGCGTCGATGAATTTAGGGGTTTGGCGCTCGATGAGAGTCTCTCTTTGTATGGAGATCTTTTGAATAAATTGGATAATTTAAGGTCTATTGATCAGAAGAAACTTCTGGATTTTGCCGAATTTTTAAAAGATAAAGAGGGACAAAAATATGTTTTTCTTTTCTATCAACGAGAATTCATCCCTCAGCTTGAACAAAGAGTCATTGATCAGTATGTTAGCGCGAATCAGCAGAGACAGGATATTGTTTTCGCTCTATCAGAGCTTTTCTCAACTCGAAAGAGAGATGTCTCTATTGATGTCGATAAAGTCAAACACACTTATGCCGACTCTTCTGTCTCTATTCATTTTTTATTCTTTTCAAAGCCTCCACAAATGATTCCCGGAGTTCACATGGAAGAAAGCTCTGAAGACATCTTCATGGCTTTTCGGGAAGTCGCTGCTGCCACAGGAGGATTCTTGCATAGCTCTTCAAATCCTGTGGCTTTGTTCAAAGATGCGGTTGAGGCGTCCGATAACTACTACCTCGTCTATTACTCTCCCTTGAATTACAAAAGGGATGGTAAATTCAAACAGATAAAGGTCAGAGTCAAAGATAAAGACTTAAAAGTGACACACAGGTCAGGGTATTTCGCCAACTAACCTGAACCATTCATAAAATCTGCCGACACCTTACATATGCTTCTAAAAAGGGGACGGTTGTACGCGCTCAGTAATTAGGTAACACTTTTTGGATGTCATTGCGAACGGAGTGAAGCAATCTCATATAAAGAAAAATATTTTATCTTTAAGAGATTGCCACGCTTCGCTCGCAATGACAGGTTTGTCTTATTGTCATTACAAAAAAAGTTACCTAATTAGCGA
>Ga0180438_10004899_pt1 | contig 18981 bp, 20 predicted proteins | sample SS_ome_12_FD_132455 | JGI IMG/M metagenome (GOLD analysis project Ga0180438, IMG submission 132455) | Hypersaline lake sediment archaeal communities from the Salton Sea, California, USA - SS_3_D_2 metaG | ecosystem: Environmental > Aquatic > Non-marine Saline and Alkaline > Hypersaline >...
AGAATGAGCAAGGACTATGAATACTTGCCAAAAACAAGTGAAGTGATGATTTATCTTTCCATGACAAAAACGATGTTAAGGCGCTATGTATTATGCTCTTAAATTTTCAAACACTCTCTAAGATTCACAAAATAGAATCGATCATCATCCGCGAAAGACTTAAGTGAGGTGGTAGCTGAGGAAGACCAGACTTTTCAAACCAGGCTGCGACCTCAATCTCCACAGGATCGATTTCAATTTCCCCCGCTGCCCAATCACAAATAAACCCAACCATGAGCGCTTGAGAAAAAGGCGAAGGCTGACTCCCGAAATACTGGACATTCTTCACCTGGATGCCTACCTCTTCAGCTACTTCACGAGCCACACACTGCTCTAAGGTCTCCCCTGGATCGACATATCCAGCAAGAACACTAAAAAAGTTCTGAGGAAATTGAGGACCTCTCGCCAAAAGGATTTGATCATTTTTCTTAACTAAAGCCATGATCGCGGGAGCCATCTTCGGATAGGATAGCTGCTTGCACGAGCTGCACTCTCGACATCTCTCCTTTTCTCGGTGAACAGTGACCGCGCCACACCCACCGCAATACTGGTTGGTCCGATCCCAATGAATGAGCTGGTAAGCGCGCCCAGCGATGGCAAACTGCTCCTCTCCCAAGATCCCATGGAGCTCTCTCATAGAGCACCAGCTCCACCCTTTCGGGGCGCCTGCGTCTTTTTCTACCTCACCAGCCTATAGCGAGTGCTGTTTTAGTGACCCGAGATAGATAGATCGCATTAGAGAAAACGAGTGCTGTGTTGGCAAGCTTTTTTGATCCTCACACAGAAGGAGACAATCCTCCGAAAAAAGAAACCAGTTTGCCTCCTTCTCCTCGATAGGATGGAGCGAGTTTTTAAACCCTTCTGGAGCTGCGAATGGGGGTAAAATCATGTTGAATTCCTCGCTTTCAGTGCATCCTCAATTTTTTCAAGGGATCGATCAAGGCTATCGAGATGTGTATCTAACTCTAAGTCATAAGCAACATTTTCATGGACCTTTTAGTATTGGTCACGGGCACTCCCCACCATTCGATCTCCCCTTTCTTTCTCTCTCTTCTCTAGAATCTCGAGGGAAGTGACAACGCTAACATAGAGAACATCAAATTTCTGCAGAGCTTTTTTCCAACGCTCGACTTGAATAGCACCTAAGGCCACATCATCGATGATGAGATTGTAATTCTGAGATGCTAGAAGAAAAGCAAAATCAATGAGTGTCGCAGAAATTCGCTGAGCAAACGGGCCCGCAACAATCTCAGAAGTAGGATGTCCCGAAAGATCTGTCGCCTTTTTCCAAGAAAACCCTTCAGGAGCTGAGCCCCCTTCCCAATTGTTGAGCTTATCAGGCATAAAGCCGATCAATCGATCGATTCCTATATGGAGAAAGGGCTCGGACAGTTTCTCTTGAAGAGCCTTTGCTAAAGTAGTCTTACCAGAACTCGTGGGACCATTGAGATAGATGATCTTTGGCATACGCGCAATACTATACGATACATCAAATTCAGACCATCTTGGAAGGGTCGACGATTTTGTCGAACTCTTCCTCTGTGAGAAGCTTTAGCTCGAGAGCTGCTTCTTTGAGCGTCTTCCCCTCGCTGTAGGCCTTCTTTACGATCTGGCTCGCCTTGTCATAGCCAATCACCGTGTTGAGAGACGTCGCCAGCATCAGTGAGCGGTTGAGATGAATCTCGATCTGCTCTTTGTTGGGCTCAATTCCCACAAGGCATTTTTCGGTGAAGTTCTTTGCCATGTCGGCAAGAAGATGGATCGATTGAAGCAAGTTGTAGATGAGAACCGGCTTGAACACGTTGAGCTCAAACTGGCCCATCGAGCCGCCTACAGCAATGGCGGTATCATTACCCATCACCTGGGCAGCCACCATGGTCATCGCCTCACACTGGGTGGGATTCACTTTACCGGGCATGATCGAGGAGCCCGGCTCATTGGCAGGAAGGATCAACTCTCCTATCCCGCAGCGAGGCCCTGAAGCAAGCAGTCGGATGTCATTGGCAATTTTCATGTAAGAGCAAGCAAGCCGTTTTAAGCTTCCGCTCATCTCCACAATCGCGTCGTTGCTCGCCAGCGCCTCAAATTTGTTGGGTGCCGAGACGAAAGGGTAACCTGTGAGCTTGGCAATGGTCTTTGCCACCTTTTCACTGTAGCCATCCGGAGCATTGATCCCGGTGCCAACGGCGGTGCCTCCAAGAGCAAGCTGATAGAGAGGGACAAGGGCATTTTCTACGCAGCGGATTCCTTCTTTAATTTGGGCAGCATACCCTAAAAACTCTTGCCCAAGGGTGAGCGGAGTGGCATCCATTAGATGTGTCCGCCCCGTCTTTACAATCTTGGAAAACTCTTTGGCTTTCTCTTCAAGGGCATCGTAAAAAAGCTGGAGACGGGGCAGAAGACTCTCTTTCACAAGGGATACGGCGGCTATGTGCATTGCCGTGGGGAACGTGTCATTTGAGGATTGGGACTTATTCACATCATCATTGGGATGGATCGGTGTTTTGCTCCCGAGCTCCCCTCCCGTTTTTTGAATGCACCAGTTGCTGATCACCTCGTTCACATTCATGTGACTCTGCGTTCCAGAACCTGTCTGCCAGATAACGAGAGGAAAGTGGCCGCTTAGCTCGCCTTTGATGAGCTGATCGGCTGCTTCCACAATCAGCTCCATCTTCTCATTAGGAAGAAGCCCAAGCTCCTCATTGACCATTGCAGCGCTTTTCTTAATGAATCCAAAGGCCGCAATCACCTCAGCTGGCATCTTCTCATTGCCGATCTGAAAATTCTCAAGCGATCTTTGGGTCTGAGCCCCATACAGCTTATCTGCGGGCACCTCGATATCACCAATCGAATCGGATTCTTTTCTGGTTTCCATATCCTTCTTTTACAAAATGGGAGGAAATAATGCGACCCTCATGTTATGAGGAGAAAATCTATAGATAGGAGAGTTAGTCTTGAAATTATTCCGCTTTCAACAGCGCAACCTACCCAAGGGGATTTTCTTCGTCCTCTTCGCCTGGCTTAGCTTTACAATTCTTTGGGCGCTGTCAAGGAAGATGGAAGAGACGACAACAATCCCCACAATGCTTTTTTTCCGTAACGTCTTCGGCTTAGTCCTCGTACTCCCTTGGATCATTAAAAAATGGCCAAAGAGCTTAAAAATTAACAACAAAAAGGTCGTGCTCGTTCGCTCTTTAGTTGGACTAACCAATCTTCTCCTCATCTTCCTTGCGGTTCAAAAAATATCTCTTGTGAATACGACGCTTCTCAACAACAGTGCCCCCTTTTTCGTCCCGATTCTTATCTGGCTTTGGTTGAAAAAACCCATTCAGCATAAAATCTGGGGAGCGGTCATCTTAGGGTTTGTTGGAATCGCTTTAGTTTTGCACCCGGATGAGCGCATTTTCAACTGGGGAGCTGTATATGGACTCCTTTCGGGAATCTGTTTGGCCACGACAATCGTAACCATGCGCGTCACCACCCACTCAGAAACTCTCTATAGCTTCATGCTCTACTTTTTTCTTATTGGGATTGTCGCTACTGCCCCCTTTGCCATTCTGGACTGGAAAATCGACAGCCTTTCCACCCTCGCAGGCCTTTTGACGATTAGCCTTCTTTCCACCTTCGGCCAAGTCTGTCTTTTCCATGGCCTGAAGTTTGCCAAAGCTCATGAACTTGCCCCTTTTAGCTACTCAACCGTTCTTTTTGCTGGACTGATCGACTGGTTTGTGTGGGGAGTTTCCCCCTCTTTGCTCGCCTACTTAGGGATGGCTTGCATTATTGGCGGAGGAATTTGGATTGCAATGCTTGGAAAGATTCCCAAAAAACTAGACTAGGAAGTATGATTAGCTGATGAAAATTCTCTCATTTCCACAAGAAAACCTGAAAAAAGGGATTTTATATACCCTGATCGGCTGGTTCTGCTTTGCCTGTCTCTATGCCTTAAGCAAAGTAGTCGATGAGCAAACCAACCTATCAACGGTTTTGTTTTTTCGCAGCTTAGTTGGACTTTTGTTTGCAAGCGCTTTTGTCCTTCCCAAATGGAAACAGCGTGGCCGCCCAAATAGCTTCAAAGGACTTTTTTTTCTCTCTTCTATGAGCGTGCTCAATATCTTCCTCGTCCTCTTGTCGATTAATTACATCTCCCTTGTGAATGCAACTCTCCTTGATAACACCGCTGCCTTTTTCGTTCCCATCATCGCTTTAGTCTGTTTCAAAACGAAAATCGAACCAAAAGCATGGGTGGCTATCCTCCTTGGATTCATTGGCGTCATGTTCATCCTTGGACCCAGCAAAGGGATCATCCACATAGGTGCCTTGTATGGACTTTTGGCAGGCCTTACTCTTGCCCTCTACATCGTTGCCATGAGACTCAATGGTGAAAAGGAAGAACTCTTCACGTTTCTTTTCTACTTTTACCTGATTGCAGTTGTCTCTCTCCTTCCCTTTCTCCTCTATAGACCGCAAATAGATAACTGCTGCACCCTCCTTGCCTTGATTGCCATGGGAGTTTTATCCCTATCTGGACAAGTTGCCCTCTTTCATGGCCTCAAATTTGGGAAAGTACACCAGCTCGCCCCTATCTGTTATTCTTTGGTTGTGTTCTCAGGTATTTTTGAGTGGATCCTTTGGGGGCAGGTCCCCAAACCCCTCGCCTATGTAGGGATCGTATGCATTGTTGCTGCTGGAGTGTGGATTACTCAGATTGGACGCCTCCCTAAAAAAATGGACTAGGAAACGTGGATTCGGTTAAAAAATTCTCCTTGAAAAACTAGCCACCAAAGCCGTATAAAGATCATTAGCTATGAAAAAACATTTTATTACTGGCCTGGTCATCTTGCTTCCTCTAACGGTGACCCTCCTTGTCCTCGCCTTTTTGATACGAGTCCTGACCCAACCCTTCATTGGCCTCGTCTCGAATTTTTTATCCGAGTCAAACATTGTCAATCATGGCTTTCTCTTTCTCTCGCCCGAGCAGCTGCTAAAGTACGGAAGTCAACTGCTCATTCTCCTGATTCTCTTTACCGTTACCGTATGCCTTGGGATGATCACCCGGTGGTTTTTCATCAATGCCCTTTTCCGCATTGGCGACCGGATCCTCCATAAAATTCCCATCGTCAATACGGTATATAAGACGACCCAAGAAATCATCAAAACTATCTTCGTGAGTGATAAAAATTCTTTTAAACAGGTCGTCATGGCCCCCTACCCCAACCCTGGAGTCTACATGCTTGGGCTCATCTCTCGAGATGCCCCCCAGCAGTGCTCAAAGGCTGTGAATGAAGAACTCATCTCGGTCCTCATCCCAACCACCCCCAATCCAACGACCGGCTTTCTTCTGATGTTCAAAAAAAAGGATCTAGTCTACCTCGATGTGAAACCCGAAGAGGCCATCAAGTGCATCGTCTCTTGTGGGGTGATTGTTCCTGGAAGCCAGCCCCCCACGCCCGTTTCTAAAGAAACTTTTTAACCACTTGCAACCAAAGAACGACCTACTCAATTTTTCTACTTGAAATCCTCTTAAGAAAACCCTATACTTGCGATGAATTAAGGAGTTTTTTTATGACACGAATGAGTAAAAAAGGTGAAAGGCGAGCGATGTGCCCTAAGAAGCGCAAGGCTCCTCAACCTAAAACAGGCCCTATCAAAGATCGCCTCCCTAAAGGCTTCAAAGAACATCCCAATGCAGCAGAGAACGAGATGGCTGCTTCAATATTCATCCCTAAAATTCAATAAAGGAATCCATGTCTAGACATCGCAGTTACGGAAAATCGGGAAAAGGCGGAAAGAAGCGCAATGTACTTAAGCGTTTTGAGCGGATTGACGTCTTGAAAAAAATAGGTAGATGGAAAGAGGGTGAAGACAAAAAAGTAACCGGTCTTCCCAAAACTCCTTCTAAGTAATCCCACCCTTAAAAGATGGAAAATGTTGAGGTTGTAAACCGTCAAGAAGCGGTCTCCATTTCCACTACTTCAGTGAAAGAGGTCGCTTGCTACTTACTTGAAAAAGCAGAGATTTCCCAGGCTCAAATTACAATCCATTTTGTCGATCAAACAAAGATCACGACTCTTCACGAAGAATTCTTTGACGACCCTACCCCAACTGATTGCATCACCTTTCCCATAGACCCCCCAACAAAAGATTGCAGGGTACTAGGGGAAGTCTTCGTCTGCCCACAAATAGCAAAAGAATATGTAAAAAATCATGGCGGCGACCTTTATGAGGAACTCACTCTTTATGTCGTCCATGGATTTCTCCACCTTCTTGGGTATGAGGATTTTCCAGAGGCACAAGAGAAAAAAATGCGCCAAGCGGAAACAGCATGGATGGAAACCCTCAAGAAAAAACAACTTTCAATCAAAACATAATCCATTTGCAAAAAAAATCTATACTGTGTGAGATAGGTTCATGATAGAATCTATTTTCCTTCCCCTCTTCTTCCTCTTTGGTTCGAGCCTCATGACCGGCATTGCCTCTGCAATGCAACGAACCGGAAAGGCGCAAGCTGAAAAAATCGTCAAGCAGCAAAAAGGACTTGCAAAATTTCTATTTCACTCTCGGAAACGAGATCAGCTTGGCTATGCTCTCAATCTGACAAAAGGCCTCCTTCTTATTCTTTTTTCGATGGCAGCCTTCTTTTTTTCTCTCACGATTTTAGGCGAAGAGACCACCGGAAAGAAGATCCTCTTTTCTGCACTGATCATCGTAGGTAGCTCGATCGCCTCTGACTCGATTTTCCGAATGATCAGCCTCTGCTACCCTAAAACGTTTCTAAAAACCTTTTCCCAAATCGCGTCCATTTTTCTCCTTATATTCTGGCCCCTCTCCACCTTGATCTTCAAATTCCTAAAAGCCATCCTTCCCAAGGAAAAAAAAGCCACCTCTTTTCGAATCAAAGATAAAATCTTAGAAATTCTCCATGACGCTGAGTTTGCTCCTTATCTTGAACCCAATGACCAAAAATTAATACTCTCAGTTATCTCCTTCAAAGAGCGCATTGCCCGCGAAGTGATGGTTCCTCGGGTCGATATGTTTACCCTCAATGCGACGACTCCGGTCCGGGAAGCAGCTCAAGGTTTTCTTGAGGAGGGATACAGCCGGATTCCAGTTTGGAAGGAAAGCGTCGACAACATCATTGGCACCCTCTATCACAAAGACCTCTTTAACGTTTATTTCAGCTATTCTTCTAATCAGAAAGATCTTGATGCCACTATTGAAAACTTGATTAAGCCCATTGTGTATGCACCCGAAACAAAAAAAATCACACAGCTACTGCAAGAATTTCGAAATAAACAAATACATCTAGCCATTGTGGTAGACGAATATGGCGGGACTGAAGGTATCGTGACAATTGAAGACATCCTCGAAGAGCTTGTAGGAGAGATTGCAGATGAATATGATGATGACGAAGAAGCCCTTTTTTCTGTGATCCCATCAGGGGGATGGATTGTAGATGCCAAGATGACCATTCTAGATATCGAAGATGATCTAAAAATCCAAATTCCACAGGGTCCAGAATATGATACTCTCGGAGGGTTCATCTTCCAAAAAGCAGGAACAATTCCCTCAAAAGGATGGCGGTTCCATAGCGACGAGTTCGATCTTGAGGTGCTTAGCTCTTCAGATAGGGCTGTGGAAAAAGTCCGGATAACCCTACCACCCAAAGCTGCCCCCTAACGGAGAGACGCGCCAAATTAACCCTTTCAAACAATCCCTAAATATTGGATAATAAGAACATATGCGACGTTCTATTTGTATTACTGAACCACATGTTGCCCTTGCCGGCCAGTGTGGCACATGGAAATTTTCCTACTCCCCAGCTTCAAATCTACCGAAAGGGGCTAAATTAAGATTCGATCTCGCCTTTGTGAATTCACCAACAGACTGGTCTGTTCCTGAAATCAGTGGGAAAGAAAATGTACTCTGGCTAGAGATGGCAAAAGGAAATGCAATCTTTCCTGAGGAAGTTTTCCTTCCCAATCAGCCAAATCCCGCTTTTGAATTCACCCTCCCCTCTGAAGTCAAAGCAGGAGAGACTATATACCTCTTTCTAGGGACTCCTGGTAAAGACCAAAGCAAGGGAAGTATAGCGCAAACAGACACCCAAAGAAGACGCCCCTTCCATCTCTATATCGACCCAAAAGGAAAAGGCGACTACAAAGACCCAGAAGTCTTCTCAATCGACGTAAAAGGAAATGTATTAGATAACATCCGAATCCTTGCACCTTCTTTAGTATCAAAGAACCGACGCTTCGATATCATCGTCCGGTTTGAAGATGCTCATGGAAATTTGACAAGCAACGCACCTGAAGGGACACTGATCGAGCTAAGCTATGAATACCTCCGAGAAAACCTTAACTGGAAGCTCTTTGTGCCAGAAACTGGGTTCATCGTTCTCCCTAACCTCTACTTTAACGAACCAGGGATTTACCGGATCCAGCTGAAAAGTACGGCTAGCGATGAGATATTCTACTCGGCGCCAATTAAATGCATTTCCGAAACCGATTTTAGTATTTATTGGGGCACCTTCCACGGAGAATCAGAGAAAATCGATGCAGCGGAAGGGATCGAGAACTTTTTACGCATCATGCGGGATGAGAAAGGATTCCATTTCGCCGCTTCTTCCCCTTTTGAAAGCGTCCAGGAGACTCCCAATGATATTTGGAAGGGAATATCTGCGCAGATCGCTGAGCGTAACGAAGAAAACCGCTTTACAACATTTTTAGGCCTCCAGTGGCTTGGAGATGAAAACGAAGGACTCCGCCAGCTGATCTACTCCAAAGACAACAAGCCTCTGATGCGGAAAAAAGACGCCAAGTACACCAACTTGAAAAAAATCTATAAAATCCACTCCCCCAAAGAAGTCCATTCCATCCCCTGTTTCACAATGGCAAAAGGGTATGAAACCAACTTCGAAGAGTTTTCCCCTGAATTCGAACGTGTCGTTGAAATTTACAACGCTTGGGGCTGCAGCGAATGTACCGAAAAAGAAGGAAACCTCCGACCCATCAAATCCCTCTCTAAAAATGGAGTCCATGAGACAGCCGTCGGATCGATCCGCAAAGCCCTCAACCAAAATCACCGATTTGGATTCGTCGCCGGTGGACTCGACGATCGAGGGATCTATGAAGGACTCTTTGAAGGGGATCAAATACAATATTCACCTGGATTGACCGGCATTGTTGCCATTGAACAAACGCGAGAGACACTCCTCCATGCGATCTCTAAGCGCTCTTGCTACGCAACCACAGGGCCACGAATTGTTCTTGGCTTCTTCATCGCAGGAAGCCAAATGGGAACGGAAATCAATACTCTCAATAAGCCCGGTCTTGTTTTCAATAGACACATAACTGGATACGTATGTGGAACAGCTCCCATTAAAGAGGTGAGCTTGATCCGCAATGGCGTTGAATTCCATAGATTCGAACCCAAAGAAACATTTTGGGAGTTTGAGTATGATGATATGGAAGATCTTACCAAGATTGCCCTCTCTTCTCCCGATGAAAGACCTCCATTTACCTACTACTATCTAAGAGTTGTCCAAGAAGATGGGCACATCGCCTGGTCTTCCCCCATATGGGTCGATTTGCCTGAGTCAATCTCCTCGCCACCACCCTCTTCGAAGAAAGGAAAGAAGTAAATTTTGCTACCAAATCATAGCATTGGTAGCAAAATTCTCGTAAAACTGAACGAATACTTGGTACCTAGGCCGCTCTGAAAAAGCCCTTTCGATACAGACTGACCTCTATAACATGACTTGTTAGATTCTTTCTAAAATCCGTTGCATATATCTTTCCGTACTTTCGATCGGCACGGATGGATCCTCGTTCGCTTTCCAGTCTAGGTCAACAACGACCTGCTTTGCGCGCCTTTCCCACTCTTCAAAATGAGTTTCTGCCCACTGTCTTTTAGTTTGAGACTCTGGCCTGCTAGAGGAAGCATGCTCTGCTATCTCCTCCAATAGAATTCCCCTTTGCACTTGGCTAGCAAGCGTATTAAAGCGCTTCTTCCACCAAGATGAAAATTTATCTTGATCTAATTCCTCTTTTTTAGCGACAAACTCAGCGAGAACCTTTTCAAGTTGCCGAGCTCCTGCACTCTTTTCACTAGACGATGCTGGCGAAAGCGTTTCGGAGCACTGGCAACAAAAAACACAATTCCAAAGCCAACGAAGGCCACTGGTTACAAATTGGTATAAGGAAATAAATAATCGACCGAGGCAACAAGGCCTCTCTGTTTTTCTTCTAGATTCCATCGAATCCAGTGCGCTTGAGTTCACCTTTTCTCTAAGAAAAGAGAGACCTGAATAGGGAGCGCCTAAAGGATCTAAGTAGGAAGGTGAACTTTTTTCTAGTCGATTGATAGGAATATCCATTGTTTCTTCCATTCTTTCTTATAGAGCAGCTTGTCTATCAAGCTCAGCCACAATATCCCCAATAAGGGCAGGTACACCCGCATCATCCGATTGCGGATTGCGCCCTTGATGAATCTGCAAATTCCTAACAAACTGTGTTGCGATGAATTTAGTATTTCTACCTTCGGTATCTTCGGGGTAAGATTCCTCTACCCAATTAGAAATCTCTTGTTCGGTAGCGACATAGCCTCCCTCTTTCCCTTTCTCAATCTCTTTTGGAGCGCACATTCTCATAAACTGCTTCAGGAGGGTTGTTTGATCTTCAGCTGGCAATTGATCAAACTGGACAGGCCAAACCACTTCCAATGGCTGCCTGCCCTCCTGCCCACTCGCTTCTCTTGTCTCTCTGAAAGAAACAAGCAATCGGTTCCACTTATCTTTAGTCTCTGCGAGATTATTTACTGAAACAGGGGCAGACGGTTGAGGTTCTGCAAGCTTTGAAACTTTTGCACTTGCTGAAGATGAATCAGAGTTGTCGCCACCACCACCTTCTTTTTTCTTCCCGCAGCAAAAAATCCATCGAACGCAACTTACAATGGCATTTTGTATCGCGCAGATAGCGCCATAAATTGAATGAAAAATTGAGTAGCAGCAACTCCTTTGCTCAGACTGATTTCCTGAGACGAGCTCATCGCTAGCTGGATTTGAAGCCCTTTCCAGCCCCTGAAGGGAAGGCATCAAAGGGGGATTATTGTGAGCCATTGTTTCTTGTGTTTTTTGTACTTCCATACGGACACCTCAAAAATTGAACTTTTTAACTAAGTTTTTCTGGATCAATCGGCTTTTCAATAAAAACCTTTAAGTAATCCGTTTTAAAACCAGGGTCGAAATTTTTAATCAGACTTTCGATCCTCTCCTTTTCTTTACCGACTTTTTCAGAGTTGTTTTTCTTCCATTTCGTTACAGCCTCTGCATCTGCTGGATCTTCGACGTTACGCTCCACAAGTTTTTGGATTGCTCTATCAATCATATCCTGTTTTACAGCGGGATGCTTTTTGAGAAATGCAGCCATCTGCTCCTTATCCTGTACCTTTTCTAGCTCTTTTCGAACTTGTACTGGGGATAGTTTCTCTGCACAAAATCTTCCACAAGTGACTAAGCAAATGACCGCTCCGAGCAGTTTTACGACAATGTTACAAGGAAACCAAACGATACTCCAAAAGCAGCTGGACCCCCTCGCCTTCTCTGATCCACTCGAAATCGTGCTTACCGAAGAATTTCCTTTCGCCGCTGAAGAAGAATTTAATTCAGCAGACGGAGGATTTACATTAGGTGTGGGCGGGGTATGAATACCAATTTCAGAAAAGGATGTCATAGTTTTTCTCCTTATCGCTCAGCGACTATGTTTTTTTGTGCATCCTATTTTACCATGAAGAATTTTTAAAGATACAGAAAATTTTGAAACCCGTGTTTGCTACCTATCCACTCCATATGCTATCCGCGTTTTGCTTATCGACCATATGTAACCACGGGTGAAACTGTGCGGAGACAAAAAAACGCCATCCACAGGAATGGCGTTTTATATCAGCAAGATCTTCTACTTACACCCTTCATTGCCACCTAATCTTTGATTTGCCATCAACAGGTTAGGGAGCAGTCACGAATTAGATCGAAACACGGGTATTTCGGTTGATGAGACCATAAAAAGATCTAACTGCGTCCTTAAGAACAGCGCTATTGAGATCTTTGATATGAAGTGCAACCGAATCTGGTTTCCCATTTTCTTTCCACCAGATTTCTTGTTCAACTCGGTTTCTCTTTTCTGGAGGGAGACTCTTTTCAGCTATTGAATACCGAATATGCTCCTTAAATTGTCCTAAGACAACAGGAGAAAGAGCCTTAAGCTCTTTTTCATATTTGGCTTGCTGATTCTCTTCCTGATCTACTACACAAACAAGTCTGAAAATTTTCTTAAAGTGGGTTTCTGTTTCCAACCAATCGACCCGTTCTCCTTGCTGCGTACTTGAAGGAATACAACAAAAAAGATTTTCACGGATAAAAGTAAAAAAGGAAGCGAGCACTTTTCCAATGTTAAATACAGGCGTCATTAAGCAGGAAACTAGGTCCCAAAAGCAACTGTCTTTTTTCTGCGATGCAAGGGTGGATGTTTCATATCCTGGACTCTTTACGGTGCGGGCTGACATCTGCCCATCATTTCCCTCCGCTTGAAATTGGCAAGTTACACTTGCTTGTATCTGCTCAACCATTATTACTCTCCTATTTGCTCACTTTTTAATATGACCTCATCAGCATGCCTTATAATCGCCGCCAAAACCACCTGCAGTTTACCCGTTGCAGAGGTATTGATTCTCATAAATGGATCTAGATACAAGATGTGATTTAATCTCTTAATATAATAGAGATCAGATTCTTCTGGCTCATGCTTTCTTAAAATCGTAAGGATTTGTTCACGAACTTCTTTTTGGGAATTCGCATTTAAAATATTAAACTCATCATGAAATTTTTTGATCACTACCTGACGCTCTTCGTCACTAGAACACATAATATAATCACGAGAGAACTTTCGAAAATCGTTTTTTAAATTCGAAAGTTCTTGTAAAACGCCCCTATGTTCTCTGTTTTCAGAAAAAAGAGAAGCGAAAGCCCCCTTGATACACTCCCACGCGCTCCAGAAATAGTCAACAATCATTCCCCAAAAAGAGCGCTTCTCATGGGCAAGCACAAGCGTATCTTTACCTGATCGCTCTTCAATGCGATGAACTGCAGGAGGCATCCCTTCCTTCAGTCGTGAGAAGCCTAAAGGCTCCGCTGTAGTATTTAAAGTCGGTTCAATCATGAGGGGTATTATGCACCTTTATCGGAAATTCTGAAAAGGGTAAACTCAACTTTTTGTGATCATTTGGGGGAAATTTGACCCGTTCTGACAATTTTTTTGAGAATATGCATACCCATAAAAATTTTCTTATACGATCTCTCATGGCCATTTTCCTCTTCTTTAGCTTCCCCCTTTGTGGTGCTTCTCCTCTCCCCAATAAAAGCCAAATCACCTACCTAATGCAGGCAAAAGAGGTAGAGAAGTCCATCGCCCTGTATCTTCGCTATAAGGAAAGCCTTGGAAAACACGATTTTGAAGTGCTGCAGCAGATGGCTTTTATCTTGCTCGAACAAGGAGCGAGAAGCCAAGATCAAGAAACACAACTCCTATCCATCTTTGGATCGGGTATTGCAAGTGCAGCTGCATCGTTAGACATTCTAGAAGCAGGGATTAAAAGCGAGCATGGTGAGACTCAAGTCGCCGCGATCCAATTTTTGGGGAAAATGCAAGATGACCGAAGCGATGAGCTTCTGATCAAGGCAATGTCCTCTCCTTTCTTTTTAGCGCGGATGGAAGCAGCACTGCATTTAGCCCAAAGAAAGCATCGAGCCGCTGTAGGGCAAATCGAATCGCTTATGTATCGCATTCCTCCGCAGGCCCGGTTTTTCTTTCCCCAATTTTTTGCGCTCATCGGCACCTCGGATGCGATGTCTATTTTGCGCCATCTTATGGAAGATCGCTACCCAGCGGTTCGCGTTGAAGCTCTCCTAAGTGCTGCACGATTTGGCCGAGATGATTTGCTCCCTGCGATTCGAATGAACATCACTCATGTAAATGTGGCTGAGCAGGAGGCTTCGGCTTTTGCCGTTGGTGTTTTAAAAGACTCAAAATCGGTAAAAAAGTTAAGTCGTCTTCGGGAGTCAGCCCCCATCAATGTCCAAATCGCAGCTTCCCTCTCCCTTCATCTGCTAGGGGATGCCAAGGCAAAAAATTTTCTGATCGAAAAAGCCAATGAATGCAACCTCTTTGCCATTGTCAGCCTAGCCGGTATCTCTGAAGGGAAGGAAACTCTCGCCCGTCTATGCTACCACCCCGAACTGACTGTCCGAATCAATGCAGCAATTGCACTGTTGCAGCAAAAAGACCCCCGGTGCAAACGGGCTCTTGTCGAAATTTTAGTCAGAGACCTGCGTGATATGGGCCTTAAGCCACAGCAATCGATTGGAAAAACGATGGTTGCTTTCAAGCCGATCTTTTCTGCATCTCACCAACCCAGTGAATTCTATGATGTCCGAGGAGCGACCCTCCAACTTCGGCAGCAACTCCTTCTCGAAGCAATGAACCTCTCAGAACAAGATTTCTTACAAATTGCGAGCGTGATTTTTGAGAGCAAACAGACCGACTTGATTCCCACTCTCGTTCTTCTTCTTCAAAGCATCCAAACTCCTCAGTGCCAAAAGCTGCTCGAAAAGCACACCCAAGCAGCAGGGATGCCAATGACGCGAGCCTACTGCCACCTTGCCCTTTTCCGGATGGGGAAACAAGGGCCTCACGAGCAGCAAATCAAAGAGTGGATCGCGCGAAATCAAAACAGTGAAATGATTCGATTTCAACCTCTGGTCCCTATGAACCAACGGATCGGAGATTCCCCCTACGAGCTTACTCCTGAGGACAGCTCTCAGCTACTCATCGATTCGTTCCTAGCTCTTGCTGAACGCCAGCATGACCGGAGTCTGGACATTCTTTTGGATACAATCCAAAATGGAAATCCGAAAAATCGATATGTCCTTGCCGGTCTGCTTCTCCGCTCATTGCAGTAATCATCGATCTTCTCTATAATCCTTCTGAAGATGAAACCGAAATATCTCCTGTATGCTCTTACCTTGGGAGCGACCGCCCTATTTGCTGAAAAAAACCAGGATGCGTTTGTCGTTAATCTCAAAAATCCAAAATATATGGATGGGGTTGTCTTTACAAATGAAGGAGGGGTGATCAACGCTCCGTCCCTTCGCATTCAAGCAAGAAGAATTTCCTATACCCACAAGCCAAAAGCCGATCCTCCAGTTCAGTGCGTCGAAGCAGAAGGCGATCTGATGATGCACTACCAAGACCGGGTTTATGTTGGAAAAAAACTCTACTTTGACCTTATCAATAAAACCGGTTTCCTCATTGGTGGAAAAACATCCATTGACAGCTGGTACTTAGGAGGAGAAGAAGTTTCCCTCTGTGATGATATGACCCTTGAAATCCAAAACGGATTTCTCACCACTTTCGAATGGGACGCCAATCTGTGGGAGATCACAGCAGAAAAAGCCACAGTGACCAAAGAGGGCGATCTCCACGCAAGAGATGTGCGCTTTAAAGTCGGTAGATTCCCCTTACTTTGGGTTACATCCTACAAAAGTAACCTCCAAGATTATAAAGACGAGTCGGTCCTTAGTTACCCTTGGACTTTGGATAAAGGGATTGGATTGAGACCCGCTATTCGCTATCGATTCTTTGCAAACGAAGAATGGAGCGCCTTTGCTCGCTTTGAATACCGCTTCACTCACGGACCTGGTGCAGCTCTTCAAGCCCAGTACAAATCAAAAGATGGGCGAACCACCTTCCAGACCAACAACTATGCAGCTCGAGACAAAATCTTCCCCGATGAAAATGGAAAAAACCGCTTTCGTTTCCAAGGACTCTATAAAACCAAGAGCGCAGATAAAAGGACAAAGTTTCATCTCCAATGGGACCGCTTAAGCGATTCTCGCATGGTCTCTGATTTTCCGAGTAAAGACTTTGAGGTGAAGACAAAAAAAGCCACCTACCTCCAGTTTTCTCATTACGCCGATTACGCCTTTGGAGAGCTCACCGTGCGCCCGAAGATCAACTACTTCCAAAGCATGAACGAAGAACTCCCCTACTCTGCCGCTGGGATCCGCCCCTTTGAAATTGGCAGGACAGGAATCATCTCAGAAAACTATGCAAGTGGTTCCTACTTTCGCTACGTATATGCAAGGCAGATCGACGACTTCCTTAAAGACCGCATTGCTGGAAGGCTACAAACGATCAACACCCTCTACCGCCCCATTTCACTGGGAGGACTTACCCTTACCCCTCGCGCAGGAGCCGTTGGCATCTACTACAGCGACTCACCAAACGACCACCCCGCTGGACAGCTTACCTTTCAATACGGAGGAGATGCAGACCTCAACATATACCGCTCTTACTCCTCCTTCAAACACCTCTTTCAACCCTATGCGAGCTACCTTGGCTACACCAAACCAAAGGTGAGCGTCGACGACTACTTTGTATTCGATATCCACGATGGGTATGACAGGCTCGATCAAGTACGCTTTGGACTCCGCCAGCTCTTTTTCGCAAGAAATAGCCTCGTCACCCTCCCCACACTTCGTCTCGATCTCTATGCTTATAGCTTTTGGGGAGCGCGCTCCTTTGATACGCGCATTCCTAAAGCCTTTGCCGATATCGAGATCAACCGCCCCTCCTACGCACTCACAACCGAGTTTTGTTGGAACATTGACCGAAACCTACTCGACTATGGAAATGGACGACTTCTCTATACGGTCAATGACCGTTTTGCCTTTGGTGTAGAGATGCGCCATCGCAGCCGCTTTTGGTGGCGAAAGGCTGTCTATGAGAACTACTTCGTCGACTTTGCCCGTCCCCTTAAAGAGCTCACCCGCTCCCCACTTTCGGATCGGCGCAACACCTTTCTCACAAGGGCCCACTTTCGTCTCTCTCCCAGATGGCAGCTCCATCTACAGACCCATCATGGCTGGGGACGCAGCAAAGAACCCACCTATCACGGTGCAAAAGTCGATCTATATACGATGGTCACAGGAAGCTTTCAATACAAGCTTACCTATGAGTATGCTCCCAATCGTCCGATTCACTTTGAATCGAGCTGGGATTTTATTTATTAACTGGAGGACAGTTACATGAACCGTTTCATCTATTTTTTCACACTCCTCAGCAGCCTTTTTCTTTCTTCTCTTCATGCTGTGGAAACTGTGGATTTAGACATCATCTCATATAGAGACTTTGTCCTACATGATGAAAGAGCCATCAATACCTTAAAGCGAGCGCTGCTGCTCAAGGGGATTGTTGGAATTAGAAACGTTCCGGGCTACAGAGAAAAAGTAGACCATTTAATCGAAGCGGCAAGAGCTTTTTCTGCTTTGCCTGAATCGATAAAAATCAAATATGCTCCCAACCGCTCTGCGGGAGAAATCGCTGGCTACGAACTTGGCAAAGAGAAGTTTCAGCTTAGCAATGGAGCATGGGTCACTGATACCCTTAAAACCTCCTATTACGGATTTGTTCCGGAAAACCCCTCCAACAAATGGCCCTCAGAAAGCAATCTCGCAGGTCCCTTCCAAGATCTCGGAATGTTGATGTCAAAAACAGCTGAAGAAGTGATGCAAAAGATTGGGCTTTTAGCGCCAAAGACCCCCATTGATCTTACAGGCACTCCAAGAGTAGGACGAATGCTCCATTATCGGCAAAACAAAGAAGACTCTTCAAACAACCCACTTTGGTGCGGAGCTCACTTTGATCATGGGATCTTCACAGCACTTGTCCCGGCCATCTACTTTAAGGACGGCAAGCAGATCCCCGAGCCCGCAGAAGCCGGCCTCTATGTCAAAACCACTCAAGACGGCGTCTTTAAAAAAGTAGAAGCCAATGATCGAGATGTACTGCTCTTTCAAGTGGGAGAATTTGGCCAACTTATGACCGATGACCGCATTCGGGCCACCGAGCACAGAGTCAACAAGGCATTTGGAGAAATTGAGCGCTTTACGATGGCGCTATTTATCAGTGCTCCAATGGACTGCGTCATTCACTCGTATTCCGAGCTGACCAAAGATGCTCGCTACGGCGGCAACCCCGGCGATCCCTGCTCTTTTGACCACTGGCAGGACGAGTCGTACAAGCGCTACCTAGCTGACGATAGCTAGCTATCATCCTCTAGATCACTTAAAGCTGCAAACCGGTTTTCCGTTGCAAAATCGCCTAGCCGACCTCTTACTCGCTCCTCAGCTCGTTCTCGTACGTCGCCTAAATCATTTGCTCTTCCAACAACAACCTCGAGTCGACCCCGATCATCAAACCCGTAACCAAGAAGCTGTGCTCGAGGCCCATTAGCTGGTGCCATCTGCTCCCGAACAACTCTGTGACCATTTTCTGACCTACGAACTACGTTCCAGACTGCCAAGTGGGGAAGACCATCAACTCCTTCTACAGGATTCACTGGCGCGATAGGTTCAATGTGACCAGATTGTGAAGAAGCGTCGCTCTTGCCTGAAGAGCTAGATTTTTTAGAACCTTCACTTTTAGCTGAGGAGCTCTTGTTTTTTTGTCTCTGCTGCAATCGAGAATCATTTGATGCTTTCAATTGTTGAGAAGTGGAATACGGATGACCCCCTGCCGGCCAACCACGATTTGCAGAAGAGTGTCCCTTGCGAACTAGTTCTTTTAGAGCATTAACCTGATCGTCGTTAGTTTTGTTTCCATTCGGCACTGTTTCAGCATAGAATGTTTCAACCGCATTGTTATATTTGCCGCAACTCTTGTGTAATTCACCAACAATGCTCTTATAGGCCCTACTTCTATCTAAGAAGGGCCCTGTTGAATAAATCAGATAACTGACTAACCGTTCCCTTTTCACTCTTCTCGTATCATCCAACTTTTCTCAACATTTCGTTCATCATCAACCCTTTTAGGTGGCCTTCAACCTTCTGAG
>Ga0180438_10004900_pt1 | contig 18980 bp, 30 predicted proteins | sample SS_ome_12_FD_132455 | JGI IMG/M metagenome (GOLD analysis project Ga0180438, IMG submission 132455) | Hypersaline lake sediment archaeal communities from the Salton Sea, California, USA - SS_3_D_2 metaG | ecosystem: Environmental > Aquatic > Non-marine Saline and Alkaline > Hypersaline >...
AAAGGATCGTCCAAGTCCGGCAATTGGAAGCACAAGGGGCGGAAAGGCAAAAGGGGCGGCTCCCTTCCAGGGGCTGGACATGGCGCGATCGGGATTACACCGGCCATGTCTAGTGAAGAGATCGATCAGGCCATTGGTGCACACCGGGAAGGCCAGGTGGCGGCCAAGGAAGCCAAACGGGCACGGGCCAAGATGCTCCGGGACGTGGCTCCGATTATCAAACAGATATCCGATGCCAAGGCCAGGGCGAAGGCTCTAGACAAGCAACGATCTGACTTGATCACGGAACACCTTGCACCACTCTATGCCCAAATGAAAGCGTTGCCCAAAGAACGGCAAAAGATGTACGATCCGGAATATGCGGCGCTCAAAGAGCAAGCTAAACCTTTTGAAGCCCAAAGGACGCAACTATTCAAGGGCTCTAGTGCAGAACTGACCTATGCCCAAAACTTGAATCTAAAGTTACAACAAAAAGCGGTAGACAGTTTATCCGTGCCGGAAGGGCAACGGGCCAACTTTAACTTGGACATTCAGCCGGGCAAAGACCTGGAAGATACGGTGGGCGTGGGGGCGCAAGTCTTCAGCCAACTAGTGGGCACCGGCACCATGGACGGCAAAACCCTGAAAGTGGTGGAAACAAACAAAAGCCGGGCTTCTTACAATGATGGCACTAAAACCGCTTCCCTAACACCCTATTCCAAAACTGCTTCCGTGGTGCACGAGATGGGACATTGGTGGGAAGACCACGATCCCGCCGCATTTAGCAAGGCATTATCATTCTGGCAACGGCGCACTAAACGGGAAAGCTTCCAACAGTTAAACAAGATTTTTCCCCACGAAGGGTATCCCGATCACGAAGTCACCAAACCGGACCAATTCATGGATCCCTACTCGGGCAAAGTATACACCGAGACAGGCAAGGGGATCACGGCTACAGAGATTTTATCCGTGGGCCTAGAAAAGATGTATACTCAACCCGTGGCCTTTGCCAAGAATGATCCGGATTACTTTGACTTTATGTATAGCACACTGAGAGGTAAGTAACATGGTTGCTGTAGAATTCCCTTTTGGCTGGAGCGATAAACTAGGCAAGCCGGGCACCGTGGCCGTGATCAAGGGTTGGAAGTGGGCCAGTGAAGACAAAACTTTTGAAGAAGCCTTGAATGCCATGATGGATCCCGATGGCCCAAGCGGCTCCATTCCCCAACCTGAATTGTGGGCGGCCAACCAGGCGATCAAGAAGTTTGGCGGCAAGATTATCAAAGAAGACTTGCCCGAGTATCCGCCCAAAGGAATGATTCTATGATCCCCGCACCCAGAACCAGGAATAGCAAGGCGTGGTATTTTGGTTGGCGTGTTGTGCAACGGGGATCGTCCAAGTCCGGGAACTGGGGCCACAAGGGCGTAAAAGGCAAGCGTGGGGGATCGGCTCCGGGCGGTGGGCACGGTGCCATTGGCATTACACCGGCCATGTCAACAGACGAGATACAAGCGGCGGTGGATGCCCAACGGGCCAGGACGGCGGCCAAGAAGGGCAAAAAGAAGGCACCGGGGCCACGCCTTAGAAAACAGCTTGAACGTCATGTTGCTAACATAGATGCTCAGATTGAAGAGGGAAGAAAAAAGCGAGATGAAGCATGGCGTGGTGTAAGATACTATGAAGATACTGCCAATGGTATGGTTGATGATCTAAACCGATATAAAGCGGCGGGCGACACTGAAAACTATGATCGCTTGCGGGTTGAGTGGGAAGTAGCAAGTGAAGGGCGAAAAAGGTTTTTAGAAGAGTACGAGCGGCTAAATCGTGAAGTTAGAGAACTTAACTATCAACGTGCAAAAGGCGGAATTGATATTGTAGCCGTGCCGGAAGACCAACGGGCAACCGTCAAGATGACCACTAAAGTGCGCAAGGGTCGGGCAGAAGCCCAAAAGGGGCTAGACGTTTTTAACAAGCTTTGCGGGACTGGCACCGTGAACGGCCAAAAGGTGGAAGTGAAACGCACTGATAGGGCACGATCCTTTTACCGGGATAAGGTAACACGCACCTATGCCGGGGTTGCGGGCGGTGAAGATATAACCGTGACGGCGGGGGGCGGGGTGCATTTGTCTACCATAGCCAGTGCCAAAACCATGATCCACGAGTTGGGTCATTGGCTGGAAGACCGTGATCCCAAGATCACCCAACGGGTACAAGGCTTCTTGGCCAGGCGGACGGCGGGCGAAACAGCACAAAAACTTTCCGTGCTCACCGGCGATTCACGCTATAAAGATTACGAAGTGGCCAAGCCGGACCAATTCCAAGATGCTTATGTGGGAAAACAGTACGGAATCGGCTCCGAAGTGATCTCTATGGGGCTTCAGTACCTGTATAGCAATGCGGCGGACTTTGCAAAAAAAGATCCCGATTACTTTGATTTTATGATCTCAGTGCTCAGAGGACAGTAACAATGATAGCCGTGCGCTTTGATGGATTATTATCATTAGATAGCAAAATGTCCGGATGTGTGGCCGTGATCGATCGGTGGCAGTGGGCATGTGAGGATAAACTATTTGAAAAGGTTTTGAACTCGGATCTTGATCCCGATGGGCCGGGCGGTGAAGTGCCCGATCCAGATATGCAAGCGGCGCAAGCGGCGATCAAGCGGTGGGGCGGTAAGATTATCAAAGAAGAGCCAAGACCGTATCCGCCCAAGGATGCCAAACTATGAACCTTACATCTAGAGCAAAAGGCCAGGCGTGGTACTTTGGTTGGCGTGTAGTGCAACGGGGATCGCAATTCTCGGGCAACTATGGCCACAAAGGCCGCAAGGGCCAACGGGGCGGCTCCCTTCCGGGCGGGGGTCATTCTGCCATTGGCGTGACACCGGCCATGTCCAGAGAAGAGATCGAGCAAACGATCACCCAACACCGGGAAGCGCAAGCGGCAAAAAAGAAGCGGCCAAAAGGGCCAATGGCTGAAGAAGCCCGTACTTTGATGATCTTTGAATCCATAAAGTTGGACCACGCCATCAAGAAGGAAAGACAACAATCGGATCTTGCTTTGGCCCGTTTGACACAATTCCGGAAAAAAAACATTGTGCCCTTGGAAAACAAGCTAAACGGCATGACCTATGGCACTGATGAATTTGCGGATACTTTTGCAGAGATAACCCGGTTGGAAAATGGGGAAGCGACGGATCTGTGGAATGAGCATATGGCCCACATGGGTAATGTTCGGGAGTATCAACAGCAGTTGCGAGAACTCGGAATGAAACATGTGGCCGTGCCCAAAGATCAACAAGCCAACGTGCAATTGGACTTTGGAAAGTTGCGCAAGGGCAAACAAGAAGCACAAGAGGCCGTGGACGCTTTCAACCAGTTGGTGGGCACCGGCACCGTGAACAACGAAACGGCCAGAGTGGTCCGGGTCAGTAAAAGGCGGGCACATTATGTTCCACAATCCTTCACGTGGCGGCCAGAAGATGCCGGGGCCGTGGGATTATCAACCAGTAGCGGCAAAATAACCATGCTTCACGAGTTGGGGCATTGGCTGGAAGATCGAGATCCGGCCATCCACCAAAAAGCCCTTGCCTTCCTGGACCGGCGCACCGTGGGCGAAACGGCGCAATGGTTGGGCGATCTGACCAAGTTCAAAGGCTATAAAAAGCACGAGATCGCCAAGCCGGACAAATTTTCCATGCCGTACATGGGCAAGGTTTACGATAGTGAAACTCTTGGCCGTTATGCAACCGAGATCGTTTCTATGGGGATACAAGAAATGTTCGATCCCGTGAGTTTTGCCAAGGCCGATCCCGATTACTTTGATTTTATGTATGACCTTCTCAGGGGGCGGTGATGATAGCCGTACTTTTTGATCCCACAATCGCACTATCGAGCAAGGAAAAAAACCGGTTGGCCGTGATCGACGGCTACAAGTGGGCAAGCAAAAACCCCAAGCTGGAGCGGGTGCTTAACGCCAGGCTTGATCCCGATGGACCGGGCGGCGACGATCCCGATCCCGATCTGAATGCCGCCACGGAAGCCATAGAAACCTATGGGGGCAAGATTATCAAACAAGAGCAACCACTTGAACCGCCAAAAGGATCCGTTCTATGAACAAGCAAGCAGGGGCGTGGTATCTCGGGTGGCTGACGGTAAGGCCCACCGGAGTACAAAAGGGCTCCGATACGAGCGGCAACTATTTCCACAAAGGACGGCGGGGCCAACGGGGCGGATCGCTTCCAGGGGGCGGCCATCGGCAACTTGGACTTGGACCGGATGCCACACCGGAAGACAAAACACGGGAAGTGCACCGGCTCCGGAGAGAACGGGCAAAAACCAAGAAGAAAAAAGCGGCCACAAAGGAAGCGGCCACGGCCAGGGCTCAGATTATCAAACAAGACGACAAGCTGAAGGCCAAAGAACAGGCGTTGCGCAAGGCTCAAAGGGAATACGAAAAAGAGATCGAAGCCTACCGGGAAGAGTATACAAGCCCACTTATCCAGGAAAAACTAAAGTTGTATGAAAAGGGCTACAAACCGGGCGATCCCGAGATGGACGCTCTAGATGCTGAATTTCTTGATCGACGGCTCAAGCTAGAAAAGATGTGGACCGAACACGCCAGGCAGTCAACCGAGATCAAGGCCGTGATGAACCAACGGCAAGAAGCCGCCCTTCAAGCCCTGGAACTGCCCAAAGATCAACAAGCGGAAGTGGAACTTGACATGGGAAGCCTACGCAAGGGCCGGACAGAAGCACAAGCGGGCGTGGATATCTTTAACCGGCTAGTGAGCAACCGGCTAGAAATGGACAATGAAGCGGAAGTGGTCCGGACCAGGGACGCCAGGGCATTCTATACGCCCTTTGGCTATGGAGCGGACGCCGGTACCATCGGACTGGCAACCACTTCAGGCCGGACAAGCATGCTTCACGAGTTGGGCCATTGGCTGGAAGACCGTGATCGGGACGTGCACACCAAAGCCCTAAACTTCCTAAACCGGCGAACGAGCGGCGAAAGGCCGATCAAGATGCGAGATGCCAGGCCGGGCATGGGCTATGACGATTACGAGATCACCAAGGTGGACAAGTTCAAAAGCCCGTACATGGGCAAAGTCTATCAATCAAAATCACGGGGCATGTACGCAACCGAGATCGTTTCTATGGGACTGGAAGAGCTATACAAGGACGCCGCCGGCTTTGCCCGGTCAGATCCGGATTACTTTGATTTTATGTACAACCTACTGAGGGGACAATAACCACATGGCCAAGGCCAAGACACGCAAGCCGGATAGTGACGGTGCCAAGCTGGAACCTGAAGACACCAAAAAGTGCCACGAACCCACACCCAGGCCGCCCGTGCGGGTGCTTATTTGCGGCTCCAGAACCTGGACCGATGAAGACTTGATCTTGGCTCAAATCTTCTTGTTGCCCGACCAGTCGATTATCATTCACGGAGCCCACCCAGACGGTGCGGATGCCATTGCCCGCAAGTGGGCGGACGTGCTCATGTACGAGCAAGATCCCTATCCGGCTGATTGGCCAAGATACGGCAACCAGGCCGGACCAATTCGCAATACCCGGATGCTCAAAGAGGGCAAGCCGGATCTCGTGTGGGCCTTTACCCACGAACTGACAGGCGGAACCGCCGACATGGTAAGCAAGGCCAGGCGGGCCAAAGTTGAGGTACACGTTTTTGGATGCCAGGAGCTCACCCAACTTTCCCTATTCTCTTTTGATCAAGCCCTTAACACCACGGGAAACAGACGTGCTCAAGTGCGCTCAATTAACCTCTAGACAGGCCGGGCAATATCTGGGAATCCATCACCAAACCGTCAAGAACCATTGGAGCACAATCTATCAAAAGCTGAACCTTCCGGGCAAACTGCCCAAAAAGACCAAGGCCGTGATGAAGGCCATAGAACTCGGGATTATCATTCAATCCGATTTAGTCAGTGAGCAAGACGCTCTAGAAATGATCGCCAACCGTGATCGATTTTAACGCACACCATGCCCCAGATGTGTACTTGGTGAATCCCCGCAACGTGCCCCCCACCACGGACAACTTTCACGCCATGGCCATGTTCGATCTATGTATGGCAGACTGCAAACTAAAGCACGGACAGGTCACCCTTTACCGGTGGGCACGGGGGATCACGGTGGAACTAGTCAATTATATGTCTGTCTCGCAGTATAGCGGGTCCGGACGCTCTGAGCAAAATATACCTAGTTGGATGGGATCAAACCCGGAAGAGTGGGACCGGCTCCTATTCACGGCCATAGACCAACTATGCAAGCGGCAAGGATTATCATTCAGTGGCCTAATTGTGAGCGTGGGGTACCTATTACAATGAGCCCAACCGTGACCACACCAAAGCGCCCACTTGCCAGGATCGACGTGCCCAACCTTGTCATGAAATTGCCCGAGTATGACACGGAAGAGCTTCAAGCCTACTATGCGATCTTTAACACATGCGTGGACCAACTCTATGACCGGGCACACGATCGACGGCTCCGGAGAGATGTAAGGCGCAAGGCCCACGACAAACTAAAGCGGGCACGCAAAAGGCGCAACCAGATCCGGGCCGTGCTACTGACCAGGGGGGCCGACCTGGAGCCCGAGCCGGAAGAGTGGGAAGAACAAGAAGAATGAGTGAACCCTATGTGTGGGACGGTGTAAGGCACGATCCCGGATACTATGAACCTTGTACTGGGGATGCAGTCCAAGACCAAGTGCCCATGATGTATGATGGCCAGGCGGGGCGGATACTTATGCAGGGGGTGGGGGTGTGGATTGTAGAGAAGGTGATCAATCCCAATGCTCTTTTTATGTGGTACAAGCACGGCGGCCAATGGCTCTTTGTGGCCACGGCTCAAGTGCGGGAAGTGGAAGACCGTTGCCAACCCGCTCAACCGGATATTATCATTCAGATCCCGATCGCTTCCGCCGTGGTGCAACGGATAGGCATAACCCGAACCATAAACGAGATCAAAGGGGCAAGCCAGGTCATTGTAACCCACCCAAGACATGGCCAGTATAAACCACTGGATAAACCAGGCACAAAGGATATCTTGGCCATCTACCGGGGGGATAACCTAAACGTGTGGAGCACCGGGCACATATCACCCTTTTATGCCATGACGGCTGAAATGGCCAATGCTCCAGAAGGGCACGTGTGCATTATGGGATACCCAACCTATGGCGGCACCTACAAGGAAGACTATTAACCATGACACAACCCAAAGTTGATCCCGCTTTACTGGAGCAGATGGAAGCCATGTACGGGATCATCAAACTAGATCCCAGATGGGGCGGCCAATACTGCATAGGCGTGTGCCAAGAACTCAAAGAAGCCGCCTTTGCCGATGTAACGGAACTAGTCCTTTGCGGGGACACGCTCCCCGTGCTTGTCAGTGACGAGATCGTAAACGTGACCGATGGCCAGGGTAACAAGCATTCAGACCTGTGGATCTGTAGGCTCCCGGAGCCAGAACAATGAAACTTTACCCGTGGCACTCGGATGACTTCCAGGCCCAAAGACCGGCGCAGTGGGGGGATCTTGTCGGAACGCTCTTCCAGGATTCCATGGCCAACCATGAAGGGGCGCATATCGAGATCGATGGCCAACAACTTTCCTTCTTTGGAGCCCTGGAGCAGGTCACCCGAACTATAGAACGGCGGGCGGCTAACGTGAACTTGCAACCCATACCAGATCCAACCGTGGTACTGCCAAGGCGCATCTTTGACCAGATCGTAGCGGCGGGCTTTGGGGTACCGATAGACATACTCAGAAACGAAAGGACAAGACCATGACAGTAGAAGACACCGGGACGGTAACGCCAAAGTATGATCCAACCGCTTACGAACTCGGGTGCATTGCCCGCCAACACCGGCAGGGAAAAACCGCTTGCGAGTATCCAGAAGGACACTTGCGGGATTCATGGATGGCCGGTTGGCAAGACGTGCACCAAGCCCAACAAGACCTTGCCAGGGAACAAGCCAAAGCTTACCGACCAGATCCGCCCAAACCAGACTAGGCTAGTACAAAACACTGAGAGGATTATCATTACAGTAAAGGACACTGTTATGGCTAAATACCATCACTCACTTACACCCCAAGAACTCTATACCACCCAATTGGCAACCTTTGGCGCTCAAGTGCTCCAGATTGTGGCCGCCGTTAAAAACCAACGGGACGACAAAGGCCAAGAAGCCTTCCGCCAGGCCCAACGACTCATGCCCCACCTTCCAAGAATCAAAGGCCATCTTTACCGGGTCGTGAGCGTGGCCATTGGCGGAGCCGGTCCAGATCACCGGGGCACCAATTCAAGCCAAGACGTGCTAGAATGCGTACTTTGCCAAACCAAATTCAGACGCAACCAAGAACGCCACTTGCCCAGTTGCCCCTATAGCTCAGAAGAGGTATAATACCAACCAGGGTTTTTGTGGCAAAAACTAGGGCCGTTTTGGACCGTAATTATAGGCAAATCAACATGCTGTGTGATCAAAGATCGAACCCGGCCAGGCCGCCCACCCATGTGAATTGTAGGTGCGCAAACATGACACCCAGAAGCATAGATAACGGTTATCCCAGAAGCAAAAACATAATGGATAACTTGGGGATTATCATTCACTTAGATGCCCATGCCTACAAACTGGCATGGCAAAAACTATACGGTGGCCCACCACACCGGGCGGCTTGCTTGAAACTTGCCGATCCCACTAACCACGCCATGGTCACCAAAGCATACCAAGACGCCAAACACAAGATCATGCTTCACGAACTATATGGCATAAGGGGCTTCTATTACCTGGAACCAAAACCGACCAGTAACCAGATCGCCAATGCCCTACAAGCAAGCATATCCGGGATACAAGCCTTCTATACCGCTCTAGGTCAAGTGATGATCCCCACCATGGAACGAATGACCGCTTCCTTTGAACACTTTGCCCAAACCCTTGTAGACTGGGGCGATCAAACAACACAAGCCTTTGCCAGGGGCATGACCGGCACAAGCGAACAAACCCGAGACACGATATTGGCCATGGCAACCGATCCTAATTGGCAACCGCCAGAACCTGGAGCACAATCCCATGACAGGCCGTGATATCCTAGTAGTATGCCAACACCACGCCCAAATGCAAGACTTCCGCCAAAGATGGCTACTCGATTATGCCATGCGCCAGGCTCCCTATTATGCCGAACCGGGCGAAATGGCCGATCGCCTTGATCCCGCCCATTACCCATGCCCCGATCGGCTCCATTATTACCGGGGACGTGCCCAAGAAGTCAGTGGCCGTATTATAAACATCATTGCCCAAACCGGAACTTGGTACCAAAGAAGGCACATTCATGACGAACTCGCACAACTCCGGCACTTTTGCCCTGAAGCAGAATGGATCAATGAAACACTGCCTCTTCACGTTTTTGCTATCAATGAATCAGATTTTGCCGAGTATTGCAATAGCCGCTTTTTGAGCCCAAACGATGGCCATGAAGCCGTTTTTGTTTCGCCAGATTCAATCCTTTCACCGGAAGCCTTCCACCAACGCTTCCCCACGGCACACTATGACATGACTCACCATTATAGTGCCTATACCAGAGGGCGCACCGTTACCAGGCCCACGCCAGGGGAATCTATACCCATATTCTCCCCAGATGGCCCAACGGTATGGGTCAATGTGCCCACGGACACGCCAAGGCCATCCCTAGATGACATGACCGATGCCATGCGCTATGCTACTACTCATGCCGTTCTTCAAGGTACCTCATGGGGTTGGTCCGCTACAATGGAATGGCCCGAGTGGCTAGATGACGAAACAAAGCGTTTCCTGGATGACCAGTTTCATGCACGTACCCACATGCGCCGTGTCTGTGTAGAGGCTATGGAAGAAGCCCGAGTGGGCCATACATGGCACTATTTTGCCCAACACAAAAGCTTATCCCACCTTGCATGCTATCTGATGTATACACACAAGATCAACATCCTGTTGGCCAAGCACTGGGCACAATCCTACCTAGACCTATATAGGCTCTGTGGGGGGTACCCATGAGAGATGCCCTAGATAGGGGGGGTATGCTACAAGAAGCCTTTGCCCTGGACACTAGCCCGCATGGGGAAAACTATGCTTTTTTCTGCCAAATATTTGAGCACATATGCCATACGTGGCCAGAAGCTGGACGTATACGGGAGAGCTTTGGCCTAGAGCGTATCTATATGGAGCTAGAGAAGCATCCTTTTGCTGCGGTACTAGAGGCTCACATAAGGCGTACCGTGAAGGACCATAGAGGCCGTACTATACGGATGACATGGGAACTGTGTACACTGCTCATGGTAGAGCGTAAGATCACATGTGTGGACGTGGCCATGGAGCTATTGCATACAATCATCTATATGTGGCTACTATGTGGGGTACCTGTAGAGCTTGATTCTAGTGTTGAGACTGTACGCAGGGGGGCTACATGAGGGGCTACTATAGGGCCATACATACGGGAGCGTGTGCGTGCCCACCCGGCTCACCACCCCGCCCTTGTGCACAGTGTGGGCGCTCAATTCTATGTCCAAAAGTCTATGTCCGCTAACACATGTTATAGGACATAGGGGGGTGCACATTCGGCACCGTAAATATGCGCAAGATTGCACGCAGAACACGGCGCAAAAACGGCCAACTTGGACCAGGATCACAAAAAAAATTCCAGGGCCGGAAGGGGCAAGGTATTCCCAAGGGCCGGATGATCAATTTTTTACATGCTACAGTGATTAGAAGGGCGGTGTTTTATGGTAGTGGCTCACGATACGATTGGCCAGGAGATCGGCAAGGGGAGCATGGTTGCCTGTTATGGGTACCTGGATGACGATGGTTACAACATAGATCCGGACTTGGACCGGCGCAAGCGTGGCCAGGTTGCCCATGTTGAGATCGTGCAGATTGAGCCGGGTGGCAAGAGTGTCTTATGTAGTGATGGGGCCGTGTGGATGTGTTCTGATTTGATCAGGGTGGACAATCCGGAAGTGGCTGGGTGGAACTTGATCGATTTGGGTTGTGATTCGGGCCACACTGAGTTATGGACATGGGGATATCGGCTCAAGTATAATGGATACACGGGAGGTAGATGGTTGGTTTTGCTTCCGGGTCGTGCTCCGTTTGATGGGTATGTTATTGTGAACGTACCGGTGCCGGTCCAGTTTTACGGGTGGGCGGATGGTTAGAAAGAAGAAAAGGATGGTAGAGATCAAGGCAATTGAAACAAGATACAAAGGGTACCGTTTCAGGTCCAGGCTAGAAGCCCGGTGGGCTGTCTTCTTTGACACTTTGGGGATTGAATGGGAGTACGAAAAAGAGGGATACGATCTTGGGGATGCGGGGTTGTACTTACCTGATTTTTGGCTTCCCTATCAGTATCCCTTGATATATCCGAATTCTGGATATTGGATAGAGATCAAGGGGGGCAATTTTACTATTCCAGAGATGGTGAAGGTTCAGGCTTTAACGTATGCAACTAAACACACGTCATGGACATTTGTAGGTAGTGATCCAGTGCGGTGTAAGGTATATGGTATCCATTGTTCTGGAAACAAGTGGTCAAAGGAGATGGATAGAATAGAATTGAATGGCTATTTTGGACGTTTCAGAGAATCTTCGTGCCAAGATATAGATCGGGCTATATTAGCGTTCCGTGGTGCCCGGTTTGAGCATGGGGAAAGTGGTTACAATGATCAATGAAGTAATAGCATCGGTAGCGAGATTAGCACATGGTTATTCTGTGGTTTTATCGGTTGCTGAAGAGTTGGGGCCGGTGACCAGTGTGGAAGCGGCTGTAGGGAGCATAGGCCGGGTTAGGTTGGGATCTGTATGGTTGGGTGTGACCAGTAACGAGCGGGTATACCGGGGCATGGTGCGTGGTGGGCACGATCTTGTGTACGTGTGGATGGACCTGGAAGATGGGCGGCGGGCCAGCTTTGTCTTTGACGTGCGGAATGCGGCCATGTGGGATGTCATATCATCCACGGATCCCCGGTGGGTGCAAATGAAGAAAGAAGGATAGCATGGGTGATCGGGTTAAGGTAAAGTGTATTATCCGAGAATCGGGGCCATTTGATGTTACTGGTGACAAGTGGGAGCGGTACCCGAGCTTTTGGGAAGATGGCAAGCGGATCAAGAACGATATAGCATGGCATGCGTGGCAAGTGATCGGTTTGATGGTTGTGACTTGCCGGGCTTGGTTACTTGATAGTGATCTGGATATGGATCGGGTGGATTTGGTTGCCCGGTTAAAATTCGATATAGTTGATCCGCCTTACGGTGTAATATGGAGTTATGTTGACGTTTTTGAAAGGAAGGAAGGATAGTATGGGTGGTGGCTTGGTGAACATGCAAGAGATCATGCCCTTTATCCGGGAATGTGGTGGGGAATCGTGGGGCCGGTTGCGCCGGTTGGTTGGTAAGGATGTGGCTTTTAAGTTGGCGCATGGTGATCGGGTGTTTGTTATGACGGCATTGCGGGTTGAGCATGGGTACACGCTCCAGGTTGTGGGGGATGTGTTTGGGTTGACTCGGGAGCGGGTGCGGCAATTAACGCCACGGGCGGGGCGTAAGTATAGCGGTGAAGGGGTGGACTTGGAGAGTATCCGGGAAGAGGTTAAGCGCCGGGCGGTGATGGACAAGGGTGCGTGGAACGTGCATGGTCGTATTTCGCCGGGTTGGATACGGGAGCACTTTGGCCGGGAAGTGGCTGATGGGATAGGGGATTTGCATAGGGATATGACCAAGTTAGAGATGATCTTGTGTTACCGGTTGGACTTGGGGACTAGGGAAGAGCGGCTTGCGTGGTTGCATGAGCAGTATTACGGCAAGGATTTGGGGTATGAAGAGATAGCCCGGACATTATCAAGGTTGGGGGTGCCCATTTCTACTATGGCGGTGTGCCGGAACGCCAAGGCCATGGGGTTTAGTGGGTTTAGTATAGGAAAGCGGTTTGAGTGATGGAGAAGAGAAGTGGGTTGTGGCAGGATTGTTTATTTTCAATGGATGAAAGGAAAGGGCAATGAGCAAGGAAAAAGAAGTGAACATGATTATGGCGGTTGAGTTATTGGCTGACTTGGATCAAAGAACGGGTAGGGAAGGGCCGTTTCAGGCCAACTATAAAGAGGACAGGGCCACATGTAAAGCTATCCTTGATTGGTTGGCTGTAGATCGGTATACTTGGGAGCGGTTGCGGTTACTGCTTAACTATGTGCACGATCGGGGTGTGCGGTTGGGGGCGGAGCGGGCCAGGGCGGTGATCATGGGCAACGTGTTGGGTGGGGCTGTGCATCGTGAATTCACTTTGTGGGGGCGCAAGTTGACCGGGCTGGACATGGAAGATCTTTCAGATTGGTATAAGCATGTGGCCAATACTGGTTTTGAGGATGGGATAGCGGCTTGGGTCAAAGATGAAACTTATGTAATTTGGCCAGAGGGTACAACAGAAGAAGATATTGCGGCATATCTCAAAGAGCATGGGGGATCCGATGATGGAACTTGAAGTAATGGGTGGGTGGCTTCAGTTGGAACATGGGGTGGACGTGCACGATATAGCGCATGCGTGGGAAGGGCTCCGGGTAGATATGCCCATGGGCCGCACCTACATCCCGGCTGTTGCTTTGGTGGCTCCGGAGAAGGTTATAAGTGGCAAGTGGGCATTTTACGTGTTGGCCGATCAATCGTTTTTGCCGGATCGTTACACAGATAGCATGGGTTCCGAGTATTGCCGGTTGGGGGCGGTGTTGGCCGGCCGGATCGATCATGAGGGCCGGGACACTGAATTGGGGCAATTGTATGAATTCGCCAACCGGCTCTTGGCGGATGCGTTGGTGTTTGCCGGGTCCGGGATATTTTCAATAGGCAAGAAGGAAGAGTGGGAGCGGATGGTTAAGGGCCACTTGGAGCGGGCGGGTGTAGAGATCTCCGATCCTGTACAGCTTCCGCCCCTGAAGGATGCGCCATGAAAGGATACGCCATGAAAGATTTTCCATGGCCATGTCCCAAGTGTGGCGCTTCGATGGCACGGACTTGGTTCAAGCACTGGTGCCCGGCTTGCGGGTTTGTTTGGGCCAGAAGGATCAGGGCTTATTTTGCGTGGTATGATATGTGGGTGGGCGCTTACTATGACCAGGAAGAGCGGATATTGTATGTGTGTCTTTTGCCGTGTTGTGTGATCCGGCTAGAATTGGGATAAGAATGGCGATTATAACAGAACGGCGCAAGGTCCAGATCGTGGAAGTGGGGGGAAGGGGCTCCGTATGAGGCTTTTAGGCGTAGCTGTGAGAACATCATAGCCATGTGGCGGTAGGATGTTTATCATTGGGCAAGGGATAGGAAAGCGATTGATGGATCGTGAAGCGGTGTGCCAGTACCACATTTTTATTTGCATGGAAGGGTGGGCAAGCCCTGGACAAGCTGTATATCCGCCCATGCAGTATCCACGGGTGTTACTGCGTGATGCGGAGCGGATGGGGTGGAAGTGGACCAGTGATCGGCTATTTTGCCCGCCAGGTGTGTCCAGCGTGTTGATCTGTCCGGATTGTGTGCGATGGCAGGAAGATTATTATGCCCATGGGCCGCTTTGGTTGGCTCCCCGTGGCCTTTTATACCCGTGGCAGGTGAAAACTTGGGGGTTTTCCGATCCAGACTGGGAAGAGGTTGGCCGTTCTCTTGTCGAAGGGCTTAGAAGCGGTATAGGAGCTTGATCCGGGGTATTGATCGTTGTGTTGTTTCGTGGTACAATAGGGTTAGGGGAAGCACAGTTGATCCGTGGTGAATTAAAGGGATAGTGGCGGGATACTGCCTTTTGTCTTTGGGCCAAAAGACCAAGGGCGTGGCAGATCTCGAAACGGATCCAGGGTAAGGCTAAACCGGCATGCAGGGGTGGCCAATTCCGAATCAAGCCCGCCCGGAGAGAATCAAGAGCCGACCACACGTTAAAAAACGGAGCCTTCCAGTAATGGGGAAGTGGGACTTGATCAAGCCTTTGCCGCTATCGCCCTAGTAGACAACCGGGCAAAGCCCACATGTCGAACACGCGAAGCTTTACAAGGTGGTTTCAGAGGCCGGACATGGCTCTTTAAGTTAGAAGGCATGGTGTATGGAAGAGCAGTTGAGTGGCATGTTTGAAGAGATGGCACAAGAACAGTTAGCAGAACTGGAAGCGATGGCCAGAGAATTATTATCAAAAGCTGAAGATATGGGCCTTGATTCTATGTCGATCTCTTGGGCCAAGGGGGAAAAGCAACAAGAGCGGGCTTACTACTGGGATCGTTCGGATCTGGAAACTTTGGGTCCGTGAAACAAGTCAAGAAGGTAGAGCGTTGGCAGTTAGCACAGCGGCAATCTTTGAAACTGGATCAAAAGATCATCATGTCAAAGGAGCGGATCAAGGCTTGGCATGAATGGTTTGATGGCCAGGTGTATGTATCGTTCTCGGGCGGGTTGGATAGCACTGTACTTTTGCATTTGGTCCGATCAGTCTATCCGGATGTGCCCGCCGTATTTTCAAACACGGGTCTAGAGTACGCGGAGAATGTGCGCTTTGCCAGGTCAATAGAGAATGTGCATGAGGTCAGGCCGGACAAGGGTTTTAGACAGGTGATCCGGGAGTATGGATACCCGGTTGTGAGCAAAAAGATCGCCCAGTACCTTCATGAAGTGCGTATGTCGGGCGATAGAGACACGGCTACAAAGCGGCTCCGGATGACTGGCATTCGATCGGACGGCACGTATAGCAAGATGGCCAAGATCCCGGACAAGTGGCTTTACTTGGTGGATGCGCCCTTTAAGATCTCGCATCGGTGTTGCCATTGGCTCAAGAAAAGGCCATTGCGCCAGGCTTCAAAGCGGTTTGGGTATTCGTTTGTGGGTACTCGGGCGGATGAATCGAACGAACGAGAGCTTGTATACTTGCAGTTAGGATGTAATGCTTACCAGACAAAAGCGCCCAGATCCACACCATTGGCTTTTTGGCTGGACAAGGACATAAAGGAGTACATCCGCTTTTTCAATCTGCCCTATTCGCCGCTATACGACATGGGCTATGACCGGAGCGGGTGCATGTTTTGCTGTTTTGGCGTGCACTTGGAGAAATATCCGAACCGGTTTCAGAGAATGCAAGAAACGCACCCAAAATGGTGGAACGTGTGCATAAACCGGCTTGGGATTGGCCGGGTACTGGAGCATATTGGCGTGCCTTTTGAGATGCAGGATCAACAACTTTCATTTTTTGAGCCCAACTATGCCAGTCTCACGGTGCGGGTATGACGGCATGGCTATCAAGGTTATATTGCTTCTTTTACTTGCCGGGATCTCGTTTGACCAGTATTCACTTGCCCAGATGCTGGATGGGGAAGCTTACGATTGCACGGATAGCTTTTGCCATGAAGCGGCCACATCTTTGATTGACACGGTATACAACCGGCTGTATCGGGGTTGGTGTTACACGGTCCAGGAGTGCCTAGAGGCTGGATATTGGGGATACCTGGAAGCGCCGGAGATCCCCAGTGCGTGGGCGGTGGAAGCGGTTATGGATTATCAAAGACAGAACCGGGATATTGTGTTTGCCTTCTCGGGCCGTGATTGTGACCGGCTCCAGTTGGACCGGGACTTGGCTTTGGTTGAGGCTGGACCGTTCTTCTTTTATGGGAACGAGATCGATCTAAGCGGGGAATCACACCGTGGAGATCCTTAGTTTGTCGTAATGGTGGGCACTGTCAGGGACTCCGGGCACCCCCCCACCCGGTGATCGCCGGGTGCCCACCTTACTTATATGGAGCAGGTGCATGAAAAGACCGTGGATCATAGTTTGCATTTTGCTTGTGGTTATTGCGGGCGTGGGATGGTGGGCCGGGTGGTCGTTTGGCCAACAAAGCAAGCCCGATCCCTTTGTTTCGCCGGTAACCGTGGCCGGTGCGCCGGTTACGTCTTTGGCCGTGTCTTCTGATATGTTTTATGAGTGGTACATGGAAAAGATCGTGGATCCTTTTCCGCAATACATATGTGGTCCAGATGACGTATGGGAAGAGTGCCGCCCGCCCCGAGAAAAGATCGAGTACATCACTTTCACATTGCCTTCACACTACCGCCCCAATACCTTTGTTTCAGCCATGGGGTATTGGTATATGGAAGGGGATCAACCGCCCCCAGGCAGTTGGCCGCCCCCGGAGCCCAACCCACCTTCTTTTGCCGTGCCCACGGATACGTTGCACTATACCATGACGTTGGATGCCCGTGTGGTGCCGGTTGGGGACTCAAATTTGATGGATCTTTGGGTGCGTGCTTCTTTTTCAATCGGTGACTGGGAAAATATCCGGTGGTTATGCGATAGTGATGTAGCCCGAGATGGGGAAGGGTTTTGCCGGGTAGCCCAAGTGAAGCGGGGTCCAAGATTTATGTTTTTCCCGTTCATGTCTGTCAATTCTGAGGTAAAATGATGGTTGCAAAAGGGAGCCATTTAACAGAAGAGCACAAAAAGAAGATATCCGTGGCCATGACCGGCAACATGAACCGGTTGGAGCACGGGGGCCGTTCTAGCCAGGTCAAGGCCGTGCAACCGGTCAAGTGCGATCAAACTTGCGTACTTTGGGACAAATGCCCCAAGAGGATCGAAACGGGATTATCAATTTGTCCTATGAACCAGGAATTCATGGCCCTTGCGGATACATTGGCCAATGACGCATTCTATGATCACCACGCCCTTGCCACGTTTTTATCCCGAGTGCTCCAGGTCCAGGGCACCCGCTTCAGCCGGGCCGCCTTTGTGGAGCAGATGGAAGGCGGGGGCGATTTAGATCCCGAGATCACCAAGTTGGGCCAGGCCGTGGCCAGTGACTTGATGCGCTTGGCCAGGCTTGTAGGCCACGACAAGACAGATCCCAAGACCGTGATCGATGCCAGGCAGGTCCACATACATGAGGGGTTGAGCGGAAAAGAACGGGGCCGGGTACTGGAGATCATAGCCCAGTTGCGAGAAGTGCACCCGGCGCTTGCAGAATCGATCCTTGAGGAAATTGGCTAATGGTCAGACAGTACATACATGGGCTACACGAGCCGGGGGGCGAACACTTGATGGCCACGCACCCCGGCTTCATTCTTTTTACCCATGAGTTGGGCCGGGATCCGGGCAACCATAACGGTTTCGACTATACGCCATGGACTTCTCAGGGCTTCCAGGTCATTGCCAGGCTCAACCACGGCTATGGAGCGGCCGGCACTATTCCTTTACCCGCCTATTATGCCGACTTTGCCCAGAGGGTGGAAAACTTTGTGGCCAATAGCGCCGGGTGCTTCCGGTGGATCATCGGCAACGAACCAAACCACTCACAAGAGCGCCCAACCGATGAACTAGATCGGCGGCAACCGATCACGCCCATGATGTATGCCGAGTGTTTCAACATGGCCGGAAGCAGCATATTATCAATTGCCGGGCATCGTGATGACATTGTGATCCCCGCTCCCGTGGCTGTGTGGAATGTTGAGACAACTTACCCGGAAAACCCTTCAGGAGATTGGCTAAAGTATTTTACTGACCAGTTGAACTATTGCGCTGAAGCGGTTGTGGGTGGCATAGCCCTTCATACTTATACCCATGGCAGTGATCCGATGTTGATCACTTCAGAACAAATGATGGATCCCCCTTACCAGGATCGCCGGTACCACTTCCGAGCCTATCAAGACTTTATGGAAGTGATCCCCGAGTGGTACAATAACAGACCTGTCTACATCACAGAAACAAACCAGAACGGGCCGTGGCTGGATGTAGATAACGGATGGATTCAGGGGGCCATGGCTGAGATCGACGGCTGGAATATGATGGGGTTCCAGACCATAGAGGCGTGTATTTGTTACCGGTGGCCACGTTATGATCAATGGTACATGGATGGCCTTGGCGGGGTCATGCAGGGCTTCCAGGAAGCGGCCAATTTAGGTTATTATGTCGATATAGGAGATGAACCAATGCCTGAACCGATAGAGG
>Ga0180438_10004901_pt1 | contig 18978 bp, 16 predicted proteins | sample SS_ome_12_FD_132455 | JGI IMG/M metagenome (GOLD analysis project Ga0180438, IMG submission 132455) | Hypersaline lake sediment archaeal communities from the Salton Sea, California, USA - SS_3_D_2 metaG | ecosystem: Environmental > Aquatic > Non-marine Saline and Alkaline > Hypersaline >...
AAGAGGTGAGAGATATCACATGCTCAATATCACACTGGACAATGGATCCGTACCCAAGTACCTCCAGTTGAGTGACTGGCTGAAAGGTATGATTGAGAAGGGGCGGTATGGGGTTGGAGAACGGCTTCCCTCTGAAATAGAGCTTTCTCAGATGTGCGGGCTTAACCGGAACACGGTTCGACAAGCAATCGCTCGACTCGTGAATGAAGGTCTTGTGGTGAAAAAGAACGGTGTCGGAACTTTCGTGACCTCGAAGACCGACAGCAAGGTGAAGTACTCGCTCAAAAACATCACGAGCCTCACTCTGGAGCTTTCGAAACTGGGTATTTTGACGAGAACCCGGGAGATTTCAAAAAGGGTGATACACGCCACAGTAGACCTGGGGGAAAAGCTCATGCTTGGAAGCGACCCAAGAGCCATCCAGATCAAGAGAATCAGATACGGAAACGATATTCCTCTGGTCATTGAAAGGAGCTACCTCTCTTATCGGGAATACAGGCAACTGCTGGAGATGAACATACCCGATTCCCTGTACAAGGTTCTCAGAGAAGAGCTCGGGGTGAACCTCGAACGCTCCATACAGACACTCCAGGCTGTACAGCTCCCGGATGAAGATGCAGCACTCTTGGGTCTTGAAGCCGGATTTCCTGCGATGTTTCAGGAATCCATCATCTACGATGAGAACAACATCGCGGTTGAGCTTCTTCATTCCTTTTACAGGGGTGATAAGTTTTTGTTCAGCGTGGAATCGGGGAAGTTCAGTCCCACCAACATCGACTGAGTAGCTGTTGAATCCCCCATTCGGGCTCACGACATTGCTCAGGAAGGTGTATAATTATACATTATTAAATTCGATGATCGGATACACCTCTGTCATCGGAATCCTGTTTTCCCACGAATTTGTTTCCGGAATTGAAGAGATTTCCGGGTACTCTTCCTCAAAATAATCCCACTTTTCCTGCGAGGAACCAGCACAGGGTCGTTTTAAAAAAATCCTTGACATCGGAGAAGATTCTGTATATAAATACAATTTATTTATAAATATTTAAAAAGGGGTGTATATGTGCGGTATTGTCGGTGGAATCGATGTAAACGGAGGAAGTCTCAAGGGCGCTGATATCATCGAGGCGATACGAGTACAGCATGAAAGAGGGAACGGTCTTGGTGGTGGGTTTGCTGCATACGGCATCTATCCTGGGTTCGAACAGTACTATGCTCTGCACATCGCATGCAACAACGAGCAGTCGTCTCGACTCGCTGATGAGTTCATCAGGTCGCATCTCTACGTGAAAATTGCAGAGGATATGCCTACAAAGGATATGAGAAGTATTACCTGGCATCCTCTCCTCAAACGGTACTTTACCTTCCCGGGTCCTAACAATGAGGATCTGAAGCTCACGAATCTGGGACCCTCCACAGTACACAACCAGGCCGATATGGTTGAGTACTACATGAAGAAGTTCGTCTTCGATTTCAACAGGACAATCCCAGGAGCATTCGTGATGTCCTGCGGCAGGAACATGGGAGTTTTCAAAGGGGTAGGGTATCCTGAGGAGATAGGGGAATTCTTCCGCATCGACAGAATGGAAGCGAGCATGTGGCTTGGGCACAGCAGGTTTCCCACCAATACCCAGAGCTGGTGGGGCGGTGCGCACCCCTTTTCACTCCTCGAATGGTCGGTCGTGCACAACGGGGAGATCACCTCATATGGGGTGAATAAAAACTACCTCCAGATGTTTGGATACGAATGCCGGCTTCATACTGACACCGAGGTGATAAGTTATCTTTTCGACCTCTTCGTTCGCGAGTTCAGGATGTCCCTGGAGGATACCTGCACGGTCCTGTCACCACCCCTGTGGAGAGAGATAGACGAAGAGCGAGAGGAGAGCAAAAAGAATCAGCTGCTCAAGCTCAGACAGTATTACCCGCAGGCACTCCTCAACGGTCCATTCGCCATCCTCGTGGCGAATGGAAGAGAAATAATCGCCATGAACGACCATCTGAAGCTCAGACCACTCGTGGGTGCCAGGCGTGGAGATCAGTACTTTTTCTCAAGTGAGGAATGTTCCTTTGAGATACTGTGTCCAGACAGGGAAGAGACATGGATGCTGGAAGGGGGAAGGCCACAGATCGTCCGGATGAAGGAGGGAGCCAGTGTCACCAATTGATCAGACGTCCCGCAAGTCTGAAGATTCTGGAGAAGGAAAAAGAGCGCGTCTGGATATGACAAGGAACTGGAAGCGTCCGGTAAAGTACATGCCGGTTTTCGACTATACCCGCTGCACACGCTGCGGGCTCTGCGCGACTGCCTGCACATGGGGAGAGATACGGCTCGTACCGGAGAGGGTCGAAAACGGAAAACCCGTTACCATTCCTGTTGCGAACCGGAGCTCATGCGGAGCGTGCCACTACTGTGAACGGCAGTGTCCGGAGGGAGCAATCACCATAGTAGATACCCCCTTCGTTTCCTCACACCGATACTGGCGCGACGACCAGAAGAATCTCTGGCGCCAGGTGGACCCCAACAGCCCGGGTCATGTGCTGCTCATCTCGACGGGAGCGGATTCGGAGCTGATCAGCTATTTCGACCATCTCCTCTTTGACGCCTGTCAGGTGACAAATCCTCCCATAGATCCACTGAGGGAGCCCATAGAGGTGCGAACGTACCTGGGTCGCAGGGATTTCACCGGTTCCAGTTCCCCTCCTTTGCTCGAAGTGCAGACTCCGATCCTCTTTTCAGCGATGAGCTTTGGCTCGATAAATCTGAACGTGCAGATTGCCGAAGCAAGGGCTGCGGAGACTCTCGGGACCTACTGGAACACCGGTGAGGGGGGACTGCACAAGGCGCTCGACCGCTACAGCGCGCACACGATCGTCCAGGTCGCCTCAGGAAGGTTCGGGGTAAATCCCAGATTTTTCAAGAACTGCTCAGCGGTGGAGATCAAGATAGGTCAGGGTGCAAAGCCCGGGATTGGCGGGCACCTGCCCGGTGAGAAGGTCACCGTAGAGATATCCAGAACTCGAATGATTCCCCAGGGATCGGATGCGCTCTCTCCTGCACCACATCATGACGTCTACTCCATCGAGGATCTCCGACAGCTCATCTATGCAATCAAAGAGACCACGGGTTACGAGAAGCCTGTCTCGGTGAAGGTTTCCGCGGTTCATAACATTGCGCCGATCGTGTCCGGAATCGCCCGTGCTGGGGCGGATATCATTGCGATAGACGGTTTCAGGGGCGGTACAGGGGCTGCGCCGAGACGAATTCGACAGTCAATGGGGATCCCGATTGAGCTCGCAATTTCCGCCGCGGACAAAAGACTCAGGGAAGAGCATATTAGGAATCAGGTCTCACTCATTGCAGCCGGGGGAATTCGTAATTCTGCAGATGTGCTCAAGGCAATCTGCCTGGGGGCCGACGCAGTCTATATCGGTACAGCGGTGCTCGTGGCTCTGGGTTGCGGACTCTGCCAGAGATGCTACGCGAGCAAGTGCAGCTACGGAATCACCACCAACCGTCCGGATCTTGCAGGACGCCTCGACGTTGATCTCGCAACTCAGGCGCTCGTTGGCCTGGTGCGTGCCTGGTCGGATGAGATCAAGGAGCTCATGGGAGGCATGGGGATAAACACCATTGGATCGCTCGTGGGAAACAGGGACAGACTGCGAGGAGTACACCTGACTGAAGAAGAGCTCGAGGTCCTCGGGGTGAAGCAGGCCGGACAGTGAAAACTGCACAGCAGTGAAAACTGCACAGGAACCCAGAATGCGGCTTTGTCGCATCAGCTGTCATCAGGAGGAGGAATGAAAGAAACCTACACCCCTTGCAGGATCTTTGCTGGCACCATGCACTACCGGGAGCTCAATCTTGCAATCCGCAAGAGGGTGCAGGAAGGGATCACGCGATTCCTGCTTGAAAAGGTCACGGGTCAGCGGTACATCGGAGCAGGGCTCGGCCCTGGTATCCTGCTTGAGATTAGGGGAGTTCCTGGCCAGGATCTGGGCGTGTTCTGCGGAGGTGCCAAAATCGTTGTCTACGGAAATGCACAGGACGGTGTGGGGAACACGATGAACGGAGGCTTCATCATCATTCATGGGAGTGTCGGAGACATCCCCGGACACATGGTACGAAACGGGAAGATCTATGTGAAGGGATCTGCCGGTTACAGAGCGGGAATCATGATGAAGGAGTACGGAAAGAAGCGTCCAGTGATGATAATCGGGGAGCGAATCGGCGACTATGTGGGCGAGTATATGGCAGGAGGAACCATCGTCATCCTCGGCTACAGCGTCTCAAGCGGAAGCTCTCCTGTCTCGCGGCACGTTGCTTCTGGGATGTTCGGAGGACGGATGTATGTGAGAGGGAAGATCGATACGTTCCAGCTCGGTGACGGGGCGATCATGGAGAAGGCTACACAGGAGGACCTTGCAGAGATCGTCTCCAATCTCACAGAATACTGTGAGATATTCGGATTCGAAATGGAAAAAATACTCGCTGCACCTTTCACCGTGATACGGAGAGCGGGCCAGAGACCCTACGGGAATCTCTACGTCCCTTCTGCTGCCATCAGCAGAGAACTGAAACCAGTGCACAGAAACCTCATTCCGCCCTGTGCCCACGCATGCCCGGCTGAGATTCCGAATCCGATTATCATACGAAAGCTACGCGAAGGCCAGATTCAGGAAGCCTTTGATCTGGTTGATGAATATACTCCCTTCAGATATTCATGCTGCGGACTTGTCTGCCCGGGTCTCTGCAGAGCTGCCTGCACCCGCAACAGCCTGGGAGCTCCCGTAAAGATCAACGAAATTGCCACCCAGTACTCACCCTCCGGTGAGGTCAAGGTTCTGGGTGACAAAAAAAAGGAACGCATTGCAGTGATCGGCGCAGGGCCGGCTGGGTTGTCTGCCTCCTGGTATCTCGCCCGCAGAGGGTACCCGGTTGACGTGTACGATAAAGAAGAAGATATCGGGGGAAAACTCACCCACCAGATTCCGGAACAGAGGCTCCCCCGGAAGGACGTGGATCGTGATTTGAGACGCATACGGTCTCTGGGTATCAGGTTTTTCCTGGATTCAACGGTGGATGCCGAACTCTTCGAGAAACTCAGAAAAAACTCGAGCGCGGTCATCATTGCGGTTGGCGCGCAGAAACCAAGAATCATAGGGTTTACGGGCGAGCAGCTCGCACTCCCTGCATACCAGTTTCTCAGGTCAGTGAAAACAGGATCCCGGGGGTGGGACGTCAAAGGGAAATCGGTATTTATTCTCGGAGCAGGAAACGTGGCCATGGATGTGGCGTGTGAAAGCTTCAGGCTTGGAGCGAACTCGGTGACTGCGGTCGACATACAGAAACCTGCCGCCTTCGGAAAAGAGCTCGACAGGGCCCTCGAGCTGGGCACCCGGTTACTCTATCCCCGCATCGTGGAGAGCTTTGAGAATGGGGTGCTCACCTTCAAAAACGGTGAGAGTCTTCGGGCCGACATTCTTATTGAAGCAATAGGAGAAATTCCAGAGCTCGAGTTCGTGGGGGAGAAGCTCATTTTCGAAAAGGACTCCTTCACGACCAATCTTCCGGGAGTGTACATCGTCGGAGATGTGGTTACTCCGGGACTCATCACTCACAGCATCGGAATGGGGCGGAAAGTTGCGGAATATGTGGACAGCATCTTTCAGGGCATTCCCTACATGAGGGGCAGGAAGGAGGTCGTGGAGAAACGAAGCATTCACACGGTCTACTTCCAGGAGAAGGATGCGTTCTCCAGCCCTCTTGATGAGTGTTTCTCCTGCGGGAATTGTCTGCAGTGTGATATCTGCGTTGAAAACTGCCCGAGAGGAGCGATCACCAGGCACGGCGAGATTTTCATCATTGACAGTGAAGTGTGCTCTGGGTGCGGGGTATGCGCATCGGTGTGCCCCCGAGGAGCGATAGTGATGGAACCTCTCTGAATCATGGAACAACCACAGAGGAGGACAAATCTGGGCAATCAAAGCTTAAGAAGAAAACTCATACTGAGCATCATCAGCGGTGAGAAGGTACACAACCAGTGCGCGCTCAAGGTGAAGCTGAGGGAAGCAGGACTCGCTGTCACACAGGCGACTCTTTCAAGAGACCTGAAAGTACTGGGTATTGCCCGCGTTTTCGATCCGAAAAGCGGGTACGTGTACATACCATCCCCAAATGGAGTAAGGGCAGCTGAAGAAGCTTCACTTCTCAAAGAGGAGCTCATTCGTGAGATACAGGATATCAAATTCTCAGGGAATCTTGCTGTCATCAAGACGAAGCTGGGATATGCTACCGGTGTGGCCTTTGAAATAGATCAGCTGAAGATACCGGACATCATCGGGACTATCGGAGGAGACGACACCATACTGGTCGTTTTCAGGGAGAACGCAGACAAACAGTCGATCCTCACTGCACTCCGGAAATAATTTCACCGATATCCGGATTGCGGGAGAGCATTTATTACCCGGATTGGCATGAGAGTTTTTCATACACTTTTTTTACTTCTTCCACAGGAGTGGAGGCACCACTCACGATTCCGATCCGCTTCATTCCCGAAAGGTCGATTCTCTCAATCTCAAACGCATCTTCTATATGCAGGGCAGGCACTCTTTCCTTTACGATATTGTAGAGGGTTTTCGTGTTGCTCGAGTTTTTCCCTCCAACCACGATCATGAAATCAACATTCCCCGCAATTTTGTCAGCTTCATTCTGACGTTTTATCGTTTCCTCACAGAGGGTGTTGCAGACGAGAGTCTTTTCCGCCCTGAGTATGAGCTCGCTCACAATCGAGGAGAAGGACCGTGGATCAAAGGTGGTTTGGACGACTACTGCAATTCTTTCAAACGCATCGAGTGCTGCCACCGCCTCTTTTCTCACGAGCACCTGTGCTGCGGGTCCCGCAAGTGAATGTATCGCTTTTACTTCCGGATGAAGAGGATTTCCCACGATAAAAATGCGATACCCCTTTGACCGCAGATTGGAGACCAAATGGTGAGTATTTTTAACCTTCGGACAGGTGAAATCGTGTATCGTGAGCATCTTGTCACGTGCCCTCCTCACAATTTCCTCCTCAAGACCGTGGGACCGTATGATGAAGCTCGAAGAATCAGGGATCTCCTCGATGTCCCGAACCACCACCATGCCGCGCCGCTCAAGCTCCTTTACTACCCCTGGGTTATGGATTATTTCGCCGAGGCAGTAGATTACCGAATTTTTCTCAAGGACTTTCTCGGCACCTCTTATCGCCCGCTGCACGCCGGAGCAGAAACCGACCCATTTGCCAACGCGGCATTTCATCTTCGCCTCTCCAGGTTGTAGGTAAGGATCGCTCTGAGCATGTTTTTGCTCTGGGTGCTCACCGGAAGCATTTGTATCTGGTCTTCTGCCTGTGCCCTGAGCTGTTGATGCTTCTCCGCTATTCGGTGCATGACCCCGGACTCTTCCGCGATACGTCTGAGGGTATAAATCTCTGAGGAGGAGATATCCTGCTTTTGCAGTATGCTCATGACGTTCTTGCGTGTCAAGGGATCGTCGATATCCGCAAGGTAGAAGGCAAAGAGTGTTTTTTTCTTCTCTTTTATATCTGACCCCACCTGCTTACCGGTGTCCTGCTGTGCACCGAAAAGTCCGATCTCGTCATCTTTGATCTGAAAGATGATACCGAGGTTCTCGCCGAGCCGCGAAAGCTGTTCGACGACCGACGGATTCTGACCTGCTGCCAGTGCACCGCTCATCAAGGGGAGCGAAAATGTGTAGCGGGCGGTTTTATACTGATACATGTGAAGTATCTCGCTTTCTCCAACAGGCTTTCGCCCTACGCTGAAATACATGTCCTGCATCTGGGCAAGACCCACGAACACAAGCTCCTGTGACCAGAGGGAGAGAATGTTCATACGGATGTCCTGCGGTACATCAGAGCAGGAAATCATTTCGAAGGCCAGGTAGAATCCAACATCGCCTGCGCATATACCGAGGCATTGACCAAAATGGGAAGGATCGGTGAGCCCTTCCGCCTGCGCAATCTCACTGTACTGAACAAAAACAGTCTTTCGCCCTCTCCGTAGAGCGTCCCTGTCCATTATGTCGTCGTGAATGAGAAGAGATGAGTGGAGGAGCTCCAGCGCTGCTGCGGTCTGCACAAGCCAGGGAGGAACCGTTTCAGCGAACATGCGGTAGGAAAAAATAAGAATGCTTCCCCTGATCATTTTGCCGCCAGTGATGAATTCGGCGAGTCGTTGCATGAGGTCCCTGCCCCATCTATTGATCCTGGAGAGATCTTGCTCCTTTGCGCTGAAGAATTTGTCAAGGTATTCCTCGATTGCACCCCTGTTTTTTCCCAGGAACTCGAGCATGAAGCTTCTCTCTGGATGTGAGTATTGCCATAATGTAGCACCCTGTGTTCTGAAAGAACAGGCCATTTTCAATGATACAGTTCCTTATGGCTTCAACAATGCTCTTCGATTGTCGAAAGCCTCTATGGCGAGGGGGCTGTGGGAGTTTTGTTACTCAGTGAAGGTTTTGAAGTCCATAACGACGTTCATGAAATGATGGCTTCGGTGCGGTGGGTCTTTCGAGTAGAAGAGGTGGGAGGGCTGTTTAGTGTCGGATGCACCAAACCCTTTCACCCAAGTTGGGAAACAGCTTTCAAGCCTTCTGGCAATCATGTCCTCGATTCTGTCGGAGCGTCTAAAGAGGATAACTTGTATGATTTTCATCGGATGCGGGGTGAGAAAGTCAATGTGCCAGAATTTTTTCTTTTTCTTCCGACTATGCCGATTCACCCTGCCCTCGAGGCTTCCGAGTGCTGACCCTACATAGGCATAATAACCTTTCCTGAAATGGATCATTCCGCGTTTTCCTATTTCCAACCGAACAGGCTTTGGGTTCTTCAAAAGGAGGATATAGCTCCCGGAGCCCCTGCAGTGCATTTTTGCGCGTGTGCGGTCGATCGGAATTTCTTCCACGCTTTCAAAATCTACAGACACCGGGTCGACAAGGTTGATCTTCACTGCGATAAAACGCACTCGATCTTCAGAGAGGAGCCGAAGGCTGAACTCGTAATCGGTGTGGAAGTTTGGGAGAAAGAGCCGTGCTGCACCGCTGGGAATGAAAAAGAGCATTACAGGATCGTATCCCGATTTTCCTGCATCGCTCAAGGCTTCGAGATGGCGCAGGGCCCTGACGCTCGGCGCATCGGGGAAGAGGGCTACTCCATTGTGGCAGAAGGTGCAGGTTTTCACCTCGATCAAACCCTGTCTGCCGGCATGGGTCTCAATGAAAAAGTCCACCCGCACATTCCCGGAGCCTATTCCAGATACCCGAGATGCGGTGGAGGCTCTTCGGGGTCCCGGTTGAAGCATTGCCGCAGAGTTAAAGCGTATTTCCGGCCTTATCGTTCTCGCACCACCGAGAGACGGAAGGATTCTCCTCTCCAGGAGCGTCCTGGCAAGGCTGTGTGTTTTCACGGTGTCCAGAAGGACGTAGCTGTCCTGATAGACAGTGGAAAGCACACGGTAGTTGAATTTTTCAGTCTTCGCTGGAGTGATGAAAAAAACATTTCCTTCGGTCAGGTACTCCTCGATTCGTCCAGTATTTGGAAGATAGGCGCTGATCAGTTTTTTGTTTTTTCTCAGAAGAAGTGTGAACCTGTTCGGACGAGCCACAAAATGGGCTTCCTCCCACATTTCCGAGAGACGGGTTTCTGCTCTGTTATGCAATGAAATCCCCTGTGCGAAATACAGAAATGATGATATTATATAGTAATCCCTTCAAAGCGAAGGAGATACAATTTTCTCCGGTGCAAGGAGTATTGGTGAGGACGCTGGCATATATGACTGCAGTTGTGCTGTCGCTTCTTTTCTTTGTTCAGGGGGTGGAGGGTCAGAAGACAGGAGAATCAGTACCGCTTCCTGCACCGAAAGTGAGCGGGAGTATGGCCCTTGAGGCCGTTCTCAACAGCCGGCAGTATGTCAGAGATTTTCTCGACACCAGCATAGGCATGCGGGAGGTATCCCAGCTTCTCTGGGCATGCGCAGGAATGAGGATCGACGGCGTCTCACGGGCCAGCAGGACGTCTCCATCTGCCGGAGGAATCTATCCGCTCAGCCTCTATGTCGTCGCAGGCAAGGTTCAGACCCTGGGCGAAGGGGTGTATCGTTATCTTCCTGAATCGCATGCGCTTGAGCTTCTCAAATCTGGGGATTACCGTCGGAGGCTCGCAGCAGCAGCGCTCGGTCAAGTATTTATCGCAGATGCACCCGCCAGTATTGTTATAACTGCCAATTACAGACAAACCGAAAGGGTGTACGGCGAACGGGGAAAGATACGGTATGTTCCCATGGACGCGGGACATGCAGCTGAAAACCTCTCCCTTCAGGCAGTATCTCTTGGACTGGGCACGGTTGCGGTGGGGGCTTTCGTGGACGAGAGGGTGAAGAGTGTCCTCGATCTGGATGAGGAAGAACCTCTTTACATTCTTCCCGTAGGATGGCCGCGAAGGTGAACCCCGATTGGAGTTGAAATGCCTGGAAATAGCTTCGGCCGAGTTTTTATCATCACCACGTACGGTGAAAGCCATGGAACTGCTGTCGGTGTGATCGTAGATGGTGCTCCACCCGGACTTTTCCTCTCTGAGAAGGACATTCAGCAGGAGCTCGACAGGCGCAGGCCTGGGCAGAGCACGGTGACGACCCCGCGGTCAGAAAGCGACAGGGTCGAGATTCTCTCAGGCGTCTTCGAAGGCAAGACCACCGGCACACCCATTTCCCTCTTCATTCGGAACGAGAACGCGGACTCTTCTGCCTATGAGCCCTACAGACAGCTCTTCAGGCCGGGTCACGCTGATTTTACCTATCAAAAAAAATACGGGAGGAGGGACTGGAGGGGAAGTGGAAGGGCATCAGGTCGAGAAACTGCAGCACGAGTCGCGGCCGGTGCGGTTGCTAAGAAAGCGCTGTCAGAGCTGGGTATCCGTATTTGTGGGTACGCACTTGAGATTGCGGGTATACGGGCTGAAACCATCGATCTGGACGCGATAGAGAAGAACATTGTCCGATCTCCTGACAGCAGCACGGCTGGGCTCATGATTCAGAAAATCGAGGAAGCACGAAATAATGGGGATTCGGTAGGAGGGGTGGTGGAACTGCTGGTCAAAGGCTGTCCGCCTGGCCTCGGAGACCCTGTGTTTGACAGGCTTGATGCAGTATTGGCACATGCGATTATGTCGATCGCAGCGGTGAAGTCCTTCGAGGTGGGAACTGGGATACATGTTTCTCGGATGAAGGGCTCGGAGTATAACGATCCCTTTATCATTCAAGACAGACGTGTGAGAACAGAAACGAACAATGCAGGCGGTATTCTCGGCGGGATTTCAACAGGTGAAGACATTCTCCTCAGGGCGGCGGTCAGACCCACTGCCTCTATCTCGAAAGTGCAGAAAACTGTGAGTGTGGACGGGAAGCCTGCCACTATTCAGGTATCCGGACGACACGACCCCTGCATCGTTCCGCGAATCATCCCTGTCGCTGAAGCGATGGTAGCGGTTACAATCATGGACTGCCTTCTGGTGCAGGGTATGTACAGAAGTTATTCTCAAGGGCAGGAAAAATCCGAAAAGATCTGATTGTAAAGAGGCAAACAACACCGCAGGCACTGAAGTTGGGATGACTCGCTTCTGAGACTCCTGGAGCAGTCAAAACATCGAGAACAATTTTAACTGCGATAGCAGTTAAAATTGTAAGATCAGTTAAAACTGATCCAGGAAACGCAGGTCACCGCTGTGAAAGAGACGGATATCATCGATATCGTACTTGTTCATTACGAGGCGATCCAGCCCCATCCCGAAGGCGAATCCAGAGAATTCTTCGGGATCGATTCCGCCCATCCGCAGCACGTTCGGGTGTACGAGCCCGCATCCCAGAAACTCCACCCAACCTGAATTCTTGCACACAGGGCAGCCGTTCCCGCTGCAGATCTGACAGTTGATATCCAGCTCGAACCCGGGTTCCACGAAAGGAAAGAAGCCGGGCCTGAGTCTCACCCGCACCTCGCGCCTGAAAACCTGTTTGAGCATGGTTTTCATCACCGCGATGAGGTGTGCAACGGAGATTCCCCTGTCGATCATGAGACCTTCAACTTGGTAAAAGGTGTGCTCATGGGAAGCATCCGTTTCCTCGTATCTGAACACCCTCCCAGGCGCGATCGCGCGGATTGGCGGTTTGAACTTCTCCATGGTGCGTATCTGTACACATGAGGTGTGAGTTCGGAGAAGGCTTCCTTCGGTTGTCCAGATTGTGTCCTGAATGTCCCGTGCAGGATGGTCAGGAGGAATGTTCAGTGCCTCGAAGTTGTAGTAATCGAGCTCTACCTCGGGTCCAGTAACAATGGTAAACCCCATGGAGCTGAATATGTCCTCAATCTCCATTCTCATCCGTGTTATCGGATGCAGATGACCGTTTTCGTGCCGAATGCCTGGTTCTGTGATGTCGACCTTCTCATTTTCTCCTACCTGGTCGAATATTGTGCTTGCGAGCTCCTCATTTCGCGAGTCCAGGAGATGCTCGATCTTTTCTTTCACTTCATTTCCCAGCCTGCCAACACGCGGTCTTTCTTCTGGGGGAAGCGAACCGAGACCCTTGAGAACGGTCATGATCCCGCTCTTTCGACCCAGGTATCTGATGCGGAGCTCCTCGAGGTCGGTCAATGAGCCTGCCCGTTGAATGTCCGTTTCGGCCGCTTTGAGCGCAGATTCGATTTTTTTTAGGATTTCCATCAAGATTTCCGTATATTTTTTCTTAATATATCCATTTCTTCATTCGAGTCAATCTCTTTCAAGTCGATCTCTTCGCATGTGTTTCGCGAGCGATGAAGCGCACCATCAGCTTTACTCGTTTCACTATGCTGTCTTTTCTTTTTATGTTGTTCACCAGTATTTCTGCACCCAGCTCTGCCATCTGGGAAAGAGGGGTCTCAACACTGGTCAGCGGGGGATCGAAATATCTTGAGACACTCAGATCGCCGAAACCGACTACCGTCACATCCCCTGGGACTGATTGGCCTCCTTCATTGAGCGCCCTGATCATTTTAATGGCGATACGGTCATCGGTGATGAGCATCGCACTGACGCCAGCTTCTTTTTCTCCGATGCCGAACCTGTACCCCTCCTGTTCACCCTGCAGCATATCGCCCGGAACGAGCAGATGTTCCTTGTACTGGATTCCGTTCTCATCGAGGGCAAACAGATACCCCCGTTTGATCTCCTGGGTGAAAGTGAGCTGCGGATTGTCTTCAATGAAAAGGATACTCTGGTGTCCAAGGTTGATGAGATGCTGTGTGGCTATGTATCCACCCTGAAAGTAGTCGACCTCCACCACATTCACGTCTTCCCTCTCCACACCATCTCCCAGTATGACAAAGTGAGAACCGCAGTTCACGAGCGCACTCAAGGCGTGTTCTTCGTTTTTAATGCCTGCAATGAGCAGGCCATCGATCTTTCCGGTCCGCACGAGCCGGATGCACCCCTCCAGGCCGATATGGGTCAGCACTTCAACGCCGAAGCCCTGGGCATTCAGGATGTTCAGCGCGGATGCGAGAATGATGGGATAATTGACCAGAAAATAGTCATGTATGACAAAAGCTATGGTACCACTGGACCCGGTTTTCAGGCTTTTTGCGGTCAGGTTCGGTATGTAACCGAGCTCTTCAGCGGCCTTCTGTACGATTTTCGCCGTTCTCGCGGCATATTTTCCCTTGTTGTTCAGAACTCGTGAAACTGTTGCGATGGATACCGATGCCCGTATTGCCACATCCCGTATGGTTGCCATGGCTTGAAGTGTATGGCGATCAGCGGAAAAAGTCAAGGTAAACGTTTACATCTTATTGGAAAAAAAGTCGCTCTTTTTCTCGCCTATGGGAAAAAAATGAAGATCCATTCTCTATTCTCTTTTTATTTTGTTGACAAATTTCGTGACATATGTATAAATAGTATAGTGATTCAGGTTTCAGTGGCATGATTATGGAGTAAACGTTTACACCTTAGAAAAAATTGGAGGAAAAAATGGCTGAGGTTGTATTGAAATCATTGAAAAAGGTGTTCGAGGGGGGGGTGATCGCTGTCCAGGATTTCGATCTCACCGTGCAGGACAAGGAGTTTGTCGTTCTCGTTGGTCCTTCCGGCTGTGGAAAATCCACCACACTCCGCTGCATTGCGGGCCTGGAGGAAATCACCGAAGGAGAAATCTATATCGGAGGGAGGCTCGTGAACGACATCCCGCCGAAGGACAGAGACATTGCAATGGTTTTTCAGAACTACGCGCTATATCCCCATATGAACGTATACAAGAACCTTTCATTTGGGCTCGAGCTGAGGAAGATGAAAAAGGACGAAATTGACAGACGTGTGCGTGAGGCAGCCCAGATACTTGACATCGGGCACCTGCTCGACAGAAAGCCGAAGGCGCTCTCAGGAGGGCAACGACAGAGGGTCGCAGTGGGACGTGCAATTGTTCGGAAGCCAGCGGTGTTTCTGTTCGATGAGCCGCTTTCCAACCTGGACGCAAAGCTCAGGGTTCAGATGCGCACCGAAATTGCAAAGCTTCACCAGAATCTGCAGGCCACGATGATTTACGTTACCCATGATCAGGTGGAAGCGATGACAATGGGAAGCAGGATAGTGGTGATGAAGGACGGCTTCATCCAGCAGGTATCTGATCCGCTCACGCTCTACGATTCTCCGAATAACAAGTTCGTTGCAGGATTCATCGGGAGCCCCCCGATGAACTTCGTCGACGTGCAGATCGTGAAGGAAGGGACCAATTACTTCGTAAAATCAAGTGCCTTCAAGGTAGTCGTCCCGAAAGAGAAGCTGGAGAGGGTAAAAAATTATGAAGGGAAGACCGTTACCTTCGGATTCAGGCCTGAGGATCTCATCGATGAAAACATCGTGAAGGAAAAACAGGGCAAACAGATAAGGGCGAAGGTTGAAGTCATCGAGCCACTCGGTTCAGAGATCTACCTGTATCTGACTGCAGGAAAGGATAGCTTTGTTGCGCGCGTTCCTCATCACTACAGGACGAAGATCGGCGATGAGGTCGGTTTCGTGATCGATCTGGAAAAGACCCATGCTTTTGATGTAGAAACCGAGGAAGCGATCTACTGAGCCTGTCCGGGATCTACCGATCCCGCGGGATCTGACGATCCCGGATATCTCTTTCTATTTCGAAAGAGAAGCAGGTCACAATTACATTTGCAGAAGGATAAAATAGAGGTATCGGAGTGATACCTCTATTTTACTTTAGTACTTAAATCCTGATTTTCTTGTCTATTCGGCAGGAAAATCTTTTTAAGCGAGAATGTGGCTTGTTCACATTATGAATACAGCCGGAGGAAAAGGCACAGAAGGCAATGCAGACGATCGTGGTGATCGACGACGAGGAGGATATCCTCGAGCTCCTTGATTTTAATCTCACCCGGGAGGGATACAGGGTGATATTGCAAAAAGACGGTCCGCAGGGACTTGCAGCAATCAGAAGCCTGATTCCGGATCTTGTTATACTTGATCTTATGCTCCCCGGTCTGAACGGGCTCGATGTCTGTCGCATAGTGAAAAATGACAAGGATCTTGAACATATTCCGATCGTGATGCTGACGGTCAAGGGAGAAGAAGAGGACATAGTAACGGGTTTCGAGCTCGGTGCAGATGATTACATTACCAAACCCTTTTCAATCCATGTGCTCGTTGCGCGTGTGCGGGCGGTTCTTCGTCGCAGCAAGGGAAAGGTGGACATCGTGTCAAACCGCCACATACACGTCGGAAATTTGCGGATCGATCCAGCTATGTTCAATGTGAATGTACAGGGACGTGATATACGGCTTACAAAGATGGAGTTTGGTATACTCAATACCCTTGCGGAGAATGAAGGGAGGGTGCTCACCCGAAAACAGCTTCTCAAGGCGGTGCAGGGAAATGTGGAAACGGTCACTGACAGGACAATCGATGTCCACCTCGCATCACTCAGGAAGAAGCTTGGGGACACCGGTTACCTCATTCAAACAGTGCGGGGTGTTGGATATCGTTTGAAAAGTGAATATGAAAAAAAGTAACCCGCTTCCGAGCTTTTTCTGGAGAGTGTACATCACCTCCGTTGTGCTGGTTTTTCTCACCCTCGTGTGCGTAACGGTTATTTTCAGAAACATACAGAAGAAATCCTATCTTGGACAGATTGAACGGGAGTTCGCCACAGAGGCATACCTTCTCTCACAGATATTTTCAAATGCCCAGGACCCGTCTGTGATAGACCAGTGGCGAATGCGTGGCAAGCCGCGTGTCACACTGATGAATGGAGATGGTGAGGTTCTTCTTGAAACAATGTACAACCCCTTCACGATGGAGAATCAGCGGGCAATGCCTGAGGTGAGCGTGGCTCTCGGGAAAGGGTGGGGCACGAGTATACGATGGTGCCCATATGTGGGTATGAAGATGTTTTTCGTTGCAGGATATTTCGAATACGAGGATAGCCTCCCGATGATCGTGAGGCTTGCGATTCCACTTTATCAGATAAAAAAGTCGATGAACAACTCCACTTCGATGATAATTCTTGGTGGGGTTGTAATTTTCATCGTTTTCTCTATCTTTGGTCTCATCATCACGAGAGAAATCACAAGCCCCATCATGCGGATCGCGTTGATAATAAAGGAGTTTTCAAACGGGAAAATTGGGGTCAGACTCCCGCTTTTCAGAAATAGAGAGCTGAATCTTCTCTCCACAGAGCTCAACAGAATGATCGAGAACCTTACTCGAAGGGAAGGAGAGCTCTCAGTGGTGAAAGACCAGACCTTGAAGATACTTTCCAGCATGCATGACGGGATTATTCTCGTGGAAAATAGCGGTATTATCAGGCAGGCAAACCGTGCTTCGGGCGAGATCTTCGGATACGATGAGAAGGCATTACTTGGGAAAAACATCCATGCAGTGCTGCGGTCTGAAGAGCTGTACAGGGGAATCCGCTCGATAGAAAACGGATATGATATGGTGAAAAGTCGGATACGTGTATTCCTTCCGGATGAGAGATACATCGAGTTTTCCTGCCGTCCCTTTGGAGATGGGCACGGCGTGCTCATTCTGCTCCATGATATTACCAGAATCGCGCACCTTGAGAGAGTACAAAGCGAATTTGTCGCCAATGTGTCTCATGAGTTGAAAACTCCTATTACAACGCTCAAGGGTTTTGTGGACACACTTATCGGCATGAATCAGGAGAATACTCCTGCAGCAGACGTGTGCACTAGTGGAATATATTCGAAAGTGGATTACTCCGGCAGTATGAAAATGGATACATTGCATGCCGTTTCAGCTCATTTGAAAAGATTGTACTCCGATGGATCGAATCCGGAGGGCACGCATCCTGGAGGATTGAAGACACAGAAAAAGTTTCTCGATATCATACACCGAAATGTGTTGAGAATGGAGAACATCGTGGAAGACCTTCTCACCCTTTCACGAATAGAGGCAGGTGCAGAAATTCTTTCAGACAATCCTGTGAATGTAAACAGCTGCATCCTAAACGCGATCAGTATCATCGAAGCACGGTTTGTGGAGAGGAAGGTGTGTTTCTCGGGAAATGAGTTCGTTTTCTTTGTCAAGGGGGACGAAAGCCTGCTCGAGCTTGTGTTCGTAAACCTCCTCGATAATGCAATGAAGTACTCAAGCAGGGATGTGAATGTCTCCCTCGATGCAAATTACCGGAAAGTGTTGATATCCATCGCTGATCAGGGAGTAGGCATTCCAGAGAGTGAGATGGAAAAAATATTTGAGAGTTTTTACCGAGTAGACAAAGCCCGAAGTCGCGCACTTGGCGGGACGGGGCTCGGGCTTACCATCGTGAAGCGTCTGGTCGAAGCGCATAAAGGGTGTATTCGCGTGAAAAGCAGGATCGGGGAGGGATCTCTTTTCAAGCTTGAATTTCCTCGTTTTATCCAATACTAAATATTCAGAATCTCTATTCTCTAAGCGAGGGTTTCCACTTCTTTCTTGAAAAGGTGGATATCAAGTGGCTCGTGAAGAACACTGATTTTTCTATCCTCGTTATGCTTCGAAATGAGGCTGTCGTAATTTTCACCAACATCTGCAATGATCAATACCGAAATAGCTTTTGTCTGTGGATTGTCTTTGAGGGATTCAAGAAGCCCCTCAATGGTCAATTTTGAAACCTTGGTACCGGATATGATAAATGCAGGCTTCATATTCCCGATGGCAATACCTATACTGATGAGATCTTTTGCAGTGACAACTTCGAAATCGAGCATTTCAAGCAGACCGCTCAGGAATTTGATCCTCGAATGTTCCTCCTCTATTATGAGAACCGATTCGTTTGAGTCGAGGTTCGGCATGTTGAACTCCTGCCGAAATCGCTCGAGTTCTGATCGCTCAATTTTATAAAAACCGCCTGGAGTAGTCTTCGCACGGATTTTTCCGCTCTGACACCATTTTCGAACAGATTGCTGAGATACACCCAGCAGACGAGCAGCTTCTTCAGTGCTGATGATTTTTCCATCACCTCTTAGCATAGCAAGCACCTCACTTGTGAAAAATTTTTCATTTTGGTCTGAGAACTTTCAGAATACAAGGAGTTGAGCAGAACGGGTCAACTCATTCATATTATAATAATAGGATTTTACCCATCTCGGCAATATTTATTGTCTCGATTTTTCTTTTTAATCACTTTATCCGCTTGATGATATGAGCATCATTGTAGAGGAAAAAAAAGCTTATCCCGATGACAAGCATCCCGGAGGCGATCGATAGGTACGGCTTCACTCCTATGGCAAAGAGGAGATATCCGAAGACCAGTGTAACAACAAATGCGAGGACAGAGTAACTGATCTGACTTTTAAAATGTCTGTATACCGAAGTTTCCGCCGCAGCGGTGGAAATTATGAAATTGATAGAGAAAGGCGAGTTTATATCGCCAAAGCTT
>Ga0180438_10004902_pt1 | contig 18978 bp, 15 predicted proteins | sample SS_ome_12_FD_132455 | JGI IMG/M metagenome (GOLD analysis project Ga0180438, IMG submission 132455) | Hypersaline lake sediment archaeal communities from the Salton Sea, California, USA - SS_3_D_2 metaG | ecosystem: Environmental > Aquatic > Non-marine Saline and Alkaline > Hypersaline >...
AGAGAGATATATCAAAGATGCTATATTGAGACGATCGAAAAAGTCTCAGACGCGCTGATTGCAAAGGCTTTGCAAGGCGACACAAACTTAATGATTTTCGTAATGAAAACTCGTGGCGGTTGGAAAGAATATGCGCCGCCATTATCTGATGAATTCCCAAATAAAACTCATGCTGAGAAGCAGCTAGAATTAGATGAGATGTTAGCTGCAGGTAACATCTCGATTGATGGTTATACTAAAATCACACAGAGTCTAACATCGCATTATCAGATCGTTGAGCATGAGAAACGCATAGCTGAGCTTGAGAAAGCTGTAGACAAGCAAGCGGGCAATGGTGCGAATGCTGCTGGACGTAATGCGGCTTTAAACAAACTAAAAGAGGACAACGAAAATGGCGAAACTAACAACGACGAAAAGAAAGAAAATACCGCCAAGTCAATACGGCCTCTCGAGCAAAACAATGAATGGTGATTTTATAGAACGCTTGAAAAGGGATAAAAATAATGCCACTAAAATCAGGTAAATCTCAAGCTACAGTAAGCGCAAACATTGCTGAGATGATGCGTTCATGGGAGAAAACGGGCAAAATAGGGAATGTGCAGCCTAAAAATAAAAAAAACGCATTAAAAATAGCTCAAGCGGCTGCATATAAAAAAGCGAATATTTCGCGCAAATAATGAGTCTTTCATATGCAAAACTTGAACAATTAGAAAAACAAATAGCAATTACTTCCTCCCAACATATTTTAATTGATTATCAGACATATACTATTGATTTTTTTGGTGAAAATACAAAAAGATATGTTCCAAGCAAAACTCAACTAGCATTTCATAAAGCTGATTCAAACGTAAAATTAATAATGGGCGCTTTTGGCTCTGGCAAAACGTCAACGAATTGCATGGAGATAATATTTAACGCATCTAAAATGCCATATTGTAAAGATGGCATACGAAGATATCGCGCATTAATTTTTAGAAATACATTTGAACAATTAAAAAAAGGGGCATTTGATTCATGGATGACATGGTGTGAGACATTAGGTGTCGCAAATTTTAAAACAGGGAATGAATTATATGCACATCATATATTCAATGATGGTTATGGAACTATTGATTTAGAATTATGGTTTATTCCGGTAAACAGTAGTGATGATGTGCACAAATTTAAATCCTATAACGCCACGGCAGCATTTATTAATGAATTGTCAGAATTTCCGCTTTTGGGTTTACAATCCTTGCCTGGTCGTCTCGGCAGATATCCTCAATTTGAGTCTATAGATAACAATACTGTTACCAAATGGTACGAGAAAGACATTCAATTACCGAATGGCCAAATGTTATATTTAAAAGTACCGTACTGGTATGGTATACATGCTGATACAAATCCTACAAATACGCGCCATTTTGTTTATAGATTATTTGAGGCAGAAAGAATACCTGAATTCAAGTTGTTCAAACAGCCGCCAGGGTTGTTAATAGATGAAAAAGATGGTTCTTATTATCCTAATCCTGATTGTGACAATTACGGGATTGGTATTCCAAAGGATTACTATTTAAATCTTTCAAAAGGAGCCACAAAAGAATTTATCAACGTTTACTGTCAAGGACATTGGGGTATAGTCGCAGATGGGGATCCAATTTATCCCCAATATAATGACGATTTGCATGCGGTAGATAAAATTGAACTAAACAAATCAGAGTCGTTAATTATAACGCTTGACGGCGGTTTTACGCCGGCAGCTCTTTTACAGCAATGTTATAACGGGCAATATTTTGCTATCAAAGAGTTTGTTACAGAACGTATGTATTTAGAAGAGCTTGTCGAAAATAAAGTATTAGCGTATATAAATTCTACATTTTCTATTGAAGAAAGAAAAACAATTGAGATTATGTGGATTGGAGATCCGGCTATTACACAACGTGAAACTGAGGCTTTATCAAATCTTGGTATTGATTTGTTAAAAGCGGATACAAATGAAATTGAACCGCGCGTTCAGTCGGTAATATATTTTTTAAATCGCATGAGTTCGGGTTCGCCTGGCTTTCAAATATCCAAAAAAAATTGCCCAGTTTTACGGGAAGGTTTTAATGGCGAATATAAATTTAAAAAATTACGTGTAATTGGCGAAAATAAATCTCGAAAAGAACGACCTGAAAAAATTCATCCGGTTTCAGATATACATGATTGCTGTCAATATGGAGCTTTACATTTTGTCGGAAATATGGTAAAAAAAGAGTCAATTATCGATAGTAGAAGCTTTTTACATAAAGAGCTGTTATAAGGTATGGAATAATGGTTATAAATATAAGAAAAGATTTACCAGATCTTCCTGAGGATGAAGAGAGCGTTATTCTTGAACGAATCAAAAACAATGTTGAAGAATGGAATGATTATTTTTCCCACAATATTAGAAATTATCGAATAAACACAAAATTCGCATATTTGTCTGATGGACAATGGTCACCTGAAGAAATTACTGAATATAGTCAACAAAATAGGCCTAGGTTGACTTTTAACATGATCCCCAGAATGATATCAACTCTTGTTGGTGAATATTTTGATTTTTCGCCAGATTTAATGGTAAGAGCTATTGATAGCACGAAAGTACCGCAAGATAAGATTGATTTTTTAACAAATATAACCCGAGAAATATCGTTTAAATCGCGAAATAACATTATTTATCAAACTGCTACTGATTGCGCCATTACAGGTGGTTTTGGGGCTTTTTTGGTGGGTTCTCAACATGAGCACCCAATGAGCTTTAATATGGTACCGCATTATTACCAAATTACTGATCCTACCACATGTTTTTGGGATAAAATTGCGACAAGGCCAAATAAAGAAGATGGAGATTTTTGCGGTATTAGAAAAATATGGAAAAAAGAACTTTTAGTTAAAAAATATCCTGACGCAAAAGCAGATTTGCAGTCATTTTCTTCTAACGCGTCAATAAATCCGTTGTGGGAAACAAAAGATGAAATTACAATTGTGGATTATTGGGAAAAAATATATTACAAACGAAAAGTGGCTCTTTTAAGTACTAATGAGATAATAGATGCAGACGAAGCCGAAAATAGAGTGAAAGAGCTTAATGCTCAAATGTCATTTATAGCTGATAATACAGGAATACCTCATCAAAAAGTTACAATTCTTAAAGAAGAAAGTCGGGATGATTGGATAATAATGTTTTATCGGGCGACCCATAATAAAATATTAGAAAAATCCAAATGGAATGGAAAAAAATTACCGCTTATATTTCAGTCTGGATATACAAAATGGATTGACGGCAAAGAACACACTTATTCTTTTGTCGAATGGTTAAAAGACACGCAAAGAGCGTATAATTATGCAAGAAATGAGTATTTGTATCGATTAAAATTAACTAGATATGAACCATATTTGCTCCGAGATGATTTGGTTGGTAATCACGAAGCCATGTGGAAAAATATTTATGATGCAAAAAGCGCGTTATTATATAAAAAAACTGCTGACAATGCGCGTCCAGAGCGAGTAGCAGCTTCAGAAATTCCACAATCATTAAGTATTGAAATAGAACGATCTTATGGTGATTTTCAACGTATATCTGGACGTTTTGATGCAAATCTTGGTGCGCCAAGCAATGAAACTTCAGGTATAGCTATATTAAACCGACAAAGGCCAGGCAATAAAAGTGTTCAGAATTTTTTCAATAATAGTTTAATTGCTATTCAGACGGGCGCAAATGTAGCTTTTGATCTTATGCAACATTTATATGATACAGATAGATCTATTAATATTTTAATGGCAAATGGCAAACAAAGCTCAGAAGTTATAAATGCTGAAAGTGGTGCAAAAAATAATGTTTCTGATGGATTATACCTTGTTGAAGTTAAGGCCACAGCTAATTTTGAGCTTCAAAGAATTGCGCAATTAGATGAATTAGATAAAGCAATTAGCAAATATCCAAAAATAGCAGAAATGATGCCAGATATTTTGATACAATTAACTGGCATTAAAGATGCTGGCTTAGTTGTTGATCGTATTCAGAAATTTTTGATGCCAGAAATAACCGTAGGTGAAACAAAAGATCCTAAATTAAAAGAAGTATTGACTAAACAATTAGAAAAACAGCAACAAATAGCAGATACACAAACTCAATTGGCTATTTTGAATCAACAGGCTGAAATACAATCCACGCAAACTAAGGCATTAACTGAAAAAATTGATAGTTTGGCCAATTTAATGACAGCGCAAACTAAACGTGATGAGGTTGGTATAGAGAGCATGTTAGAAGCACGTAAAATTAATGCCGAAGAAGACAGGACGGTTATTTCAGCAATTAAAGACATTCAGACTTGACATTCCATTAATTTTATTTTAAGATAAATATATCTATATTTAACATAGATCAGTTAAATACAACTGTAATGTATTGAGGTCGAAGGTGTAGACTTATAAATAAATGCACCGCGATGCCATGTCGATAATCAATGGTGAAATATGAGCGAAAATGAAAATGAAAATGAAAATGATATGTCTCAGGAGAATACTTCTGAAACTATAGCCCAAGAAGATGTTGGTGCTGAAAGCACAGATGAAAACGATATAAATTCTGAAAATGAAAGTCAGAACGATATCGAAAAGCCTGTGCTTGAAGAAGAGAAGATTGAAATAACGAAAGCCGAACTTGATGCTCGGGAATTAGGCATTAAGCGTGTTGCTGAAAAAAGAGCTTATAAAAAAGCGGTTGAAGAATTACAAAAATTTCAGTCGCAAAATAATGTAGGTTCTAATGCGAATTATTGGGATTCATATCTAAATAGATATATTCCCGCTAATATGACTGTTGCAGAATATGCGCGATTGGCAAATGAGGCACAATCAAATGTGCAGCATAATTCGCAATCGCAGTCATCAACAATGCAACAACAATATACGCAGTCGCAACAGCAACCCCAAATGCAGCAAGTTACTCCGCCTCAACGAGAAGAGGGATTAACTGAACAAGCTGAGCAACAAGTAGTTGCTTTAATGGCAAAGGAGCCTGGCGTGCAAACAGCATTAACGTCTGTTCCTGTAACAGACACAATGGTTAATGCTATTGCTATTGATCCTCATGGAATAGAGAATTTATGGGCTGCTGTTAAAGAAAGGCCTCACGAGATATATCGTATTTGTCATTTATCGCCAATGGAACAGCAAGCGAAGATGTGGGAGTTAAATCAGGAATTTGCAAAAAAACGTGCGCCGAAAGTGTTAACGAAAGCAAAGCCTCAACCAACACCTTTGTCTGATGCTGGAAATGTTAATAAATCATATGCAGATATGTCTTATTTGGAGAAAAAGGCATTATTGCAACAGACTGATCGGCGTAAATATCCGGGAGCTGGTGTAAAATAATATAATCTCCAAGATTGATATATTTGCATCAATCGGAGATTATAATGGCTGATCAATACACTTCTATGCAGGCCGTTGCAGAAGATGCGCTTGCAGAATTTCACAACCAATGTAGCTTGATAATGGCTGCAAATAAAGATGTTCAACCTCAGTTTTTAACTGGCGAATTTGATAAAGGTGCAACAATCAAAGTTCGCAAACCAAATAAATTTCTTGTCACTGATGGTGCGGTAATTAGTTCTATTCCAGACACTACAGAGAGGACTGTGGATTTGACTTTAGATACTCGTAAAAAAGTCGTTATGGACTTTACTACACAAGATTTAACGTTGTACACAAAAACTCAATTTAAACAAAGATTTATTGATCCTGCTGTATTACAATTAGCAAATGTTGTAGAAGCAGATGTTGCGTTAAAATTAACACAGCAAGTTTATAACCATACTGGAACGGCTGGAACAGCCCCTTCCTCTTATGCTGATTTAGCTAGAGAAAAGGCATTTTTAAATAAAATGGGTATTCCAGAGGATCATATGTTTGCTATGCAGGAAGATAATTATTCTAGTTTGATATCTAATGCCGGTTTACAAAATTCATTTTTGCCAGCATTAAATCAAGAGATAACTAGACGATATTTGACTGGTAATTTAGCTGCGATGGATATTATGCACTCAGTTTTAATGCCTGTACATATCGCAGGTATAGGTGATCCTACTGCAACTCCTGCAAATGGTTATGTCGCTGCTGGAACAGTATTAAGCAATATAGCATCTGGTTCAACAAGCACCATAATTACTGGTCTTGGTAATGGTACTACAGGCACATTCAAAAAAGGCGATAAAGTTAAATTTGTTGGTTATTATAGTATTAATCCTATTGACACAAGCATTACTACAGGCGAACCATTTGAGGTTACAATAACTGAAGATGCGGGTGCTGCATCTGCTGGTGGCGAAGTTACAATCAATTTTTCACCAGCGATTATTAGTGATGCTACAAGTCCATACAAGAACGTGGATTCTCAAATATTGGCTACTACTCCTGTATATATTGCCTCTGCAAATACAGGCGCGGGAAGCACAACAAAAGTTGCTTATAAAACTAATGTTGGATTTTATCGTGATGCAATTCAATTTGCTGCTCCTCCTCTTGTGATTCCTAAGAGTGTGGTGCCGGCTGCTGCTGGTAGAATGACTGATCCAGAAACTGGCATTAGTATTCGTTTAGTAGAATCTTATGATGTCATAAATGATAAAACCATAACTCGTATGGATATGGTTTATGGTGTATTAATTAATGGCGAATATGCGGTAGCCTATTTAGGCTAATATTAAAGGGGGGGTAAATGTTTTTTCCCTCCCTCCCCTTTTTTTTAGGAAGGTATTATGTCACTTGAAATAGCTGATGATATAATTAAAGCGGCTTATGATAAGATAGGATTATTACCTGAAGATGGAAATTTAAGCGGTGGAAAATCTCAAAAAGGATTGGATCTTTTAAACGCTCAATTAAAACAATATGAAAGTGACCAAGATTTAATAGCTTATGATAGCGATTTGAGTTTTCCATTAATTATTGGACAAAATGAATATAAGATTTCATCAAATACAAGCTTAAGTCCGGATGTTGTTGCAAATAAGATTGTTAGATTGAAGTTTGTAAATTTAATAGTAAATGATATTCAATATCCGGTTAATATTGTAGAAGATCATGTTTGGTTTAGAAAAGTCCAAAATTTATCATTAACTGGCCGACCTTTTGATGTTTATTTGCAAAATGAACCTGAAGCTTCGAATTTAATATTTTTACGAAAACCCGAACAAATTTATATATGTAATATTAAAGCAAAATTTAATTTAAGTGATTTGGATTTTAGTTCAAATTTAACAAGTGTTCCTCAAGATTATAAAATGTTTTTAATTTATGAATTAGCCAGATTGTTGGTTGATAATTTTCCAGGGACAAATTGGAGTGATCTTTCAGAAAGTATTTATGAACGTTATAAAGCTAATATTATATCTTCTACTGATAAAAATATGACGGCGGTTACATCTTCTGTTTTAAATTATCCTCAATCAGGATATGGTTACGGAGAATATGGAATATATGGCTAATAGTGAACAATTTTATGATATTATTGGAAGCGGAAGCAAAAAGGCTGAATATTCTGAATTTAATCCATCATTAACCGTAAATTTATTCCAAGTAAATGATTCTACTGCTTTTTTTAAAAAGGCTCTTTTTCCAACGCCAGGGTTAAGTATTGATGATGGGATTATATTCAATATTGGTGGAGAAAATAATATAGGTCGAAGATTGCATTTATTTAAAAATAAAGTTTATGCAGTTATTAAAGATCAAGTTTATTTAATAACCGGAAGTGTTGTTAATGGAGAAATCAAATTAACACACGCAGTTATAGGTAATATAAACACTCAGGTTGGATATGTTGGAATTGCGCATAATAATACACAAATTATGCTTGTAGATGGAGTTGATGGTTGGATTTTTGATGTCACAACAAGTTCATTTAGCAAAATTGTCGATCCTAATTTTCCAACCAAACCATCTGATGTTGTCACATTAGCTAATCGTTTTATTACAAATCAAGGCGAAAGTAATATTTCATATTATTCTGCTCAAGGAGATGGAACAACATGGTTTGATCCTGGCACATTTGGAAATTTTTTTCCTATGGGTTCTGAGCCGGATATAGTTGTTGGATATGCTACACTAAATGGAAAACTTTTAGTTTTTGGGCAAGATTCAACTGAATCGTGGTTTCCAACACAAGGAACGCAGGCTTTTAAACAACAATTACCATCTATTGAGGCTGGCTGTGTCGCCCCTGGAACAATTGCAAAAGCATTTGGTGTTTTGGTTTGGTTAAGTAAAACAACTAATGGAACAGGGTCAATATTGGCAACCACAGGTGGAGAACCGAAGCCAATAAGTGATAATACATTAGAAAGAGTAATTGATAGTTATGCAAATATAGAAGATGCCAGAGCATATATTTATAAAAATGAAATTGGTCATATTATGTATGTAATTAATTTTACAACTGCAAATGCTTCATGGATGTATGATTTCGATGCAAATGCTTGGTATAAGCTGGAATCAGGTGAAAAAAATAGACATTTGGCTAATGATTATGTCTATTATTTAAGCCGTCATTATGTTTTAGATTATAAAGAACCTAAGCTTTATGAGCTATCAACTCGTTATTATGATGATGCTGGTATTGCAATTAGGCGTTCACGAATCTTTCAATTGGATAAATTTGTTATTGAATTAGAACATTATAATAAAACGCCTTTTGTATTATTGGGGGCTGAAGCCAATATAACGCAAGCAGCGTTTTATAAAATTGTTTTAAATAAGATTAGATTTTATTTAAAACAAGGAACTGGAACAGCAATCGGCAATGATATTGAGCCAATTTTATTTTTGCGTGTATCTAAAGATGGCGGAATAAGCTATGGAAATCAATTGCAGCAACGTATTGGCTCAATTGGTAATAGAATTTATGATACTATATTTACAAAAATAGGAGGTTTATCGCCATGATCAGTAATCCTCCGACAGATGTTTCTTTTTTAAACGAAAGTTCAGAAATGAGTTCATTTTGGCATGATTGGTTTGAAGATGTGCAGCAAGAAGTGAATGAAGGTGAAATTCCAACCGATACATATAATATTGATGCAACATTAGGAGTTTTAATACCAATGCCTACTAATGATTTAAATATTAGAATGCAAAGTTCAACAGGAGGAAATACTAATATAACAAAAAATCCTCAAATTGAGCCGGGAAAATTTGATGGACAAAGAATAACAGCCGAAGGAATGGATGATATTAGAACCGTCCAATTTGATGATGGAAATGGCTTAAAATTGATTGGAGGAGCATCAGCAACTTTAAAAAACAGTGATCTTATTAATTTTCATTGGAATGCAGGCAAACAATTGTGGATAGAAAATTACAGAGCGATAAGTTAAAAATACAACCTTCTAATGATAGAAAGTTGATAGAAAATTTGTTTTTTGACAAAGAGCTTTATAGTGGTTTTGTTTCTAATAAAGATATAAAAAAAGAACAAATTAAATTGGATATGATTAAAGATAAATTTTTTATCTTATATTGCGATAAAAATCCAATAGGATTATGTATTTTTTATCCTATAAAAGATAAAATATGCGTAGTACATATTGGCATAAAAAACCAATATCGTGGAAAAATAGCATATAAATTTGGTGAAATGTTAAAAGAAGCATTATTTAAAAAGTTTCTTATATTGACTGCTCAAATTAGAAAGGAAAACAAAAAGGCATTATATTATGCTATTCAATTAGGATTTAAATTATTTGGGGGTAATGAAACATATAAATTTTTAGGAGTAAATTATGGGTGACATATTTTCAGGTGGCCAAGAAAAGGCATATGATGATCTTCAACAGGCTTTAGAAGAGGCTGAAGATCAGGAAAAACATGGTTTGAAAACTGGGGCTCAAATATTAGCCCCAGAAATAAAGATGGGACAAAGCTCTTTAGAAAAATATTTCAATGCTATCAATCGTATTAAATCTCCTGTTCAGGCAATAAGCGGTGTAGAAGCTCAATTTGCACAAACACCAGCTCAACAATTTCAAACGCAGCAAGCATTAGATATCGTAAATAATGCAATGGCTGCTATGGGGATGGAAGGGACTCCGCTGCATCAGCAAATGTTAACTAAGGCTATTAATGGAACATTAGGTCAACAAGAACAGCAATTCTTATCAAATGTTGGTCGCACAACACAAACTGGCCTAATGGATATTTTACGTGAGGCACAACCAGGGCTTTCGGCTGCTAGTCAATTAGCTCGAGGAGCATTCAGGGGTGCACAGTCTTTGGCTGGTTTGACAGGACAAATTGGGGAGGCGCAAGCTTCGTCTGATATTGCTAGTAGTTCGGCTTTAAATAAATTTTTAAGTATGATTGGAGGCGGTGTAACTGGTGGAATTATGGGGCATGCTGGTCTTTTTGGTCCAAATATTGGTACCGGAACAGGTATAGCATTGGGATTATTGTGAGGATACGATTATGATGCCACAATTTGTAAGACCTTTAGCGGCGCCCACACCGATAACTCTACCTGAGGCTATTCAGACTGGTGGTGCGCGAGCAATAAATATAGGGGAGGCTTTGCAGCGTATTACAATGCCTCGTTATGCGCCAGGTGGTGCTGGCGTTGTTCAGGGAGAACAAACAATTGCCGAGCAATATGGAAAAGATAGTCCAGAATATGCACGCGCTCAATTATGGAATCAAGTTAATGAATATGAAAAAAAGCAGCGCGGGGATTTCATGGGGGCTAATTTAAAATTTAAAAATCTTACTCCTTTTCAAAAGGATCAAACAGCATTAGAGATTCAAAAAGAAACTGGATTACCTATAAGTCAAATTTATAAAATGTTAAGCGATGCTGGAGATGTTCCGTCAGAACCGATGACAACAAATCCTACAGGTACAAATCCTAATAGTCCAGAACCTAATACTTCTGCTAATCCTGGAAGTCAGGCACATGCGATTCAAAATACATATATTCAAGGTGAAAAACAAAAAAATGAGGCAAATCAACAAATAGAGCAAACAGAAGCAAAATTGGCTAAAGATGTAGGAAATAAAGCAGCACAAAATGCTTTGCCTCCTTTAATTGATATTGCAAAAACAATTAATGGAATTAATTATACGCCAGTTGCTAATTTTTCTGGTTTGCATGGAAAAGCTTATGCAATGATGGAACGCGCCAAAGCAGCAACTGGAATAGGGCAGACAAGCCCAGAATTCAAAGCTTATGATAATTTTGTTCAAAGTCAGGGTAAATTATTGGCAGATGCAACACGCCAAGCTTTAGCAACATCAGTTAGACAACCATATGTTAGAGAAATGTTAATGCCTTTGACTAATACCGCTGTTTGGTATGAAAGTCCTGAATTAGCAATGAATAGATTCAATTATTTTAGAGATTGGTTAAATGATCGTATGAAAATTTATCATCATTTGGCGACTAAAGGTGTTTCACCAAATTTAAAAGAAATAAATGACGTTATGGGTATCGGTAAACCAACCGATCAGCAGATAAAAGACATACCGGCATCAAATGAAGATATTCAGAATATGTCTACTGAAGAATTAATGAAAATTGCTCAAGGAGGTCAATAATGGCAGTTACACAGCAGCAAGCAATTGAAGAATTACAAAGGCGTACTCAACAACCAGACACATTAGGAAAAATAGCTGAAAGCGCGCCTATTCAGGCAGTTTTAGGTGCTGGTGATATCGCTCGTAGCAATATTTTGGAAGCTTTAAGAAGAGCGGAGCCTGATATTACAGGTCTTACAATCAAAGGTATTCCATTAGCTCCTCAAAAACAACTTGTTACTACGCCAATTCAACAATTTAGACCAGTTGGAGAGCCAGGGCGGCCAGCTTATAAAGTAGGTGCCGCATTGGGCGATATCGGATCATATTGGGCTGCGGGTGCGGCTGGAGGTGCGGGGCTTGCAGATTTACCAGAAAGTGCTTTAGCGCGTATACTTCAAGCCGCACCTGGCCGAATTGCAGGCGCAGGCCTTTTTGGGCAAGCTGTTTCACCTGATAGGTTGAAAGGAGGATTCCTAGGGGTTGGAATAGGTGCTGGTGCAGAAGCTATTCCTGCTGGAATTGCCGCTATCAGAAAATTTACTAATCCTAATGTAGCAAAAGATGTAATAATGAATTATTTAAGTGGAGGAAAAAGTTTAGAAGAAAATAAAAAGGCATTTGCTGATAGTGTTCAAAACGCATATAATAAGAATGAGGAGAATAATAATGCCTTATATAATCCTATTTTTGATCGCGTGGGTAATCGTTCTGTTTATAACCCAAAGTTAAATCCACCCGAATATTATAAAAATATAAATCCATCAATAATCGATTCTTATTTGCAAGATACCAAAGATTTGCATGACAATTTTATGCAAAAACCTACTATTGATAATGCACATAGATTACAAAGTCAATTAGGTTACGATAGCAGAAGATTTGCAGAAAGCAATGAACCAGCCAATGTGGATTTTTCACAAAAAATGGCAAAGGCACAACAAGCTTTAAAAAATGATATTGATATGCGCCTATTTAATGAAGATAAAACTGGAGATCTTGCTGATTTATATACTAATGCTTCTGAAGATTTTATTCAAAATGTTTTACCATATAGGCAAAATAAAGATATTTATGGCTTGGCGAAAGGCACGTTAAAAAAATCTCCCAATATAACCAATCTTTTTGCTAATCCTACTTTGCCTGGTCGTGAATATTTATTAAAAATAGCAAATGATATAGGACCGAAAGGAAATAAACAAATAATTTATTCTGAAATTGGAAAACGTCTTAAAATGACTCCTGAAAAATTAACTGATGAATTTAACGCATTAGATAAAAAAGGTCTTTCTTATTATAAAACTCCGACAATGGATGATTTATTGAGCAAAATGTCCCGAGCTAAAATTGGTCAAAAAGCATTAGAGGCAGGTGTAGGATTTGGTGCAGGAGTTGCAGCATTACCATTGGTTCATAGTCCTACGTTTTTAAGTGAACTTGCCGGAGGAGGGGCTGCAGCTGCTTTATCGCCAGTATTTATGGGCGCATTAAGAGCTCCCACAGCCATTGCGGCAAAAGGTATTGAAAAAGCATTTCCAGTCGCAAGAGGTGCTACATTGGGCGCAATATTAGGACAACCAGTGTCGCAATCTAATTTGCAACAGCGCGCTTTAGCTGAATTATTAAAGCGACAAAAGGAGCAGCAATGACAACAAATTATTTTTTAACACCAGTATTTCATATTGTATTTCGTAAAATAAATGGTGAACCAGCCAGAAATGGTTCTGTACGTTTTTCTAAAGCTTCAGATCATAATACACGCAAAGAAGTTTATGAAGATAAAAACGGAACAATTCCGTTTCCTACAATTATTAATTTAAATAATGCTGGAGTTATTGCTGATGTTGGCGGTAATCCAAAACCTATTTATTGGGCATCTGATGAAGATTATTATGTTGAAGTTTTTGAAGGATTAAATGCAACTGGAACTGTAATTCAAACAGTAGATGATTACAACTCTTCATTAGCAGATTTTCCAACGCCAGCAATAGAAGAAAGCAATTTGACAAATTATATTTTAAATCCACAATTTAGATTTTTTCAAGAACAAACACTCAATAATAGTACTTTGGTTTCTGGTTCGGAAGTTTCGATAGCAGAAGAAGGGTGGTTTTTTTATAGAGATACAGCAAATAGCACCAATCAAATATCTTTTGTTGAATTTGCCGCAGGACAGACAGATGTACCATATAATCCAAGATATTATTTGAAATTTGAATGCTCTGTCGCAGGAGCAGAAACTAGAAAAGATATTGTTTTACCATTTCGCGATGTAATTTCTTTTTCCGGGAATGCGACTAGCCATGGGTGGTATGTTCGTAGCGAAACAGGATCGGCAACTACTTTACAATTAGTAATTAGGCAAAATTTTGGAGCTGGGGGAAGTGCTGTAGTTGAAACTATTTTAAATACTTTTACAGTAACAACCAGTTGGACACAAATTACTTTAGAAAATTATACAATTCCAAGTGTTGCTGGAAAAACAATTGGTTCTGGGGGAGATGATAGAGTTGAATATTGTTTAAGAATGCCGTTAAATCAAACATGTATTATTGGCATGGTTAATGGACAGATGAACTTGTCTAATGTTTTATATGATTTTAATTATACAAGCGCCGAAGAAGAAAATATTCGTAAAAAAGCTTATGAATTTCCCGATCCAACACCGGATGATTATGGTTATCAATTGGTTTGGAATGGTACTGAATATGCTTATAGAAATGATACAGGAAAAATTGAAGAATGGATTTTAGGAGCTCAACCAGCTTATACATTAGTTTTATCAGGAACCACTTATTCAAGATTGGCTGTTATTCCAAATACACCAATTACTTATAATCGTTTATATCAAGCGTGGGATAATGATCCAGATTTACAGAATGGAAATGCTTTTGGATATGGTTCTGATGGTTTTTTCCCTACACTTTATTCAAATACAGCAATTTTTACAAATACAAATTCTGGTACTGTAACAGATTGGGTTGATTTTAATACAGGTTTTACTATTACAACTATTCAACAGTCTGGCACAAAAGGATTTATTTCTCAATTTAAACCGCATAATCAATTATGGTATTTAGATACTTTAAGAGTTACTAACACTGCCAACGGAAATGTTACAGATACTGCTGATGTTGATACTGGATTTACATTTGTAAAAGTACAAGATGGAAGTGGTTCTCAACCAGAAATAACAGATATTACTACTTTTGCTGCATCCACATTAAGTGGAGGTGAACATTTTTTAATAGATGCGGTTGCAACACCATATTATGTTTGGTATAAAGTTGATGGTGTTGGAGCTGATCCGGCAGTTGGCGGAAGAACAGGGATTTTAGTTGAATTGCAATCTACAGATAATTCAGCTTATGTGGCAAATAGAACAATACAAGCATTAAATGGAAATGAAATAACAAAAGTTGTATGCAATGCAGCTTCAACATTAACAGCAGGAGATTATTTTCTTGCTAATTCAGTATCAACTCCATTTTATGTTTGGTATGAAATAGATGGTGTTGGAGCTGATCCGGCAGTTGGCGGCAAAACCGGTATTAAAGTAGAGGTTTTATCAACTGACACAAATGCAGAAGTAGCTCAAAAAACATCAAAAGCAATTAGTAGTTATTATTTTGAAGTTCCTGATTGGCGTGCTTATCAATTAAGGATGTGGGCTAATGGTTCGTCACTTGATCCAGATCGAGCAGTTCGTGTAGGTCAAAGTGGCAATATTATTAGCGGCGATCATGTCGGTACAATACAACCTGATGAATTTAGGTCGCATAATCACCCAACAGATCCGCCCGCAAGTGGTAATTTATATATGCGAAGAACAACAATTAATCCTGGTTTTGCTGCTGGTGGAGTAGGTTCTCAAGTTAATCAAGTAGAACCTGAAGGCGGCAATGAAACAAGAGATTTAAACGCATATGTTCTTATGACGGTTAAATATTAATATTATTGGAGAAAAATTATGGCAGATGAAAAACTTGATCCTTTTACTCAAAATAAAGAAATTGGAATATTTTTTAGAAAATCTAGAAAAGTTACAATTGATGCACCATTTGGGGAATTGGCATCTTTTATAAAATCTAAACAAGCTGGAATAGTTGTTTGGAAAAATAATTTAAGCGGCGAAGTTAATGTTTGGGAATTTGAGGCTGGCGAAACTTATCCTATGATTTGTGATGAAATTGTTTCGGGAGCTACAATTGATGGTGTTCCATATCTAACTGGTCCTACTGATTTATATTGGGCAAATACGCCAGCTAATGTGGCTGCGGAGAGCAAATAATGTGGCGAATAACGCCTATTGCACAAAAATGGTGGTGTGGCTTTCACCGGCGATGGCAGCATGTCATACAAACTATTTTTAAAGAAACTGAAGATAATAATAATAAAATGACAGAAGACGGTGATGAAAAAATTACTGAAAATTCTGATTATTAAGGAGAAAAAAAATGGCTAATCAAAAAACGTCAGATTATACCGCAGAATCAAATCCTACTGGAAAATTATTGCTTGATGCTGCTAATGTGGGAGATAAAAATTATAAATTAAATTTAGGTGATAATCCCACTGATACTTTTACCACAACCAGCAAAACCATCATGGGTGCTATTAATGAGCTTAATGCTAAAATTAATCATATTTATTATGTTACTGATCCTGGAAGCGATACTAATGATGGTAAAAATGATAGTCATGGTTTGGCAACGTTACAAAAAGGTATCGACTTGGCTTATGCACTAACCCCATCGGTTTCAAATATATTTGTAATACGAGTTATTGGGGCTTTAATTTTAAATACTACTAATTTGGATTTGAAAAGTCCTTATATTTATATTGATGCACCAGATGCGACTATCATAGAAAACAATACAATAGCAACTTATGAAAATACTGTTATTAGAGCTAACAGAATTGTTGTCAATAATCATATAGATAGGGCGGTTGGCTCAGGGACAGGAAATTCTTACGTTATAGCAAATGAGATAGCTTGCGCAGTTGGTTATACATACCAAGTATTGGCTGGTACGGTATTTAGCCAGGTTGAATATGTGGATTCATCTACAGCTAATACTTTTGCGTTTGTGTCAGGCGGCGGCGCTGGTGATACTGGTAAATTTTATCATATAGGAAAACAAGTATTAGGTGATGTATATGTTGGTAATGTTGGTACCAGAGCTGTAATTAAATTAACTGGGGAATTAACAGGCGACCTGGAATGCCAAGCTGCAGGTAGCGGGTTAATAGTAACAGATGTTCAAAATACTTTTAATGGAAATGCAACAGCTCCAACCGGAACAGCCATTTATATGAAACATAGGTCAAGGGCAGGTTCTAATAGTGGAAATGTATATGAAAGAACATTCTTTAATTTGCCTGGCAATACAATTGTTACAGGTAATTTCACCGTAAATGGAACATCTCTTTTAAAAGGAAATGTTACGATAGGTGATAATACTGCTACTAATTTTACATTAACATTTGATGGTTTAACTAATGATGGCGTAATAACATTTAATCAAACTGATGCTATTTTTGAGTTCAATCATGATGTGCAAGCCGGCAATATACGAATTACTGATGGCAATCCAAGCTTATTTTTTAATGATACAAATGACGACAAATATGCACTTGAAACGCATAACGATCATATTCATTTCCATAATTTAATTAATAATTCTGATGCTCTATTTTGCTTTTTCCCAAAAGCCGGAGATAGAGGAGATATTTGCGCTATAAGAATATATGGTTTTGGCAGTGTTCTTGCTGAAAATAATATTGAATATTTGTCTATGGGTTGGAATGTGACTAATGCTCAATATCAAATTGAGACCGGCAAACTTGGAACAGGTCAGAATCAAAAAATAAGCATTTTTACAAACGCTAATACCGATCAATTGTTGTTAAATACTGATGGAACTATTAATACGTTAAGCAACGTAACAATAGGGAACGGTGCAGTTGCTACAGATTACACGCTTACATTTGATGGTAATACGCAGGACGGTGTGATTACTTATGTTGACAGCACAGATACTTTTGATTTTTCATGCTCTTTTAGCCTTAATAGTGGTCAAGCTATAAATGAGATCTCTACTGATACGACTATGGGAGGGGATTCGAATACGGCAGTGATTACAGAGCATGTAGCTAAAACTTATATTGATAATGCAGTAAGTGGTGAGAATTTATGGGACAGAGTAACTGGCACTCCAAATTATTTGATACCTCATACTGCTGCGGATCAAATAGGTGCAACTGGAGCGCGGATTACTAAAGGATGGTTTAGCGATATAAATTCATCAACTATTACTATTACAGGAACTTCGCAATTTGATGGCAATATTACGGTGGGAAATGCTTCGGCAACTCCTAGCATTACTTTTGATGGTGCTAGCCAGGATGGTGTTATAACCTATATTGATGCAACAGATACTTTTGATCTTTCATGTTCATTTAGTCTAAATAGCGGTCAGGCAGTAAATGAAATTTCTACTGACACGACCATGACAGATGATTCTGATACCGCGCTTGTTACAGAGCATGCAGCCAAAACCTATATTGATGGGGCTGTTAGCAGTGCTGGTTATTGGCAAAGAGTTGGTACGTTGATTAGCCCGGCTACAGCTGGCGATGACGTGCGTGTTGATAATAATCTAACAATAGGAGTGGGTGCTGTTGGAACGGATTATTCCATTACTTTTGATGGCAACCTCGGAAATGGTGTTATAAAGTGGGATAATGCCGATGTTAAAATTGATTTTACTCCCGGCATAAATGTAAATGGAAGTTTAACCTTAACAAGCGCATATCCACGAATACTTTTTAGTGACACAAATAGTCAGTTATATACACTGGATACATATTCGACCGACCAGTTTCATTTGACTGGTCAGCAAGGGAATACTGATGCTATGTTCCATTTTTATTCTTATGATAGTGATAGAACAGAAAATGTTCAAATAAAAATTTTTGGATTTGGTGTTAAAAATGCGTCGGATACTGAATATTTAATGATCGGATGGAATACTTCTACTGCTCAATTTGAACTTACAACACAAAAAACCGGGAGTGCTAACTCGCAAAAATTAAGTTTAGCTACCGCTGGTAATATTGATCAATTATTGTTAAATACTGATGGCAGTATCAACACATCCGGCAATTTGACTATTGGTAATGGATCTGCTGATACAGATTTTACTTTAACTTTTCATGGAGAAACAAGCGACGGTGTAATCACATGGATGGAAGATGAGGCGGCTTTTAGATTAGGAACGGGGACAGAATATTTTGAGATAGATCAAGGGGCAACTGAAACAGATTTGCTCAGTACAAACACTACGATCAATTTGCAAACAAAAACGACTGATGGTTCAACCAGGTTAAATGTTATTAGTAATGGGG
>Ga0180438_10004904_pt1 | contig 18964 bp, 13 predicted proteins | sample SS_ome_12_FD_132455 | JGI IMG/M metagenome (GOLD analysis project Ga0180438, IMG submission 132455) | Hypersaline lake sediment archaeal communities from the Salton Sea, California, USA - SS_3_D_2 metaG | ecosystem: Environmental > Aquatic > Non-marine Saline and Alkaline > Hypersaline >...
CACCCGTTCGGCTAGCCGAGCGCAGTTCCGACATTTCCCGTGTCGCACCCGCATGATGCGACAATTTACCCGACAACCCGAAAATCAACCTATAGCACTTCATGAACCCGTGAACGGCCACCGTTTCGTCCGTCGAGGAAGTCCACGGCGGCTTCGACTCGGCCATGGTACTGCCGCTGCGAGCAGGTCGTCGCGCAGGGGGCAAGGCACGTTCCCGTTGCACCGCGCAGACATTGGACGTCGCGCTCCCGGAAGAACAATTCCAACTGATTCGAGAAGGATGCCGCGGGCCGGCGCCGGCAGTCCCGCAGCCCGAAGCAGTCGTTCAGCCGGCGCACGATCCGCCGTGTTTGCCGATTGAAAGGCACCGGGCCGAAGAACCGACCTTCGGGCGCGGACGGTGTGGCGGAGAGATACGCTTGGGCCGCCGGGCCACGCCCCACGCAGACGTAGGCCCGCCGTGCTCGCCGCGGGTTCCCGCGCACGTTGAATCGCGGACGCCACCGGCGGATCAACTCCAGCTCGCGCAGCAGCGCACCGAACTCGTCCGACGCGGTCTCCCAGACAAGCTGTTCCGCGTGACCGGCGATTCTCCGAGCCTTGTCAAGAGAGGACTTCCCACAGAAGTAGCTCAGCAGTCGCTCGCGGAGATTCCTCGACTGGCCCACGTAAATCAGTTCATCTTTCGGGCCGATCATGCCGTACACGCCGGACGCTTTCGGACAATGCATCCGAACGGCCTGCCGGGCAGCTTTCCTACGCGAGGGCAGCGTAATCCTCGATCCCCGCAACTCGCCCGGCGACGCCAGCGAGCTAGGCCCAAAACCGTCGAACCGATCGCCCTGCAGGAAGGAAGTCACACTCGCACCTTCTCCGGCCATCGCTAGCGGTACGCGCTCGAAAGCCCCGGCTCGCAGGCCGCCCATTCTAGTCATTCAACCGTCAGGATCGAAATGCCACTATGGGCCGGAGAGGCAATCTTGCCATCGAGAATCCTCAGTGTTCGGGTCGTGATACCGCAGGGCGTCCCCTCAGGCACTCTGGAAGCCCGCGCCCCTCGAAGACTGGGCGGTCTCTGGGAGTCGCCCTGGGCGTAAACGGTGATCAGGCTCGCGACAGAGTACTCTTAGCGGCATCCGGGAGTAGGCGGCTTTGATTTCTCCTAGAGTTGGATTGGAAGTTGGTCGGCAAAAGCTCAAAGTCTTGTCTTGTTGGTGTTTAGTCTTCCACCCCCCGCGTCTCTGCGAGACACTCGGAACAGATGCCCCAAAAGATCACCTCTGCCTCATCGATCCGGTAGCCCGAGTCGGCGGCGGCGGTCGCGCACTCTGTTTCGCCCACGGCGCAATCGACGTCGGCTATTTTTCCACAGGTGCGGCAGATCACGTGGCAGTGATTATCAGCGACGCGGGCTTCGTAGAAGGCCGGCGACCGGGCAGGCTGAATGCGCCGGATAAAGCCCTTCTCCATCAGCATCCCGAGGGCGTCGTACACGGCCTGTCGCGAGATGGCACCGATCTCGGCTCGCACGTCCTCGGCGACGTCGTCCGCCGTGCAGTGGGGCCGACCCGTTACCGCCCGTAGCACAGCCAAGCGTTGGGCCGTGACCTGGACACCGCGGTCGCGAAGGACATGGGCTGCATCCTGAGCCATGATTGGATTCTAGACACATCATTGGACTAAGTCAAGTATTTGACTTGATCCAACCCGTTTAAGGCCGGACGGTGTCGAACAACCACGTCTTCGTGCAGGCGGTCGCCCTGCCGACGCGCGCAAGCGGCCTCGCGACAACCGGTCGCACGGACCCGCAGGTGCCCCCCCAAGGCTATGGGGTCACGGCATGTCCCACGCTTCACGGTTCTCTGAGACAATCGCTTGGATCGCTGCCAGGTTGGCGAGTGTCGGCTGCACCGGAAAGCGGGCCTCGTAGGCGACGCTGCCCAGAAACCGCTTGACGGCCGTGTACGTATTGCCGTCCAGTTCGACTTGCATGGCCATCAGCGTGTCCTTCATTTGGCTTGCCGTGCGGCGGATCTCGAGGTGGTTTCGCGACCCCAGACCGCTGTTGGAGGGGGTCCGTTGTGCAAACAAGGCGTCGATCCGTGCCCGGTCTTCTGCGAATCGCTGATCCTCGCGCAGCAGCGGCGGCCAAAGGACGGAGCCCGTGGCCGCGTCATACTCACCGGGGCTCAGTCGCTGGGGAGCAGACCGTCGGGCCCACTCCTCCGCCCGGCGGCGATTCGCGGCGATCACGTTGGCATACTCCTCCTTGAGATTGGCGATCTGGGCCTCCGTTTCGAAACGCGCGCGAATCCGGGCCACCTTGAGCTTCCCGCGGTAGTCGATGTTGCTCAGCTTCCGCTCGAAGTAGACCGCCACGGCGGCCAGCTTGGAGCTTTCCAGGGCCATCTTGCGGGCCAACTCCCGCTGGACCAGCGACGATGCGTAGGACGGCGTGCCGGTGCCGGAGGTACAACTGGCCGGCGCGCAGCGGAAGCTGTTGCCGAAATGGCACGCGTTCTGCCATGACGGGCAGCAGCCGACTGTTTGTGCCAACGAGGCTGCCTCACCCAGGAAGATGGTCAGCAGGGCGCCGGCAGTTGCCGTAACGGCTTGTGGACGAAGCATGGCTCCTCTCCTTGATTCAGTCAGGTTTCCGGAAGAGTGTTACCTTGCCGCTATACTGTTCATGACCAACGGGGTGCTGCACCCGCCAAATCTGCGGAAGCGACCGCACAGACGGGTTGTGACCGTGCCGTGGCCGGGTCTACAATTGGCCAAGCAGCCGTGTTGCGAGGCTCCAGCATTTGCGGGGAAGTGTCGGAATCGAAGTGCTGGACGCCCATCCCCCCGGCCTTTTTCGATCGAACGCCAACCCGACACTTGCGAGCAGACGTCCCGTGTCCCCCGAGAATCCGGATAGCGACTGGATAGGCCGGCTCCAGGCAGGCAGCCCGGCTGCGGCTCAAGAGCTGTGGGAGCGGTATTTCACCCGGCTTGTCCGCTTCGCCCAAAAACGGCTCCGCGCCATGCCCCAGCGGGCCGCCGACGGAGAAGACGTGGCGCTAAGCGCGATCAACAGCTTCTGCATGGGGGCCGCTCAAGGCAAGTTCCCGCAGCTCGCCGACCACGACGACCTCTGGCGGCTGCTGGTGACCATCACTGCCCGCAAGGCGACGCGGCAGGTCCAAACGGCACGCCGGCAGAAACGGGGCGGGGGCAAGGTGCGAGGGGAGTCCGTCCTCACTGGCGCGGACGCTTCCGGGCCCGGCGGAATCGACCAGATCGTGGGAAGGGAGCCGAGCCCTGCTTTCGCCGCCGAGCTGACCGAGCAGCTCCAGCGGCTGCTCGACGGCCTTGGGGACGAGACGTTGCGCCGGTTGGCCGTGTTGAAGATGCAGGGTTACACCAACGAGGAGATCGCCGTCGAGCTGGGCTGCGGCCTCCGCTCCGTGGAGCGAAAGCTTCGCGGGATCCGCACGATCTGGTCCGCGGAGGAACGGCCATGAGCGGCCGGCATCCCGATGATTCCTACCGGTCTGCTTCGCTGTTCCTGCGGCTGGACGAGATCTGCGACCGCTTCGAGGCCTGCCTTCAGGCCGAGCAGCGGCCACGCATCGAGGACTTCTTGGCTTCCGCCCGAGAATCGGACCGGCCGCCATTGCTGCGGGAGCTGCTCTTGCTTGACATGGAGTATCGGGCCAAGCAGCGCGATCGTCCCACGGCCGCCGAGTATCGGGAGCGGTTCCCCGATCACGCCGAGCTGATCGAAGACGTGTTGGGTCGGCTCGGCGACGATCTCAGTCCGGACGCCGGCGACAGGGCGGAGTCGCCTTGGCAAATCATCCTGGAGGTGGTCGGTGGGCCCCACACGGGTCGCCGCTTCGTGTTCACCGGGCACGATGGTTTTATCGTCGGCCGCGCTGCCAGCTCCCACTTTCGCCTTCCCCGGGAGGACCCGTACTTCTCCCGGATCCATTTCGTGGTCGAGGTCAATCCGCCCCACTGCCGGCTGATGGATATGAACAGTCTCAATGGCACCTACGTCAACGGCCGGGAGGTCCAGGCCGACGACTTGCACCACGGGGATCTGGTCAAGGGCGGTGAGACCGAGCTGCGCGTATGGCTGGTCGGGGACACCCCCCGGCCGGAGGCGGTAGCCGCGGCCCTGGACGCGGACGGCTCGCTCCCGCCGCCGGCTATCCCGGGATTCGAGATCGTCCGCGAGTTGGGCCGTGGCGGCATGGGCGTGGTGTATCTGGCGAAGCGGACCGCCGATGGTGCCCGTCTGGCCGTGAAAACGATCCTTCCGGCTTTTGCCGCCGGGCAGCGCGAGGTTCAGCGTTTCCTGCGGGAATGCGAGGTCCTCTGCTCGCTGCGACATCCGCACATCGTGGCCTTCCACCAGATGGGCCGTACAGGCAACGTCTTCTACTTCGCCATGGACTACGTGGAAGGAACCGACGCCGGGCGGCTCGTCCAGAGCCACGGTCCGATGCCCGTCGGCCGCGCCGTACGGCTGGCGTGCCAGGTGCTGGAGGCCCTCGATTTCGCGCACGGCCATGGCTTCGTCCACCGCGACGTCAAGCCGGCCAACCTCCTGATCGGCCATGGCCAGCGCGGCGAGACGTGTCGGCTGGCCGACTTCGGGCTCGCCCGGGTGTACCATGCGTCGCACATGAGTGGACTGACAATGCTCGGCGACGTGGGAGGGACACTGGCCTTCATGCCGCCGGAACAGATCACCGACTACCGCAACGCCTGTCCCCCGGCCGACCTGTACTCGACCTCAGCGACCCTCTACTACCTGCTGACAGGCCGGCACGTGTACGACTTCGGCGAGGACCTCAGCGAGCAACAACTAATAAAGATCCTCACGGAGCCGCCGGTTCCGATCCGCAACCGCCGCGACGACGTTCCTCAAAGCCTCGCCTCGGTTATCCACCGGGCCTTGGCCAAAGACCCCCGTGAGCGTTTTCCCGAAGCGGCCGCCTTTCGCGAGGCTTTGCTCCCCTTCAGCAGTGCGCACTGAAGTGCAGCGATCGCCCGACGCGAGGTCAGTCAGGCAAGAACTCGCGGTAATCGTCCCGGTCTCGCAGGGAGGCGAAGTCTGCATCGTCGCGAAATGCTTCGATTTGCGTGCGATTGGAGAAGAATCCCGCATCTCGGGCTGCCCGCAACTTCACCATCGCTTGATTGCCATAGCTTCGCATGTGCTCGCCCCGGCTGTCGGGCGAAAGCGCGACGTCGTTGCGGGCGGCGGCGGCGGCCAGGGCGTACACGCGAGCCGCATGGTAAAGGTAGGGTCCGTTGCCCTGAATGTCCTTGATCACGCTATCCGCGTCCTGCTTGGCCAAGACGTGGTTGCCGATCCGGGCCCGGGCCAGTGCCCGGCGGAGGTGAAACACGGGCCGGCTGAACTCTGCGTCGTACCGGATGACGCGGTCCCAATCGACGAGGGCTTCCCGGAATTGGCCGATCGCCTCGTATAGTTCGGCGCGATCTCGATGGACGTCGCGAAGCGCCAGCCGGGCGGCGGCGTGCCCGGGCGAAGGGTCCGGCGGCGGCCGTGGCCGAGTCGGCCGGGGCCGCACGTCGTCTGGTTTCGGCGGCGCAGGCCGACTGGCAGCAATCCAGGCGGGCAGCCCGAGGGCCCGTCGAAACATGCCCTCAAACAACGTCAGTGGGCTGAGTCCGCCGCCGGTCAGTCCCGGGGAGTTGGTCAAATTCCTCGGCACGATCACCATGGCAGTGGGAGTGAACGCCCCGATGACCTGGTCGATCCTTAACAGCGGCGACATGGCCGTGCCGCCGGGCAGCGGCATGGAGCCGACCGAAGCGGCCTCGGGTAGCTTCCGATAACTCTCCTCCAGCTTGGGGACGGCCTTGTCGTAGCAGGCCAGCGCCGCCTGGTCGTCTCCCCGATCCCGGTGCAGATTGCCCATGTGTTGCCAGGTGGTTCCCAACGCGGTCAGGTATTCAAAGACCTCCGGGTACTTGCGGTGAAGCTCTTCGTACATCTGCGCAGCCGCCTCGAAGCTTCTGGCGGCTTCATCCGCCAGACCGGCCGCCGCGTGCCACAGGCCCAGCCGGTTGTGCGTTCTGGCCAGGCAGCTCTGGTACTCGGGAAGATCGGGGAATCGGTGTACGAGATCTTCGTGGATCACCCGGGCAATCTCGTACTCCGCCTTGGCCGCCTGGCGGCACCGGTCTCTGACGGCGGCTTGCTCTGCGGTTTCGCCGGGCAGGCTTTCGGCCTTCGCTTCATACAGGACGCCCAGACTGGTGTGGGTACGGGCCAGGTCGTTCTGGTACTGCGGCACGTCGGGGTGCTTGCGGGCGAGGTCGTCAAGGATGCTGATCGCTTGCGAGCACATGTGCATCGCGCTTTCCAGATCCCCGTCCGCCTGATACAGGGCGTGTAGGCTGTTGTAAACGCCGGCCAGGCCGCTTCGGTATTCCGGTACCCGGGGATGCAACGCGACGAGATGCTGCCAAATCGCTCTGGCCCGATGACAGGTCTCACGGGCCGATGTGGATTGGCCTATGGCCCAGTAAATCACCCCCAAGTTGTTGTAGGTGCCCGCAAGTTCATGACCATATTCCGGGTTCTTCGCGTCCTGCTCGCGAAGGCCCTCCCAGATGTTACAGGCGCTCGTATAGGCGCGCTCCGCTTCCTCGAAGTCGCGCTTCGCCCAGTGGATCAGCCCCAAGCTGTTGTGGGCCCGGGCCTCACCGCTTCGGCAGGTCGCGTACACCGGCGAGTCGGCGACGGTAATCACCGACAAGCCAGCCCAGCGTGTCAGCGCCGACTCGTAGCTCTGCCTGGCTTTGTCGAGTTCGCGGGTTACCCAATACAAATCACCCAGCGTGCTGTGGCACTCGGCCAGTCCGGTAGCATAGTCCGGGTCCTCAGGGGTGGTATCGTAGAACTGCTGGAAGATCGCCTGCGCCTGCTGGCACTGCTCGACCGCCTCTTCATTCTGTCCGAGCTGACCGGTGATCACCGCCAGCCGCAGATGGGCTCGGGCGAGTTCGGCCTGCAAGCCCGGATCGTTCGGATACTCCTGGATGAATCGCTCGTAGAACTCGCGCGCCGTGTCCAATAATTCCTTCCGCAACGATTCCAAACCCACGGCCTTCAATCGCGGGTTCTGACTCACTTTGGTGAAGTACCGGTCCACGGCGTCGCGGGCCATTCCGGACATCCGCTCGGCCCGGTCCCGCTGTTTCTCCAGCTTGGCTAGTGCGTCTTGAAGTTTCTCCAGCGCGTCCTTAGCGTCGCGCGCGGCCTGCTCGGCGGCGTCGCGGTCCTGCTTGGCAACCCGCGCCAGCCGGGCATTCTCGTCGCGCGCCTCCTTTGCCTCCTTCTCCTTCTGGCGGGCGATGTCGCGGTCCCGGATCGCCACTGCCCGCAGGTCCGCCTCGCGGAAGTAGGCGTTGGTGGCAATCGTGGCCACCGCGATCAGCAACATGGCGATCGTCGCGCAAAGGGAGGCCACCATGGGGTTCCGGCGGCACCAGCGGACCGATCGTTCGACCGGCCCCATCCGCCGGGCCCAGATCGGCTCGTCGGCCAGCCAGCGCCGCAGATCCTCGGCCAGCTCGCCGCAGCTTGCGTAGCGGTCCGCCGGCTGCTTGGACATCGCCTTCAGGCAGATCGTCTCGAGGTCGGCGGGCACGTCGGGACTCTTGGCCCGCGGGGATTCGGGCCTTTGGTGCAGGACGTTGAACAGGATCACCTGGGTAGGGCCGTCGAACGGCCGCCCGCCGCACAGCAGCTCGTACAGAATCACTCCCAAGGCGTATTGGTCGCTGGCCGGGCCAACCTCGCCGAAGGCGGGGTCGACCTGCTCGGTGGCCATGTAGGCCGCCGTGCCCATCACCGCCCCGTCCTGGGTCAGCGGCTCAGCGGAGTGCTCCATCTGCGCCAGGCCGAAATCCATCAGATGGGCCTGGCCCTGGGCGTCGACCATGATGTTCCCCGGCTTCACGTCCCGGTGAACGATGCCCATGCGGTGCGCATAGTCCAGCGCCTCGGCGAGCGTGCGGATGATTTCGGCGGTGTGCTCGAAGTCAGGCCGAACCCGGTCGATCAACTCGGAGAGCGTCCGGCCCGGTATGTACTCCGAGGCGATGTAGTACTGCCGGCCGTCGAATCCGGCGTCATGCACTGCGACGATGTGCGGGTGCCTCAGCCGGGCAGCCGCCTTGGGCTCTCGCAGGAAACGGGCCTGGGCCCCGGGAGTCGCGCGGGACGTCGCCCGGGGGACCTTCAGGGCCACCTCGCGGTCGAGCACCGGGTCGTGCGCCAGATAGACCTCCCCGAACGCCCCCGTGCCGAGCCGGCGGCGGATCGTGAACCGTCCGATCTGCTCGGGCAGGGGCTCTTCGTGAAAAGCCTCAGTGGTTGCCAGGCCATCTTGAATGGGCGGAAGCTGCACCGGGGGCGGCTCCGGAGCGGCCGGGCCCTTGGTCAGCGACGGCTGGCCCACCGGGGCCGACGTGTCGATGGCCGACTCGGCAATAAACGTGCGGCCGCATTGCTCGCAACGTGCCTCGTGGGCAAGCCGCGACGAGTTGATCAGGTAACGCCGGCCGCAGTCAGGGTTGGGGCACTGCACCTCGACCTTCATCGTCGTTTCCCTCCCGAAGCGGAGCCAAAGCGACAGGTGTTGGCGGTTCCTCCCTCTAGTTCCTCATGACCGGCCGTGGCAGAAAGCCGCCAGGGATTATCAAGGAATCAGACCCGAGTACACTACTTCTGAATCTAACTTCACAAGACGGCCGCGCAAACAGGGCACGCCGAGCATAGACACCCCCCCGTGGGCGGGTTCAGCCGGCCCGCATGGCACGACTTCTAGCGCGCGTTGATATCTGTGAAAGAGTTGGCCTTGCCGCAATGAAGCGGTCCTCCTATGGCTTGGGGAACCTGCCACTCCCCACCCCCCAACAGGAGGATCGGAACGATGTTGTAGTTGGAGTTCTGCAAAATGGCCCTTCAGTAGACTAATGCACACGCCATTTCTGGGGTATTGACACCTATTTTTCTGGAGGTAACACCCCTGGTCATCGCCGTCTTGCAGAACTCCAGTTGTACCTTGGAATCGACCAACATGCCCGTCAGATCACGATTTCCCTGCGGAATGACGACGGAGATGTCGTGCTGGCCCGTCAGGTCTCGACGCGACCCGAGAGGATCAACGAGTTCTTCCAACGTCTGACTCGCGAGCGGCTGCACGAGGGCGAATCGTTCGTTGCCGTGCTGGAAGTCTGCGGCTTCAACGCTTGGCTGATCCGCATGCTCCACGATTACCGGTGTGAGAAGGTGATCTTGATCCAGCCCGAGAAAAATTGGGGTAAAGAGGTTGCACTGCCGCAGGTGATTTGGGCTGCGCCTTGATCGCACCCCGGTGCGATGTACCGTCGTGTCGCATGAACCACGAGAGCATTCCCGTTCCCGACACAATTCACCCAAATCCTCAACCCGGACGGCACCGGAATGCAACTGGCAGGTGAACTTGGGTTGACACGGATCGGCGACTGGAGTCGCCTCATACAAGGAAGGGAGTGCTTGTGGATTACCGGACGCCTTCGAGTGACTTCCACCGGACTTGCCAAACCGTCCGCGGGTGAAGACAATAGAAGTCTGAAGATCCTGCGGTTTCCAAACCCCAACTCCGAGCCTGCCCGCCATGAGACTTCCCGCCTTGCTCGCCGCCTCGTTGGTCATCTTGGGGACGTTTGTTCCCTTCGCCGCCCTTGCCGGCGAACCCGAGCCGCCGCCCTACGAGCCGACCTCGAACTACGCAAAACGGCAAATCCGCGGCTGGACCGTCTACGTGAACGGGCGGCTCCTGAACGAGAAGAAGGAGCTGGGCCAAAAGACCCTGGAGCTTCTGGAGTCGCAGCTCTACGACATCACTCGGGCCGTGCCCGAGAAGGCCCTGGCCACGCTCCGCACGATCCCCATCTGGGTCGAGGTGGAGGACAAGCTGCACCCGTGCGCCTGCTACCATCCCGACCGGCAGTGGCTCATCGACCACGGCTACAACCCCGACAAGACCGGCTCGGTGGATATCGGCAACGCGGCCACGTTCATCGAGTGGACGCACCAGCAGCCCTGGATGGTCCTGCACGAGCTGGTCCACGGCTTTCACGACCGGCTGCCCCAGGGCTTCAACAACCCGCCGCTCGTGGCGGCCTACGAGCGGATGAAGAAGAGCGGCACCTACGAGTCGGTGCTCCACTGGGACGGGCGTCGCGTGCGGGCCTATGCCCTGAACAACCCGCAGGAGTACTTCGCCGAGCTGACCGAGGCATGGTTCGGCACCAACGACTACTACCCGTTCGTGCGCAGCGAGATCTTCGAGCATGATCCGGAGATGGCCCTTCTCTTGCACCGCATCTGGCACGGCGCCTGCTACACGCCGACCGCGGAGTACGCCCGGCTGGAGATCGAGGGGTGGACCGTCTACGTCCACCCGGCGCTGCGCGGCGAGCGCAAGGCGTTGGGCGACGAGGCCCTGAAGCTCTTGGAGATGAGGCTGTACGACCTCGCGCGCCGGGTGCCCGGGCCGGCCGTGGCCAAGCTGCGCGAGGTGCCGATCTGGCTCGAATCGCGCGGCGAGCCCTGCTGCTACCACCCGTCGCGCGACTGGCTGATCAACCACCGGCTGAATCCCGACAAGGGGGCCTCGTTCGAGATCGGCGACGCGGAACGCTTCGTGCGCGAGGCCACCAACCGGCAGCCGATGCTCGTGCTGCACGAGCTGGCCCACGCCTATCACCACCGCGTGGCGGGCCACGACCACCAAGGCATCCTGGCCGCCTACCGCCGGGCAGTCGACGGCGGCAGCTACGAGTCAGTGCTGTTCTACGACGGGCGCCGGGTCCGGGCCTATGCCATCAAGAACGAAAAGGAGTACTTCGCCGAGCTTTCGGAAGCATGGTTCGGCACCAACGACTTCTATCCGTTCGTCCGGGCCGAAGTGTTGGAGCATGATCCGGAGATGGCGAAGGTCTTGAGAGAAGTCTGGGGGGAAGATGGGAGGGGAAAGGGGAAATAATGATTGATGATTGATGATTGATGATTGATGATTGATGATTGATGATTGATGATTGATGAATGCCGAGTATTGAACGTAAGAAGCGTGGCATCGGGCAACTTCGAAATCCAGCACTCGACATTCGAGATTCTACATTCCTCTTTCCCCATTCCCCTGTCACTCTGCCCGCGCCAACCATGGCCGTGCTCACCCTCGACAACCTGACCAAGCACTTCCCCGGCGGCGTTCGGGCGGTCGAGGGGCTGTCGCTTGCGGTCGGCGACGGCGAGCTGATGGTGCTGGCCGGGCCGTCGGGCTGCGGCAAGACGACCACGCTGCGCCTGATCGCCGGGCTGGAAAGTCCCACCGCCGGGGGCATCGCGCTCGGCGGACGCCCGCTCGACGGCGTGCCGCCAAAGGGTCGCGACGTGGCCATGGTCTTCCAGAGCCACGCGCTGTACCCGCACCTAAGCGTGGCCGGGAACCTGGGCTTCGGGCTAAGACTCCGCGGCGTCGCCCGGGAGGAGATTCGCGATCGCGTTGCGTGGGTGGCCGAAATGCTCGGAATCGGCGAGTTGCTGGCGCGCCGGCCGGGAGAGCTTTCCGGCGGCCAGCAGCAGCGGGTCGCCCTGGGCCGGGCCATCGTGCGAAAGCCGAAGCTGTTCCTCTTCGACGAGCCACTCTCGAACCTCGACGCTGCGCTGCGGGCCGAGCTGCGTGCCGAGATACGCCGCCTCCAGGCCCGATTGGGCGTGACCTCCCTCTACGTGACCCACGACCAGGCCGAGGCCATGACTCTGGGGCAGCGGATCGCCGTGCTGCGCGACGGCCGCTTGCAGCAGCTCGACGAACCCCGGACGATCTACCAGCAGCCGGCCAACCGCTTTGTGGCCGCCGTGTTCGGCAGCCCCGGCATGAACCTTGTCGAGGGCCGGCTCGAAGCTTGGGAGGGTCAGCTCGTGTTCGTGGCGGGCTCGGCGGCAGGCGGTGCATCGGCGGAAGCGGGTGACGCGGGGTTGACACTCCCCATCGCCCCGTGCCATCGCGAGAGACTGCAAGGCCGTGCAGGGAAACCGATCACGCTGGGCGTCCGGCCCGAGCACGTGCGGCCCGCCGCGGAGTGCGGCCCCGACGCTCCACGGTTCCCGGCCACGGTCGAGGCCGTCGAGCCGATCGGGCCCGAAACGCACGTTCGCGCGAACGCCGGCGGGCAGCCGCTCGTACTGCGAACAGGGGCCGCGCCCGGCCTGCGCGCAGGCGACCGAATCGAGCTGGGCGTGACCCCCGAGAGCCTGCTGTTTTTCGATTCCGAAAGCGGGCATCGCCTTGGGTTGGCCCACCATCGACGCTGACCAGGGTTATTCGAGTGCGATTACCTAGATTGTGCTCGGATCGGGAACGAAATCTCAATGACTATGATTGAACCCCATGAGTATCCTGAGCGATGTCCTCAATGCGGAGAGAAGATGCCTGCGCCTGTCTTCTTTACTCCGCAGAGCCGCACGAGGTCGAAAGTGCTTTATTGGCTAAGTGTGCCACTGATGGCGGCGTGGGCTATCGGCTGGTATTTGTACTCTCCGTTCTATTTTATGGCCGCCGGGGATTGGCCGGTGATAGTGCTCACCGGTCTGGTGAATCTTGGGCCGGGCCTGCTTTTAGTCTTGTTGGGAATGTACCTCTCAAAAGTCAGGCACGCGGAGTGCGATCACTGCGATTATAGGGTTGACGTACGCGCCCCGAACGGTTTTGGTATGCGCTAGCAACGGATCTCGACGAATGAAGAAGCCCGAGGACGCCACCTCGAAGGCTGACCGTGTGCTCGCCAACACAACGATCGAACGAACCCGTGCGATGCGTTCGGCAACGACAGCCCGTCGCAGACCATGGGTCGAAGCAAGGGCCGCCGCAGTTCAGCCTCCGCTCGTTCCTGGTGCTCACGTTCGTCGTGGCCGCGCTTTCCAGCCTCGTGGCCTTCTGGCAGCACGAGGCGACGCCGTTCTTCTTGTTTTCTTTGGGATTGATTCTGTTTGGGGCAGGACTCTGGCTTCGGCGGAACTGGTTGATAATCTATGGGGTGGGACTGGCATTCGGCCCACCGCTTCCGCTGGTCTTGATAAGGTTGCTCTAAGATGACAGATGAACCGGCTCGACCGTCGGCCTCCTTGCGCCCGCGGCTGCAGTTCAACCTCCGCACGCTCTTCGGCCTCACCGCGGCCGTGGCCCTGGGGATGGGCATGTGGGCCTGGCGCGGCGAGTATGGGTTGCTGTTGTACTTCCTGGGCGTGTCGCTGTGCGTCGTCGCGGCGGGGGCGGCACTGAGGCGCGTAGGGCTGATCGTCGTGGGGGTCGCGCTGCTCTTGGGCACCTGGTACGGCGTGCAGTTCTCGGCCCGGCGGACCAGCACGGCCTCGGGCTTCGCTTGGCTCGGGGGGACTGTTCCGGTGCGCGTGGTCGACGCGGCGACCGGCGAGCCCGTCCCACGCGCCACGGTGCGGATCCTCTCCGGCCCGAACGCCTGCACCGCGCGTCGTGTGCGCACCAACCACGAGGGTTGCGCCGCCCTCGAGTGCGAGCTGCCCGTGATCATCGAACGGACCCGGCACCTGGTCGGGGTCCACGAGCGGCGATGGATCGGGCTGAGCGGCGTGGCGGCGATCGTCGAGGCCGAGGGCTACCGGACGGCCCGCGTGCCCCTCCGCACGCGGCTCGCGGAGCGCTACGACGCGGCGGGCGATCGCCGATTGCCCGAGCTGCGCGTCGAGCTGCAGCCACAGGAGCCGAGGCAGCGTTCGGCCCGAAGCCCTTAGCCCTCGTACTTCTCCCAGCACTCGGGCATCAGTTCGCGGACCTGCTTCTCCAGCTTTCCGTCGCCGATGGCGATCGCGGGCTGCCGCCACTACAATAGGCCGCATTGTCGCGAATCCCGCTGCCCGGCCTCCCCGAGAGGACGAAGCCCATGTCCGACCCGGCCCAAGAAACGACCCGAGGCGGCCACGGCCTGGCCCTGCTGGCGATCCTGGTGGGCATCGTGCTGGGCGTACTGCTGGGCGTGTTCTACGGAGAGACGATGTGGATGACCTCGGACTTGCCGGCCGAGCGGCTCGCACAGCTCCGCGCCACCGTGGAGCAGAAGGCCAAGTTCGCCGCAGACGAAGACACGGCCGCCGCCGAGGCCCAAGCTCAGGGCAACGCCAAGGAGGCCCAACGCCATCTAGATGAAGCCCAGCGGCTCCGCGACCAGATTCCGGTCGTCCAGACCGAGATCCGCCGGGTCGAGGCCCTGGCCGACGAGGCAGCGCAGGCCGACCTGGGCACCGCCCGGCTGATCGCCGACCTGGTCCGCTTCTGCGGCGACGTGTTCCTGAGGATGCTCTTCCTGATCGTCATCCCCTTGGTGGTGACCAGCATGATCTGCGGGATCACCTCGCTGGGCGACGTTCGCCAGATGGGCAAGGTGGGCGCCTGGACGATGGTCTACTACTTCTCGACCTGTGCGGCCGCGGTCGTGCTGGGCATCTTCCTGGTTTCCACGATCCGGCCGGGCGTACACACCGACGACACCTTCGCTTATGTCTCCGACGCGGTCCAAGAGCGAAGCGAAACGACCGTGGCCGACACGCTCCTGGAGGTCGTGCGCGGGCGCCCCGACGAGCCGGGCAGCGGCATGATTCCGCGAAACATCTTCCGCGCCGCCGGCGAGGGGAACGTGCTGGCGCTGATCCTCTTCTCGCTGGTCTTCGGCGGCGCGCTGAGCACGCTGGGCGAACGGGGGCGCCCGGCCGTGCAGTTCTTCCGAGCCGCCAACGACGCGGTGATGAAGATCGTGCGGATGATCATCTGGCTGACGCCGGTTGGGGTGTTCGGGCTGGTGGCCACGCAGATCGCCGACAGCGGCGGCGGAGCGGCCTTTTCCGCCGAGGTCGCCCGGCTCGGCTGGTTCGTGGCCACAGTGACCATCGGCCTTGCCGTCCACGCGGTGGTCCTCTGCGTGGTTCTTGGCGTGTTCGCCCGGCGCAATCCCCTGCGGTACGCCTACCAGATGGCCCGGGCGCTGCTGACGGCCATGAGCACCGACAGCTCGTCGGCCACGTTGCCGGTGACCATGCAGTGCACCGAGGAGGCGGGCGTTTCCGAGCGATCGGCCGGATTCGTGCTGCCGCTGGGGGCCACGATCAACATGGACGGCACCGCGCTCTACGAAGCCACCGCGGCGATCTTCATCGCCCAGAGCGCAAACATCCCCTTAAGCGGCGCCGCACTGGTGATCGTCTTCCTCACCGCCACACTGGCCGCCGTGGGTGCCCCGGGCATCCCCAGCGCCGGGCTGGTGACGCTCTTGATCGTGCTGGCGGCCGTCGACCTGCCCGCCGCCGGCATCGGCACCATCCTGGCCATCGACTGGTTCCTCGACCGCGAGCGGACCATGGTCAACGTCTTCGGCGACTCGGTGGGGGCGGCCGTGATCGACCGCCACTTCGGCCCCGAGTGAACGCGACGAAAAAAGGACCGGGTTTTTCTTGTCGGAACGGCCCGAAGGGTGCTTCGCACAAGATGGACCTGGTCCCTTTTTCGTTGCCTGCCTGCTACAATGGCGAGTGTCGTCTTCGCCCCCAGGATCGAGGAGAAAACGATGCGAAACGTCATCGCGTTTTTCACGGCCGGCCTGCTTGTAGCGGTTCCGGCGGTCGTCTCGTGCGGCACGGCTTGGGCCGGGGAGATGCCCGAAAACCTGGCTCCCCGGGCGAAAGTCTCGGCCAGCAGCCAGTTCAGCGAGAAGTATCGTCCGGCCATGGCCGTAAGCGGCGTGGTTCCCTCGGCGTTCCGGGAGGACGACGATTGGGCGGTCCAAGGAACCCAGGACGGGTGGTTCCAGCTCGAGTGGGAGAAGCCGGTCCATGCGGCGCAAATCATCTATTACGCCCGGGTGACCAGCCCGCTGTTGGAGTGCTTCAAGGACTACGAGGTCTATCTCGACGGCGACGAGAAGCCGGCCGTGCGGGGCACGCTCGCGCATCGGCGGGGGCCGCAAATGATCGACTTGCCGCGCCGGCAGGTCACCAAGGTTCGCATCGTGTTCCTCTCGTCGCACCCGGATTCCCCCAACCCGGGCGCCGCGGAAATCGCCGTGTACGGCTCGCCGGTCACCGCGAAGCAGTTGGCCGAGATGCGGCTCCCCCCGGGAGAGAAGACGCCCGAGGCCCGGGCACTCCGCCGGGAGCTGCTCGACGGGAAGCTCGGCTTCAGGGACATCCTGGTGGTGAAGCGCAAACCGCTCGACATCTCGCACGTCTACGTCTATCACGTCGAGGGATTCCGGCCCGGCGGCGGGCTGTACGTCTTCACGCCGACGGAAGAGGGCGGCGAGCTAAAGTGCATCTTCGACGCCGGCGAGGGGATGATCACCACGGCCGACCTGTCGTACGACGCCACGCAGGTGGTCTTCGCACTGCGGAGCGGCGGCCTGGTGGCGTCCAGTCCCATGTCCCACATCGAGGACATCTCACGTTACGAGGACGAGCGGAGCAACTACCAGATCTTCAAGATCAACATCGACGGCACGGGGCTTACGCAGCTTACGCACGGCGCGTGCAACAACCTCGATCCCTGCTGGCTGCCCGACGGGGGGATCGCGTTCATCTCCGACCGCAAGCCGGCCTATGCCTATTGTTGGGTCACCACGTCGCCGGTCCTTTATCGCATGGAGCGCGACGGCTCGAAGCAGAGGCGGCTCTCGGCCAACTACCTGATGGATTTCACGCCTTCGGTGCTCGGCAACGGGCGGATCATCTACACGCGCTGGGAGTACGTAGACCGTCCGGCGTGCCCCATCCAAAGCCTCTGGACCATCAACCCGGACGGCACCGGGCTGGCCGGCTTTTACGGCAACCGCGTGCTCTCGCCCGGCACGTTCATGGACGCCCAGCCGATCCCCAACACCGATAGCGTGATTGCCACCGCGACGAACCACAACGGCCCGTGCCGTGGCGGGATCGTCGCCATCGACCCCACCAAGGGTGCCAACTCTCGCAAAGCGGTTCGCAACCTCACGCCCGAGATCGACATCTACGCGCACCGCGTGGGCGGCGGGCCGTTCGGCAACGGCATGCTCGACTGCGGCATTCGCGGCGCCTACGAGAAGCCGCTGGCCATCGACGAGCGCCGGTTCCTGGTTTCCAAAGGCGGCGTGATCCAAATCCGCGACTTCGACGCCAACGCCGTGTCGCTCCTGGGCCCGAGCGACGGCATGGGGTTCTACGGCCCGCAGCCCGTGCGCGAGCAAACCCCGCCGCCGGTGCTGCGCGGCAACGTCATGGATCGTGACGCGGAACTGCCCGAGGACGGCAGCGTCTCGGGCAACTGGGCCACCGTGGTCATGCAGGACGTGTACAACGGGCTGGAACCGCACGTGGAACGCGGCGAAGTCCGAAAGATCGCGGTCGTGCAGGAAGTCGAAAAGAGCACGCATTCACCGTTCGTCAACAAGCGGCCCGACGGCCCCGGGACGCGAGCGATCCCGGTCTTCGGGTTCCAATTCCCGTTGGTCTCCTGCGGGGCGACCTACGCTCCGAAAAAGGTCTGGGGAACGGCCGACGTGGACGAAAACGGCAGCGCGACGTTTCAGGTGCCCTCCGAGGTGCCGATCTACTTCCTGGCGCTGGACGGCGAGGGCCGAGCCGTGCAACGGATGCGGTCGTTCACACACCTTATGCCCGGCGAGGTGCAGGGGTGCGTCGGATGCCACGCCGAGAGGAACTCCGCCACCACCCACGGCACCACGCTGTTCGGGATGCGCCGGCCGGTGCAGGAGCTGCAAACGCCCGCTTGGGGCGTGAAAGGCTTCAGCTATCAGGAAGTGGTCCAAGGCGTGTTCGACCGGCACTGCACCGAATGCCATAACGAGCGCGAGCAGCCGGGAAACGTCGATCTCAGCGGCGACATGACCGATTTCTTCAGTGTTTCCTACGACGTGCTTTGCCGCACCGGCACGCAGGGGGAGAAGAATTGGATGCGCCATGGCAGTCCCTCGGGGCGCGAGTACGACGGTACGCGCGGAAGGAGCCCTTACGTCGAGTGGATCTGGACGATCAACGGCAGCGAAACCAACATCCTGGAGATCGCGCCAAAGCGCTGGGGCAGCCCCGCGAGCAAGCTGGCCGAGATCATCCGCACCGGCCACCCCGACGAAGAGGGCAAGCCTCGCGTCGACGTGCCCGATGAAGACCGGCGGAGGGTCTATCTGTGGATCGACCTGAACGTGCCGTACTACGGCACGTCGTCGTCGAACCACAAGGCCCGGCTCGGCAGCCGGCGGATGATGCCGCCTGATCTCGATTCCACCCTGGCCGAAGTCGCCGCACGGCGGTGCGCAAGCTGTCACAAGCAGGGCGTCCCGCGCAAGTTCTACACCCGGGTGATGAACCCCGAGAACAACAGCTTCCTGCTGGCCCCGCTTTCCCTGGAAGCCGGCGGCACCCAGAAATGCGGCCAGCCCGTGTTCCTCTCGAAGAACGACCCCGACTATCGGAAGATCATCGAGACCTTCGAGCCGATCCGGGAGCTGCTCAAACAGCGCCCCCGGGCCGACATGGCGGGATTCGAGCTGATGTGTGACTAAACGATAAACGGACCTGGTTTGCTCTGCTGGATACAGACTAGCACCAAACGGTTTCATTAGCTCTTGGCATTAGGAAAGCGATGTCAGGGTCCGGCACGGCGGCGATGGGGGGGAGAGCGATAGGAGGAGCTGTCGATTGTCAAACCAAGAGATGCGATGTTGCTCGGCATTGAACCGATCGATGTAGTCGACGAGCAAGTCTTGTTCGGGGAATTCCTCCAGAAAGACAATCAGGGCCTTCGGGGTGCAGTAGAGATCCCCCTTGCGCTCAAAGAAGGTGCGTCGCAGTGTCCCTATGAAC
>Ga0180438_10004905_pt1 | contig 18963 bp, 18 predicted proteins | sample SS_ome_12_FD_132455 | JGI IMG/M metagenome (GOLD analysis project Ga0180438, IMG submission 132455) | Hypersaline lake sediment archaeal communities from the Salton Sea, California, USA - SS_3_D_2 metaG | ecosystem: Environmental > Aquatic > Non-marine Saline and Alkaline > Hypersaline >...
CGCTGGCCAGCGACCTGGCGGCGGAGCGCCATCCAGACGGCGGCGAGGCCCATCAGCGACAGTTGATGGCCATCCTGGACGCTGGCTATGCGTTGGCTGCGCAGCCGGACGGTTATGCAGTGGCGATCGTGCCAGTGATGTGGCCGGAGCTGCCGCGCAACATCCATCCCGGCGGGGCGGGCGACATCTGCTCCAGCGTGTCGCTGGTGTACGCCGGGTTCTAGAGGGTGGAAGACGCAATGGCAACCTCTCCCCTGCCTGGCTGCGAGTCGCTGTGGCAGGAGACGCTGAGCATGGCCGACTTTGACGCTGAGGCACTGGCGCACGAGCGGGATCGCAACGCCCGGCCGGCCTACGGGTTGACGCTGGTGGCCAGCTATCCCCTGCCGGAGGGGATCCTGGCCGGGATCGAACGGTTGCGCCAGGTTTGCCGGCAGGCGCTGGGCGACGGGGTGACGCTTTACGACGACGATCACCTGCACTTGACTGTCTACAGCCTGCTGCGCAGCCGGCCCGTGCCCCTGTCAGACGCAGAGCTGGAGGCGACCTGGTCGCGCTGGCTGCCCCGGTTGGGAGAGCTTGGGGCGAGGGTTCCGCCGTTCGAGGTTCCGCTGTGCGGGCTGTCGGTGGCGCGGAACGGGGCGGTGCTGGTGTGCGGCGCGGCGACCGACCGCCTGGCGCGCCTGCAGCGGCAGGTGAGCCATCTACCGGGCGTCGCGGCGCGGCGCGACATTCCGCCGCACGTGACGATCGGCCAGGTGAGGCGTCCTTGCGGGAGTGCGGATGCGTTTGCCAGGGCGATGGCTGCACTTCGCCGCCAGGTGGCTGCGCCGGTGGGTACGCTGCGCGTGGACGAGTTGGTGATGTTGTATTATCGCAGCCGGTTGCTGGATGGGGTGGTTCGGTCGGCGGTGATCGGGGTGGGCGGTTTGGAGCGGAGGGGCAGGGGAGCAAGGGAGCAGGGGAGCAGGGGAGCAGGGGAGCAGAGGGGCGCTGGGCGTTGAAACGCCCGGCTGAGTAGATTGAAGCCCGTTGAAACGGGTTCAGGTCGCGGGTTGCGGTTGTTTGGGTTGGGTGCCGTCGGTTTTTCTTCCCTTCCGCACAAGCGGAAGGGATTTTTCCTTAGAAACGATTACAGGGCGTATTTTGAACCACTATATGTAGTGGTCACGCTTGTGAACTACGCTAGATGTTGCGTTTTCGTGAGGAGATGCGGGTTTGCGCTGCTCTTTCCGATGTTGACATGTTGATATGTAATTAAGTTTACAAGTACACAAGTTGGCAGCCCACTAGCTGCTCGCCTGCCCAACGGGCCAGGCCTCTTGGCCGTGGCGGGCAAAAAACTCGTCGAGCGCCTGGCGAACGACCTCCGATTCGCCCTGGTCGGTCATAAAGGCGTATTCCTTGAGCAGGCGGACCTGGGCAGGCGTGAGGTAATGGGTCTTGCGGGTCAGTTCTGTCCCGTCCCGTTTGCGGGTCTCGGTCTTGAGGTTCTGTGGGCGAGCTGATAGGTCAACAAGTCTACTTGTTGACTCATCAGTATGTTGTTCTGTTGCCTCGGCCGGCTCCTGGGGTTTGGGTTCGGGCGGGCGTTGGCCCGGTAGCGGCACGTCCTCTTGCAGGCTGCCGAGTAGCTCGCTCATCAGATCTGGGGGGGTGCGGGATTTGCCTTTATCCGTCATGGGCGATCCTTTCTACCAGTCGGGCATAATCCTTGCTGCCGCGGGACCTGGGTGCGTATTCAAAGATCGTCTTGCCGTGGGCAGGACATTCGGAGAGGGCGACGTTGTAACGAATGGGGGAGAGCACCAGGCGTTGAAAGTGATCGAGCAGTTGCTGGAGGATCTCGCCGCTTTTGCGCACCCGCTGGTCAAAGAAGGTGGGCAGGACGTATCTGAGATGGACGGCGGGGTTGTACCGGCGGACGCCCTGGATGGACTCCAAAAAGTCGGCCATGCCATAGACGGCGAGCGCTTCCATGCTGATAGGCAGCAAGACATCATGGGCGTAAAAGAGGGCGTTGACGTTGAGCACGTCCCAGCTAGGGGCTGTGTCCAAGATGACATAATCATATCGGTGCAGGTCGTCCAGCGGTGCCAGTTTCTCAGAGAGGACGTGCTCGGCGCCGTAGGGCAGGCTGGCGATCGTTTTCTTGGTCCGGGCCAGCAGCCGGCCGCCGGCCAGCAGGTCGAGCCTGGGACGAGCGACGGTGAGGGCCTGCTGGGGAGGGAGATTGTGGTCGAGGACCTCGTACAGCGAGGAGGTTGGCTTGGCGCCCAGTGCGCGGGCGACGTGGCCTTGGGTGTCCAGGTCTATGAGCAGGACCCTATCGCCACGCATGGCCAGACCCGCTCCCAGGTTGACGGCTGTCGTCGTCTTGCCCACGCCGCCTTTGGAGTTGCTGATGACGATCCGGCGCGGAGGTTTGGGTTGGGGATTTGTGCTCAACTTGTCACCTCATCAGTATGTTGACTTGTCTGTTTGTTGATATATTGTATGTGATCTGGCTCAAGTTGTCAAGTGAGGATGAATGTCACTTTTCGACAGGATTTACAGGATTCACAGGATTGATTCTATTTGCTTGCGGGCGGGTTTTGATCTGAGAGCACCCTCATTAATCCTGTCTAATTTGACGTTGTCAAGGTAACTATCCTTGGGGGATGATTTGACGAGTTGGGGGATTTGTATTACCATGTAGGTGTCGCTGCGGCTGGGCGTTTGGCAGCGGCGCAAGGGAAAAACGAATACGTTCCGAGCGTGTGACGCAGAAAGGATGGTTCTCCCAATGAAGGGCAGAAAGCTTCTCATGATCCCTGGTCCCATCGAGTTCGATCCGGCGGTGATGGAGGCCATGGGCGCGGCGACGACGAGCCACGTCGCGCCCGAGTTTGTCGAGGTCTTTGGACAGGCGCTGGAGCGGATGCGCCAGGTGTGGCTCGCGCCCGATGGCCAGCCGTTCGTCGTGGCCGGATCAGGCACGCTGGCGATGGACATGGCGGTGGCCAACCTGATCGAGCCGGGCGATCGGGCGCTGGTGGTCAACACGGGCTACTTCAGCGATCGCATGGCGGCCATTCTGGCGCGCTACGGGGCGGAGGTGGATCACGTCCGCGCGGCGGTGGGCGACCGGCCGTCCACTGAGGAGGTGGAGGCGGCGTTGGGCCAGGCCAATTACAAGGTCATGGCGATTACCCACGTGGACACGAGTACGGCCGTCCTGGCCGACGTGGAGAATTGGGCCAAGTTGAGTTGCCAGTGGGAGACGCTGACGATCGTGGATGGCGTCTGTTCGGTGGCCGGCGAGGAGTTGCAGCAACAGGCGTGGTGCGTGGACGTGGCTTTGACGGCCTCGCAGAAGGCGGTCGGGGTGCCGCCAGGGCTGGCATTGCTGGTGGCCGGGCCGAGGGCAATGGAGACCTTCCGCCGCCGCCGCCGTCCGGTGGCTAACTATTACGCCGACTGGAACAGTTGGCTGCCCGTCATGGAGGCCTACGAGGCGCGGCGGACGTCTTATTTTGGCACGCCGGCGGTGAACCTGGTGGCGGCGTTGAACGTGAGCCTGGGGCAGATCCTGGCTGAGGGCCTGGAGGCTCGTTTCGAGCGCCATCGCCGGATGAGCCGGGCGGTCAAGGCCGCCGTTTCGGCGCTGGGCCTGGGGCAAGTGCCGGTGCGGGACGAGGTCGCGGCGCATACGCTCACTGCACCCCGTTACCCCGACGGCGTGGACAGCAGCCTGTTGGGGCACGTCAAGGCCGCTGGGGCTATCCTGGCTGGCGGGTTGCACCCTGAGATCAAGGGCGAGTATTTCCGCATCGGGCACATGGGGGTGACCAGTTTTGGCGACGTGTTGGCGACGATAGGCGCGCTGGAGCAGGGGCTGATGGGCGTCGGCTACGATTTTGAGCCCGGCGCCGGGCTGGCCGCGGCACAGGCTTTTTTGCTCGATTGAGCGGCAAGGTGGGTGGATATGCCGGATCCGACACATCGCCTTCGGCTCTTTGTCAGCGCCGGCCCTGACCTGGAAGCAGAACAGGAGGCGATCGGGCGGGCCGTGGCGCAGATACCGGCGCCATCGCTGGGCTGGAGCATCGGCCGGACGCCACGCCAGGGGGAACCGCAGTTCGTGGCCTGGGACGAGATCGCCACGGCCGACTTTTACGTGCTGCTGCTGGGCAGTGACATCCGGGCCCCGGTGGGGGCCGAATTGCTGGCAGCGCGGCGGGCGGGCAAGCGCGTGCTGGCCTATCGCATGGACGTGCGTCGTACCCAGGCGGGCGAAGCCTTTGCCCGCGACGCAGTCCCTGGTTGGGTCGAGTGCAGCACGGCCCGCCAGTTGGCGCAAAAGATTCAACTGCTGCTGGTCGAGGAGATCGCGGCCCAGGGACCGGCACGCGGGCTGCCCCTGGTCGAACAGGAGGCGCTACAGGGCTTCGTGGAGGGGCTGCGGCGGGGCGAGACAGAGGTGCCTCCTGGGGCGAAGGACGGGGGAGCTGGCGGCGGGGGTGTGATCCTGGTGCCAGGCAAGGATCTGCCGCCGGGAGGAGTTTTGGTCGGTGAGGAGGAGGAGCGAGATGAGCCAGTCGCAGCTCAGCACGGTCTGCCTGACCTTTGACTTTGACGCGATGAGCGTGTGGCTGGGCTCGTACCCACGCGTGACGCCGGCAATGCTGTCGAGGGGGGAATATGGGGCGCGGGTGGGCGTGCCGCGCATTCTAAAGCTGCTGCGGCGGTACGAGATCGGGGCCACGTTTTTCGTGCCCGGCCACACGGCCGAGTCGTTTCCGGAGGTGGTGGCGGCCATCGTGGAGGCAGGGCACGAGCTGGGACATCACGGCTATGGCCACGAGGACCCCAGTTCCCAGACGGCCGACGAGGAGCGGGCCAGCCTGGAGCGTGGGCTGTCGGCGTTGGAGGAGGTGGCCGGCGAGCGGCCGTGGGGTTATCGTTCTCCGTCGTGGGATTACAGCGAGGTGACACTGCCGCTGCTGGTTGAACATGCGTTCGTCTACGACTCGAGCTTGTTCGCCGACGATTTTTACCCCTATCGTCCCCGCGTTGGCGACACGGTGAGCCGGGATCGGCCTCTGCAGCGCGGTGAACCGGCCCCGATCTGGGAGTTTCCGGTGCATCTTTCGCTGGACGATTGGCCCCATTTTACCTTCAACTTTGATCCCTATCGGGCCGGGCTGTCGGCTCCTTCCAAGGTGTTTGAGATCTGGGCGGCCGAGTTCGACTATATGCGTGCCCACGAGCCCGGCGGTACTTTGACGCTGACGATGCACCCACAGGTGATCGGCCGGGGGCACCGCATGGCCATGCTGGAGAGGCTCATCGAGCACATCTTGGCGGCTGGGGAGGTGCGCTTTGCGCGGCTGATTGACGTGGCGCGGAGGGGTCAACGGATGGAACGGATGGAACGGATGGAACGGATGGAACGGAGGGGAGGGAAGGGAGGGGAGGAAGGGACGGAGGGGTAGGGGAGCGGAGGGGCAGAGGGGCAGGGGAGCGGAGGGGCAGAGGGGCGGAGGGGTCAGCGGATGCCCTTGGTCCTGTGGCCGACCAAGGACACAGGGGAACGGATGGAACGGAGGGGAGGAAGAGGCAGAGGGGCAAGGGAGCGGAGGAGCAGAGGAGCAGGGGAGCAGGGGAGCAGGGGGGAGAAGGAAGGGCGGGGGTTAGCCGCCCTTTTTCTGTTGGGGGAAAATCGAATTACAGCTTGTCGAACCACATCAAGACGCCCATGAGGACAAAGAGCGCGGCGGCTGCCTTGCGCAGGGTCATCTCGGGGATGAAGCGGGTGAGGAGTTCGCCGCCCAGCACGCCGATGCCGGTGACGGCGGCCAGGGCCAGCGTGGCACCGACAAAGATCCACACCGGGGCTTTGTGCTTGGCGGTCATGCTGATGACGGCCAGTTGCGTTTTGTCGCCCAGTTCGGCTACAAAGAGCAGGGCGAAGGTGCTGAGAAGGACACGTAATTGGTCGGGCATTGTTGTCTCCTAAGTGTTGGTCGCTCGAAATGGCGTTTCGGTCAACTGCGGTTGTAGCATTAGCGTACCCACCAACGCAGTTGGTAGCGGGCGGGATAGATGCGGCCCAGGCGGTGACCGGGAAAGGGTTCGCCGTGGCCGACGTAGACCATGCGCGGCTCGAGCTGTCGCAGGCGCTCGTAGCTCTCCTGCCAGGCCTCCCGGTCGGAGAGGTAGATCGGCTGGCTGGGCACGGTATAGTTGACGATCAGGTCGCCGACAAAGGCGTCGCCCTGGGCGGTGAGGACGGCCAGGGAGCCCGGAGAATGCCCCGGCACGAGGAAGACGCGCGCGTCCAGGCCGTAGGGGGACAGATCGGCCCCGTCGTCGAGGGGGAGGTCGGCAACCAGGGGCGTGACGGGGAACAGCGGCGACAGCAACAGGTAGAACCAGCGGGTCAGGCTGCCGCGCAGCGTCTGGGCTGGGGGGAGGGCGTTGCGGCGCTCCTGGCTGAAGGCAGGTTCGGTGCGATAGGCGGCCACCGGAGCGCCGCTCCAGGCCTTGAGGTCGGGAGCTGCGCCGTAGTGGTCGAGGTGGCCGTGGGTGACCAGGATCAGCCGCAGGTCCTGGGGTTGGACCCCAACGGCGGTCGCTCTGGCGACGACGGCCGGGGCGGCGTTGGGCGGGCCAGGGTCAACGAGCACGGCCCCGCCGGGGCCGTGGAGCAGATAGCAGTTGGTTTCACGGACAGTGATGCGGTGAATGGGCATCGTTTTCCCAACCTTTTGACAGGATTTACATGATTTGCAGGATTGGGTCCATTTTACTCAGATGACGAGCCTGAGGCGGCGCTGTCGCCCCACGGCTCGGTGTGGATCATCACCCGTTCCAGGCCGTGGACCTGGCGCAGCAGTTGCATCTCCAGGCGGGTGCTGATGCGGTGTGCTTCGGCCAGGGGCATCTCGGGCGGCAGGTAACAGTGCATCGAGACAGCCCATCCCGTCTCGCTCTGGCGCACCTGAACGCGGTGGCAAGCCTCGCCGTTCAGAATGCTATCAGTCACCTGCTGCACTGCCTGGGCCACCTGCGTTTCCTCCAGGCCCGAGTCCAGTGTCTGAATCAGTTGTCCCCGGGGTTCGATGTGGCTGGTTAACTCGACCAGATGGGGGATCTCGTTGCGGGCCCGCTCCTCGAGCGAAGAGACGAGGGCATGGGCTTGGTGCAAGGTGAGGGTGCCGTCAACTTCGAGGTGAACCTCGGCGTAATAGTGGCCGTTCATTTCGTAGGCCCACACTCCGTGGATGCCCACCCCCATTCCAGCGGCCAACCGGCGAAGTTGGGCGGCGATCTGCTCGTGGCCCTGTACTCGCTGGGAACCGGCTGGTTCGACGTGGATCGTCGCATCCTGGATGCTGGGTGAATGTTCGTGGAGCCGGCGTTGTAGTTCGTGGGCCACCGCGTGGGCCTGTTCGGTGCTCATGGCTGGGTCTACCTGGATATGTAAATCCACGTATACGGCACTCTGGTGTCCCCGGCTCCGCACGCGGTGGTAAGAAACGACCCCTGGCACCGAGCGGGCAATCTGCTCCAGTTGACGGCGTGGCATCACTATCTCGTCCATCAGGGTGGGGGAGCTCTCGCGGATAATGTCTATGCCGATTTTGGCGATGAGCACGGCGATGACCAGGGCCAGGATGGGGTCGGCGATGGGGTAGCCCAGATGCACAGCGACCAGCCCGCCGACGACGGAGAGTGAGAGGAATATGTCGGCGCGGGTATGCAGGGCGTCAGCGACGAGTACGTCGCTCTGCAGGCGGCGGCCGGCCCGCAGTTCGTACCAGACGACGGTCAGGTGGACGACGATGCTGACCAGCAATGCGCCAAAGCTCCAGGCGTTGACCTGGGCCTGGATGAGCGATGGATCGCGCAGGCGCTCGACGGCACTCTGAATCAGTTCCCAGGTGGTCAGGAACAGGAGGCCAGAGATGATCAGCGCGGTCATTGTCTCCGCCTTGCGGTGGCCGTATGGGTGGGCCTCGTCGGCCGGCTGAGCGGCAAGGTAGATCCCGACCAGGCCGATGACGTTGGTGGCCGAGTCAAAGACCGAGTCGAAGCCATCGGCGATCAGGCTCAGGGAGCCGGTCCAGTAGCCGACGGTCAACTTGGCGACGGTGGCTATTAGGTTGAGTCCCAGGGTGATCCAAAGGACGCGACGGATGGCGCGAAAGGTCTCCAAGATATCCTCCGGTGGTTAGTGTTCGTTAAATGATAACTTTCTGATACGATGTCATTGTGAGAGTCCTGACGAAGCAATCTCCCCGCTGAACAAGGGTGGGGATTGCTTCGCAAAAAGCGCTCGCAATGACACCTACGATGTCATGGCGAGGAGTCCTGACGAAGCACCTCCCCGCTGAACAAGGGTGGGGATTGCTTCGCAAAAAGCGCTCGCAATGACACCTATAGGAGCTGGGCGGCCAGGGCAAAGCTGTGCCGCTTGTAGCGTAGCGCACCGGCCGGGTCGTTCCGCCGCCAGGCGCGGATGGGCATGTACTTTTGGACCTCGTAGAGCAGATAAAATTGGCGGCGAACGGCGGCCGAGGGCGACTCGTCCCGGGGCTGACCGTACCCCTCCCAGAAGGCCGGTTCGCTGATGCCACAGTAGTCGAGCACGGCGAATTCGATCTCGACGTCGCCCCACAGCGCCCGGTCGAGGTCAACCAGGCCGGTGACGTTCCCGGTTTTGTCAACCAGGATGTTCTGGCTCCACACGTCCATGTGCAGCAGGCGGGGAACGACGGGCCGGTCAAAGTGCTCGAGGTGCCGGTCGAGCAGGTCGCGCATGGCCTGACCCTCGTCGGGGGTATAGCTGCCACAGGCGACGACATCGTCGATCAGTGCCTGCCACATAAGGCCGAAAGCGGCGGGCCAGGTGGGCTGTGGCTCCATGGGGCGGTGGGCGCCCAGGTAACCGTGAGCCTCGATGCCCAGGCAGTCGGCGGCAGTGAGGGCGTGTAGTTGACGGAGATACCCGCCTACCTGGTACAGGGCGCGCTGCCACTGTGCCCGACTGAGATGCGGGACGTCGCTGACAGGTGTGCCGGGAAGGGCGGCCATGATCAGGTAATCGCGGTCGATCCGCGTGCGGCTGAAATCGTAGCCGACGACCTCGGCGACCGGGATCGTCGTTTTGGCACGGACGAGATCGTGCAGGGCAGGTTCCTGGCGCATCATCAGGCGTTCGTAGAAGAGAAAGCCGGCGTCGTCGGGTGGGGCGATGCGCAGCACGTAGCGCCCTCGATCGCTCTCCACCCAGTAGGAGGCGTTGTGCTTGCCGGTGCGGATGGGGGCGAAGCGGAGGGAGGCCGGATCTGCGTCGAGGTGGGCGAGCACCAGGCTGGCCAAAGTTTCGATGGACAAGGGTTTGGACAAAGTTTGGTTTCCTTTTCAGGTATCGTGTGCCGAAACTGGGGAGGACGGGCCTACAACTCGCCCGGCCAGTAAAAGAGTTCGCCTCGCTGCAGAAGGGCGCCTAGCCGCAACCAGGTCTTGTATTCCTCGAAAAAGCTTTCTGGTGCGGCCAGGCCGAATTGCTCGAGCAGCTTTCCCCGGTAGAGATCAAAACAGGTGTTCACCAGCGCTCCCATGGCCCGTACAACTCGAACCCCAGCACGATAGGCCAGACGGGCAGTCAGAAGTGCGAACCCGGCCGCGATCCACCAACTGGCTGCCCGGCTCACCCCGCCAGCGACCGCTGCCTCGACGGCGAAAATCAGCGCCAGCCCGGCGACGTTGAGCTGAAAATCGAGGAACATCTTGTGGTTATCCAGCCCGCTCAGGAGCTCGTCATCCACCACCTGGCGGAGGCGTGGCCAGAACAACACGCTGTCCATGCCGTAACGATCCAGCGGGTATTCCTCAAAGACGGCAAAGGCATTGCCCAGTGCCGTTGGCCGGGCATAGCTGGCCTGGAACGGCACAGTCTGCACCGGCTGGCTTTTTTCCACGCTCTCGTGGATCTCTTGAATCTTGACCGCCATCTGGTTCAGGCAATCGAACAGTGCCTCGGGTGATTTGCCCGGCATTGCCTTGGCGATGAGTTCCAGGCAATCGAATTGGCCCTCAATTGACTGCTCCTGAATTGCCTGGGCTATCTCGTCCAGGCAGTTCGCTGGCTCCTCAGGCGAGGCGCGGATCGCTTTTCTTGGCTTATCCGAGGCAGGGACCAGCCATTGCCAGAATCGTCCTCCAGACCATAGTTGCCTGATCAGCGCCCAGCAGCCGCGGGCGCCCATCTCCTGGGGCGCTTCTTTCGTTTGGGCCGGCTGTATCTTGGCTATGACCTCCAATAAACTGCGGTAGCACACGCGCCACTTTTGCAATTTGCCGTACAGTCGCTCGCTCTGTCGCTCGTTCGCCCGCTGCCACGGGCGCAGCAGAAAAGAGCGTTGCCAGGGGAACAGCCCTTCGAAGAACCTGGTGATGGCAGTGTTCAGGCTCACCAGCAGCATGGCCAGGAAGAGAGGTACCAGCAGCGTCGTCAGCAGTTCTCCGGAAAGCAGGGGTACCTGTGGTATATCGGGCAGCAGGGTCCCTTGCACGCCGAGGGCTGGCAAGAGCGCGTACTGATGGAGCGCCACGAATAGCAGGGAGGGGAGATAGCTGGCAAAAAAGAAGGCCCGGCCGATGCCCGCGATCAGGCCCTGGATCTCTTCAGTCAACTTGGTGGGGTCCATATTATCCTTTCTTGGGTTCTCGCTTTTTGATCAGGAGGTCGCTGAACCTGGCCAGATCTGAGGGTTCTCCGGCCAGCCCGGTCAGCGCTGACGTCGAGACGGCTTCACCGCCGCCCCGTTTCACTCCGACGTACAGGACGCCGGCCAATTCGCCGCCGTCTGTGACGACCAGCAATTTCCCCGGCGACTGCCGCGCCTCGTCTTCTGCCTCGCCTGTGCCCATGCTGTCCTGTTCGACTACCCGGGCTGAGATCAGCCAGTCGAGTTCGTCCAATGGGATATCCAGCTTGGCCGCGTCGGTTTGGGCCTGTTTGTAGAGGTCCTCGAACGGTGCTGCGGCCCACGTCCCGTTCGTCCTGGCAACGATGAGATGCCACCAGGCTTGGCCGTCAATCTGGGGTGAGGTCAGCATAGCGAATGCCTGGCGCAACGTCGCCTGACCGCTCACAGGCAGGTGTGCGTTGTGAGGCATGTCCAGGACTTGGTCTCGAATTGGCATCTTTTACTCCTTTCGCCGACTGGCTGTCACGGTTCGTAGATCATGCCGTCGGCTACTTGCATGTACAACACCGGTGCCGCCCAGTCGCGGCCCTTCACCTCGCGTTTCATCGTTTCCCGGGCCAACGAGACCGCAAAGTCCACTAACTGTGTCCGCACCAGTGCAGGATAAAACGTCGAGGTAAACACTGCCGCGCCATCTTCAACTGGATACTGCATCCCGACGACTGCCATCAGTCCGGTTTTTACGATCAACTCGGGCACCAGCCCGGCGAGGGCTTCTCTGCCGTCAACCTCGGCTGTCCGGCAAGCGTTGAGCACCACCAGCCTTGGCCCGGTGCCGCGCTTTTGGCTGTCGCCGATGACCTCGGCCAGGTCGGCCGCTCCCAGACCATAGAGATCGCCGTAGCGATCTTCGCCGTACAGCACGATGTCTTGCGGGCGCCTCGGGTGGGGGCCGGCGTGACCGATGAAATGGACGACGTCCGCACCCGCCTCTAACTCGTGAGCAAGGGCTTCCCTGGTGTTGTACTCTGTCTCTGGCCCGCCAGCCCCTACTCCGGCCAGGGGTCTGACCTCGGCCCGCAGGCCGTCGAGCGCCTCCTGCAATCGCCTCAGTTCACTCCCTCCGTCGAGAGGAGGCAGGCCGACGTCTTTGGGAGAGGCAACGACGAGCAGCACGCGTAAGGTGTGATCCCGCGCCAGGGGGGGCATGACTGCAGGTGGCGTATTTTCTTCCGTTTCCCCTGATGCTCTGGAACGCGGGAGCCAGCGGGAGACCGCAGTGACAGCGTTCAGGCCCAATGGTTCGAGGCCTGCTGGCTGAGCCACCTCCCAGGGCCAGACCGCCAGCGCAGGCGCCTCGACAAAGTTCAGCCGGAGGCGCACATAGTAGCCCCGCCGGGCTGTTGCCTCTCGAAGTGCCTGGGCCATCCTGGCCAGCTTTTTGGGTAGCAGCGCGGTGCCAAGCGAATGTGCCAGATCGTCCAGTTTAGCCGCCAGGTCGTCGGGGTCAGTTGCCGAGCGCCAGGCCTCGTGCAGCGAGAGAAGGTCATCCGGCAATTCAGGGTTCGCGGCAATGGATTCCCCCTCCTGGGAGAAGAGGTGCCCTGCCCGGCCTTCAAAGATCAGCCGCAGGTCGCGCGCGTAGCGCTGGCGGGCGTAGGCGGTGAACACTGGGAGGTCGGCGCGCGTCTGGATAAAATCAATTTCCCAGGTTTCGCGGTAGGCCGGCCGTTTATAAGCGCGCCACCAGCGCCGGCCTGGTCCCAGGACTATGGCCACCCCGATAGAACCGGCGGTTAGCAGAACCAGTATGACCTGTATTTCCTGCCGGGCCAGGGGCGGGATAGCCTGCACCACAAACGCAGCGCTGGCCGGGGGTGAGGCATTCAGATCGGGGTCGAAGGCCTGGACAGTCAGGCGATAGCCGTTGCCAGGAGTCAGGTCAACCCCTTGCCCGGGGCGAAAGACTCGCCACTCGTCACCGATCGGGTCGGCCTCGTCGTCGCTGAGGAGTTGATAACGATAGAACAGGCGCTCCGTTACCAGACTGGATCCCTCGAAGCTGAAGCGGACGTCCGTTTGCTGCCAGGGGATCTCTGCACCAAGAGGCGCGTCGTCGGTCAGGATGTCATCGGCGGTTATTACCGGCGGCTGGGCAATGGGCACGTGCTGGATCAGCCCCCTGGCGGTGCCGATCCAGAGCTTGCCCTCGACGTCACGCCACAGCGCGGTCACACGATTGCTAACCAGGCCATCTTGAGCGCCCAAGGAGGCCCAGACATCGTCGTCCTGGTCTAAAGTGCCGTTGTCATGCAGCCCCCACAGGCCAGCGTCGGTGCCGACCCAGAGCTGATTCGTAGTCTCGTCCGCCCACAGCGCGTTCACCCGATCGCCTTGCGCCAGTTGGGGTTGCTCAGGGTCGAAGATGTTGCGACTCTCGTACAGTTCCCAGGCCGCGGGGTCGCTGGCGCTGGCGTAGGGTGGCAGCCGCCGTAGCCCTGCGTCGGTGCCGGCCCAGATCGAGCCATCTGAGCCCGGTGCCAGAGTGCGCACTGTTTTCAGAGCAAAGCCGCCTTCCCAGGTGACCGAGGCCCAGGTGTCACCGGTGCGCCAACTCACGCCGCCGTCGGTCCCCACCCAAACCGTGTTGGCGACTGGATCGGGCAGGAGAGCGTTGATCCGGTTGTGGGCCAGGCCGGTTGTCCGGTCGTAGTGCTCTGGCGCCATACCTTCACGCAGGTGGAAGAGCCCGGCCCGGGTGCCCACCCATAGGCTGCCCGCTGCATCGCCGGCGATAGCCCTGGGCAGTTGCCCGTCCAGGCTGTCCACCAGCACGGGAGGTCGATCCGTCGCATCCAGGCGCTGCAGGCCCGCCGCCGTGCCGAACCAGACGGCACCGTCGGCCAACCACAGACCCAAGGCTTGCCCGGCGACAACTTGCTGCCAGCGCTGCCCATCCCAGGTGGCCAGCCCCTCGTCTGAAGTGGCCCACAGGCGACCGGTGGCACCCCGGACGGCGTAAAAGTTGCTCCCAGCAGCAGGAAAGGTGCGCCAGGCGATGGGATTGCCGCGGCTAATCATGCCGTCCACGGTGCCGAGCCACAGCGTACCGTCGTCTGTGCGGCTGATGGCCAGCACTGGATCGGCGGCCAAGCCCTCCCTGGCGGCGAAGCGCTGAACGACGCGCTGTCCGTCAAAGTGCCATAGTCCCTGGGGTGTGCCTAGCCAGAGGCCATTCCCTCCATCTGTCGCCATGGAGATGACATCCGGCGACTGGACATCGGCGTCATCGGCCAGAGGGATGGCCTCGAAAGCTGTGCCATCGAAGCGGTACAAACCCGCACCTGTGCCAGCCCACAGGTGCTCGTCGGCCGTCGTGGTGAGCGCCTGCACGCGGCGCTCGGTGTCTAATCCAGCGGCGGCGCCGTATTGCTGGACGGCCCCTTGGCGCGAGACGTGGATCACCCGGCGGCCCACGGCAGAGAATACGCCACCGGCCCGATCGGGCAGAAGCGCGGCAACGGACCCGATTTCGTCCAGGGATTGGCCATCGACCTGGTCAACGCGCAGGTCAACCTGCTGGCCGTCAAAGTGGGCCAGACCGCGCAGGGTGCCGATCCAGAGCCCGCCTACGCCGTCGGGGGCTATGGAAGTGACCAAGTTATCTGGCAGGCCGTCGGCCGTGGTCAGCGTGGTGCGCCAGGCATGGCCGTCGAAATGGCTCAGGCCGGCCGAGGTGCCGGCCCACACGCCCCCGGCTCCGTCGCCGGTCAGGCATCTGATTCTGTTGCTGGCAGGCGATTCAGGGTTCGGGTGGGTTTGCCAGGCATGACCGTCGTAGCGGCTGAGACCGATGTCGGTGCCGGCCCAAAGCGCCTGCCCGGCATCAGCCCAAAGTGCGTTGACGCGCCCGCTTTTCTCGGTCGCCTCGTCCCCGGCCGTGACCACGCTCAGGATCGCCCACGACGTGGTAGACATCGGGTGGCAATCGGGGAGACATTCCTGCCCCTGCACCGCAGTAGGGCGCAAGGCAAGAAAGGCAACGAGTCCCAGCCACAGTAACCACCGCCCGAACTGTGGACAGCGCAGGCTGGCGCAGGATGTTTTTCCTGGCATGCGGTTCTTGAGCCCAAGCGTTGCCCTGGTCATGTTCAAGTGTCCACCTCAGTAAACGCCCGCTGGCGACCATCACCGTTCCGTCCGCTCGCCTTCAAGGCGCTGGCCGCGTCGCCTGGTCAGTAGGGTAGCTCGATCTGCGAGACCGCCATGAGAAGCTCGGGATTGGGCGCTTCAAGCAGGAGTATGATGGTATAGTCGTCAACTTTCTCCGAACCTGCATAGCCCTCGATCATTTCGTATCCCCGTTCGTAGCCATCCAGCGTCTCTTGTACGGTGTCGGCCGTATAGGGCCTGCCATCAGACATTTGCCTGCCTTCGGACAGGCGGAAGAGCCATTGCAGGCCATCTTCTGAGACCTCCCACGCCTCTGCCAGGTTCGGGACGAATTCCCCATCTACGAAGGAAACCAGTGTCACGGGAGGGGGCTCCTCTGTCACCCCAGCCTCTACCACCTCCAACACGACGATCCTTATCATGCTGCCCAGCGGGAGCTCTGTGCCGGGTTCGGGCACTTGCTCGCGAACTCTGCGATCGATCCGGGCGATCTCTGCCGGCGAGGTTCCTGGCTCTGCCTCTACTGTCTCTACCATTGTCTCGAACTCAAAGCCAGCCGCCCTCAGGGTCTCCGCGGCAGCTTCGGCCTCCATGCCAACTACGTCAGGCACGATGCCCCTCTCTGCCTCTACCACCTCCAACACGACGATCCTTATCATGCTGCCCAGCGGGAGCTCGGTGCCGGGCTCAGGCACTTGCTCGCGAACTCTGCGATCGAGCTGGGCGATCTCTTCTGGCGAGGTTCCCGGCGCTGCCTCTACTCTCTCTACCATTGTCTCGAGCTCAAAGCCAGCCGCCATTAGGGTTTCCGCGGCAGCTTCGGCTTCCATGCCAACTACGTCAGGCACGGTGCCCCTCTCTGCCTCCGGGAAAACAAGGGCAAAGACCGTGGTGTGTTCAATCTCGCCAACAGCCACCTCTTCGTTGGCGTCTACAATGGCGCTTCCTGCTGAGAGCCAGGCTTTCGAGCTTTTGTCGTACTGCTTTATCTCTAGCTCTTGTCCATCATAGTAGGGTGGCTCTTTGTAATCAGGAATGTGGAATCGCAATCGGGCGGGCGGCGTAAACGTCATGCCATCGGGCTGTATGTCGACGGCAACAATGGCGTCCAGATTCTGGGGGGGATCTTTGACGTCCAGCACGTCGATCTTGTCCACCGGGGGCGAGACTGCAGTACCGGCGTCGAGTATCACGTCTGCGTCGCTTCCAGAAAACGTTGTCTCTTTGGGAAAGACCTTTTCACCTGGCTTACGGCTTGGCGACCTGACCGTAGGGGTGCTGGTGGGCAGCGGAGGATTGCAGCAACAGGCGGTCAGCACAAGCGCGAGCGAGAGCAAAACCGCATTTACCCAACGTTGCTTCTTGGTCATCGTCATACCTCCTTTTTGACTCAAGATCTTGATTTGATGGGCTGTCCTACCTCAAGACGGCCCAGTCAAGTAGCGCTCCCCACACGGCAGCCGTTTTGATCGGCTATTGACGGTCAGGTGGTTGCTTGCCGGCCCTCTATAGCAGTTTCGGGTCGGGGTTCTCCGGGCCGCCGCAGTCCGGCGTGTAGCAGGTGACGTCGGTGAAGGCGCATTTCTTCTGGCAACTGGGACAGGTTTCCGGCGGCTCTTTTTCGCGCAGGAGATACCCGCAGAGGGTGCATTTCCACCATAGTTTGGTGGGGGTTTTCATCGCTTCTGTCATTTTGGCTCCTTTAGCAGGACACGGATGGACACGAATTGCACGGATGGTATGATCCGGTGTACATCATTTTAGCCGCTTTTCGTTTCTTGTGCAACTTGGTATAGGGGGCACCGTGCTGGCTGGGGTCTTTTGTTTGCCAGGGCAGGGAAGAGAAACTATAATAACACAGCTTTGTCTACTCTTTCAACGCCATCTTTTTCATGACCAAGCCGGACATCGCCGTTGCCATGCGCGAAATCGAGAGGGTATTGAAGCCTGGGGGGCTCTGCTACGTGAATTTTGTGTCGGTGGACGATCCTGACGATCGCCCTTTCTGCGAGACTGCGCCGGCCAGGCACCTGCTAAAGAGTGAACGGTTTGCCGAAGCACGAGGACAATGAGGCGGACGCATACTTCCGACACTTTGAGATCGTTCGCAAGGAAAAGAGGCTGGTAGACAAGGTTCATGGGAGCGGGAGGTTGAGGCAGGCTTACATCGAGTACATCGCCAGGAAGAGGTGAGGGAGCAAGGGAGCGGAGGGGCAAGGGAGCAGGGGAGCGGGGGAGCAGAGGGACGGGGGAATTGAGGGATGCTTGTGGGTTGCATCCAGTGCCAACTATGTTATAATGCAGCGTTGATGCCCACAAGCCACAGGTCACAGACCTGTCCAATCCCTCTGGAAAAGGAGCAAGCACCATGAAACTGGACGACGTCCTCAGCATTCTCGACGATGTTCCAAACTATCAAGCTTTTCTCACCGTGGACGAGCTGAAAGCCAGCGCCCACGGACTGGCAAGGGACCATCCTCGTACAGTGGAGGTCCTGCCCCTTGGCCGTTCACGACAGGGCGACCCCATCGAGGCCCTCAAAATAGGCGACGGACCCAAGACGGCGATGCTCTTTGCCATGCCCCACCCCAACGAGCCGATCGGCAGCATGATGCTAGAATACCTGTCGCGCCGGCTGGCCGAGGACGATGCCCTGCGCGATGCCCTGGGTTACACCTGGTATCTGATCAAATGCATAGACCCCGATGGGACGCGCCTCAACGAGGGCTGGTTCAAGGGGCCGTTCTCGATAGACAACTATGCCCGTCACTACTACCGCCCACCCGCTCACCAGCAGATCGAGTGGACCTTTCCCATCGACTACAAGACCCTTCACTTCCACGATCCCTTGCCCGAGACGCAGGCGTTGATGGCACTGATCGAGCAGGCGCGTCCCGATTTCATCTACTCGCTGCACAACTCGGGCTTTGGCGGGGCCTACTTTTACATCTCGGAAGAGGCGCCGTCGTTGTATCAACCGTTCCATAGCCTGGTCGAAAGTCAGGACCTGCCCCTGCACCTGGGTGAGCCAGAGATGCCCTGGGCAGTGACCTACGCCGAGGCAGTCTTTAAGGTGCCCTTTATTTCCGAGGGCTACGATTTCCTCGAAGCACAGACGGGTGCTGACCCGGCCGAGACGATCACCGGCGGCACGGCCAGTTTCGATTATGCCCGGGCGTTCTGCGATCCTTTCGGCCTGGTGTGCGAGATGCCCTACTTTTACAACCCCAGGATTCACGACCTCTCGCCGTCGGACATGATACGCCGGGATGCGATCCTGCAGAGGGTGGCACAGACCAGGGAGGACCTGAGCTTTTTGCAGGCCCAGTACGATGCCGTCAGGGACGAGTTGACGGTATCCTCGCCCTTCCGTGACTCGATCGAGAACAGCTTGAAGACCTACGAACAACGCCTCCTCGCCCAGGAGAACTGGGCGCGGACGGACCCCAAAACCGCCGAGAGGGCCACCGTGGCCGCCAAGTTCGACAGCCTGGTGATTCGTAAATTCTACTTGCTCCTCAGCCTGGGCATGCTGGACCGCATGCTCGACGCGCAGATGGCGGCGACGGGCGCATCGGCGGCCCTGTCCGCTGTGCGCGAGGCAACCAGGGCCGCCTTTGACGGGCGCAGCGCTGCCCTGGAGGATGAGCTAGACTATACCGTGATCCCCATTCAAAAGCTGGCGTGCGTGCAGTTGGGCAGCGCGCTGCTGGCGGCAGATTACGCTGCCGGGCGCAAGGTTTAGCGTTCGGCGACGGTGCGAAACGAAAAAGGCGATGCCCGACCGGCATCGCCTTTTCTCTAATGGCCGTCTCTGCCCCTGATAGCGATCGTCCTGTTGATTCTCATTCGGCAGGCCGGGGGAGGAGATCTGACCTGAGGCCGTCAGGTGTGACGAGAGATTGAACTCCCGGAACATGGACCCGATCTTCTGGGAACTGGTCACCAAGCCTCCGCTTCCGGATCATCCACCAGCCGGTCCATACCGTGGGCACTAGGGATGCCACCGCACCCACGATCCCGATCACGACATAGCCTGTGCTGGCGAAAATCAGGCCGCCTCCGAAGCTGGCAGCAGCGGTGGCCA
>Ga0180438_10004906_pt1 | contig 18962 bp, 26 predicted proteins | sample SS_ome_12_FD_132455 | JGI IMG/M metagenome (GOLD analysis project Ga0180438, IMG submission 132455) | Hypersaline lake sediment archaeal communities from the Salton Sea, California, USA - SS_3_D_2 metaG | ecosystem: Environmental > Aquatic > Non-marine Saline and Alkaline > Hypersaline >...
TCTGCCTTTACGACTCGTATATCAAGCGCGGCATGACCCCAAAGGAGGCCATCCGAGCCATCGGAGCCCGTAAGCAGGCATTGGCCCGAGCCGCCAAGCTTAAAGCGGCCCAGGCTGCCGCCGTCACTCGCCAAGTAGTGCCGCCAACCATAACGGCGCCAGCAGCCGTTGAGGCCGCTATCAAACGGGCTGCTGCGCCATCAGCTGTCGAGCCTGCACCTCCAGCTATCGAGCCCGAACCGCCAGACTTCGAGCCCGACACCGAACGGGTAGAGCTCGCACCGCAAGCAATGATTGAAGCCGAGGAAGCCCTTGTGGCAGAGCCCGAGAAAAAACTGCCCAAGTGGGCGTTGCCCGTAGGCGTTGGCGTGGCTGGCGTAGCCTTATACTTCCTTGTGATAAGGAAGCGGTAGATGGCGCATTTAGGCGCGATAACGTTTTTGGGCCCAACTGCTCCAACGGCGGCCCAAAGCTTGCGCACGGTGGGCGATCAGCAACGTACCGAGCGAGAAGCCGCGCAACAAGCAGCGCCTCATCCGCCCCCAACATGGCTCGGGCCAGATACCCCACAGCTCGAGTTCACGTTGCGCCCTGTGAATCCGGCGATGGAAGCGGCTCCGATAAAGCCTGCATCTAAGGCATGGCTTTGGTGGCTCGCAGTTGCGGCAGTGAGCGTCTATCTCGTAACGAGGGAAAAGTAATGGCATACGTGATGAGCACAGGTATGGGCGCTGAGATGGCGCGCATTGGCACCATAGGCAGCGAAATTGTGCCCGCTACACAACGAAAAGGCATGGCAGCGGTCGTCAAGCGTTCAGTGCCGTTTCTGCGCGAGCACCTTACCCGCGCACAACAAAAGTCTCTTTCCCCTCGGTCCAGTCCTCGAGCGGCGCTTGCACCACCACCACCACCATCACCACCAGAGCAGCAGCCTGTCCAGCAGCAACTTTTGACGGCCGAGCCAACCGAAGAAAGCTCTGTCTGGTACTACGTCGCCGGTGGCGTTGCGTTGCTAGGTGTAGGCGTAGCAGCCTATTTATATATGAGGTAAATCGATGGCTTACGTAATAAATACAGGCATGGGAGCGATGCCGAGCCAGCTCAGAAGAGCCATGCAAGCTCGAAAAGACATCGCGGCTATTGCCAAAGCGCCAGTCGAAAAGCGGCAGGAGGTTGCGCGGCGACTGGCAGAAAAGCGGGGGCGAACGCCTATCACGCGTGAGCAGATCACTGAGCCCTACAAGGTTCGTTCGACCGTTCGATCGCGTTCAGCTCCTTCTCCTCCTCCCCCTTCGATAGCACCCATACCTTCTGCAGCACCCGAGGCGCCTCTTACGCCGCAACTACCAATGGAAGCGCCCAAAGAAACTGATTATACCTGGTATTATGTGGGCGGTGGCGTTGCCTTGCTGGCCCTTGGAGCAGCCGCCTATTTTGTTTGGAAATAAGGAGACGCAAAAATGGCTTTCGTAACAACAGAATACGCGGACAGAATCGGCATGGGCCTCGGCCAAGTCAAAGGCAGAACAACAGGAGTTAAAGGTGGTTCCGCCTCACGCAAAGGCCCTCTCAATTTGACCGGCAAAGTGATGCCGAAAACGCTCCCATCGGTCGCGGCGGCTATGACCAAAACAGCCCCAGTCCCCGAAGAGGCTGCTTTGGTAGAAGAGGAAGCGGCACTTGTTGAAGAGCCCGCGGCCGAAGATCAAACAAAAAAAATACTGCTCTACGCTGGCGGTGGGCTAGCGGTGTTGGCAGTGCTCTACTACATGACGAGGTGATTACATGTTCGGAAACGACATTTTCGGCACTGGCTTGGGTCAAGTCCTATCGCAACAAACTGTGCCACAACTCATAAGCATACTAACTGCTAGGTCACACGCCGTGCTGACTGCGCGTAATGCATCCGCCAAGCGAACAGCAATGACACGACTCCGTGCGGCATTGAATCAAGCCGAAGCGCGGCTTAGGCAACCAAAGCCGGCAAACGTGACCCAAGCAGACTGGGCCACATTGGCGCTAAAGCGCATTCACGGCAAAGCCGTGTACGACGCTCAAGTCACGCCTCAACAATTTGTTCGGCGCCGTGCTGCAGAAGTCGCAACTGCTGAAGCGGAAGGTAAAGCGCCGGTTCCTGTAGTCGCTATCCCCACGGCAGCGCAAGTTGAAGCTGACAAGCGCGCGCGTAGGCCAGCTTCACAAGCGGCAAGACCTACAGCGGCTCGACCGTCGGCCCCTGCGGGAAAGCCCCCAACGATTGGCCCTGATGGCTTACCCGCTGAATACCCTGCGCGCTCTGCGAGCCTAGAAGCCAAAGCGGGCATGGGTCCCATGGCGGCGTTTTTTCTCGTGCTGCTTGGTGGCGGTCTGCTGTTGACTGCAACCAAAAAGAAAAAGCGCGGTTAATTCGATGGCTATCACTTTCGCAGAGACCACGGCTTTAGTCCGGGCGCGGTTGCGCTGGTTGCGCGGCAAGACGGCAGAGTACGAGCGCGCGCGAAATCAATACCGGGACATACCACCGCTAGCGATCGACGTCTCGCGCATGGTGCTGCCGGTGGCAATGGTGCTCACAGCAGTACAGCGCCGAAACGCGGGGTTGCTTTTGCCTTTCGTGCGTAAGCTCAAATCGGCCGCCGTGCGCCTCAATGAGCTCATGCCGGGGGCGATAGCGCTCGCGACCGCGCCGCCTATGTCTACGCCAAACGACTTGGTCGAGGAGTTGCGGACCCTCACCCCCGACGCGGCAGCCGCGCTGGAAAAGGCGCAGCAATTGCTTGCGGAGTGGGCCGAATCTCCAGCGTTTTATCACGCTGGACGTATCCCGCGATGGCAAGCCTACACGTTTGGCGACCCGGCCGCTGTGCATGTCGATGTGGATGCCGCGGAGCAGCTCTTAGTGGGCGAACAGTATGCCGAAGCGCAACAGCGAGAGACGCGTAGACAGCAGCTACAACGCGAGGCGCGTCAAGAGCTAGCCAGGCAAACGACACGTCATGCGATCACGCGCAACAAACAGCCTGGGCCAGCCGCGGGCGTTGCCCTCGGCGTCGCGGTGCTAGGGCTTGCATATCTCTGGATCAGGCATAGAGGTTAAATATGGCTTACGTACCGACACCGAAATATTTGCTTGAGCTTCATGGCGCTGGCGAAGTGCCCGTTGGAGCACCATTTCCATACCCTGGGGGCGTCTTTGGGCAGCCTTCGATTCCCACCAACCGCCAGGGTATCTTTGAGTCGAAATGGGCACTTCCTCGGCGCGCTTGGGTTGATCGCAACTATTATGACGTGCCTGGCGCCAAGCCATCATTGCGAGTCTACAGGTCAGTGCCATATTCGAGTGGGCCGGTCGCCGGCCTTGCGGATATACCTGAAGGGGAACAGCCAACGAAAATCAGCGTACTTGCAGCGGCGGGTCTTGCATTAGTTGCGTACTTTCTCGGACGCAATGCCTAAGCAAAGGATTTACTCTGTTCGCGCACCTTTGGGATACGAGTATTTTTCTTCGCGTCTGGCAGCGCCAAGGAGCGCGGCTCACAGAGAAAACGGCATTGGCGCAATTGCTATCGATGATGCTTTGCCAACGTTGCCCAAAGATGCGGTCCTCGTGGGTCGCGGTGAGCGAGCAAAGGGAACGATTGCGCGACGAGCGCCACAAAGGCGTGGGCTCAAATGGCAAGAGCTTGGGGTTGCAGCGCTTTTAATTTATGCTTTTGCCAAGCTCGTGGAGAGATAACGCATGACCAAAGAGCTCAAGGCAGCCGAGAAGCGTTTTCGCATCATTCACGGCAAAGATCCACGCGAGCACATTCAGCCAACAAAACGATGGCCGTGGCCAAAGAAATGGGCGCTTTCAGGACAGCCAACTCGTGTGTATTACGCCTCCGACCGACGCAAGCCGACAGGCAAAATGGTGCAGTATTATCACGACCACGACGACAGCGTTGAGCTTTGGGAACCTCAAGGAGCGCGCGCTTGGGGGCGGCCCGGAAATCTAAAAGTCTATCTCCCTGCTGTGCTTACCTGCTTAGGATACGCGTTAGGCATCGACATTAAGCGGCTTGATAGAAAATACAATTTTATCGAATGCACGAAGAGAGACATGATATGCACAAACGCGCGCGGCAACATGCTGGTCTTTGTTGACCTTGTTAAAGGACCGTGGGCGATAATTATAGGAGACAAGCTCGAGGTTGGGCCTTATGGCATCGAACACTAATCCGGAAGTCTGGGGCCTCTAGCGTACACGCGAGCGGCTCGTTTTCTAACTTTCTTTTTTCTTCGCTCACTGCGGTTTCTCGCAGCACGACGATCCGAAGCGGCTTTGGCTTTACGGATGAAGGCAACCAAGTCTTTGCGGTCGATGCGCCGAGAGCCGCCGAGCAAAAAAGATCGCAAATAGCCTAGTGCGATCCAGCGCTCAACGGTTCGAGACGCTACGCGCAGCTCCAAAGCGACTTCGTCGATTGTCATGTAACGGGTATAGCCCAAAAAGATACCCCGAAAAGGCTTGTCACGTACCGCAAGCTTAACCTGAGCAGTAAAGAGCGGTCAAGCAATCAATTTTTTTGCTGTTTTTCGCTAGGGGGCAGTACCAATAACATATAAATGTACCTCTTGTGTAAAACAATCAGCTTTGACTAGCCTAGAAATATGGCCGGTAAGTACAAGCCAATCAACAAGACGCTGAAGCGTAACCCAGAGATATTGACTCTGGTAAATCCATCAAAACCACGTACCCGGAAGTCGCGCAGCAAAGCCGTGGTTGTGCCGTGGTCGAAAGTGCCGACCCAAGTGGCTCGAGGCACTTCGAGTCGTGCACGGCTAAAGCGCAACGAAGGCCAAGCAGCGGCCAAAGGAGAAAAAACCGTGAAGAAAAACGCAACGAGAAAAAGAACAAAGCGGATTTTGTACAAAGATCCTGCAACGAATCTTTTCATTTCGGCGAAAGAAGCCCATCGGCGGGGCATAAAAGCTTACTATGCCAACAAAGGCATGAAAGCCAACAAAACGCGCCCAGCGCTAAGCGAATACCGGCGCGCAAAAGAGCCCTCCAGGGTGAAACCCAAAGCTGCACCGAAAAGAGAAAAGGCAGCCAAACCGAAAGCAACGAAGACGGCACCGAGGCGAAAGGGCGCTGTGGTCGACCTTCTCCCCGTGGGTTCTCCGCGTCCGCCGAAGCCAGCAAAACGGCCTCGAGTTGGCTCATATGTCCCTGGTGTCGCAAGGGCATCGCGCAGATACCCAAAAAGATTGCCCGGCTGGTACGGCGAGAAAACCGAACGAGCCACGTGGGTTTACCACAAAAATCCGAAACGGCGCCGCAAAGCGAGCGCTACACGGCGAACGCGTGTTGCTAGTACCCGTCGAGCTCCAGCCCGCAGGCGTCGGAGCGCGGCTCCTCGTCGAGTACGAGATCGTTACGGCCGTTATTCCAGCCGCCGTCGAGCGCTGAGCGCCACCCCGCGCCGCAGAACAGCAGCTCGACGAACGTATCGACGCAACCCAGATTTTAAAGCGGCAATCATGCAGACCGTGGTTGGCGGCGGTGGTTTTTTTCTCTCTCGCGCTCTAGCCAACTTAGCGATCGACCAACAGGACAAGCTGCCTGAGGCAGTGCAGCCCTATGTGGGTCATCTAACCAATGCGGCATTGTTCGCGGCTGCTGTGCTGGTGCCGCCAAAGGTGAAGCAGCTCAAGGATTTTCATGTCCCGCTAGTCATCGGGACCGGTGTCGCGCTGATCGAGCGCCTCCTAACCGCCTACGCTCCGGACTCGGTTTTTGGCCGCGTCACGCCTCCAGTCCGCCCCGTAGCGGCAGAAGCTCTAGCCGGCGACTTGGACATCTACGAGGCTGCTCTGTCCGGCATGGGCGCCGAACCGTCCGATCCGATCGTTGAGGCCGTAATGGCCGAGGCAGGGATGAACGGTTACGTCGACACGTCGGCACTCTCTGATTACGTCGACACGTCAGCACTCTCTGATTACGTCGACACGTCGGCACTCTCCGATTACGTCGACACGTCAATGAACGACTATGTCGACACGTCAGCCTTGTCTGACTATGTCGATACTGAAGGCCTCTCACAAGATTTCGAGACGATCGGAAACTACGTCGACACGTCAGCTCTCGAGGGTTATGGCCCGTCGCCAGTCGCCGAGGAAATGGGCGAATCTTGGTACGACGAGGACATGGAGGGCTATATCGAGCCCGCTCCATTGAGCGGCTATGGTCCTTCTCCGGTGGCGGAAGAGCTCGGCTTTGACGTCTACGATACTTCGCTCAGCGGCGGCATTTTTGGCGAGTCGGGCTCTCCGGTGGCGTCGGGAACATACCCAGCGGACGAGGCTCTCGAGTCTCTCGGCGAGGTACCCACACGGCGCGGTCATCGCTTAGCGAACCAACTGCGCGATGTGCGTGATCGTCTGATTGAAGCAGGTGCCCCAGAATCCACAATTAAGGCGGCGCTAGAAACCACATTAAAGAAAGCGACAACTCCGCGTGCTGGTGGCCCGGTAGCAAAGTCGTATTCGTCTTCTGGCGCCGAGAGTTACAAGACGCCGATTCCGATGGCCGTTGAAGCTCCAATAAGGCCAATGGGCAAAGTGTTCGCCGGCAATATTGGCGGCATTTTCAATAATGGCATTTTTAGCTAATCGACAATCGATTAGTTGCTTGAATTTTTGCGGTAATTAGCAACAGTAAAACAACAGAGAAATAGGCACCGGGAGGCACCCGGTCAACAAAAACAGCAGCCTGTTTCTTAGGGAGAAAGAAAGATGCCAAAAATTGCACAGAGAAAAGAAGAAATCCATCAGCCATACTGGGCAACCGTCATTCGCGGAACGCCGGGAGCTTTTCAGCCTATCGCTGCAATGCAGGCCACGACAACGTTGTTTGTGTCGACAGCAACGGGCAATTTGGCCATCACAAACATGGATGGTTCCAGCGCATTTAGCTCAGATAGCATTTACAGGATTCTCGCGATGCGCGTCTTCCTGTACTTTCGCGGATGTGCAGGAACAGCCTCCTACGGCGGCGCGATTTCGGATCACATGATGTACCATCGCGCCATGTCGCAACTCTACTGGGAGCTCAAGGTTGCTTCCAAAGTAGAGTTCCAGGCGATGACCAGTTATCTGCCTGCCGGTGGCGGTCTTTACGGTGATGTCGGTAGCGACACTACCGTGTTTTTTGTCAACGGCATGCCAAGCCAAGAATCGATCTGCAAATTGGCCCGAAGCATAAGCCTGCCCGCCAGGCAGGGTTTTCAGGTTGTTTGCAACTCGATCGCTCTTGGAGCGGCGAACTTGGTGACGGACATCAACGCACTCACAGCGGGAGAAATACATATATCATATGCGCTTGATGGCTTGATATTACGTGACGTGTTGTAGGCAAAGAACGACGCACTAAAAATTAAATCTTTCACGGCCTAAGAATTGAGCAACCTCCTGGGGCGTATCCCGACCGAGCGCCCCAGGGGCGCGGCTCCTCCCTTTCGGAGCCGAACCCTGTGCTCACAGGAGGCACAAAAATGCGACCACCAGAAAGCAAACCAATGACAAGTGAAGCGCTCACGCGAGCGGTGAAGACTTTAGCGGGCAAGTTACAGCGCGTAGAGCAAGAGCTTGTGCTGACGCGCGAATCGAATGTAACAGAAATGACGCTTGCCGAGCGGCTGAGGAAGCAAGCGGATCGAGAGATACCGTTCTATTACCGGCTTGACATTGACCTACTGTCAGGGGCCACGACTCGTGTTGACGCCGGCGTGCTCATTGAGCAGCAAGGCGCTTTTCTGTGCAACCGTATCTATTTTTCTTGGCGCCCAACAGCGGGAGCCAACGCGGGGCAGTGGCGCCCAATCGCGCACTCGAACCCGATAATCGCGGTCGCTGCAGCGCCGGCTGACGTTCTTGACTTCCAATTCGAGTGGACTGAGGGAACAGCAAAAAGGGGCCGTCAGAACACGGCTATTCCTGGGGATATTTTCTACCGCCAGGACCTGGACGGCATGCTGCAATGCCCTGATGTTTTCATTGCAGCGTCGACCGTTGTATTTACAGTAGCCCCCACAGTAGGGCCAGCGAATAACGGAACGCTTTCGGTCACGCTCGAAGGTGTGCAACTATTGAGCGCCAGACCTTAATACAGGAGGCGCTTGAGATGAAGAACCGAAAGACCGATAGGCGAACGATACAGCAAGGCGGCGAGGGGCCATACAGGGATCCGCAAGGGCTCACTTTGCCTGGCGGAGACCCTGGCCGCGCGTCGCTTGGGAAGTCTGAGTTCGATTCGATCAAAGGCGCTGGCGGAATCGCTAAGGTTGCCGGCCGCCGAATGCCGCCCCCGGTGAAAATAACTCCAATCTGGAGCGCCCAATATTGGATGCAGAAATTTCCTTGGGCACCCATTACCTTTTACGCAAGAGAAGAATATGCAGAATTGCCCACTGTAGCGCCTCCATCATCGCCAGCAGAATACCCAATTTATACGGTAGTCATTCCACAGAACCAAACGCTAATTATAACAAGCGTTGTTTGGTGTATTCTTGCCGCTTTGGTGGAAACCGCTTCAATAGCTGCTTATCCTTTAGATTACACATTCGATTGGAACCTTAAAGCCACTAAAAGCACGACCACACGCGCAGAGTTTCAAGTGACCGTCAGTGGATCTCAGCCGCAAGATCATCTCATAAATGCGGGCGCATCGATCGGCTACTACAGCAGGGGCTATGTGATTCTAAATCGCAACATATTAACCCCAAGCAATGGAGGCGTAATAATTGCTGGAGAGAACCAAGCCCTGCGTTTCTTCGCGCTCAACCTGTATAATAGCGTATGGACAGGTAACGATGGCTTTTTTGGCGTCGAAGTCGAAGGCTTTTTCATTCCAACGCAACTTTATAACAAAATCAAGGCGCAGCCGAGTTTATGAGGTGATTTATGGAAACCGCAATTCAAGACCGAGAACACGCGATGAAAGTGCAAGAGGCAAAAGCAGCAGTTGAAAAGTTGAGGCAAAAAATTGCAGAGTTTCACACCGCAAGGCTGCAAACAAGCGAACTACGCGCCGGTATGAGGCAAGCAAAAGATCCAAGGACTGGCGAGGTTTTGCCTCCTGACGAAGTTACACGGCGAATACGCAGGGGGAGGGACGCAGCGGTGGAAGAGCGCGCTATCGCTGAGCTCCGAGATTTCTTGCGGTTGATACTCAATCGCGAGCCGTCAGTTGAGGACATGCAGAACACTGTCCCACAAGCTGACGCTTTAGGGTTTGTGTGGCTGCCTCTTATCGCGTTGTCCACAGTCATCGGTGGCGCCGTCTCGCTTGAGGGTATTTTCGGGTACCTGACCGAGCGCGAGCGTCGAGTGCAATACGAACTTGGCTATCAACCGCGGCAAACGGGTGCCGAGGTTTTTGCGAGCACAATGCGCTGGCTCGTTCCCGCGTTGGCCATCATCGGTTTGGGCGTTGGCGGTTACTACGTTTATCGCGATGCGAAGAAACTTAAGAAAAACCCAGACGACAAAAAAGCAAGCCAGGAAGTTGTCAAGAACGCGCCTCCTGATTGGGAGGACGCAGAGGAGGACTAGACCATGCTAGGCCAAGAAACGACGCGGGAGATAACCGCAACTGAATATGCAATTAATTCGGCTGCCAAAGTGGCCGACCAAACGTTAGCGCAACTGCAAACGATCAAGGAACCCGGAATTCGCGCCGCGGCGCTGCAACACATCCTGGTGACCATTGATCCCAAGCTTTACGAGCAAGCGACACAAATGCTCGAGGCGTCTTTGCTGCGCGAGGCTGATCTCTCCGTTGCCCTGCGCACAATCTTGACCTCGCTCTTTACGTCGTGGCTCCTCGAGCGGGAGCAGGGTCTAGGGTTTGATGTCGGTGCTGTTTTTGGCAATATTACTCAAGGCATATCGGCTTTATCTAGCGCCGTGTCTGCTGGCATCGGCGCTTATGGCCAAATTAAAAGTGTCGGAGCGGCGCAACAGATGGCTCAGGCGCAAAGGCAAAAGATGGCCGCTGAGACGGCCTTAGCTCAACAGCAAGCGCGAATGCAACGTGAGGCGCAACAGGCTCAGATCCGCATGCAGCAACAGGCGCAACAGGCTCAGATCCGCATGCAACAGGAGCAGATGAGAGCCCAGCAGCGACAAGCGCAACAGGCCGCACGACTTCAGCAGCAACAGCAAGCAGCCCAACAGCGAGCAGCCGCTCAGCAAGCAGCCCAACAGCGAGCAGCTGCCCAAGCGGCAGCTCAAGCTGCAGCTCAAGTGCCTATTGCCCCCCTGGCCATGCGAGAAGAGAAAAAGGTCAAGCCGTGGATGATCGCCGCTGGCGTGGGCGGGGTTTCGCTCCTGCTTATCGTTGCGTTGATGGCCAAAAAGAAAAAATAGAGGAAATCATGCGTCCAGAAACCATCGAAGCTCTCACCTGGTTTGATCTTTACGCAGTATTGCGCACCATGCCGCAAAACTATCCGCCCGCAGTGATCAAGTTTTTGAACGAGGGCGGCGATCTGGTGGCGGCCAAGCAGCAAGAGCTCGCGGTTAGTGTGGCAGCAGGACCAGCAAAAACGCGAGCTGTTGCTGATGGCGTAGCGGGCGCAATGGGAGCAGCGGCGGCCGTGGTGGGCGCTATACCTGGAGGCGTGACCCAAATTGCAGGTGCGGTGATTGGCGCTGCCTCGGCTTTGGTCTCGGGCCTAACTAGGCTTTTCACGATTGAGTGCGACAAGTTAGACTGCCCCAAGCCTTGGAGCTATCACAGGAGGGCCTTGGTAGGCATCGACCCTCCGCCCGGAACCAAAATGCATAAGTGGGGCGATTGTCACTACTTTGACAAATATTGTTTGTTTTATAGGTATATGCATGACGGGTACATGGCAAATAGGCCAAGGGATGTATCCGATCCTGACATGTATGAAGGGCGCAAAGTCGGAGTTTACGGCTACTCATACGGGCGAAACAAGACCTGGAAAGACATCGCGAAGCGCGCTGCGCCGCCATTAGGGATAAAGGAGATCGGGGACCCAGACCGGCCGAAGAGACACCAATACGTGTGGCGTGCGGTGAAAGTAACGAGGGTGTTACGTTGGTTTCAGGATCACGTATCCTGCCGAATTTTGAAGTGTATGCAAGAGTCTATAAATGGTTTACCAAACACTGTGGCGAAGCAAAAGCGCGCCTCTTTGTGGTTCGCGTCCGTGTATATGATGCACTACGATTTTGAAAAAGCCGTCTTGGGCATCGGCTATAAAAAAGCCCAAGATGTGTTGAACAAAATAGGCAAGAAGAATGTTGCAGATTTGATCCGCAATTTTGCAGCAGGGAAGCATCCGCCACTCGCTGTTGATCCGACAAGAATGTGGCAAGCAACGAAAAAACTTCACTGGCACGATCTTAAGCCATGCTTGGAGGATCTAGTAGAAGCTAATAGCCCAGCTTACGATAAGGCGCTCAGAGCAGCGCTCAAGAAGGCCGTGAAGAAATCCAAGCCGAAACTGCCTCCAAAGCCGAAACTGCCTCCAAAGCCAAAAGTGGCTACGGGGCCAGTTGCACGGTTCATTCTCGGCTCGAGCGTGAGAGCTCATCAGATTGATCCTAGAACGGGCAAGCCCATTTTAACTGCAAGGGCGAAGGCCTCTGCGGCAGCCGCGCAAGCGGCTCGAGAAGCGGCGGCTCGAGGCATTATGACAGGGCCACCTATCCCTGCGGGTGCTGTTTCCACGATACATCTCAAGGCCGCGGAAGTGTCGAAAGCAACCAGGGAAGCCCAAGCGCGGCAGGCGGCTAAACGCGCGGCGGCTGCGCAAGCGACGGCACCTCTTTTACCGTTGCCGCCTCAAGCGATGATTGAAGCGCCGACACTGGCTGCAGAGCGGGAAAGCTTTTTCCAAACGACAACAGGAAAGCTCGTTCTGGCTGGAGGAGGCACCGCTGCAGCAATCACCGCGATTTATCTCGCCCACAAATATGCCCGGTAAGCTCTAACGCTGTTTTTTTCTATCGAATCTATCTCTATGCGATAAGCGTCTTATGGCTAGAAGGCAAAAAACCGCCGGTGTAGGGGAAGGTTTGCTTGACGGATTTTTTGAAGCGGTCGTTTCTGGGCTTAAAAACGCTGCTCATGCAGCGGCAGAAAACATGGTTCCCCGATGCGTGGATTGTGGGGATCTAGCGCTGCCAGTGCGCTGTTTGTCTTGCGGAAAATATGCTTGCCCAGAGCACGCGTTTGTCAACCGAAACTTGCAGATCTTATGCTCAACATGCGCCTCAGAATGCATGAAACACACTCGAGGCAATTATAAGCATAGACCACATTTTGACCCGCGAGTTCGTCATGCTGATTTTTGGGAAAGCGCGGAATTCCCGTTTAGCGGTTTTCCGCGAGCGCAAGCGTCGCCAACGTGCTGGCAGATACTCGGCGTTGCCCCAGGGGCCTCAGATGCAGCGATAAAAAAAGCTTTTCGCATGCAAGCGAAAGCTTGTCACCCGGACATGGCCGCGCAAGTACCACTAAGTCAAAGGGCAAAGCTCGAAGAGCGATTTATTGCGCTCAGCAAAGCTCTCGAAGAAGCTTTAGCTGCAACTAAAAATCGGAGATAAAATGGAAGATACAATCAAAAGACGCGACATAAATATACCCTGGAAGGGCATTGCGAAAACCCTCGGTCAAGCCGAATACGAAACCTCTTACATAACCTTTGGGGACACGGTAGTTATCTGTGAAATCTACGGGTTACATCTAGGCTTGAAACCAATAGTTGATTTCATGTGCCCAAGGTGCGGCGGGCAGCTAAGGATCGATGGAAATAAAAAGACAATTCATGTCGAGAAAACAACTCCAGCGTATTATCGCATGCCCAACGGAGAAAGCATGTGGGTGACCAACAGGATTACCATTGACGAGCCGATAACTTGTCCGTACGAGCGCGGCAAGGGTATCTGTGGTTGGCGAGCACGGATCACGGATGGCAAGGCGTCGCTCGCATAGTCAGGCAAAAAAAGGAGCAATCAATGTATGTACTGGCCCAGTTTTTCGGACAAAGCCCGCTAGCGTGTGCTGGCCGCAACCTTGTGCGCGTGCTGAATGACGCGGGATATAAACCGCGCCTGATCAACCGGCAAGCGCAGTATGTTGACGCCGAGACCACAGACCCGGTTATCATGGGAGCGCTGACGGCCGAGGAGGCGGACAACGGCATCCTTATCGTACAGGGAAAGCTCACGGACCTCACGGCTGTTAGCGATGGCGATTTGCCTCTACATGCGATAGGTATTTTGCTCTCTTATGCGAATGATATGCCTGCGTGGCAAATAGAGGCGCTTTCTCGCTACGCACAGATTTGGACCCCAGATAATAGATCCGTGAAGATCATACGCCGTTACAAGCCCAATGCTGACGTGCATTTAGTCCCTATTACTTTTCCTGCCGAGTTGTTCTCATCCACATACGGCGATCATGTCGGGTATTATACATTTTCTTCGAGCAAATCGATTTTGGAGTGGTGTATTTTGCAGGCCATGAGGCGAAGCAATGGCGAGCCTAAAGCGGTTGCTTTTTCGCCATTTGAGGCGCAAGAGGACCCTCAAGAAACCCTGGTGAACGTATCCAAGGAGCTCATTGCACGCGGAGAAGTATCTGCGTGGGATGAATTGCCTGACTTGTACGCGCGGACATTTCCCTGCGAGGTTGACCGTTGTGCTGTGCATCATTCAGGGCTCACGTTTGTTCGCACGCCACAAGATCATAGCTACTGGGAGGCTGAGGCTGCGGCGGCAGGCGCCAAATTTTGTTGTGTGAACAACGGGCAGGTCATCGTTGACGGTAGGTCTCGATGGGCGTTTGGCCTCATGGCGCGTGTGGCCGCAATAATGCGCGAGCGCATCGAAGCTCTAACGAAAAAAAGGTATAGCGCGGTACCCGCCACAGTGGGATCGATAACTATCGGCTACGTGATCCCGCACGGTAACCGCGGGGCGCAATGGGTCGAGTCGTGTCTTCGTGCTTTGACCAACGAAACCCAAGCGGGAGATGGAGTAATAGTTTCTGATATAGGAAGCAATGAAAGCGTGTTCGAGGAAGTCAAGCAGGTATGCATGCAGTATGGCGTTGCTCTCGCTCGAGGTAATGGCGCATGGAATTTATCTCGGGCGCGCAACATTGGAGCTCAGGCAATTGGGTCGTGTGTAAGTCACATCTGCTTTTTAGATTGCGACGTGCTTGTCCCTCAAGGCTTTGGTGTTGGCGCCCGAAAAGCCTTGTCGGCGCATCCATTATCGACAGCGCTTATCATCCGAGTCGGCAACCACAGGGACTTTATCAAGCCACACGAATTACCTCTTTCTTCTTGGCCAACGCGGCCAGAATATGTGCGTCCTGGAACAGGATGCGTCATTTTGGCGTCCGACTTGTTTTTTCGCATTAGGGGCTACGACGAAACTTATAGCGGATGGGGAAGTGAGGACGTCGAAATGCTTTATCGAGCACGGCAAGAGGGCATCAATGTCCGAGAGCTCTACGAAGTTCCGCCAGCGTACCATCAGCCTCACCCAGCGCCGCCGAACCGTGATGAAGAACGCCGTGCGAACGTGACCAAACTTTTCGATGACTGCACGCAACTGGCGCGCAAGGTGAATCCGAACGGCTTTGGTAAGGGTTATTTTCTGGTGCGCCCTGACGCTAATGGGGAAGAAAAATGCCAGCAAAGTATAGTCTAACGCTGCTTGCGAGCGACCAGGGCGACTGGACGCGATGCAAGATGTCCACGCATATGCTTGCACGTGGTCTTGCCGAGGAGTTTGAGGCGCTGGAAGGCGTCGATCTTGTCAAGGTAGTCGACCCACGCATCGACAGAATGGGCGTAAGCGTCCCCGAGTGCGACGTGCTTCTAGTGCATGACTACTTCCCATCGATAAGCGAAGAGTTTGGGTTTAACGTCGATGCCATGCACAAACGGGTCAAGTGCATCGCGCTATTTCTTGAGCTTGGCGCTGTCAACGCTGACATCTCGTTTTCGTACCAGCGAACGGTTTGCAAGCGCACCGGATATTCGGTGATCATTCCAGCGCCATATGTGCGCAAGTACACGCGAGTCGTAGAGAAAACGCCCAGAACGATTTTGCTGGATCACGATTACCCTTTAGGCGGCTGGCCGCATGGGATGGATGACTTCGTTCTTCATGGCGCAGGCCATTGCAAGAAGCTCTATACAGTTCTCGAGCAATTCAAAACCGATTTCGAGTTCTATCAGCTCGAGAGGTTCCCAGAGGCGCGAAAATGGAAGCCGAAATGGATCAAGCTTGTCCCGCAAACAAACTATCCCGATTACATGATTCAGACTGAAAGAATGGAGTCGTTTATCGCAACCCATCCTGGAAGTTACAACCATACAGTTGTTGACATGGCAGCTCGAGGAACGCGGATCTTCTCTGTTTACGGGCATCTTTCGCAAGCCCTCACCGACTTGCTTGGGGTTACGGTTTTTGGCCATACTGCCGATTACTCACGGGCCTTGCGGGTTTACGATCAACTGCCGTCTTATGCGCCAAAACTGGCGGCATGCACGCCCATGGATCAAGTTGTGCGCATAATGGACCGTGAATTTAGCGCCTTTTTGCGCATTGGAGAGTGACCGATGAAATTCGCCTTTATCGCTGACCAAAAAGGCTGGGCCTTCGATCGCACAGGGCAAGCCATGTTGCGCTATGGCCAAACTGGCGAGCATACATGGACGGTATTTTACACGGACCCAAAAACGTTTGAAAAAGACGCGCTCGAGCAGTTTGATCTGGTTCGGGTAGGCGGCTTGCCGTTATTTATGACGCTGCATAATCACGATTTGATACCTAAAGACAAGCGCCGATATGTGCCAACAATCGCTTCATTTTGGGATATAGATTATCATCTCGAGCACTGCGCGAAATTTCGCGATGTCATTGCTGGGGTTATTGTCAACGATATGCGATTTCGCAGTTCTGCAATGGCTTTTGATAGGCCAATAATTTACTCGCCGGACAAGGTTGATGGACACGTTTTTTATCGCCAAAAGCCTCTCGAGCGAACGGACGAAGTCAAGCACTTGCGGGTTGGGTGGGCAGGCAGCGAGCACTATTGGCCTCAAGTCAAAAACGTTGACGGCATAGCTGAGGCTTGCCGCGTAACCGGTTACGAGTTCGTGCGCCAAGACCGTGAAAAAGACGGAAAAAAGACCGCGGATGCGATGCGCGAGTGGTTCAACACGCTCGACGTCTACGTGTCGTTCAACATCGAGCGCAGTTGCACGCCCGTGCCCGTGCTCGAAGCGATAAGCTGTGGCGTGCCTATTATCACCACACGTTGCGGCGATTTATGGCCAATGATCGCGGCGTCATGTGCGGGCAAGGTCCTATCGGAGCCAAGCATGCAAGAGCTCGTGTATGCCCTACGTTGGATCAATCTGGCCGCGATGGGTTGCAACGTGGACTTGATCGAGCACGTGCGCTGGGAAACCTCGCTCGAGGCGCGTGAAGTGACTGCAGCAATGTCAAGACTCGCACGGAGCATCGAACGATGAGCATCACATTTTATGGGCACTTTAGCGGCTGGTCGTCCTACCCGGTGGTTTGTCGCGCGATTTCCACGCACTTATGGCGCGAAGGTGTCGATCATGAGGTCTGCGATTTGCGCCCTGGGCCTGGGTACTTAACGCTGCAGGCCTCCGAGCCAGAACCGGTGCCTTACAAGCCAGTATCGAAAGGGCATCGCGAAAGCGTGCTACGAACGAGCGCCATGCTTCAAATCACTGACATGGAGCACGCGCCACCGCTCGGCCCCGCGCCTGGTATTGGGCTGGTCTTTGGCTTCCCGGAGTGGGTGTCTGCTGTCCCGCAACACGAGGTCATGCTCGGTTATCACGTTTGCGATTTCGAGGCGATCCCGCCCCACTGGGTCACGATCATGAACGCGCATTTGGGGCGCGTTCTTACGCCGTCTTATTGGTGTCATGATGCTTTTCGCAACGCCGGCGTTGAAACGCCGATCACGGTCATACCGCACGGTTTCGACCCGCGAATATTCCGTCCAGCGTTCGAGGAGGCAGCCGAGCCAAAATCTATTTTGCATCTTTGCTCAGCGCTGGACGCAAAGCGGAAAGGCACAAGGCTAATGCTGGATACTTTCGCGCTGCCTGAGCTCGAGGGCTGGACGCTCACGATCCGCACGCAAAGCCCCCATGTTGCACAATGGGTACGAGCGCATCCGCGTCGTGTAGACATTCGAATCGATACTGGCCACCCAATGCCCCCCACTGAGATGGCGCGCTACTATCGCCAGTTTGAGTTAACGGTTGCGCCATCAATCGCCGAGGGTTTCGGCATGGTGCCGCTCGAGACGGCGGCTTGCGGCTGCAAGATAGTGCATTTTGCGGCGACCGGGTGCCGCATGTACGAGCGCGAGCTTCCAGGCTCAAGGGTGCGCACGAACGTTGAGGCGTTATGTCACGATATACAGCGCGCTACTAAGATGGAGGAGCTCACAGGCGCAAGAAACGTTGATCTGCAAAGACTACAATCGTGGCACTGGTCGCGTGTGCTTCAACCGCTAAGCTCTTTGCTCCGCTCTCTAGCGTGACCTGTCCCTGTTTCCCTTTTGTAATTTTCTATAAAAGCAGTGTAGGCTGAGTGTAAACCGAGGCACCACCGAGGGAAAAATGTCAAAGCAGCAACACCGGTTCATTGCTTTAAACACGCAAAAGTTAAATTTAACTGGAGCGCCCAAGCATACAGCAGTCCCGTTTGGCACGCTCATGAAAGGCTCTGAGACTGGCGGCGCGTATGTTGAGACAAACCCAAGACTCTTTTATCCGTACCCAGGAACATTTCAAGCCTTGGCGATTGGAGCTGTTGCGGTACAAAGCGCTATTTTGGCTGAGGAGCAGACTTATTGGATATGGGCAACAGTACCTTGCCATATACGTCTAAATGACGGCAGCATTCTAGCCACACAGCTAGATTTCCCTTTTCCTGCCAACGTTGTTATGGAGATCGGGACATTCAGGGAAGGCATTTTTAACGTTTGGGATCATATCTCAGTCATACAGTTGGCGGGTTCGGCACTGACAGGCTTTTTGTATTTAGGAAGAGCGAGACGCTAAATGGGATACTCGACACTACCAACCGCTGGAGGCGCAGGGCCGCTGGACGGCAACCCGCCAAGCGGCAACGCCATCCAGATCCAAGGGCGCCCGGTACTTTCAACGGCTCCCGCGCCAAACCAAGTCCTCTCCTGGAACGGTTCCGCGTGGGCACCTGCATCGCCAGGTATACCTGGAGCTCACGCCTCAACGCACGTGCCAACAACGGGCAGCGACGCGCTAGCCACTGCAGCGGCCAACACGCTAGCGATAGGGGCGTCAGCGGCTGTCGGCACGGCTGACACATTTAGCAAAAGCGACCACGTTCATGCATTCCCTGCGCCTGCCGCGCCAGTAAACGTAACTAAATCGGCAGCTTCTGCGGGGTCGAGCTCGAACGCGGCGAGGCAAGATCACAAGCACGATGTGACGACGGCAACCCCAACAGCCACGGGAACCGCGAATCAAGAGGGCACGGCAACCTCGTTGGCTCGAAGTGACCACGTCCACGCGCTATCGGCTCACGCCACATCGCATGCCGCAAATACGGGAACAGATAAGCTGAGCACGGCTGTAGCCGGAGCGATCCAAGTTGGCGATTCAGCAGCTGCTGGCACAGCAGAATCGTATGCTCGCAGCGATCACGTACACAGCTCGGCGGCTCCCGCTGCGCCGGCAAACGTAACAAAATCAGCCGCTTCTGCCGGGTCGAGCTCGAACGTAGCGCGACAAGACCACAAGCATGACGCGACGACCGCGGCGGCTGTTGAGCTCACGGACGCGGCCAACGCTGAGGGCACCGGGACATCACTTGCCCGCGCTGATCACACA
>Ga0180438_10004907_pt1 | contig 18962 bp, 17 predicted proteins | sample SS_ome_12_FD_132455 | JGI IMG/M metagenome (GOLD analysis project Ga0180438, IMG submission 132455) | Hypersaline lake sediment archaeal communities from the Salton Sea, California, USA - SS_3_D_2 metaG | ecosystem: Environmental > Aquatic > Non-marine Saline and Alkaline > Hypersaline >...
CCCTCTTGCCGGCATCGATCAGCGACGCCAGAACGCTCCGCATGCCGCGGGGACCGAAATCACCCAGGGCCACGACGGCCTCGGCGGCGTGCCGACCGCCCCGGCCCAGCTCCTGCCGGAGGAGGTTCATGCGCGCCGGATGTCGACGGATCTCGCTCATGATCTCGAGGGGCAGGTCGACGAGAATCTGCGCCGGGCTGTTCTTCCCCCCGAAGCGATCCGTGAGAGACCGGAGGACCGCGAGGATCTCGAAGGCAATGACCCAGCGGTAGAGCCGCTCCTTGCTCCCGTAGTAGTAGTGGATCATGGCCTGATTGACCCCCCCCGTCTCGGCGCTGGCGCGGGTGCTGGTCCGGTCGAACCCGTGGGCGGCGAACAGGCCGCCAGCCGCCGCCAGGATTCGACCCCGCGGGGTCTCGGGATCCGGGGGCCGGAGGTCCGGGGGGAGCGTTCCGAACTGCCCCCGGAAGTCCGGGGAGAAGGGGGGAACACGCCCCCGATCAGGTTTCCTGCCGGCTCCTTTCGCCTTCACTGGGTCGCTCCGTTCGGGGCACAGGTCCACTCATCTGCGGCCCTGCGCCTCCGAGTACCAGAATGAGTCAACTGAATGATTTAGTCAATCAATTAATTCAGCCGACGGCCACGTGCCGGTCGCCCGCCCGGTACCCAATCCGCCTCCGCCACGCACCCACAGAGTGGACACGCTGGGGGTTTCCCGGTATGGTCTGGCTGTCATGCGCCTGGAGAAGAGGGGTGGACAGGTCCAGAAGGCGGGTTTGGTGGGACTCGTTCTCCTGCTTGGGGTCCCGAGCTCCTCGACGCGATCTCATACCGACGGTCCCTCGCCTTCCCTCCCGGTTCGCGCGAGCGAGCTCCGCGCGCCGCACCACTGCCGCTTCTGGGGCAGCGTGGCCGACTCGATCCCCGGCTGGGTGATCGAGGGTCATCTGATCACCCTACCCAACTCCATCTGCAGCCTGAGCGTCGCAAACGACAACGGCTGGAGCGTGGGGTACTACGAAGGTGGGGACATCCGGTCTCCCGCGAAACGGAGCGTGCCGACTCCACACCGAGAACCCTTCCCCCACCCTCCGGCGCCCGCGCTCCACCGCGGAGCAGCCCCTGCGTACCTGGATACGCTCTTCGACCTGGCCGTGGCCGAAGGCGTCCACGCATGCCCGGGGGTCGCCGTCTCACACATCCGCCTCTGTTCCTCGGGGCTGTGCGATATCCCGAACCCCCATCCCTTCCACCGGGTCAAGGACCGGCGCCACTGGCTCATGGGGCACAACGGGACCATCGACAAGACCGCGCTCCTCGCGCTCATCCGGCCCGAGTACATGGCTGCCAACCCTCCCCAGTACGGGAGCGGCCCCGAGGAGTGGATCGACAGCGATCTCTATTTCATCTTCATGCTCCAGACGCTCGAGGATTTCGGCTGGCGGATCAAGCCCGCCCTCGGGCGCGTCGTCCAGCGTCTTCGGGAGGCGATCCCCGGCACCGGCGAACAGCTCAACTTCTTCTTGACCGACGGGGTCGCCCTCTGGGCCTACCGGCAGGGGAAGAGCCTCTACTACCTCGCCGATTCCACCGCAACCGGCTGCGCGGCCGTCGCCTCTCAGTACCCCTCCGCATCGCAGGGGGACTGGATCGAGATGGCCGACGGAGAGATGGCGACGCTCGAGCGGGGCGGACGGGTGCGGGCGGAGGACATCGAGGCCTATTTCGACCCTTCCGGTACGCCCGGCGGCGTCCAGACGGGCCGCGTTCGAGACTGAGTTCCCCTCCTTCCCACGACCCGCGACGGCGTCACCCGACCGGCGCGCGCCGTGCGTCATTTTCCCCGGTCCCAGAGCCCGGCGCGGGGGGTTTCCCCCACCCGAGGATCTGGAGCGGGTGTCCGGGAACCTGTCTCCGCCTCCCACCCACCCCGCTCATGGCTCCGGCGCGCGGCGAGCAAACCCCACCCATGGCGAACGGCGACCACCATCGCCCAATCCAGGCAGGCCAGGAATTGCCGGATTGTGAAGAGGATCTCTCCGGCGTCAGATCGTCTCCGCTGGCACGGGACCTGCAAGAGCAAAGGGGTGACAACTGAATACGGTTCGCCCCCGAAATCCCTGCAGTGTTCGTGGCGCTGATTCGTGGGCCGAGTTCAACGACCTTGACGCGCGGGCACATCACGGAATCTAGCACACGGCACATGCGGGGTTCATCAGCACGAGAGGGAGTCCTCGAGACTCCCTTTCGTGTTGGCGTCTCAGGACCGCGCGTCGGGCACTGCGGATCCGCGCGCCCCATTCGGCCGGACACCCACGCGTCCGGCCTTTTCGATTGACGCCTCCCTCGGAGGCCGGTATCCTTCTCTCTTGCGACGCGCGAAGCCCCCGCCGGTCGCTCCATCCCCCCGCCGGCGGATTCTCCCGGAACCAGGAGGCCTGTCTGCGCCATGATGCAACTCGTAGAGTGCGTGCCCAACTTCAGCGAGGGAAGGGACCGGAGCATCATCGACGCCATCACTCGGCCCATCGCTGATACTCAGGGCGTCAATCTGCTCGACGTGGATCCCGGTCCCGACACCCACCGGACCGTGGTCACCTTCATCGGGACGCCCGAGGGGGTGGTTGAGGCCGCGTTCCAGGCCATCCAGAAGGCGGCCGAGCTGATCGACATGAGCCAACACCACGGGGCCCACGCCCGGATGGGCGCCACCGACGTCTGCCCGTTCGTTCCGGTCTCGGGCGTCACGATGGACGACTGTGTGCAGCTCGCCCGCCGGTTGGCCGAGCGGGTCGCACGGGAGCTCTCCATCCCCGTCTATCTCTACGAACACGCCGCCCAGAGGCCAGAGCGCCAGAACCTGGCCGAGATTCGCCGGGGGGAGTACGAAGGCCTGCCCGAGAAGCTGCAGGATCCCCGGTGGGTTCCGGACTACGGCGAGCCGGTCTTCAACCCCAGATCGGGGGCGACCGTGGTCGGGGCCCGCCAGTTCCTCATCGCGTACAACATCAACCTCAACACGCGGGACGCGCGGCTGGCACGAGACATCGCCCTGAGCATCCGCGAGCAGGGCCGGGCCCAGCGCGACGAGGCCGGCAAGATCGTCCGGGACGAGAACGGCAAGACGGTCAAGGTCCCCGGTGTCTTCAAGGCCTGCAAGGCCACCGGATGGTACCTCGAGGCCTTCGAGACCGCGCAGGTGTCGATGAACCTGACCGACTACCACGTGACGTCCCCGCACGCGGCCTTCGAGGAGGTTCGCAAGCAGGCCAACGCCCGAGGCCTGCGGGTGACGGGCTCCGAGCTGGTCGGCCTGATCCCCAAAGAGGCGATGCTGATGGCCGGTCGGTACTACCTGGAGAAGCAGGGCAAGTGCCCGGGCGTCCCCGAGAGGGAACTCATCAAGGTCGCCGTTCGCTCCATGGGCATGAGCGAGATTTCGGCCTTCGAGCCGGAGAAGAAGATCATCGAATACCAGTTCCAGCAGGACGTGAACTTGACGGGCATGTCGGTCTCGGATTTCGCCGACGAGCTCTCCACCGACTCCCCCGCGCCGGGCGGCGGATCGGTGGCCGCTCTGGCGGGGTCCCTGGCCGCCGCACTCGCCTCCATGGTGGCCAACCTTTCCTATGGCAAGAAGGAACTCGGTCCTCTCAAGCCGGAGATGAGGGAGATCGCCGAGGAGGCGCAGGCCGCCAAGGATGAGTTTCTCTCGCTCGTGAACCGGGATACGGAGGCCTTCAACCGGGTCATGGCGGCCCGCCGCCTCCCCAACAAGACCGGCGAAGAGAAGGCCGCCCGCGAGGCCGCCGTCCAGGAGGCGACCCGCGAGGCAACCCTCGTGCCGCTGGCGATCCTTCGGGCCGTGCCGCGGGTCCTCGAACTGACCGGGAAGGTCGTCGAGCGGGGCCTCGAGAGCTCCGTGAGTGACGGCGGGGTCGCCGCGTCGATGGCCCGGGCCGCGGCCGAGGGCGCATTCTACAACGTGAAGATCAACCTGCCGGGGATCACCGACGGGGACTTCGTGAGAGACACCGGGAAGGAGGCCGCCGAGATCCTGGCCCGCGTCCTCAGGTCGGAGAAGACGATCGCCGAGAAGGTCCGTCAGAAGATGGGGTAGCCTTGCCGCGGTCTCCGAGGACCGTCCACCGGTCAGTCGACGCCGTCCCCCAAGCCCGCTCGCGCCACCGCCCGCCGGAGTTCCTCCACGTTCACGCCGGGGAGGTAGTACGGATACCTGGGGCAGGTCTGCCGTCCGGTCATCGAGGCCAGATGTTCTGACCTAATCCCGAGACTGTCCAGCGGGGTCGCCCGGAATCCGAACAGGGTCTGGAGGCTCGGGACGGGGATATCCATGACCACGGCCCGGAATTTCGCCGACCGGAACCCCCCCTCGTTGTTTCGCTGGAAGACGTCGAACAGGTCCGGGTAGTCGGAGAGATCCCTCGCCGCCATCGTGTGGTAGTGGTTCTGGTCGAACCGCCCGGTCACCGCCGCCGCGTTCCTCGACGGGATGAGGACCCGACCGTCCACGGCGTTCACCAGCGCCGCCAGCTGCCGCGCGGCCACGCGCCGGTCCCTGCCGACCCGCTGCCCGGCCAGATCGATGCCGAGGGCGCTCGAGCCGTTGCCGAGGAGGATCGCGACCAGAAAGACGACCCACAGGGCCGACCCTGCGGGCGCCTCGCCCGCCACCGAACCGGCACCCTCCGACGGCGGACCGGCGCGCCCAAGTGCGAGCGCCATCCTTCCCGCCGCGTGGAAGCACACGAGAGCCAGGAAGTAGTACGCGGGGATGAAGGCGTTTTCGTAGCCCCCCCACTTGGCCCTCGTGGTGAGACCCACCAACACGGCCGTGATCGCCATCAGCCCCGAGAGCCTGAGACGACGCCCCTCCCCTTCCGGACGCACCGTCCACGCGCCGACGAAGAGGGCCACCGAGGCGACGACGAGTACCGGCTGGAAACCGATGAGGCCGCGGAGAGCCTGCACGTAGGCCGCCAGCGCCGTCGTTTCCCACCATCCGTGGGTCCGCGGCACGTCGAACACGTACGTCCAGGCGAGCCTCCCCTCGGAGCCCACAAGCGCCCCCCAGAGAAGGCCGTGCGCCACGACCGAGGACGCGGCGAAGACCGCCAGGGCGCGCCACCTGCGATCGAGAACCAGATGGACCGCCAGGGCCACGGCAAAGAGCGCAAGACTCTGCTTGCCGAAGGCGGCCAGGGCCAGCAGGCCGGCGCCCGCACACAGGTTCGCCCCGAACCGCGGCGTGACGTAGAGATAGGCGTACACCGCCCCGATCACCAGGAGCAGGGTGACGGCGTCGACCCGCACCAGGTCGAACCAGTAGCCGGTGACGCCGCACATCGCAAACGGGGTGAGGAACGCCAGGCCGGCCAGCGCGCGACGGCGAACCTCCCTCCAGACGATCAGGGCCACCAGTGCGGCGCTCGCCACCGTGCTCAGGATGGAGAGAACCCGCGAGAACTCATACCCCAGCCCGAACAGCCGGATCCCCAGGGCCGTCAGGTACGTGTAGAGCGGCGGGTAGATGAAGGGAATGAAATCCTGGGAGGGGAGCTTGTAGATGTGTCCGGTCTCCAGCAGCTCGACCCCATGGCCCAGGAGGGCTCCCTCCATCCACTCGATGTCGAAGGGATAGGACACACGGCCGGCGGCGATCACCAGGAACAGGGCGAAGGGGATCGCGCTCACGGCCAGGGCCGCCCAGGTGAGAACGCCCACGAATGCAGAGCCCGAGGCCTTCTGCCGGGAGGCGGATTCGCGCGTCGCCGTATCGGATGGCTCGGACATCGAGGCTCGAAGAATCATTGGATTCAAACACCGTCCACAAACATTCCGAATCTTCGTCGATTATCCTGGGTACGGAGATGGGGTCAAGCTAATTGCGTGGAGCTCGCGCGCGCGGCGGGGCACCGAACCCGTCTTACTTCGCGGTCTCCTTACCGCACGTCCCGCAGAGGTTGCAGAGTGTAGAGCCGTTGCCGAGCCCCATCTTCTCGCGCACCTCTCCGAGACGCCGGATCTCGTCGGGCGTCAGGTTCTTCACCTCGCCCAGCTGCCGGGCCGCCAGCGTCACCTTGGCGCAGTGTTCGACCTTCTCGAGCTTCCGGAACGCCTCGGTGGCGGTCTTCCCCACCGTGAGGGACCCGTGCCGGTCGAGAATGAGGGCGTCGTGCTTTCTGATGAGGTCCCGGATGACTCCGGGACCCTCGTCGGACGAGGGGGTGGCGTACTCGGCCGTGGGGATGCACCCGAAGGCGAGCACGACCTCCGGGATCACGCATTGGGCGAGCGTCAACCCGGCCACCGTGAACGCGGTCGTGATCGGGGGGTGCGCGTGGATGACGGCATGCACGTCCGGCCTCTCTCGGTAGGCCGCCACGTGCATCGGAAACTCGCTGGAGGGTTTGTTGCGGCCCGAGAGGACGCGGCCTTCGAAGTCCAGATGGACGAGATCATCGGGTTTCAGCTCGCCGAGGCAACAACCGGACGGCGTGATCAGCAGCCGATCGCCCATCACGCGGGCGCTGATGTTCCCGTCCGACGCCGCCGCAAGGTCCTTCTGGTAGACCTTGCGCCCGACCTCCACGATCTCTCTTCTGAGCCGCCATTCGTCCTGGATCAAGTGTGTCCTGCCGATTGGCCGCCAGGACCCGCGCCCGCCACCCCGGGCCCGGTCACGAGCCCACGCGGATGTCGTCCACGATGCCGATGATCACCGACCGCAGGGGAGCCTCGGGGTCGTCCACCACCTGCCGGGCGGAGTTGCCCTCGTCGATCATGAGCACGGTCTCCCCCACCCCGGCATCCACCGAATCGACGGCGATGAGGTACCCGCCCTCGTCGCTGCCGTCGGGACGGATGCGATCGACCAGGAGCAGCTTCCGGTTGTCGTAGAAGGGATGGTTGATCGTCGAGTAGACGGTCCCCCGGACGATGCCCAGAATCACGGCTCGATTTCCCCCCCGTCCCGCTGGACGCCGTCGACGATCCCGACGATCGCGTGGTCCACCGGCACGAACGTCTTCCTGAGCGCCAGGGCGGCCTCGCGCGAGGCCTCGTAGTAGATCAGCTCCCCCGGTCCCGCCATCCCGGTGGAGTCGGCGGCCACGATCGCCCCCCCCGCAGGCGTCCCCCGTTTGTCCAGCGGCTGGACGAGCAGCATGGGCACGCCCTCGAGGCCCTCGTAGACCACGCACGGCACCACGGTGCCGATGACGCGTCCGAGCAACATGCGCGCCTACTCCTCGCTCCTGAGCCGGCGGAACCGCGTGGAGTCGCCGATCTTGCGAGCCATGTCTTCGTGGAGGGAAGGAATCACGATCTCGCGGATCCAGATCTGGCGATCGCGGATTCTGGCCACGCCGATCTCGACGGCCGCCTCGACGTCGTGCACCTTGCCCGTGAAGTGGGCCAGCCCCTTGCCCCCCAGGCCGTCGCCCAGCCGGATCTCCATCACGGTCACCACGGCGCCCTTGACGGCCGCGTCGGCGGCCTCGACCACGGCGGCCACGTTGGCGGTCTCGATGACCCCGAGGGCGTCGTACGGTTCCACCTGCCGCTTGCCCAGGACGGCGTCCCGCACCGTCGGGTGGACCTCCGGGAGGAAGACCTTGTCCACGACCGTTTCGCCCCCGACGCGCAGGCCCTCCCGGTAGGACTCGTCCACCGCGCCCACGCTCCCGCCGATGAGCACCAAGAACTTGCCCCGCTGGATGGTCCCCACGCGCACGATCTCGACCGGGGCCTTCTTAACCATGGCATCGGCCGCTCTCGTGCCCGTTGCAATGCTGTTGAGCTCGATCAAGGCAATCGCCGGAAAATCCATCACACGATCCTGAAGTGATCCACCAGTACGCATCGGCGTTCGCGCGAGAACTGCCTCGGGCCCGTCAGCCCCTCACCCGTGGGCGACGCGATCGAGAAGGACGCGTACCCCTCGCCGCCGAACCCGAGCCCCGCGTAGGCGGGCCCGTTTTTCACGAAGATGCTGCAGTCCATCACCCTGGCCATCCTCGACAGGTGGTCGAGGTTCTTCGAGTGCATGACGGCCGTGTGACGCAACCCTTGCTCGACGCGCTGGGCAAGGTCGATCCCCTCGTCGGCCGTCGCGACCTTGACCAGCGGCAGGACGGGCATCATCTGTTCGGTCCAGACGAGCGGGTGCTGGATGTCGGTCTCGGCGACGACCAGTCTGATCTCGGGTCCCACGCGCAGGCCGATCCTCGAGAGAATCGCGTCCGCGTGCTTGCCGATGAGCGACTTGTCGACCTCCGCCGGCGACCCCGGCGGGGCCCCCTTCGGGAACAGGACCCGCTCGAGTTGCCGCAGCTGGGGCGCGGTCAGGATCACGGCTCCATGGCGCCGGAGGGACTTCGCAAGCCCGTCCGAGATGGACGCCACGGCCAGGACTTCCTTCTCGCAGACGCAGACGATGTTGTTGTCGAACGAGGCGCCCCGGACGATGTCCCGGCCGGCCTGCTCCAGGTCGGCCGTCTCGTCCACCACCACCGGCGGGTTCCCCGGGCCCGCGCAGATCGCCCGCTTGCCGCTCCGCATGGCCACCTCCACGACCCCGGCCCCCCCGGTCACGACCAGCAGCCGGACTCCCGGATGTTTCATCAGATTCTGGGCGGATTCGATCGTGGGTTCGGCCAGCGTCGTGACGACGTTGGGCGGCCCGCCCGCCTCCACGATTGCCCGGTTGATCAGATGCACGGTGCGGATCGAGACGGTCTTGGCCGCGGGATGGACGTTGAAGACGACCCCGTTGCCCGCCGCCAGCATGCCGATCGTGTTGCAGATGATCGTCGAGGTGGGGTTGGTTACGGGCGTGATGGCCCCGATCACGCCGTAGGGTGCAGGTTCGAACAGCGAGAGGCCGCGGTCCCCGGTCCGCGCCATGGGCGTCAGGACCTCGGTTCCCGGGGTCTTCTCGGCCACCAGGCGGTTCTTGGCCGTCTTGTCCTCGAGACGCCCAAGTCCCGTCTCGGCCAGCGCTTCTCCGGCCAGCGACTCGGCGTGCTCGAGCATCACGGCCCTGAGGCGCGCCACGATCTTGTCCCGCTGGGCCATCGTCATGGCCACCAGGGAGCGCTGCGCCTCGGCCGCCGCGCGCACCGCGGCATCCATGTCTGCGAACACACCCTCGACGAGCCGCCCGGGATCGAGAGGCCTCTCGGGCGAGGGCGCCCCGGCCCGGGACCCTGATAGGGTCGCCGCTACACGCCGCGCGATCTGCCGAATCTGATCGTCCGTGAGCTGGACCGCCACAGACCTCCTCCACCAGACCTACTTCTTGTACTTGACTTTTCCGCCGACTTCCCAGCTGTCGACGATGCCCATGATCACGGCATCGCACGGCCGCTTGTCGGTTCTCACGGTCTGCCGCGCGGAACTTCCCGTGGCACAGAGGACCATCTCGCCGACCCCCGCGCCGACCACGTCGGCGGCCACCACGAACCCGCCGGAGGGCTTCCCCTCCAGGTCCACCTGACGGAGCAGCATGAAGCGAAGTCCCTCCATGCTCTGCTCCTTGCGGGTGGCCACGACCGTCCCGATGACCTGGGCCAGGACCATACGAATCCCCTCACCGACCGGACCCGGAACGCGCCCCGAACCCGGGGCGCATCTATCCCCCGCGCTCCGAGCCCGGCCCGATGCAGAAGCGTCCGCCTTCTACTTGCCGGGCTTCTTCAGGGCCGCACGGACTTGCTCGGCCCGGCCCAGAGGAAGCACCAGATCGACGTTCGTGTGCGGGCGGGCGATCACGTGCACGGCCACGATCTCCCCCACGCGGGATGCACTGGCCTGGCCCGCGTCGCAGGCGGCCTTGACCGCCGCCACGTCGCCCCGGATGATGGCCGTCACGTAGCCGCCTCCGATCTTCTCGTAATGAACGAGTTCCACCTTCGCCGCCTTCACCATCGCATCCGCCGCCTCCACCATCGTGGCGAAGCTACGAGTCTCGATCATACCGAGCGCTTCTGCCATAACGAACTGCCTCCTTGAAAGACTGGTTCTGCTACGTCCCCGTCCGCTGGTCTGCGACCGCTTCGGTTCTCCTACTTCTTCACAACCCTGCCGGACACCGATTCGATCGCGCCCACCGCGGCGCGCCAACCGACGTCGATGTCCCGCTCCTCTCCGCCGAGGTAGACCCGGCCAAAGCTGCCGAAGGCCCGAACCTCCAGGATGTTGATCTCGGCGGCCTTCTCGGCCTCGTTGGCGGCCAAGGCCGCATAGGCGGCGGGCTCCAGCTCCATCACGTAGAGCGTCTGCCCGGGAATGATCATGTTCCCATGCCGCATCCGGTTGATCAGCTGGGTCTGGTGATCGTCCATCCGGCGGATCACCTGGCTGGAAAGGATGCGCGGCTTCCAGCGATCCCCCTCCTTCAGGTTGAGGGCCTGCAGGATGGACCGCCCGGCCTGGCGCACGTCCGCCTGGGACTCGGAGTGGATCTCCAGGAGCCCGTAGAGCCGCTCCACGATCTGCATCCCGGGCGTGACCCGCGTGGACTTGAGCGCAATGTCGGTGATGCGGTTGATCTCGATCCCGGGCGAGATCTCCACGTAGAGAGAGGCCATGTGCGCAATGGGAAGAAAGCCCTGGGCCACCGTGCCCAGAAAAGCGGCATACTGGGGTTGCAGGTTATCGAGGAACACGTACGACCGAAGGTCCATGAACTCACCCCGAAGGAAGGACTGCCCTGATTCCGTCTACTCTACCAGATCCGGCAAGGCCTAGGCCGACACCGTCGCGCCCTTGGCCTCCTTGACGATCCTCACCCCCGCGCTGGCGCCGATCCGCGTGGCCCCCGCCTGGATCATCTTCTCTGCGTCGGCGAAGGACCGGATCCCCCCCGCCGCCTTCACTCCCATCCTTGTGCCCTTGACCGTGTCGCTCATGAGCGCCACATCGTGCACCGTGGCGCCGCCGGAGGAGAACCCCGTCGATGTCTTGACGTAGTCGGCCCGAGCCTTCTTGGCCAACTGGCAGGCCTGGACCTTCTCCTCGTCGGTAAGAAGCACGGCTTCGATGATCACCTTGAGGATGGCGCCGCCGTCGCGGCAGGCCTCGGCGACCGCCCGGATGTCCCGCTCCACCAGCGCGAGGTCACCGCCCTTCAGAGCCCCGACGTTGATGACCATGTCGATCTCGCGGGCCCCTTCCCGAATGGCCCGGCGAGCCTCGAGCGCCTTGACCTCGGGCTGGTGCGCCCCCAGCGGGAAGCCGACCACGGTGCACACCTTCACGCTCGACCCCGCCAGCACTTCTCGGGCCAGGGGAACCCAGTTGGGGTTGACGCAGACGGCCGCGAAGCTGTACTCGCGAGCTTCCTGGCACAGATGCCGGATCTGGTCGGCCGTCGCCTCCGGTTTGAGAAGAGTGTGGTCGATGTACTGCGTCAGGTCCTGGGGCACCCCGCTCCCGCCCGGCCCGAGGCTGATGCGGTCGACCCCGGTCTCCTCCATCATCCTGCGGACCCCCTCCGGGTTCCGCTGGATGCAGTCGGCGCAGAGCCCGCAGATGAGCTCCCCGCAGATGGTTTCCCTGGTCTCCCGCGAGATCCCCTCTCCGGTGGAGAGCGTTGCGGCCACCTGACGGGCGATGCGCTCCAGATCCTCCGGCGAGATGGACTGCGGATCCGAGGGACCGGGCGCCGGAGCCGGTGCAGACACCGCCGGCGTGCCTCCCTGGACTTCGCCGATCATGGCCGCCCGCCTCAAATGGCGCTCCTCGCTGCATTCGGTGCTGAGAAAAACGTCGACGATCTGCTGCGCCAGCCCCACGCCGATGAGCCGGGCCCCCAGCGTCAGGACGTTGGCGTTGTTGTGCTCGCGCGCATTGCGGGCCGAGGTCACGTCGTAGCAGAGCGCCGCCCGAACGCCGGGGACCTTGTTGGCCGCCATCGCCGAGCCGATACCGGCACCGTCGATGATGATGCCTCGATCGCACCGGCCCTCGCTGACGAGATTGGCCACGGACACCGCGATCGTCGGGTAGTCGACGGCCTCCTCGCTGAAGGTCCCGCAGTCCTCCAGGCCGTACCCCTGCGCATTGAGGTAGGCCTTGATCTGCTCCTTCAACTGAAACCCGGCGTGATCGGCGCCGATGGCGATGCGGTTGACCTTGCCGACTCCAGCCATGGTCCACTCCGAGGCCGACACCCACAGGCGGCCAGAACTCTTTGTGTGACTGTAGGATAGTCACACCCTTCGTATGAGGTTTTCACTATATGGAGCGCTGCAAACAGGTGTCAAGGAAATTCGAGGATGCCGACGGGTCCCGAGAGAAACGCCCGTACGGCGTTTGAAGCCGCCCCCGGCCTGTCGTGCCCCCGCGCCCAGCCAGAGCCTATGCTGAGTAGCCGCGGAGGACCCCGAGGCGGCGTATCGAAGGGCCTTGTCCCCCGGGATCGCCCCCTCGCAAGGCTGTTCTTGACTTTGGGCCCCAGCCGCGGTAGACTTAGTCTGTATTGGTGGCTTCCGGCGTCCCGGTCACGACGTGGCCGGACGGGAGGCACTGCACCAGAGCCGCGGAAGCGCGTCCTCACGGTTTCACGAACGAAGGTGAAAGGAGGTGAAACGGATGAAGAGAGCGATCATTCTGAGTTCCCTCTTGGCCATCGCAGTCCTGGGCTCTGTTTACTGGACAGCCCGGGTCGAACCGGCCTCGCACGACGGATCTCCGGCCTTCCAGGCGTTGCTCGATGAGGCGATCGCCCGCCTGGAGGGAGCCACCCAGGAGGTCACGAAGGCCACGGTCGGTGAAGCCCACGCCGAGGCCCAGCAGTACACGATGTCGGGCGCTACCTGCGACGGGACCGAGACGTGCGACGGGTCGCCCGGCTGTGAGTACGAGACGGTCTACGGGCAGTTCACGTGCGACCGGGACCATCCGGACTGCTGGGAGCTGACCTACGATCCCACGGTTCCGACGTGCGATCCGGGTCTGGTCACCTGCGACGCGTCGGCGACCTGTGCGCGGTTCTACACGTGCGATTCTCAGTTCACGTGTCACGGCGAGCCCACCTGCGATGGGTCGGATACCTGCTGGAACTCCACGTGCGACGAGCCCTTGCAGACCTGCGACGGTTCGATCACGTGCACCGGCGGGCTGGAGTGCGACCCCTACACGTTCCAAGGCAACTACACGTGTGACGGCACCGAGACGTGTCACAGCACGTGCGCCGGTTGGCCGACCTGCGACGGCGGGCCGACCTGCGACGGCACCGACACATGCGACAACACCTGCGACGGTTGGCCTGGATGCGGACCGACAGGGACGGACCGGACCACGTGGGGTGGGGTCAAGAAAGAGTTCTCCGAGTAGTCGACCGGGCATGCTTCCCGGCTTTCGGCGGGGGGGGTCGCCACATGCGGCCTCCCCCCCGTTTTGTCGTTCCCTGCCGCGGCACCACCTCACATCGGCCGACTCTGCGTGATCGTACTCGGACCCGTCCTGGCACTCGTACGCGTACTCGTACTCGGGTTTCTCCCATCAGTCTCTCATGGCCAAACACGGCTCCGGCCTTTCGAGGACGAAGACGACTCCCGCTTGAGCTCTGTAGTAGCGATTACAGAAGCGGACCGTGAAGGCTCAGGCAGACTCCTAGCCCGGCATCCACTGCCTTGCAGCCCACCAATCGTAGGCCAGATGCCAGGCCCAGCCCACCCCGACTGCCACCGCTGCCGAGACCGTGCTGGAGATTGCGAATCTGACAAACGCTCCCTGCCAGAGATGTTGGTCCTGTGTCCCTCGAGAAATCGAACTCCGGCGCCACAGCCACGCCACCACGGCAGACGTCCCCAGGAGTTCAAGCAGGAACGCAAAGCCCACCACGTAGAGGGTTCGAAGCGGGTCGAGCAATGGCGAGGCCAGGATTGCGACCAGCCCCGTGCCCACGACGAATGCCGCGGCGGAATTCATCCATACCCCACGCGCCGCCCCGCGGACAGTCAGCCTGGGCCGGAACAGCCTCAGCACACACCACCACTCGACCGGCAGAGAAACGAGGACAATTGCCACCATGCCGTTGCTGCTCTTAGGATCCCACGTCGCCGCGCTCCAGCCATCGAAGAAGCGAGAACCCTTGGCAACCAGGAATAAAGCGATGAGCGTTACGAGGAGTACAACCACGGCTTCGCTCCACACGAGCAACCCGGCCTGCGACAGGCCGTCACCGCGCCAGTGCGCAATCTCGGGAGATGCTCATCCATCCCGAACCTCGGCCGTTTCCGGAATCGGTGTTGCGTCCCCGGACTCCTGCGCGCGGCCAATCCAGTCTAGGGTTGTACCTCGGGGAACTTGGTCGACGCGGGTTCTCCTCCGACGCCCCAGTGGGACTTCGGGGTTTCGTGCATGACGACCTCGACCGCTTGAGACGGGACACCGAGATCCGCAAACACCTGGGTCACTCCCCGAATCACCTTCTCCGCCTTCTCCGCTCCAAAACCTTCCCATACGTGTGCATGAACGATCGGCATCGTGCACCTCCTGGTATTGCGGAGAAGTCTAGGGGACGAAAAGTCTAGGAAAGTCTAGGGGACGTAGTGTACTCTTTCAAGGGAAAGTCTAGGGGACGTAGTGTACTCTTTCAAGTTGTTGTCCATGTTACCCGCGCATCGATCTGCTGTCTGATTGACAAGGTCGCACCTTTTCGATTCGGTGAATGCTGGCTGAGCCCGTCGTTGGGCTGATGCGGAGTGGGCCGGGCGAGTTGACGTCGGCTCCGGCCAAGACGCTCCCCGCCCCGCATGAGTTCCTCTACTGCTTGCCAGCGACCGACACTACGGACCAGTCCTCCATCCATCTGGTCCGACCGCCGGTCCTGAAGGTGAGGAATCTGCTGGAAAAGCAGCCTACTCAGCGCAGTAGCCAGCACTGGCTACACCGTCTGATGCGAATAAGCGCAGGTTTCGAGACAACGCGCACAACAAGCTAAACACGTACACTACGTCCCCGAAGCAGTCCTTGTTCTCGGCTGTGACGGAGGCCCCGCACTCGCCGCACCGGATGAGACCCGTGAAGGCGAACGCGTGACGCTGGCGCGGCTGGCGGTTCGGACGACCGAGGAGCTCCTGGACGCGGTCGAACTCGTCTTTCGTGACTATCGGCTCGTGGGCGCCCGGGCGAGCGTCCCTATTCCGGATCGAGAACAACTCTCCTTGCGAATGAGATACAGAGAGATGGCGCCGCAAAGTCCCGCAGCAACCCAACAGAGCTAACTATGTCCCCGTCCGCAGGGTACCCCCTCCCGCCATCCCTGTCCTGCTCAACATCAGCGCCATGTCCCGAGATTTCGGGGCCTTCCCCCTCCGGGGCGACGCCGATCCCGTGCGTATCGCAACCGCCTGGAGTAACCCGGCGCCGAAGCAATCGCTCCCCGTCGCGCCCCCTGCATCATCGCACCAACACCATGTGATTCGTCTCGACGTAGTCACCTGCACTCAGACGATAGAAATAGGCGCCGCACGACACGTCCCGCCCGGATGCGTCCTGGCCGTCCCACAACACCTCGTGGCGACCCGCAGTTTCGTGAACGCCGTCCAGCAGCACGCGGACCAAACGACCCGACACATCGAAGATCCTCAGGTCGACGCGGCTGGCAATCGGGAGTGTGTACGCGATGGTCGTCGCCGGACTGAAGGGATTCGGATAGCTACGACCCATCATGGAAGCCCTCCCGCTCGGCAATTCGCGGTCTTCACGCACGTCCGTGACAGGTCCAAATCCAAAGAGGTACATGGCATTCCCACTCACGGCTCCCGCAACGGGAGTAGGCCCCAGGATCAACGTTGTATTTAGGTACGGCGCTCCCCCCAGGACCGTGGTGTGTATCGACACGAATTCTGAGTCGGGTACCGCAAGGGTGGCAGCCGATACCGAACCGGTGTAGCCGACCGGGGTGTACACCAACCCCACGATGCCCACCCCCGATTGACTGGTGCGGAGGCCGTCGAAGTCGTGGCGGCCCGCTTGGTGAACCGCCACCTGCACCAAGTCCGCCTCCATGGGATCGTAGCTGTACAGGGGATTCCCGTCCTCCAGGACCTCCTGGGCCGAGAAGTTCAAGTAGGGATACCAGAGAACCTTGCTGGGGAGCCACAGGAATGCTCTGTGAGATCCTCCGTTGTCGTACGCCTCCCAGACGATGCCTTGAACGTCGCTGATCGGGTCTACGGTCAGATACTCGTGGACTTCTCCGTCCGCGATCTGGCTGCCTGTATGATGGAATACCTGAGTGGGCGTCCAGATGAGAGCCTCGGGAGTCGCTCCGGGTGCAGTGTCCCCATCCCAGAACTCCCAGGCAACCCCCCGGACACCCGAGACCGATCCTCCCTCGATCTGAACCTCGCTCGTCGTGAGGGCGTGGGACAGCAGCCGATCGTAGGTCCAGATCAGAGCCTCCGTGTAGTAGGCGCCGTCATAAGCATACGGTTCCCATGCCACGCCTCGCACTCCACTGATCGATGCGTCGTCTTCCAGGACTTCGCTCGCGGTGCTGAGGTGGGAGTAATGTTGCAGCAGCCGGTCGGAGGTCCAGATCAGAGCTTCGGTGGCGCCCGGGAAGGGGTTTCCTACGCTCCCCTCCCATGGCTCCCAGGCGATGCCCCGAACCCCACCGATGGAACCGCCGCCCTCTGTGATCTCGCTGGTGGTGTTGGGGTCAGTGTGGATATACGCAAGTACCTGGCTGGAAGTCCATATCAGAGCCTTGGGATTCCCCGCAGGATCCCAATCCTGCCAGACGATGCCCTCGACCCCGGGGACCGTGGGTGAGAAAATGCCATTGCTGACTTCGCTGACGATGGTGGGCGTTGCGTGGACGAAGGCGTACAGATGCCCTGTGGTCCAGATCAGGGCGGTTGGCCCTACGGTGACCAGCGGCGGGTCCCAATACTCCCATGCAATCCCCTGAACCTCGGAGACCGATGCTCCGCCCGGATCCACCGTCACCTCCGCGGCGCCATCCACAATGTTGTATGAAAAGAGCTGAGTGTCCGTCCAGATGAGCGCCGTGGGTCCCACCGATGCCGGCGGTGCGTCCCATTCCTCCCAGACGACGCCCAGAACACCCGAGATCGGCTCGTCACCCGGATCCACTGTCACCTCGGTGGCGCCATTCACAGGGCTGTACGAGAAGAGTTGCGTGTCCGTCCAGATCAGGGCGAAGGGCCCGAGCCAGGGTTGCGGCAGATCCCAATCCTGCCAGACGATCCCCCGAACATCGGAGATCGATGCTCCGCCCGGATTCACCGTCACCTCTTCGGCCGTGTAGCTGTCGTCGAGGTTCTTGAAGACCTTGCTGTGGTTCCAGATCAGAGCGGAGGGGACCGGCTCCCAATCGACCGATGGTTCCCAGGCAACTCCCATAACACCGTCGATCGAAGGTCCGCCGACGCCATTCGTGATTTCCTGGGCGGACGGCGTGACACTATCGCGGACCTTGAATATCTTGGTGGGAGTCCAGACCAGGGCCGCATGTTCCGTCGTGCTGTAGTGCCCCCATGATAACCCACCTGTGACATCGGGCAGCTCTTGTGCATGGCTCTGCGGCACCATCGTACCGATCAGTACGGCAGCCATCAGGAACAGTCGCGCAATCCTGGTTGCGTCTGTCATTTCTCTCCCTCCTCGGGTTCGGCAGGTTTCCTGACGGAAGTGGACACTCCGAGTCCTCATTGGTGCCAGAAACGTGCTGAAGAACACATCAGCGTCAAGGAATGGCCTCTCAAGGTGGCCCGTCGGGAGCGCCACGGCTCCCGGAGAATATCCGGACCGCGCGGATGACTTTTTCTGCAGTCTCCCCACCCTGATTCAAAGCGTCGCCAGTCTCAGATCTCGGATGACGCAAGGATACACGTTCTGCTGCAAGAAGTCAAGTATGCAAGTCAAAAGACATACAAACAAAGCAGATTACCAGATTCCGCCGGATCTGCTCGACGGACCACGTTTTTGGCGAAACGCACGGCTGCGTGAAGAGCTGAGAGTGCTCAGCACGGGAAACGCTCTGCCGACGAAGCGCCGGGGGCGGGAACGGGGTTCTGGACCGCCTTGCGGGGCAATCCTGGAAGCCCGGACAGCCCGGCGGCTTCATTCGCCCCGGCGGCGTCTCTGGCTCCGTACACGGTACAGCCGCTCGGTGAAACCGCCCTCCTCCTCGAAGGACCGGGCCTGTGCCGCGAGCTGGCGGTCAAGCAGGTAACAGCAGAGGTTGAGGAGTGAAAGGGCCGCGTTGGCGGCGAGGACTGAAGAAAACACGGACGAACACGGACCTCCAGGGACGGACACGGACAAGTGCGGACCGGTCTCCTGTCCGTGTGTGTCTGTGTCAGTCCGTGTTCGTCCTTGTTCGTCTTCAATCCAAGCTCTCACTTCCTGCAGCGAGGAGCAGCGCTTGGCCCTGAACCGCTTGAGTGCGGGGTGCTCGGGCGCCCACTCGGGCAAGCCACGCTGCCGCAGGAAATCCTGGTAGTCCAGCCGCAGTTCCTCCAGGCTAGCCCGTGCAACACTGGTGAGTTTGAGTTCGAACTTCCTGGAAGTACCCGATGCCACGCTCCCTTCGGCGATGTTCTGCACCCCGCTACGCGCCGCCTGTACCATCTGATCGTGCGTGCGGCTGCGCCGATCGATATAGAGGCTGCAAAAGCGGACCGTGAGGTCATAAACCAACTGCGCCATCCGGAAGCTCTTCAGCCTTCGATACCCGCCATGCTTCGGAATCAGCCGTTCACCGGCGGTCATGTCCTGGTCCTTCCCGTGCGAGACGGTTGCTCAGGACCCCTCACATCCACAGCCTCCGGTCCAGACTCCGGTACTGGATCGCCTCGGCGACATGCTGCGACCGGACCGAGTCGGCGCCTTCAAGGTCCGCGATGGTCCGCGCGACTTTGAGAATCCGGTCGTAGGCCCGCGCCGAGAGCCCGAGC
>Ga0180438_10004908_pt1 | contig 18960 bp, 21 predicted proteins | sample SS_ome_12_FD_132455 | JGI IMG/M metagenome (GOLD analysis project Ga0180438, IMG submission 132455) | Hypersaline lake sediment archaeal communities from the Salton Sea, California, USA - SS_3_D_2 metaG | ecosystem: Environmental > Aquatic > Non-marine Saline and Alkaline > Hypersaline >...
ATCATCATGGACGAGTTTCAGCGTCTCGTAACCGAGTTCCTCTGCTTTTGCTGCTGCGATTTCCTGCATTGTGCCAAAGAATGGGTTCTCCACCCCAGGCACGATCACGCAGATCAATCCGCCTTCCCCAGTCGCAGCCTCCTCTTCAGCCGCAGGCTCCTCTTCAGCCGCAGGCTCCTCAGCTGCCTGGCCACAGGCACCCAGAATAAGGGTAGTTGCCAGCAGCAGACTGAGAATTAACAGGTTCTTTTTGTTAGACATCTCTCGCTCCTCTAATTAGGTGTAACTGGATTTAGAAACACGGTATTTTGTTCGGGTATGGCGCACCTCCTTTTGAAAATTGGCATACTATCAACCAAGTTCCTGCTGTTGTTGCAAAGCAATCCGTTCTTGCATCCGGGCCTGAACCTGGTCGATTATCACCGCTACTACAATGACAGAGCCCTTGATCACCTTCTGCCAGAAGGAGGAAACGCCCATCATCACCAGACCATCGTTCAACACACCGATGACGAAAGCACCAATCAAGGTTCCACCCATACTACCGCGTCCGCCAGCCAGGGAAGTGCCACCCAGCACTACGGCGGCAATGGCGTTCAACTCAAAGGTATCCCCAGTAAGTGGATGCGAAGCCACCAACTGCGACGCGATAATCAAGCCAACCAATGCCGAACATAATCCGCTGATGCTGTAGACGATGATCTTGGTGCGAGAGACACGCACGCCCGAAAGTTCGGCGGCGTTTTCATTCCCGCCAATTGCATACACATGGCGGCCAAACGGGGTGCGTTTGGTCATGACGTGAGCCAAAAGCGTGAGGATTATCATTAGCCAGATGGAGTAGTTGACTCCTAGAAAGTTGCCTGCTCCCAAAATTTCGAACCCGGTATTGCCATACTCAGGACGTCCGACCAGGTTTGGAAAGGTGTAACCATTATTCCGAAGGCCAGCGATACCGCGTGCCGCGTACAACATACCCAGGGTGGCAATAAAGGGAGCGACATTAAAACGCGTAATGACATAACCGCTAAGGGTACCTGCCAGAGTTCCCAGGATAAGCGAGAGTGCAATAATCATCCAGGTATGAGGGTAGATGATGATTCCAAATCGCGGCATAATGATGCCCTCGTTTATCAGCCCGCCCGCAATCATGGCGACCATGCCCACAATTGAGCCAACCGACAGGTCGATTCCACCGGTGAGGATGACAAAGGTCATACCAATCGCCAAAAGCGCATTAATAGCTATGTGCTTGGACATAATCACGATATTGGCTGTGGTCATGAATTGCGGTGCTAGTATGGAAAAAGCGAGCGTGACAAGGATCAGGGCGATGAAAGCCCGTCCGCGCAACAGGAATGACTGCACATCGGTTCTTGTAATGTTGCGCCTCTTCTTTGCCTGCACCTGTTTGGTGCTAGCTTCCTGAGCCATGATGATTGCCTCCATTTGACGGACCGTGGCCAATAGCCGAAGCCGCGACCAGTTTTTCTTCAGTGGCCTCTTGATGAGTAAATTCTCCAGTAATCTTTCCCTTAGACATGACCAGAATACGGTCGGACATGGCCAATATCTCTTTCAATTCCGAAGAGACAAGAATTACCCCGTGATTCTGCTCAGCCAGGCGGTTGATGATTTCAGAAATCTCCGACTTTGCGCCAACGTCGATCCCGCGGGTTGGTTCGTCGAGCAGCAGTACTTTGGGTTGGGTCAGCAATCCCTTTGCCACCACCACTTTCTGCTGATTTCCCCCGCTGAGCGCAGTGATCGGTTGGTGTGCATTCGCCACTCGGATGAACAAATTGTCGATCTGGCGATCAGTGGCTGCTCTTTCCTTTGCGGGGGCGAGGAATACTCCCCTGAGATATCTTCTCAGGCTGGCAAGTAACATGTTCTCCTGGACCGAACGCGTTGGCACGATGCTGTCTCGTTGGCGGTGTTCAGGAACAAGTACTAACCCGGATTGGATACGCCCCTCAATGGTTGATGCCGTAACAGGTTCGCCATACAGCCAGATACTCCCGGTGGCATGTGGACGCGCTCCTGCCAGGCACTCCACCAGATCTGAGCGTCCGGCTCCCATCAATCCGTAGAAGCCCAGAACTTCTCCCTCGCGCAGTTCGAACGAAATGTCGTCAAGCAAATACCCACCGCCAGTTCGCGGCAGGGTCAGATTCTCAGCCTTGAGAAGCACGTCGCCTAGCTGGTGTTCCTGGCGGGTGTACAAGGTGGCTGGGTTGCGTCCCACCATGTTCTTGATCATCCAGGTCATGCCTACGTTTTTGAGTTCCTCTTCAGCAACCTTGCGCCCATCCCGCAAAATGGTGACGTAGTCACCGATTTCCGTGAACTCCTCCAACTTGTGCGAGATGTAGATGATCGCCACCCCTCGTGCCTTGAGTTCCCGAATGACCCGAAATAGCACATCTACTTCAGCAGCACTAAGGGCAGAAGTTGGCTCATCCATGATCAAAATACGCACGTCTTGAGCCAGCGCTTTGGCAATCTCCACAATCTGCTGTTCTCCAATTCGCAGATTCCCCAAAAGTTCATCGGGGTCGATGTTTTGCTCGAGTTTGCTCAGCAGCTCATTGGCGCTGCTTCTCTGAGACCTACGTGAGATCAGGCCATCCCTACGGGTTATTTCGCGTGCGAGGAAAATGTTATCCACCACACTCATGTTGTCACATAAATTCATTTCCTGGAAAACCATGCCAATCCCCAGGCGGGTGGCTTCAAGAGGAGAGCGTGGACGGATTTCGATTCCGTCGAGAAAGATTTTGCCACTGGTGGGTGGTTGCACCCCGGCCAGAATCTTCACCAACGTGGATTTTCCCGCGCCGTTTTCGCCAATGAGAACGTTAACCTTGCCTTTACGAACATTGTACGAAACGTCATCCAATGCCACCGTCCCGGGATAAACCTGGGTGATGTTCTCGGCGGTCAGGATAATACTGTCTGAAACATCAGTTTCAGTATTGAAGTCTGGGGATAGATTGGACATGGTCAATCTCCCACTTCGATTTCCACCGGCACAATGTCTATTTCACTCATATCGATGTTAATCAGGTTGAATGTGCGGATGGTGAATGCGCCTTTGAATGAAATGGTCTTGCCGACCAGGTTGTCCCTGTCTATGTCACTAAGCACTGTGGCGAGAACACGCTTGTTGATTTCGGTTGCGGCTTCGCCGTACTCTGTCTGCTCCCTGAAATCGCCAAATGAAATGAAGCCAACAGCATCACGCACCGAGGTGTCATCACTGGGGATACGGGTGCCGATATAGAGCAATACTCTGATGGGGCCATCATAGCCATCGAGCTTCACTTCCGCGGTACCCAAGCTGGTTTCGGCATCGACGCCTACGATCTCACCGGAACCTTCCACCATGTAGACATGTGCCTCGCCGACAGTGATCAGTCCGTATTGATCGGCAACGGCAATCAAATTGTCCTTGGGAGCTGCTCCACTGGCATCTGGTTCCATTTCAGCCAATATTCTGGAGAGTTCCACTGCTCCTTCGTCGAATGTCGGCATCAGTCGCGAGTCCCATATCCCATCCACATAAGCAACGGGATCGAAAGCTTCGCTCTCAACCGCGCTTTCTGCTTCTTCAATGCTGACCACGGTAAAACCGTCAAGGGCTGCAAGAACCAAGAATACTAGTACTGCCAATCCAATGACGATTGAGGACACTCTTAGTTTCATTCGTTTATCCTTGTTCAGGTTGATGCACAACCCGCTGCACGGCTGCTTGCCTGCCACCGTAGTATGCTCGTGCAAGCTCTGGGTTCATTTCAGGCTGATAATCGCTAAACGCTAGTGCCAGATTTCGCAGATCATCGAGCGACGTAGAATGCTTCATGCCAAGAGCACCTGACAGTACTGCCCCTAGTGCAGATAGCTCTGGAAGGGACGACGCGCGTACAGTTGTCTGCGCAATATCAGCTACAAATTGCATCCGGAACTGATTGGACACTGCGCCGCCATCTGCGTGTATGAACTGGAGGGACACACCAGCTCCGTGTGCCACCAAATCAAGAACATCACGAATATGCGACAAACAATCCCTTCCAGGGCAGTCCATGTTAACTTGCAATCTCGATCGACTCGTCCTTCCCCGCGAGGCCTGCGGAGACGATGAGGATCTCCTCCAGAAGCGTCGATAAGTCCACGGCATTCTCAAGGATAGTCCGGCGGACTTCGCTCTCCCAGATTCCGTCAACATAGGCTGCCGCGTCGAACTGCTCACTTTCCTGGCGCTCCACATCAGCCTCAATTGGCACTACTGTTCAAGCCGATACCCAGAGTCCCAAGAGGAGAATTGCGACCAGCCAGGGTCTCACATGTTCCACTGCTTACTTCTGATCCTGTGCCTGTCTTGAAAGCACCTGGTTTACTGCGCTTTGCCAGCCAGCGTAGAGCTTCTGCGCCTGCTCGGCGGACATAGACGGTTGATAATCGGTAAAGTCAACCGGCAGCTTCTCTAGTTCCGCAAGCGACTTGTACACTTGCATCCCCAGGGTGCCTGACAGCACCGCACCCAAGGCCGACAGTTCTGGCAGGCTCGATGCTCGTACTGTCAATTGTGTCATGTCGGCCACGAATTGCATCAGGAACTGATTGCTGGTAGCCCCACCATCTGCATGAACATGCTGGAGTGTCGTGCCCGCGCCTTCCGCCATCAACCCCAGGACATCAGTGATTCGGTAAGCAATCGACTCCAAAGCGGCTCGAACCACGTGGCTCTTCGTGCTGTGTGGAGTGAGGCCCAAAATGGCGGCCTTGGTATCAGGTCGCCAATACGGCGCGCTTAGCCCAACGAAGGCTGGTACCAGATACACACCGCCGTTGTCCTCAACGGCGGTAGCCAGCCCTTCAGTTTCTCGTGGGGATTCAATCAATTGCAGTTGGTCACACATCCACGCAATCGTCGCGCCCGTGAAGTTGGTAATCCCTTCGAATGAATAGGTCGGTTGTTCATTGAGAACCCACCCAATGGTCGTCACGATGCCATTCTCCGACAGCTTCATCTGATCACCAATGTTCAGCAACACAGACGATCCTGTCCCAAAGGTTACCTTGGCACTACCAGGCCAATAACATCGCTGGGCGAATAGTGCAGCCTGCGAATCCCCCATTACCCCGCAGATCGGGATGTTCTGATCGAGGACACCCTCCAGGTTTGTCTCTCCAAAGCGGGCCCGGCTCTCAATGACTCTCGGCAAAGCACCAACTGGGATGTCAAAGAGCTCACACAGTCCCTCATCCCAACGCAATTGTCCAATGTCATATAGCAATGTGCGAGAGGCGTTGGTGTGATCGGTCGCAAACACCTGACCACCAGTTAGTCGATAGACGAGGTATGTGTCAATCGTGCCAGCTAGGGCTGTGCCATCTAGCAGTCTCTCTTTGATCTCCGGATGATTGTCGAGCAACCATTTCAGTTTGGATGCCGGGAAATAGGTGTCGATCTTCAAACCGGTGAGTCGCTGGACCTTTTCGGTGTGCCCTTCAGCGATGAGTTGGCTACAGATGGGCTCTCCACGACGGCACTGCCACACGATAGCATTGTGTAGCGGCTTCCCCGTTGCCTTGTCAAAAACGACGATTGTCTCGCGTTGATTGGTAATGCTAAGAAAGTGCAGGTCATTCTTCAGGGACGCGTTCTGTCCCACCAAATCTCTTACTGCGTGGATGGTATTCTGGTAGATTTCCTCAGGATCATGTTCGACCCAGCCCGGCTGAGGATAGATTTGCTCATGGGGCAGGGATGTGCTGTCAAGGAGTTCGCCTTGAGTGTTAAACAGGAGCGCCTTGGTGGCCGAAGTGCTTTGGTCGATGGCCAGGACGGTATTCATAGGATCCTCACTCCTCTGTCTATAACAATGCTCTGGCGGTCTTCGCTAATCCCTCTGGTGTGATGCCATAATGAGCAAAGATCGCAGCCTGGCTTCCCGTTACCGTGTACTCGTCAGGGATTCCCACGATCTTCAACGGTACGGAGATGCCTTCTTCCATTAGCAATGACGCGCAAAGGCTGCCCAGCCCGCCGTAAACGCTGTGTTCCTCAACTGTCAATAATGCCCTGGAACGGCGGGCGGCTGCAAGCACGGCCTCCCTGTCGAGTGGCTTGAGTGTGTGCATGCTGATCACGCCACATGAGATTCCCTGATCCTCCAAGAGTTGGCAGGCCATCACGGCTTGCGACACAGGCTCTCCGCTGGCAATGATTGTGACGTCGGTCCCTTCAGCCAGAACAATCGCCCTGCCAATCTTGAATTGCGCATCCGGTTGATGCAGATCATGCATTGGCCTCTTGCCGAAACGCACGTAGATCGGGTGCGGATAGTCGACAACGGCCTTTATCGTCTCACGGGTCTCGAAGTTGTCGGCCGGAGCTACGATGGCAATGTTGTTGATTGCTCCTAAAGCGGCGTAGTCGTGCAGGGAGTGATGAGTGGAACCCAAGGCCCCGTAGCTTACCCCAGCGCTGATGCCGATCAATTTGACTGGCTGATCGGAGTAGGCAACATCATTCTTGATCTGCTCCAGAGCTCGCGTTGTCAGGAAACAGGCAGGAGAGACAGCGAACACCTTCTTTCCAGTGGAAGCTAGGCCTGCGGACACGCCGACAAGATTCTGCTCAGCGATGCCCATCTCGACGATTTGCTCTGGCAACTTCTCACTGAAAGGGACCAGTTTCCCGGAACCACGCGAGTCGCTGGTTGTGACCAGGATGTCGCCGTTCTGTCTCGCCAGGGATAATAAGGTATTCGCGAATACCTCTAAGTTTGGTCTACCTAGCTTCAATGAGTCCACGGCGCTTCCGCCACTCCTGTTCCGCGAGTTGCAGTTCGGCCACTGCTGTTGAGAATTCTTCATCGTTGGGAACGCGGTGGTGCCAGCCTGCTCGGTCTTCTATGTAGCTGACCCCCTTGCCTTTGACCGTTTGTGCCAAAATCAGATTTGGCTTCCCTGGCTCGAAGGGAAGCTGTGCAAAAACGTTCACAAGCTCAGCAACATCGTTCCCATCGACAGCCCGAACCGCGTAACCAAATGATCGAAACTTGTCCTCCAATGGCTCCAAGGCCATGACGTCTTCAGTCCTACCTGTGATCTGCAGGGTGTTGCGATCGACAATGGCGACGAGGTTATCAAGCTTGTAATGGGCGGCACTCATAGAGGCCTCCCACACCGAGCCCTCTGTCAACTCGCCATCGCCCATGATTGTATACACGCGATACGAGCGGCCGTCTTTCTTGGCACCCAGGGCGATTCCGACAGCGACCGAGAGTCCATGACCCAGCGCCCCTGTGTTTTGTTCGACACCGTTCACCTTGCGTGTTGGGTGTCCAACAAAGTGAGACTGGTATTGGCTCAACGTGTCAAGTGCTTCAGATGGGTAGAAAGCCTTGTCTGCCAACACAACGTACAGAGCCTCGACGGAATGCCCCTTGCTATGAATGTACCTGTCCCGGTCAGGATTGGAGAAGTTCTCAGGAGACACATTCATGACGTGGTTGTATAGCACGTTAAGAATGTCGATGCATGACAGACTGCCTGCTGTGTGCCCCGCATTCGCATTCTTGATAATCGAGAGAATCCTTCTTCGGTACTGAATGGATTTGAGTTCCAATTCGTGGACTTCCATTAGTTCAAACCCTGGCGGCCATGTCGTTTGGGAAAATGACGAGAAATGACAAGAATAGAAATTCATGAGGCAGAAACTATTCACCTGCTAATACCCTACACTGGAGCGAGTTGGGGTGTCAAGCAAATCTGAATAGATATTCATACATTGAAAAAAAATCAAAATGGGTCTACACTGGGGTTCTAGTATCTGTGCGTCACCTACCTGGGAGTGGTCAATGACACGTATCGATGAACTGCGGCTCCTGACCCGTGTTGCCCGCATGTACTACCAGCGAAACATGAGCCAGTCTCAAATTTCCGGACAACTCGGTCTCTCGCAGGCGACGATCTCGCGTCTGGTCGGTCGGGCCAAAGAAGAGGGCATAGTACGCATTTCCGTTGCTGTGCCCAACGGCGTGTACAGCGAAGTTGAAGAGAACTTAGTCGAAACATATGGACTCCGTGATGCCATCGTTGTAGATAGCGATGATCGAGAGGATGATGAGGAGTTTCTCCACCGTGAAATTGGGGCAGCTGCCGCCTATTACGTGGAATCTGTGGTTGGCCGAAACGAAACGGTAGGTATTTCCTCTTGGAGTTCGGCTTTGTTGGCGCTTGTAGACGCAATGCACCCAGTGCCACGCAAGACGGGGGTTCGGGTTGTCCAGATCTTGGGAGGCGTTGGCAATCCGGCGGCAGAGGTGCATGCAAACCGGTTGACAGGTCGGTTTGCTGACCTAGTAAACGGGACGGCTGTTTTTCTGCCAGCACCCGGGGTCGTCGGATCCGAGGCAGCGCTACGGGTGCTTCTGGATGATTCCTACGTGCGCGAGGCCACTGAGTTGTTCGACCGTGTCAGCATGGCGCTGGTAGGCATCGGCGCCGTCAAACCATCGAGCTTACTAGCAAAGAGTGGGAACATCTTCTCTGACGAAGAACTCGAAATCCTGCGTGCTAATGGAGCCGTAGGTGATGTCTTGCTTCGGTTCTTCGATGCCGATGGCAATCCAGTCAAGACTTTCCTCGACAATCGCGTGATGTCGATGAGTCTAGAGCAGCTACGAAAGGTGGACCGGGCAATCGGTGTGGCCGGTGGACGCAGGAAGTGCAACGCAATCCGCGGCGCGCTTAGAGGCGGCTGGATCAATACGCTTGTCACCGACCGACATACCGCTGAATGCTTGGTGAATGAGCCATAGCCTGAAGGGCATAGGGTCAAAGACCTTACTTTAGGTCCAAAGAACAATGCATGGGCAATGCTGCAAATGTTTGGCAAAATGGGGAAAGGGCAACCGATGAACCCTCGGGCTGGAAGCTAGACTGGGACACCCGTAAGGCGGACATTTTCCTGACCAACTCCGCGCGAGATCACAACACCCATCTTCTTTCGTTTCGCTATTAGCTTCTGGGCCACACGCTGCAAGTTGAGAGAATTCGGTTTCCTGGAAGGGATTGAAAAGAGACCCCCCTGAAAAGCTGAGACACCTCGTTTCCTTACGAGCCAGTCTCACTCCTCGATTTGCCCCTACAAACCCGTTAGACTTGATCCGAGTTAGCCGTGATGGTCATCCCAATACCAGTTCTGCAAAGCAATATGCCTCTGTCGCATTCCCCCTTTGCGACGGGGACGGCGACCCTTTCAGCGATATCGGGATAATCAACAGGAGTCTCGTCGTGGATGCCCAGGTCATCAACTTCAACATCCACCAACTCCTGCTGGTCTAGATATTCAAGGCTCTCTTTTGCGCGAGCGCCAGACTATCACATCTAACGGCAACCTTCATTGTCTTTCTCTTTGCTTTGATGATGCTAGGTGCCAACCACTTGGATAAGCTGGATGAAGCTCTCTACGTCAAGTGCCGCCCGTCCGACAAAGAGCCCGTCGATGTGCTCTTGTTCCATAAAACCCCTAGCATTGTCCCGGTTAACGCTACCACCATACAATATGGGGACATCGGCGGAGAGCTCTCCATTAGACATCTCCGAAACAAACTCCCTAATGATCTGGTGGATCCTGTTAGCGTAGTCATGGTCTGCTGGTTCGCCTGCCTCGCCAATTGCCCAGGCAGGTTCATAGGCGATCATTACATTGTTAATCTGATCTTGAGGAACATGGCTAAGGGCTATCTTGAGCTGCCGCCCAATTGCCTCCCTTCCTACGCCGTATACCTTGTCATCATGTGTCTCTCCGACGCATATCAGGGGAACGAGTGCATGATCAAGAGCAGCTAGCACTTTTCTGTTGATCGTGAAATCGGATTCGGCAAACTGTGTGCGACGCTCGAAGTGTCCGAGTTCCACTATTTGGACACCACAGTCCCGAAGCATCAGAGGGGAGATCTCACCGGTAAACGCACCTTTGGACTCCCAGTGCATATTCTGGGCAGCGACTTTGATGGGACTTCCGGCTAAACGCGCACAAACCTGTTGCAGCAAAGTGAAAGGAGGGACAATGAAGACGTTCAGATCTGTCTCAGCTTGATCCAAGTAATTCCTTAGCCTGGAAACGTAATGCTCTGCTTCGACTGCGATCATATTCATTTTCCACCCGGCGCCAATCCATCGACGTCTCATGTGACACTATCCTCGCGGTTGTCGAGTAATTCACCTGCGGCATGTAGCCTCTTCATCTCGCTGATTATCCGCCAGCGGAGTGTCGCGTCAGGTATTCGTGCATGAAACTCAGCAGCAAATGGGTCGACACCGCGCCAGGATCAGGATGACCCAATGATCTCTCCCCCAAAGTCTTTGCCTTGCCTATGCCTGCAATCATCTCTTTGGTATTCTCCATGCCCTGGCGAGCAGCCTCCGAGACCTCAAAGAGACTCTCGCCAAGCGGCGCCGATTCCAACTCCTTTGCCTTCAGGGCCGCTGGCTCCAGCGCGTCGACCATCGTTTTATCCCCAAGCTTGGCACCGCCACGCGCTTTGACGGCCTCCAATCCATCGCTCAGGAAGCAGGACAAAGCCCTAGAATCGAAGACATCTTGGCCGTGGAGGCCTTTGCCACCGGCTCGGAACAACGTTCCAAAGACTGCTCCAGCGGCCCCCCCGATTGAGGACAGCAAGACCGTCCCCGTGGTCTTGAACATCTCGCCAAGCGAAGAGAACTCTTGGCCGCCCAGTGTTTCTCCAACGGCCGTAAATCCCCTCGCCATGCCAATGCCGTGGTCTCCATCTCCGATGGCCTTGTCTGCCTGAGTCAAGAAATCTTTCTTGTTCACCATCTCCCGCGACACAAAAACCATCATCTCTTGAGTCTCTTGCAGACTCAATGCGGCGTGCTCCATTTCTCTATCTCTTCACGTAGGCAAATGAAGTTGCTGGCATGTCATAGTACTTCTTAAGCTCTTCATCTAACCTTATCAAAGAGATAGAGAAGCCAGCCATTTCCTGGGAAGTACAGTAATCGCCAATCACTGTGTCGTGGACTTGGATGCCGGCTTGATTCAATATCTCACGCACTTTGCGGTTGACGATGAGCAACTCCATCATGGTCGTAGCGCCCAAATCGTTTATCAGTAAACAGACTTCATTGCCTCGCTCGAATGGTAGGTCTGGGAGTATCTCGTCCATCATTTTCTCGACGAGGGTGTCGGCGGGCAGCATTTTCTCCCGTGATACGCCTGGCTCCCCGTGCAATCCCATACCAATTTCGATTTCCTCTTCGCCGAGCTCGAAAGTCGGCTCGCCGGTCTCCGGCAGAGAGCCTGCGCTTAGGGCAACGCCGAGCGAGCGCGTATTATCGCGCGCCTTCGTCGTAACCCGGTACACCTCTTCCAGGTCATCTTCCAGCGCTGCGACGGCCCCGGCAATCTTGATGACGAAGAGATCACCGGCGATGCCCCGGCGGTCATCGATGCGTTCGAGGGGTGCCGATGCCACGTCGTCCCATATGCGGACGGTCTTGGTCTGGATGCCTTCATCCTCGGCCATTTCGGCGGCAATATCAAAGTTCATGTTATCCCCGGCATAATTACCGTACAGGTAGAGCACCCCCTTTCCCTGGTCTAATGCCTTGGTGGCTTCAAGAACCACATTGGGAGCGGGCGCTGCAAAAACATTGCCGCAGGCAGCCCCATCGGCTAGATTTTCTCCGATGAATCCTGCGAACAGGGGTTCATGCCCACTTCCTCCCCCTACTAGCAGTCCTACTTTACCAGTAGGTAGATGTGACTTAACCAGGGCATTCACGCCCGCCACAGTCTCTATCTCTCCATGATAGGCATCCACTAACCCGTCCAGGGCTTCCACTACGGCGTTCTGGGGGTCGTTTAGGATCTTTTTTGCTTTCGTCACTTTTGCCTCCCACATGTGCCCTTTGCTTGATGCTTTCTGGTAGATGGTAGAAGCGACGGTCGCAAACGAACGGGAGCGCTTCCACATGCTCCGCCATGACACGTCACTCTCTTGGGAAATTGGATTTGACCAACTCCTCTAGAGCGGCAGCAGCTGAGGTGGCATCCTCGCCGTCGAGTTCCACTTCAATATCGTGATTAGGCTCAACGCCCAGAGTCAGTATGCTTAAGATACTCTTGGCATTCACCCAGTCGCTGTCTGTCGTCACGTTACGGACACGGATTGTCGACTGGAATTCACTAGCCGTCTTCACGAACGCGGAGGCCGGCCTGGCATGTAGCCCAACTTCATGGGTAACCGTTACTTGAAACTGAATCACTTCCGGTGCTCCGTTGAGATCGATGACAATGGCTGTAATCTATGCGAATGCTGGTGATGAGGTTCATAAACAAAGACAGTAGAGCTAGCCACCCTCGTCAGACAATGGAAACCGAGGTTGTCTTCCACTCCCTTCAGAGGGGGGCTAGCAGAGGGAGGAGGATCTCCCATGGCACAAACCTCAAGAAACGCAACGCTATGATGTGATGGCAGACATCACAAGCCGGGTGCGATCGAGAAGATGGCTTTCACGGAATGTGCATTGAAGTTGATGAGTTGGTAAGGCACTCCCTCCGGGATGAACATGGCGTCCTCGACTTCCACGATGAACGCCTCTTTCGTCTCCGGCAAGTTCACTGTGATTGGACCCTTCACAACGAATAGCGCACAGTCCCCTTCATGGGAATCGGGCTCAGACGTCCTCGGCCCAGTGCCACCGGCCGGCAAGATGAATTCACCCATGTGGAGCAGATCGTTGCTCACGAAGATCTTCATCAGCATCGGATTCCGCCAGCCATGTACGTTGAGCAGCTTTCGCTCCTCGGTAATCCGATAGAACGGATAGGGGGGCTTGCGACCTTCTGGCCCCTCGATTGGCCATTGGCCAATGTCATCCGTGGTGCCCTGACGGGATAGGTCTGCCATAGGGGAAGCATTGTCGTATTTGTCGTTGCTCATCCCCTTATACATCTTCATCTCGTCTCCTGTGGGGAAGTCAGGAGGGGGAATGTGCTCGTCCCACGGCTTGGGTGCGATGAAGAACAGAATCCGTACGATCTCGTCTCCGAAATTGTAGGCCTTGTGCCAGGCTTCCCGAGGGAGCCAAAGCGACTCGCCCTTACTGGCTTGAATGAACTGACCGCTTACCTGGTTCTGCTGAGTGACGGTGCCATCCAGTATATAGTAGACTTCATCGCCAGGGTGAATGTCAGGCGGGTCAAATGAGCCCCCGGGGGCCAACTGGTAGGTGCCCAGCAGGAGCTTATCTGTGCTCACGATCAATCGACTTAGGTCACTCGTAAAAGGGTTGTCAGGTGGATAAATGAAATCTACAAACTCATCCTTCCTGATGATTACCGGTTCCTTCTTGTCAGGCGGAAAGGGATACCGTCCCAAAACGTCCATAATGTTGGTCATGTTGCATTCTCCTCTGGAGACTCTTGACAAACTCTAGGTAGGACAGTTTCCTTGAGATGGGTATAACAGGCGTTCGCCAACGACTGCGGGCTGCGGTTTTGGGCTGGGCTGGTTGCCTTCGGTACCTCTTGAAGGCAACCAGCCCCCACCCAGGGGGGTGGAAGAAAGCCTCTAGGGCGACGCCCTTCTTTTCAACGGACTTCTTGGAATCTCATTTGTCCAAGCCAAGGTGTCCTACTGTACTAGGCGGCGCCGACGATAGCCTCGGCCTCAATCGCCATCATTTCCTCAGCCTCTTCTTCGGTCAGCTTTGGCTTCAGGAGAATGAGCATACCTGCAGTAATGAAACTGGCGACCGCGAAGCACACCAACCACAGAAGCGGGTTGTTCGCCAAGAAGATAACGAACAAGCCCCCATGTGGCGCGCTCAGTGTCAAATTGAACACGTAGGATAACGCCGCACCCACCGAAGACCCGACCATCAGCGATGCAAGAACGCGCAGCGGGTCTGCCGCCGCGTAGGGAATGGCGAATTCGGTGATCATGGACAGGCCGCCGATGACGCACCCGCTCTGCCCCTGCCGTTCGGTTACTGTGAACCTGTCCTTCGCCAACCAGATGGCAATCGCGATTCCCATCGGTGGGCTCATCGAGGCCACAAAGTTCGCTGCCATGGGCCCCCAGTTCTCGTTGTTGGTTGCAACGCCCAGTGCGAAGAAGTAGGCTGCCTTGTTGACGGGACCGCCCATGTCAAAGGCCAGCATGGCACCCTGGATCAACCCAAGCACAATCAGGCTACCGAGGCTGAGGCTCTCCAGCGCCGCGGTCATGGCCTCATTCAGCCAGGTAACCGGAGGGCCGAGCACATAGGTCATGAGCAACCCCACCACGAACGTTGCCAACAGGGGGATGACCAGGACAGGCATTAAGGGGCGGAAAACCGCTGGAGGCCGCCACCTCCGGATCAACAGGACGACGTACCCGGCGAGCAAGCCGCCGACGATTCCGCCAAGGAAGCCAGAGCCCTGGTTGTTGGCGAGCATGCCAGCGATGAAGCCGGGGGCAATGCCGGGGCGGTCCGAGACTGAGTAGGCAATGTATCCGGCCATGGCTGGAACCATCAGCCCAAATGCTACCTTGCCCCAGTCAAATACATTGGCAGCGAATCCTTCGGTCTCGAAGACGTAGATGCCACCGAGCGCGAACCCAACGGCAATGAGGATGCCACCTGGAACGACGAACGGGATCATGTACGAGACGCCCGTCATCAGGTCCTTTCTCAGATTACTCCCGAAACTCCTTGCACTCATTTCTGGATCTCCTCTCAGAATAAAGTGTCGGATGGATAGCGCTTAAGCCAAACTCTAAAGCAATCCTGAAACAGCAACGCCTCCTTTCTCTTTCCCCCTTTGTGCTGCACTCACTATGTCATTTGATAACTCACCGGTCAGAACCCTCCCTTTTGCTTTGCCTGCTCAAGGACAGCATCGCCATCCTTTATTGCTTCGAGAGGTGCCACCTCGACCACGTTACGGTTTTCAAAGCGCTCGGGCCTTCTAACCGCAACGTCTACTGCCAAGATCACCAGATCCGCGCTTTCAACATCTTCCCGGGACAACTCGTCTTCAATACCCATCGCGCCTTGGATTTCGACCTTTATATCATCCCCGGCTGCTTTGGCGGCCTTGATGAGTGACTCGGCAGCCATGTAGGAGTGTGCGATTCCGGTTGCGCATGAAGTAACTGCTACAATCCTCATTGCTGGTCCAGCCTCCCTTCTACTTAGCCAGAAATCAATCGGCTTCGAGCAGCGTTTCTCCACTTCTTATGGCGCTGATTACATCCCCATATTCCTCTGCCTTGTAAAGCGCATCGAGGAATTCCTCGTGAACGAGCAGCCGCGCCAGCCGTGCCAAAACCCGCACATACTCTTCTGGTGCCATCCCATCCGGAATAGCCAGCAAGAAGATGAGCTTGGCTATTCCTCCTCCGAGGTCTGTCTCGTACAAAACACCTTCTGCAGAACGGCCAAAGGCCACCCCAGCACTGATGACAGTGTCGCTCTTTCCATGTGGGATAGCGATGAAGTTGCCCATATAAGTAGGCCCTATGCCTTCACGCTCATAGACAGCTTGAAGAAACAACTCCTCAGACTCGATCTTTCCGGCTCTGTGAAGGAGGGAAATCAAGTATCGAATGAGGCTGTCCTTGTCAAGATGGCCTTTGAGATCCAGGTCAACCGTTTCGGGTTGGACTACCTCTGAGATCTTTAGAGTGGAAGGCTTCAATCCGACCTCCTTCATCTACTACCAAGCGCGATATCAATCGTAGGCACGCCCGCTCTTCTTGTTGGCCAGCTCTTTGGCTGCTTCCTCGACAGAAGCGCCCTCGTGCACGATTTTCTTGGTTGCGCGCACCATTGCAACCGGATCTTCGTACTGCCAGATATTGCGTCCGACAGCGCATCCTCTTCCGCCAGCATCCATACAGTTCTTGAGCATGCTCAGATAATCAAGCGGTTCGTCTGTCTTGCTCCCACCAGATAACATCACTGGAACCGGGCAAGCTTCGACAACCTCGGCGAACGATTCTCTGGAGCCCGTGTAGTAGGTTTTCACTGTGTCAGCACCCAGCTCTGCGCCGACCCGTGCCGCCCACTTGACGTGCTGGACATCCTTGTTGTTCTCAAAACCCTCGGGATACATGATGGCCATCAAAGGCATTCCCAACTTGTCACAATCGTTAGCCACCTTGGATAGGCCTGCCAGCATCTCGCTTGTCCGTGACGGACCGATCAGCGCATGCATGGCAACACCGCTGGCACCAACCCGAACAGCATGCTCCACAGTGTCAGTCAAAAGGAAGAGGTCAGGTTCGGGGCCCATATACGTGCAGGTGTCAAGGGATAGCAGAAAGGGGACCCGATCCTCTATCAATTGCTCATACGCTTGTTTTACAACACCTATCGGCATGAACCAGGTGTCCGGCCCGCCTTGATTGACCGTGGCTATTGTCTCAACGGGATCAATAATGCCCTCAATCGGCCCCAACACCGCCGCGTGGTCTAAAGCCATGACTACAGCGTTCTTGCTTTTGGGATTAAGTATGTGGTCTAAGCGGACGTGTTTGCCTATTTCTGACATCTGCAGCAATCTCCTTTTGCGATGACTGGCTGGGGCATTGTGGACGCCTATGGTTAGCAGAGAGGTACTCCAGGGGTCTGTAGAGCCACATCCAACCAGAGATGAGGTTGGGCCTTATGTATTGCCGGTCTACTATTTCACTGAAACAATGCTCCAAGACCCAATTGGCTGCAAAATTGAGCCAAATGCGAATAAACGCGAACAAACACACGCAACTATTATAGGTTTGTTGAGCGCATTTGTCAATAGATAAGAATGAACACGCGCCATCGGCAACTACTGCGAGATTCCATTTGCTTGAAATGATCGTGTGACTCATAGCTCATGGTGACAAGACCCGATGAGATCAAGAATGAATGCAAATAGACCAGATTCCTGATGAAGGACAATGGAGTGTGGTCAGAAACCTGGCAAATTCAACTCGTGGGCGAGCAGAACTGTCCTTTGACAGCAAGCGGCGGTTTGACTAGAATTCAACCAGACTACGAACGAAACGGAAGAAGTGATAAATAATGAGCAGCCGAATCTTTCGTGAAGAGCGGCTTCAATTGATCTATGAGCAAATTAGGGAAAATGGGAAGGTCTATGTTTCCAATCTGGCTCAGGAATTCGGAGTCAGTGCCTCTAGTATTCGATTAGATCTCGGTAAATTGGAAGCCCGTGGCCTGATAACTCGAACTTATGGTGGGGCGATGCTCCCTGTTGAAGTGAATGGGGATGTGATTGAAGACATCTCGGAACTCAGTCTACGGGCCGAACGGCGAAGGGCAGAAAAAGAGGCTATCGGCAAACTGACGGCTACGTTTATCGAGGATGGCGACACCATCATGATCGATGGGGGTAGCACAACTAAATCCGTCGCCAAGCATCTGACTGACAAACGCAACCTGACTGTTATCACCAACTCCATTTCACTTCTGCCAGACCTTCTGGGAATCAAGGATGCTGTAGTCTATTTGGTTGGGGGACTGGTATATCGGGAAAACGCGGTTCTGGTGGGTGACATCGCTAATGAGATTGTGGAGTACTTTCATCCCTTGAAAGTTGTACTTGGAATTGATGGCATTTCGGTTTCTTCTGGGCTGACGGCGGCGGACACGTCAGTTCCAGCTGTGGCCTCCATTAAACGCAAAATGATTGATGTCTCCGATCAGTTGATCGTAGTGGCTGATCACACCAAACTGGGGCGTGTCTGCCTGATGCCGGTGGCCCCATTGAAAAGAGTGGACTGTCTGGTAACTGATAGTGGCGCGTCCGCCGAAATGGTGGAGGCTATTCGTGCCAATGGACCCACTGTCGAGATTGCCGAAGTAGAAACCTGAAGAACGGTCAGTTGGGAGTCCATTACCATGAGGTCATGCTATGCCTGAGGTTGCTGTTGACACCAGGGTTTGTCCCTACTGTGCAGAGACAATAAGGGCAGCAGCCAAGAAATGCCGCTATTGCGGTAGCAACTTGGCGGACAGCATCGGTGAAGAGATGGTGACGGCAGCGACAGTGTCAAAGATGGCATCTGAGCTGGCCATTATGCGGCTCGAGAAGGAGATAGAGGAGTTGCAGGAGGCTCTCGATGTCGTCAAGGGTGGTGGTGTACTGTTGACCTTTGCGTCGTTTTCGATGCTGGCTGGCTTTGTTCTGCTAGCGGGTGGCTCTGCGGTTGCCGGGATAGCTCTCCTTGTGATTGGTGGAGTCTTACTAGTCCCAGCTGGGGCCATCGAAAAACAGGCTAGGAGAAAGCACAGGACCCTGCAAGAGCAACTGGACGAACGTTTGGCTGAGTTGGAGAAACACCGGGCCGCTCTAGAGGGGCGTGGACAGGACACTAGCGGAGCGGGTGCCAAGTGACTTGTGCTAAAGATGACGATGGCGAGCAGGAATACCTGTTGAAGTTGATTGGTGCGTGGATGAGTCGAGGGTGGCAGCGGGTGCAGTCAGAGATAGGCTTTTGATGGCGCCCACATGCTGGAGCGTCCCGAAGAGGGCACCTTCCTCGGTCATCGCCACCAACTCCCTACCCTCGGCTTTCGGGCGCGCCCGTGATCCCCAGGTGGCGCGGCACCGGCGGGGCGTGGGTGCCTCTACCGCCCATGGGCTACCATCTCCTCTTGACTTCGTGATAGACGACTTACGTATGCCCCATATCAGATAGTTCCATTTCTTCTCCTCGAACGATCGCTGCCTGCACCGACGGGAAGCGTGACAGGTCGGTGTGGGGCAGGAACAGCGCGGAAGTAAAGGCGTCGTAGAACGTGTTGTCGGCGGAAAGCTCGATGTAGGTCATGCGGGCCGCAATCTCGGTGATGCGCGCCCGCGCTGCACGGTCCAGCAGCGCCAGGTATGCGCCCCTGACCGACGTGTTGCCCAGAAAA